>OBLW0100001781.1_pt1 | contig 17966 bp, 12 predicted proteins | sample 1520161 | NCBI WGS metagenome assembly OBLW01 (sample SAMEA3539309, study PRJEB22396) | soil metagenome | biome: tundra; feature: field; material: soil | place: USA | collected 2010-05 | depth 0.15 m | reverse complement strand
GGGCGTCCCTTCGTCCTTCCGTCGAGCACCCGCCACTTCGAGCGTGACCGCCCCTTCGCCATCGAGCACCTCGCCCTCGATGTCACGCTCGACGTCCGTGCCCGCGGCATCCGGGCGACGGCCGCCCTCGACGTGCGCCGCATCGACCCCGCCGCCGAACAGCTCGCGCTCGACGCCATCGGCTTCGAGGTGAGCGGCGTCCTGGTCGACGGCCGCTCCGCGCCCTGGGAGTACGACGGGCGCACCCTGCTCGTGCCCATCGCCGCCAGCCTCACGGCCGCCCGCGTCACGGTGACCTACGGCGCGACTCCGCGCCGCGGCCTCTACTTCCTCGAGCCCGACGAGCACTACCCCGAGCGCCCGCACCAGGTGTGGTCGCAGTGCCAGGAAGAAGACGCGCGTCACTGGATCCCGTGCCACGACAGCCCCCACGCGAAGATGACCACCGAGATGATCGCGCGCGTCCCGGCGGGCTGGCACGCCCTGTCGAACGGCGTGCGCGTCGAGGCCGACCCGAGCGGCGACGGCTACACGGCGATCTTCCACTACCGGATGGACGAGCCCCATTCGAGCTACCTCCTGACGCTGGTCGCCGGCGAGTTCGCCGAGCTCACCGACTCCGTGACCGTCGCCGGGCAGGGCGGGGCGCCGGCACGCACGATCCCGCTCTCGTACTTCGTGCCGAAGGGTCGCGAAGACGACGCGCGCCGCGCCTTCGCGCGAACGCCGCAGATGATCGCGCATTTCAGCGAGATCACGGGCGTGCCCTACCCGTGGGGCTCGTACGCGCAGATCGTCGTGGCCGACTTCATCTTCGGCGGCATGGAGAACACGACCGCGTCGACCATGTACGAGCACATCTTGCTCGACGAGCGCGCCGCGATCGACATCTCGTCCGACGATCTCGTCGCCCACGAGCTCGCGCACCAGTGGTTCGGCGATTTCGTCACGTGCCGGGCCTGGTACGAAGGCTGGCTGAACGAAGGGTTCGCCACCTTCTTCGAGCACGTGTGGACCGAGAAGCACCTCGGGCGCGACGAGTACGAATACGGCCTGAAGCACGACCTCGACGCCTACATCGCCGAGGCCCACGGCCGCTACCGGCGCGCGATCGTCTGCCAGGACTACGACGCGGCGCTCGATCTCTTCGATCGGCACCTTTACCAGAAGGGCGGCCTGGTCCTCCAGGCGCTGCGGACGGAGCTCGGCGACGCGCTCTTCTGGCGAGGCGTCGGCGCCTACCTCACGAAGAACGCGCGCGGCGTGGTCGAGACGCGCGATTTCCAGCGCGCGCTCGAAGAGGTGAGCGGCCGCAGCCTGGGGCGCTTCTTCGAGCAATGGATCCACAAGCCGGGGCACCCCGAGCTCGAGGTCGAGATCACGTGGGACAAGGGGATCCTCGCCGTTGCCACCAAGCAGACGCACCCGACGACAGACGGCGTTCCCGGCGCCTTCGAGCTCGTGCTCGAGCTCGATCTGGCCGACGCCGCCGGCAAGATCGACCGCCGACAGGTTCGCCTCACGGAGCGCCAGCAGACGTTCGCGCTCCCGGTCGTCTCTCGCCCCGCGTTCGTCGTCGTCGACCCGGGAATGCGCGTCGTCGGCGAAGTCCGGGTCAAGGTGCCGGGCGACATGCTGCGCGCGCAGCTCGAGGGGGCCCCGACCGCGCGGGGCCGCTGGCGCGCGGCGCAAGCCCTGGCGCGCATCGATGATCCCCCGACGCTCCAGGCCCTCGGCCGGGTGCTGTCCGACGAGTCGCAGTTCTGGGGCGTCCGCGCCGAGTGTGCCGAGGCGCTCGCGCGCCTCCGCGGTCGCGCCGCGTTCGACGTGCTCAAGAGCGTGAAGAACGGGGTGACGCTCGGTCACCCCAAGGTGCGCCGGGCGGTCGTCGAGGCGCTCGGTCACTTTCGCTCGACCGAAGCGCTCGATCTCATCAAGCCCCACGCGCTCCGAGACGCGAGCTACCTCGTCGAGGCCGAAGCAGCGAAGGCTCTCGGCAAGACCCGGCAGCCCGCCGCGCTCGACTCGCTCGTCGACTTGCTCGAGCGACCGAGCTGGTTCGAGGTCATCCGAGCCGGAGCGATCGACGGCCTCGCCGCTCTTCGCGACGACCGCGCGCTGCCGCACTTGCTCGCCCGCGTGCGCTACGGGCACCCGCAGCGCGCGAGGCGTGCGGCCATTCTCGCGCTCCCCAAGCTCGCGAGCGACCGGCGGACGCGCGAGACCCTCGAGCTCCTGCTCGACGACGCCGACCCCGTCCTGCGCGTCGACGTCGTGCGCGCGCTCGGCGAGCTGGGCGACACGAAGGCGAGGCCGGCCTTACGCGAGAGGCTCGACGTGGACCTCGACGCGCGCGTCCGGCGACGCATCCGCGAGATCTTGCGCGATCTCAACGAGCCGCGGCGCGCGGCGGATGCCTTGCGCGACGACCTCGAGAAGCTGCAGACCGAGCACGCGGATCTCAAGGTGCGACTCGCGAAGATCGAGGCCCGCCTGACCGGCGACGCCAGGGACGAGCCCCTGCCAACGGACACGACCGCCTCCGTCGAGGCCGGTGGAGGCAAAGGAGCCAGCGCCGGCAGCGCTGGCAACGGCCCGATGAAGAAGAAGAAGACCGGCAAGACCCGGAAGAAGCAGCCGTGACCGACGACTTTCCGATCCGCGTGGAGCAGCGCGGCGCCGTCGCCGTCTGGATCCTCGACCGCCCCGACCGCATGAACGCGCTCTCGCGGGCGGCGCTGGTCGCCCTCGGCAAGCTCGCGCGCGAGGCGGCCGTCAATGCGTCGATCCGCGCCATCGTCGTCACCGGTGCGGGCGACAAGGCCTTCTGCGCGGGCGCCGACCTCAAGGAGCGCCAGTCGATGACCGACGACGACGTGCGCGCGCAGATCGATCTCTATCGATCCGAGCTCGGTCCCCTCGATCGATCGCCCAAGCCGGTGGTCGCGGCCATCAACGGCCTCGCGCTCGGCGGCGGCCTCGAACTCGCCCTCGTGTGCGACCTTCGCGTCGCGGCCGCCCATGCCGAACTCGGGCTGCCCGAGACGTCGATCGGGATCATTCCCGGCGCGGGCGGAACGCAGCGCCTGCCTCGCGTCGTGGGCGAAGGGCGCGCCAAGGAGATGATCCTCCTCGCTCGACGGGTCTCGGCGGTCGAGGCTCTCGCCTGGGGCCTCGTGAACCGCGTGACGCCCGAGGGGCAGAGCGTCGTCGACGACGCGGTCGCCTGGATCCGTCCCATCGCCGAGGGAGCGCCCATCGCGCAAGCCGCCGCGCTCGAGGCGATCGACCGAGGCGCGGAGGTGCCGCTCGAGATCGGGCTTGCGCTCGAGAAGATCGGGTACGACAGAACGCTCCCGAGCGAGGACCGTCGCGAAGCGCTCGCCGCGTTCGCGGCCAGGAGAGCGCCCAAGTTTTCCGGGAGGTGAGCGATGAGAGCGATGAGAGACGTCGGCGTAGCGGCAGCGGCGGGAGCCATCGGTCGGCGAAGCGCCGCGCTCGGCGTCGGCCTGGCCATGTGCGCCCTCGCCGGCGCCTGTGCAGGCGCGGCTCCGGCCGACACCAAGGTCACGACGGAGTCCAGCAGCGGCAGCGTGCCCGACGCGGGGCCGCTGCCCACGCCCGCGTCATCGGCGGCGTCGGCGTCGGCCCCGGCGTCGGCTTCCCCCCCGGCATCGGTGGGCCCTCTCCCCACCGGCGGCAGCGTTCTCATCGGCGATATCGTGGCGCCGCCCTCGTTCGACCCCAAGCCCGCGATCGTGTCCGCCAAAGAAGAGCTTGTCGCCTGCTACAACAAGGCTCGGCAGACCACGCCTTCGCTTCGCGGGAAACTCATGCTCCGGATCAACGTGAGCGAGACGGGGAAGGTCATGCTCGTCGACGCGGCGTCCGGAGGTACGGCCAACGATCCGGTGCTCGTCGCGTGCATCTCGGAGGCTCTCCGCGCGGTGACCTTTCCGAAGCCGAACGGTCTGGCGACGATCTCGGCTCCCTTCGTTTTTCGGCCGTAGTCATCGCAGCCTGATCCCGTTCGAGCCCGTTCTGCGCTATAGGCGAGGGTAACGCCTTGTCCCTTGATGAGAAGCTGAAAGAGACGCTCGCCCGCGTCGAGCAGGGCGGCGCCGCCAAGTACCATCAGAAGAACGCCGAGCAGGGCAAGCTCTTCGCCCGCGAACGGATCGCACGGCTGCTCGACGCGGGAACCTTCGTCGAAGAGGCGGAGCTCGCGAACAACCTCGACCCCGAGCTCCCCGCCGACGGGGTGGTCACCGGCACCGGCACCATCGGCGGCCGCACGGTCGCCCTCATGGCCAACGACTCGACCGTGAAGGCCGGCTCGTGGGGTCGCCGCAGCGTCGAGAAGATCCTGCGCATCCAGGAGATGGCGGCGCACCTGCGCATCCCGCTCCTCTATCTGGTCGACAGCGCGGGCGCGCGCATCACCGACCAGCTCGACATGTTCCCCGGGCGCCGGGGCGCAGGCCGCATCTTCTACAACCAGGTGCAGATGAGCGGCCAGGTGCCGCAGGTCTGCTTGCTGTTCGGGCCGAGCGCCGCCGGCGGCGCGTACATCCCCGCGTTCTGCGATGTCATCGCCATGGTCGAGGGCAACGCGAGCATGTACCTCGGTAGCCCCCGCATGGCCGAGATGGTCATCGGCGAGAAGGTCACCCTCGAAGAGATGGGCGGCGCCAAGATGCACTGCAGCGTCAGCGGCTGCGGCGACGTGCTCTGCAAGACCGAAGACGAGGCCATCGACTTCGCCAAGCGCTACCTCGCGTACATGCCGCGCGACTTCAAGGGAACGCCGCCTTCGGCGCCGGCGCGCCCGGCGAAGAAGAGCGGCAGGCGCCTCGAAGATTTCATCCCGGCCGACGAGAACAAGCCCTTCGACATGATGTCCGTCATCGGCGAGATCGTCGACGAGGGGTCGTGGCTCGAGATCAAGAAGCTCTTCGCCCGCGAGATCTTGACCGGCTTCGCCCGCATCGACGGGCGCGCGGTCGGCATCGTGGCCAACCAGCCGAAGTGGCTCGGCGGCGTGCTCTTCGTCGACAGCGCCGACAAGGCCGCCCGCTTCATCTGGCTGTGCGACGCGTTCAACGTGCCGCTCCTCTATCTGGCCGACGTGCCGGGCTTCATGATCGGAACCAAGGTCGAGCGCCAAGGCATCATTCGCGCCGGCGCGAAGATGATCGCGGCCGTGTCGGAGGCCAGCGTCCCGAAGATCAGCGTCATCATCCGCAAGGCCTATGGCGCGGGTCTCTACGCCATGTGCGGCCCGGCGTTCGAGCCCGACGCGTGCCTCGCGCTGCCGCAGGCATCCATTGCCGTCATGGGCCCGCAGGCGGCCGTGAACGCCGTCTATTACAACCGCGTGCAAGAGATCCCCGAGGGGCCCCAGCGCGACGCCTTCGTGGCCAAGCTTCGCGACGAGTACCGCGCCAACATCGATGTCATGAAGCTCGCGAGCGAGATGGCCGTCGACGCCGTCGTTCCCGGCGATCGCCTGCGCGACGAGATCCGCATCCGCTTCGACCGCTTCGAGGGCGAGCGCCGGCGATCTCCGAAGAAGCACATCGTCTCGCCCGTTTAGCGTGAGTCGTCCGCGGGCGAGAGAGATTGAACAGGAAGACGGGAAGGCGGGAAGCGGTGAATTGGGGTTTTCCGTAGTGGTCACCTGGCGGCGGTCGCGTCGTGCACGGACCGCCGCTGCGGTCGTTGCGGCGTTCCTGGGTACGTCGGGGTTGGCCCGGGCCCAGTCGGCCGGCGTGACCGTCACGTCCCGGGCTCCCAACGGGGCCGAGCTCGTGCGTCTGCTCGGCACGCGGGCGATGGACGCGTTTGCGGTGCGCGGGGCGGCCTCGCGCGGGTTGCACGCGCAGGTGGTCCTGCCCGGGGGGATGCGTGGCAGCGAGCTTGGGCTTCCCGAGATCGCGCCGGGGTTCGCGCGATTCACGGGGTCTCCGGCGAGCCTCGTGGCGTTCGCCGATGCGCATCCGGAGGTGCGGGTCGAGGTCGCGCCACCGCTTCACACGCTCCTGAACGACGCTTCCGCCTTCGTGTTCGCCAACGAGGCGATCGCTCGGGGCATGGACGGCACCGGCACGCTGGTCGGCGTCGCCGACACGGGGCTCGACGTCACGCACCCCGACTTCCTCGACGCGCAAGGGCACACGCGCGTCGCGTGGCTGCTCGATCTCTCTGTGCCGCCGCTGGGCATGCATCCCGATCTCGAGCAGCAGTTCGGCGTCCCGTCGTCGACGGGCAGCGTGCTGGCGGGGGCCGTCTGGTCGGCCGCCGATATCGACGCCGCGATCGCCGCGGGGCAGACCGCGCGGCTCCCGCAAGACGAAGTGGGTCACGGCACGCTCGTCACGTCGTGCGCCACCGGTAACGGCCTCTCGGGCAAGTCGGCCTATCGAGGCATCGCGCCCGGCGCGTCGATCGTGTTCGCGCGCATCACCGGCAGCGGCACCGACGCCATCGACACCGACGACATGCTCCGCGGCGTCGGGTTCCTCTTCGATCGCGCCGCGGCGTTGGGCATGCCCGTCGTTGTGAACCTCTCGCTCGGCAGCGACTTCGGTCCCCACGACGGGACCATGGCGTGGGAGCAGGCGCTCGCGGCTTTCGTCGGTCCCGATCACCCGGGCCGTGCGCTCATCGCCGCCGCGGGCAACAGCGGCTCGGTCTCTGCCTTCGACGGGCCGCTCGTGCACCAGAGCGTTCACGTCAACGGCGACACGACGATGCGCGTGCCGATCCCGGCCCTGGCGGCCATGAGTGGCGTCGTCGAGGTGTGGGTCGCGATGCACGCGTCGTCCGATCTGCACGTCGGACTCGAAGCGCCCGGCGGCGAGTGGCTGCACCCCACCGCGCCCGGCGCATCCGCGAGCCACACGTCGGGAGGGGCCATGGCGGCCGTCTACAACGGCGCCGCGCCCAACAGCCCCGTGCCGCCGCAGTCGCAGGGTGCCGTCGTCGTCTGGCAAGGTGCATGGCCCGCGGGCACGTACAACGTGACGCTCGAAGGCACGGGCACCGCCGACCTCTACATCGAAGCGAGCGGCGACGCCGTCAGCACGAGCGGGCTTGCACTCGGCTTCGCGCAAGGCGTCCGCGAGGGCACGATCAACCTCCCGGCCACCAACCCTGCGATCATCGGCGTCGGGTGCACCATCAACAAGCGCTCGTGGCGCGGCCTCGACCAGACGTTCCACGTCCTCGAGGTGCCTCTCCTCGACTCGGCCGGGGGGGGCCCCAACGCCGCGAACGCGACGCGCGATCCCATCGACGGGGAGCCCTGCTGGTTCTCGAGCGCCGGACCGACGCTGACCGGCGTCCTCAAGCCCGAGATCATGGCGCCCGGCGCGGCCATCGTCGGCGCGCTCTCGCAGCAGGCCGTGCCCCCGTCGGCCACGAGCATCTTCGAGAACAGCGCGTGCAAGGGAGCGAGCTCGCAGTGCGAAGTCATCGACGCGCTGCACGGCGTGTCCGCGGGCACGTCGTTCTCGTCGCCGGTCGTGGCGGGAACGGTCGCCGTGCTCCTCCAGCACGACCCGACGCTGACGCAAGACACGATCCTCGCCGCGCTCCAGGGAGGGGCGCATCCGCTGCGTGGCCCGGCTGCCTTCGCCGATCAGGCGGGGGCGGGCGAGGTCGACGTCCTCGGCTCGCTGGCGAGCGTGGATCGACTTCGCGATCCCGTCCTGGCCCTTCCGGTGCGAACCGAGAGCTGGCTCGCGCTCGGAGCCGAGGAGTACCTCGCCGACGGGTCGACGCCGCTCGAGGCGGTCGTCGAGCTCCGGGCGTCGAGGCCGGCGACCGCCGCGCCGCGCGCCGCGGCCCCCCTCGCAGACGGCTTCGCCGAGGGCCGCCTGAACGTCTACGCGCTCGTCGATGGTGAGCCCTTCGCGGGAGCCGTGCAGACGGCGCGCCGCGGCCCCGGCGTCTGGGTCTCCACGGTGCAACTCCCCGGGGGTCTCGGCGGCAAGAGCCTGACGCTCGGCGCCACCTTCGACGGCGCCCCCATCGTCTCTTCGAAGACGGTCCCCATCGCAGTCGACGCGTGGAGCGCAGAGTATCTGGCCAGTGCGCGCGGAGGGTGCGCGATCGGCGCGGTCGGACGACGCGCTCGAACGACGGGACCCGATCCCTCGGTCCTGGTCATCGCGATCGGCGTGCTCGGGGTCGCGGTGGGTCGCGGGCGGAGAAGAGAGATGGGCCGCCGAGCGCGCAGAGGATAGGGATCAGAACGTGCCGACCAGGCCGAGCGTAGCGCCGCCTTGCGTGGGCGCGACCGTGGGCTGAATGTGCACCAGGCTGGGGTCTCGATGCCAGACGGTGGTCAGTCGCTCGATGGGCGATTCGATCAAGTACGTCGACGCGACCACCGTCAAGCCGAGGATGATCCCTGCGCCGCCGATGACGCGCGTGTCGATGCGGTCCGCGATGCTCGCGCCGGAGACCTCGGTGCCGATGATCGCTCCGGCTCCCATGAGCACACCGAGTCCCCCGACGAGGCGCCGGCCCCATCGCTCGCGCGCTTCCGCGGCCGCGAGCGCGTCGAGCCGTTCGTTCGCGAGCGCAAAGGCGCGGGCGTAGTCGCCGCGGGCCTCGGCCTCGTGATAGTCGGCCGCGAGGCGCTCTCCCGACCAGGGGCGCGAGAGCGTGTAGGCGCCGTAGGCGACCGAGAGGGCGCCCAGGCCGAGATACGCCGTGCCCCAGGCGTCTGCTGAAGTCTTCGTCGTGGCCGCATCGCTGCGGTCGAGTGCGATCAAAGAGACTCCGATGGCGCCGAAGTAGGCGCAGGCGCCGAGGTACAGGGTCCCCGCGAGCAAGCGATTGCCACGCTCGGCTCCCGCGATCTGGCCGAGTAAGAGGTCCATGCGCTCGGCGTCTTCGCGCGACACGCCGTACACCGGAGGCGGGTCCGCCTTCACCTCGGCGAGGTACGAGGTGATCGCGCGCGGCCCGAACGGGCGGGTGAAGAGGCGCTGGAAGATCTCCGCCGGGCCTCGCGCCGCGCCGCGTGCGGCGATCGGCTGGAGCGACGCGAGCGTGAGGTCTCCCGCCGCCGAGGGCACCGCGAACGACTGGAGCTCCGTGCCCGGCCCGGTCGGCCCTGCACGCTCGAGGACGGCGCCGTCGGTCCATTCGTCGGGCAAGGTCAAGACGAGCGGCAGGCCCCCTTCCTGGTTGGCATCGAGGAGCGGAAGCGACTCCCGGTTTCGCAATCGAATCCGTATCGGCGTCGCGTCGGTCAGGCGGACCGCGTGCGCCCCGGTGCGGCTCGCCGCCGTCAGGATCGCCTGTTCGTCGCGCCCCCCGGGGCCTCGCGAGAAGACGTGGGGTCGCATGTTGGGGTTCGGGACGTCGGCCGTCGCGTTGGCGACGAACGCGGCGAGCTCGGTGTAGCTGACCGCGCCGTCGCCGTTCGCGTCCGCGGCGCCGAGCAGGCCCGAGCGGACGACGTGGCTGAAGACGCCCGACTGGATCTCCGACCACTCGAACGACTCTCCCTCGGCGCTCGTCGAGAGGAACACGCCCACGTTCGGCAGCCGCGCCGCCAGAGACCGCGCCGCGTCTTCGGAGGTCGCGTAGTATCGGCCCCCCGGCCTGCGCGCGCCGAGCATGAAGAACGAGTTGCAGCTGTCGAGGATGACGTGCGCTCGCGAGAAGGGAATGGATCGGAGCCACAGCTCGAGATCGCCCGCCGTGAACCGCGCATCTTCGAGCTCGATGAAGCCGGTCCCGTCGTCGACGTCGCCGTGGCCGGCGAAGACGAAGTACACGTCGACGTCGCTGCCCGCGGCCGTGGCCGCCTGGACGCGCGCGGCCAGGCTCACGCCCACGCGCAGGAGCTCGGCCCGTGTGGGAGCCACCGCCGCCGCTCGGGCCTCGGGGAAGAGGCGCGCCGTGTCGTCGTCGAAGTCGGCAAGGAGCGACACGCGCTCCGGCGCGACCGTTCGCAGAATGGCGTAGTACTTCGCCGCGTCGTCGTCGGCGTAGTGGAGGTCGGGGCGGCGATGACCGAGGCTCCGGTTGTTGCCGATGACCACGGCGAAGGCGACGCGCGGAGGCGCATCGGCCCGGCTCGCCGGCGAAGCGAGGAGGGCCGCGGCGAGGGCGACGAAAAAGAGCCACCGCGACGTCATGGCGTCCCTCCCTTGGCGTCGAGCGCCTCGATCACCGTCTCGCGGACGTCGGCCCCCGGCAGCCGTTGAACGAGCCGGCTCGCGTCGAGCTCGAGTCCCTCGAACGCCTCCACATCGGATACGTGCGCCGGAGCCGACGTGATCACCGCGACGACGCGCAGCGGGCCGGGGACCACGTCTTCGAGCACGGCCGTCGTTTCGAGGACGCGCTCGTCGACCGTGGGCGGCAGCGCCGTGGAGGCCGGGTCGTCCCCGGGGCGGGAGTAGCTCGGCGAGATCCAGTGGATCGCGCGATGGGCGTCTACCGCGAAGAGCAGCAGATAGGCTGGAGCCCGGCCCAGGTTCCGGAAGCCCGCCGTGAGGGGCGTCGCCGGGTCGAGGCGCGCGCCCGAGGTCAACGCACGGAGCCCGCCCTGCGAAACATAGGGCTGCACCCCGACGTCCCGGGCGATCGTGGCCTCGAAGGAACCGCCGCGAGGGCGCCACGCCGCGCTCTCCCGGGACCGCCGGAGATCCACCATGAGCACGAGTGCCAGCGCGCACGCGGCGACCGAGCTCCCGATCCCGATCCACCGCCCGCGCGGTGTACGTGACGGTGTACGTGACGGTGTACGTGACGGTGTACGTGACGGTGTACGTGACGGTGTACGTGACCGAGCAGTCGCCGCCGGCGGGGCGACGTGCTCGAGGCGCTCGAGCCGGTCCATGACGGAACGCGCGTGGGCGCGCGCGTCGACTCGCTCGCCGAGGGCGCCGGAGACGGGAGCTCCCAGGTCGCCGATCAGCGCGCGAAGCGCCTCGTCCCGTTCGCGGCACCGAGCGCAGCGCGCGACGTGCGCTTTCATCCTCTCGGCTTCGTCGACCGAGAGCGCGCCGTCGCTCCAGCGCACGAAGTCGTCGTCGTTCGGGCAGTCCGTCATCGGTTCTTCTCCAGTAGGCCCCGGAGCAGCCGGAGGCCGTGGTGGACGCGCGAGCGCAGGGTCGATTCGCCGACCCTCAGGACCGTGGCCATCTCGTCGTACCCGAGCTCCTCGGCGTATCGGAGCAGCACGGCCTCACGCATCCGTTCGGGCAGCCGCGCGAGCGCGTCGCGAACGCGTCGCCGCCGCTCTTCGAGGAGGAGACGATCGATCTGCTCGGCCGACGGAGGCGCCGCGGCGTGCGTTGCCGTCTCGGCGTGGCGGCGGACGACCTCGCGTTGCCTCGCATGATTGCGGCATCGGTTGCGCGCCGCCGTGATCAGCCAGACCATGAACCGCCCGTCTGCCCGGTACTTCGCGCGCTCGGTCCAGAGCGCGACCCACGTCTCCTGGGCGAGCTCGGCGCCAAGCTCACCGTCGTTCACGAAGCGGGCGCACACCTGAACGAGGCGCTCGGCGTGGCGCTCGACGAGGACCGCGAACGCTTCACGCAGGCCGGCCTGCGCGAGCGTCATCAGCTCGTCGTCGCTGCGCGCCGGCAAGGGCTCCGGCGCGGCTCGCACCAGGCGAGGAGAGGTCATGGCTGCCCATAGAACACGCTCGGTCGGGTCCGCGTTGACGGGAAATGTCGCCGCGGCGTCGCGAGACCCCGAGCAGTCTTCCAAGGCGGAACCTGATGAACGCGCCCGGCTGCAAGCACGAACGCACCTCGGTGCAGGAACGAATGCACCTGGGTGCCAAGGCAATGGCCGTCGCGTGGATCCTCGAACCCACCCGGGTTCAGGAGCGACTTGACCTGGAGAGGGGCATCACTGCACCTCGACACGGGCACGACTGCACGTGGATACGAGCATCACGGCACCTGGATACGAGCCCGGATGCACCGGGGTGCAAGCGCGAATACATCTGGATGCGAACCTGGCTGCACCCGGGTGCAGGCCGGATGAATTGGCCATTGAGGACCTACGGGCGCCCGGCCTTGACCACCCGGTCGAACATCGCCGGGGTGAAGACGCTCCCCCGGAGCTGGATGGCCACGCGATCGAACACGTCTTTCCACTCGCGCTTCTCGGCTTCGCTCAGGTCGTAGACCGTCTTGGTCGCCTTCATCCGGTCGAACGCCTGCGCGTCGAGGTTGCGAACCATGGGCTCGAGGCGGCCCTGCAGCGCCGCGCCGCGGGCCGACATGATGTCTTTGAAGCGCTGCGGCAGCGCCTGCATCCTCGCCGCCGAGGCGAGAAACCCGCCGATCGCGAAGGCGATCGTCTGCGCACCGACATGCGTGATCCGCGACGAGAACTGGAGCTGCTCGGCAAGGAGCGGCGAGATCGAGAGGAAGGTGATCGATCCGTTCTGCAGGCCGGGGAGGATCTCGGTGACCGCGATCGACCTCGGCGCGATCCCACCGACGGCCGAGAACAGGACCGGCTGAACGGGATCCCCGGCGACCACGAAGACCCCCTTGCCCTGAAGGTCCTTCGGATGATGCACCTCGTAGCCGACCGACATCGTCTTGATCGACCCGGCCCCGCCCCACCCGAGGACGACGAAGCCCCGCGCTTCGAACTCTTTCTCGAGGTCGTCGGCCACGGCGGCCCGCGCGGCGTCGAGCTGGTTCCAGTCGGCGAACACGCCGGGGAGCTGAAAGAGCAGAGCGTCGGTGACCCCCGTCTGCGCGAGGCCCGTGGCCGAGACGACCGCGCCGTCGAGCTGGCCGGCGCGGATCTTCTGGACCATCAGGACTTCATCGCCCGCCTGGCCGTTCCACTGGAAGTCGATCTCGAGGTCGCCGCCGGTGTCGGTCGACACCAGCGCGGCCCACTTCTTCAGCTCGCGACCCCAGGGCGAGTTCTGCGGGAGGAGCGTCGCGAATTTGAGCGTGGTCGTCGCGGCTCTCGCGCTGCCCGAGTGCCCGACGAGAAGGGCAAAGGCCACGAAGGCCAGCGCCGTCCTCAGGTACCGCGCCAGGTACCGCGACAGGTGCAGCGTTACGTACATCAGCACGTACACGCCGCGCGGTCGAACCGACTCGCTCACGGTTTCGACGGCGCAGCGTCTCCTGGGGGGGGTGGCGCCTGCATGGCCGACAGCGTCGCCGCGTACGTGTCGTTCGCCCGCGCGACCACGTACATGCGAATGAGCTCGGCGAATTCAGGGGTCAGCACCGGCGCAAAGGTTACCATGCCGTTCTGCGCGCGCTTGCCGTCGAGCACCACGCTCTTCCAGAGCTCGGGCGTGACGTTCATGGGCGACCATCGCAGATCGGGCAAGACGCCCGCGCCGACCGCGGAGTCGCCGTGGCATACGTTGCAATAGCTCTCGAAGAGGAGCTTGCCGATGGGGAGCTGCTTGGTCGCGTCGCCGAAGCGCTCGGGGGGCTTGGCGGGAGGCGGCATCGGCGGCGGCGCCGGGAGCTGCGCCATCGCTCCGAGGCGAAACGCCAGGACGCGGCTTCGGTTCGTGGCGATCGCGCCCTTGCGAGCGATCTCGCCGAAGGCGAGCGGGAACGTGCCGCCCGAGCCGACGACCACCGCGATGTATTGCTGACCGCCGACCGCATACGAGATGGGCGCGGCCACGATGCCCGTCTGCGCGTTGAACGACCAGAGCGGCGCCCCCTTGTCGGCCGAGTAGGCGTTGAACGTCCCCGCGCCGTTCCCCTCGAAGACGAGCCCGCCGGCGGTGGAGAGCACGCCGCCGTTCCACGCCCCTGCCTGCTCGACCCGCCAGACTTCTTTCTGCGTCACGGGGTCCCACGCCTTGAGGTAACCGTGCACGGTCGCCAGGACGCCCGCCATGGCCTTCGGGTCTTCGGGCATCGCGATGATGCTCGGGTCGATGCCCGAGTTGAAGGCGAGGGGGTCGGGCGTGAACGTCTTGGGATCGCCGTAGGCGAACGCAACGTCGTGCACCGGCAGGTAGACCAGGTGGGTCTGCGGGCTGAACGACATCGGCTGCCAGTTGTGCGAGCCGAGCGGGCCCGGCAGCGCGATCCACGGTTTGTGGGTATCGCCGAAATGCGCCGCGGGGTTCTGGAGCGGGCGGCCGGTCTTCATGTCGACGCCGCTCGCCCAGTTGATGGTCGTGAAGGGCTGCGCCGAGAGGAGCTTGCCGTTGGTGCGATCGAGCACATAGAAGAAGCCGTTCTTCGGCGCCTGCATCAGCACCTTGCGCGGCTGCCCGTCGAGCGTCAGATCGGCCAGCACGATGTGCTGCGTCGCGGTGTAGTCCCACGACTCGCCCGGCGTCGTCTGGTAATGCCAGACGTATTCGCCCGTCTCCGCCTTGAGCGCGACGATCGACGAGAGGAACAGGTTGTCGCCGCCGCCGGGGCTCCGCAGCCGCTGGTTCCACGGCGAGCCGTTGCCGACGCCGATGTAGAGGAGATCGAGCTCCGGATCGTAAGCCATAGAGTCCCACACGGTGCCGCCGCCGCCGAGCTTCCAGTATTCGCCTTTCCAGGTGGCCGCGGCCTTGGTGAGGATCGGGGCCTCGACCGGCTGCGACGGATCGCCGGGCACCGTGTAGAAGCGCCACGCGAGCTTGCCGTCGTCGGCGTCGTAGGCCGAAACGTACCCGCGCACGCCGAACTCCGCGCCGCCGTTGCCAATGAGCACTTTGCCCTTCACGATGCGCGGCGCGCCCGTGATCGTGTATTTCTTGGTCTGATCGACCGTCACCACCGACCAGGCCTCCTTGCCGGTCTTCGCGTCGAGAGCCACGAGGCGCCCGTCGAGCGTGCCCACGTAGACGCGGCCCTTCCACAAGGCGACGCCGCGGTTGACCACGTCGCAGCACGCCTTGACGCCCGTCTCGCCGGGCACCTTCGGATCGTACTGCCAGAGGAGCTTGCCGGTCGCGGCGTCGATCGCCTGCACCTTGCTCCAGGCGCTGGTCGAATACATCACGCCGTCGGCGACCAGCGGGGTCGCCTCTTGCCCGCGCGACGTGTCGAGATCGAGCGACCACGCGAGCCCGAGCGTGCCCACGTTGCCCGTCGAGATCGACGTCAGCGGAGAGAAGCGCTGCTCGTCGTAGGTGCGGCCGTGCGAGAGCCAGTTGTCTTGATCGTGATCGGCGCCCACGAGGCGCGCGGCGTTCACCTCGAGCGCCGGCGTCGGCGCGGCTTCGGGAGCTTGCGATGGCTGCGCCGGGCCCTCGGAGCCGGAAGAGTGGTCACACGCCGCGAGCGGCAGCAGACACACGAGTGCAAGACGGGCTGTCGAGCGCATCGCTTTCGTATCCTCCCGCGCGGAAGGAGACGCCGAAGAGAGAGGAGTTGCAAGGAGGTCCGCTGGGGTGGCACGCGTGTCGCCAGCGTGGTCACCGATGCAGTGCGTCACGCGCGTCGATCCGTTCCCGGCCAGCGCTCACCTCCGGCGGACCCTGAGGCAGGCCCGGGGTCCCACACGGCGTGCACTGGTTTGATGGCCTGCGGCGCGTCTTCCCTCGTATGGAGGTGCAGCTCCCAGTAGCCGACGTCGCGCCACGACCCGAACATCCACCCGACGCCTGCACGCCGGTTTCGTCGCCGCGTACTGACGTCCAGACCCGAGCAATGCCTCTTCGTTGACGAGGCAAGCGCCGCGGCCCATGGTTCAATGATGCTGGACCCGGCGGCTCTCGCGGCGCACGTGGAGCGGGTCGTCCGCGACGGATACACGATCGTGAGCGACGCGATCGACATCGCGCTGCTCGACGCGCTGCAGGCCGACCTCGCGCGCATCGAGCACGACGAGCGCGTGGCGGCGGGCGACAACGTCTTCGAGGGCTTCCGCACCGTCCGCATCTACAACCTGCTCGCCCGGGGCAAGGTCTACGAATCGATTCCCGTTCACGACTCCGTCCTTCCCATCGTCGAGCAGGTGCTCGACAGCGGGTGCCTCGTGTCGTCGCTCTCGTCGATCGCCATCGACCCGGGCGAGGTGGCGCAACCGATCCACGCCGACGATCAGCTCATTCCGCTTCCACGACCGCACGTGCCGATCGTCTGCAACACGATGTGGGCCGTCACGGACTTCACCGCGCAGAACGGCGCGACACGCCTGGTCCCCGGGTCGCACGCGCGAGATCGCGCGCCGGACTTCGGTGAGCCGCTCGAGACCATCGCTGCCGAGATGCGACGCGGCAGCGTCCTCGTCTATAACGGCAGCCTGTGGCACGGAGGCGGCGCGAACGGCTCGACCGCCCGGCGCATCGGCATCGCGATGAACTACTGCGCGGGCTGGGTCCGGCAGCAGGAGAATCAGCTCCTCGGGATTCCGCTCGAGACGGCCCGCCGCTTCTCCCCGCGGCTGCGAGAGCTCTGCGGCTTCGGGCTCTATCGTCTCCTCATCGGTCACATCGACAAGTGCAGCCCCGTCGATCTTCTCGACGGGACGGGACCGCGAAGAGTGGTCGGCGTGACGAGCTCCTGACCGGCCTCGAGGTCCGAGTGCGAGCGCGTTCAGGGGAACGTCGTGAAGAGGTCCGACAGATCGCTGGCGCTCGCGGCCTTCGCGAGGACCGGCAGGCCCAGGATCTCGTCGATCGACTTGACGAGCGAGCTATGCGTGTACGCGACGCTGCCCGTGTATCCAGCCTTCACCGTGGGTCCGAGCGCGACGAAGGGCATCTTGCCCGTGGTGTCCCCCTCGTCCCACGCGAGGAGAATGACGCCAGCGTGCGCGTTCGCGTAAGTGATGAGGGGCGGAAGCTCCGTCTTCAGCCAGTCGTCGCCCGACTTGATGGTATTGGAATCCGGACAGCCGGAAGCGCCGTGCATGTCGTTGCACAGGTTCGGCGTGATGAACGTGTAGGACGCCACGTCGCCGCCGGCGAGATCGGCGGCGAAGGCGCTGTACGCGCGGTGATGCATGACGCAACGGGCGCTCGTCGCCGACGGCGTGGAGCCCACCACGTCCTGAAAGAAGACGAAGGGGTCGTGCTTCGCGGCATAGAACGAGTCGCTGTGAATCGGGCACGCGCCGGTCGTCGCTGTCAGGCCCTCCTGGTAGGTGCGCCAGGTGGGACCTCCCGCGGCCTCGATCTGCGTGGCCAGATGCGCCGTGTTCGACGTGCTGTTCGACGGTGACGGATCCGCGTCGGACGTGACGGTCACGTCGGAGAACACGTTCGTGGCCGCCTCCATCCAGACGTAGTGGGGCTCGCTGGGAATGATCAGTGACAGCTCGTCGCCGAAGTTCGTCGCATGAGCGCCCATGGCGAGGAGCATGTTGTTGATGTACGGCGCGTCGGTCGTGTCGCCGTAGATCTCGGTCGAATCATGGTTCTCCATCGCGATCACGAAGACGTGCTGGATCGTGCGCGCGGTCCCGCCGTCCGTGGGCGGCGGAGAGCCCGCCTCCCCGTTCGAGTTCGATGCGTCGCCGCTGGCCGAGCCGGCGTCCGACCCGGCACCAGAGCCGCCCCCGCTCGAGCCGCCTCCGCTGGAGCTGCTTCCGCTGGAACCGCCGCTCGAGCCGCTTCCCCCGCCACCGTCTCCTGCGCCGCCGCCTGCGTCGGGCGTGGAGCCGCTGCTGCCGCAAGCGAGCGCCGCGACCATCACGAGCAGACCGACCATCGCCTCGGGCCTGAGCTGTACCCTCATGACGGAAGTGATCCCTGAGCAGGGCGAGAGCACAAGGCTCGAAAACGTCCCCGACCGGTGCCGGCCTCGAGACGCCCGGGCCAAGTCGAACGATGTTGCAAGGATTTTGCGGGTTCGCCATCGGCGTTGCCGAACGACGCTCCGCGCCCTGCATGTTGCGCGATGGAGACGCGATGCGGCGATCCACTCCGTTTTCGTCATTACGTTCCTCGCTCCCCGCCCCTCGGAGTTCCCGTGAGAAGGCCCTCATACCCTTTCAGCGCCTTGCCAATGAGAATCCCTCCGGCCGACGAGATC
>OBLW0100001780.1_pt1 | contig 17967 bp, 8 predicted proteins | sample 1520161 | NCBI WGS metagenome assembly OBLW01 (sample SAMEA3539309, study PRJEB22396) | soil metagenome | biome: tundra; feature: field; material: soil | place: USA | collected 2010-05 | depth 0.15 m | reverse complement strand
TGACCTGCCCGTCTTTGACCACCGCAATCACGGCGCCGGCGACATCTTCCCGTTCAAGCTGAGCGGGCATCAGGCCATCGAGAAAGGCTTCGAGGTCGACCGCGGTCAACTCGTGGGTGGGAGCCGACTGGGTTGGCACAACCGCTGATGGAGCTGACGGCTTCACGGATGGGGACGAAGGACGAGATGGCTGCGCCCACATTCCGACGCAGACCAATGCCACCAGAAGCAGCAGGCCTGTGAGGATCGTCAGGTACCCGCAAGCATGGCGGTCAGAAAGGATCTGGCTAGAAATCATCATTCCTCCTAATCGAAGAGGACTGCAGTCCGTCTCCGAATGTAATGAGTGCATTTTTCGAGTACCTTAGAGACGCAACGGCTAACACTTCAGAGTCTTTCTTCTACAATCCCCTACTTTGCTCTTTCCGGAACGATGGGAAGAGTTACGTGCGAAGGGTGTTGTGCGTCATGGTAGATCGTCTGACGAGCGGCCACCATGTTAGTGGTGCGACCCAACGGTTCGCCGGTGTTCAGATTTCGCGAGTACTTAGGAAATGCGGAGGATGATATCTCCAGTCGAATACTGTGGCCGGTCTTGAACATCTGGCACGTGTTCCAGGCGTCGATCTTGTATTCGTAGACGGTCCCTGGGTGAATCAGGTTTTCCCTCTCCATTCCGTCCCGAAATCGTGCCCGGACGATGCCATCCGAGAGCCGCTCGGCGAACCCGGTCGGCCACACGTCGATGAGTTTCGCAGTGAAGTCGGTATCGGTGGCTGTAGTCGAGGCGTAAAGCGTGACGTTGATCGGACCGCAGACCTCGGTGGCGCTGGTGACGGGATCGCCAGTGTAGACGAGCACATCGTCGCGCCGTTCGATGGCACGATAGTCATCCGGCCCGCCGACTTGTGCGAACGAAGGCTCCGTGATGAACGGCACGGGGTCCTGCGGATCGTACGTGAACAGATCCGACTTCTCGCTCTGCGGTTTATCCGTCGAGAGCTTCCCATCTCCATACAACGTGTTTGCGCGTCCCGAGCTGTGCAGATAGAACTCTGTATATCGTGTACGGGCGATCGGCCACTCGTGCTCGTCCACCCATTGGTTAGAACCCATCACGAAGATCCGTACAGGAGGCTCTGCTTCAACGCCGTTGTCGATTCCTTTTAGCCATGCGTCGAACCAGCGCAGCATCGTCGCGTTGAGGTCGATTTTCGCGCTGGGACCAAAGTCCACGTGCCCCAGTTTCGATGTCGAGTTCACCGCGTGCGGCCACGGCCCCATCAGCAGTTTCTGGTGGTTGCGAACCGACGGCACAGCCTTCGTAGTCATCCCAATAAAATTGAGTGGTGTGCCGATCTGCTCATCGTCGTACCACCCGGAGATGTGCAACACGGGTGTTCGGACCCGCTCGAACTTGTTCTGGTAGCGCTCCGGTTCCCAGAAAGTATCCAGCCGGGTATGTTCGAACTGCTCGCGCCACGCCGGCATAACATGACCAATGGCCTCGTCCATGGTCAGCAGCGGCAGATGCTTGAGGACTGCGTCCCAATCGACAGCATCCATGTTTTGCAGCACGTGGCCTGAAGTGAAGTGGTACCAACTCACGTCGATCGGGATTGGGTCGCCGGTTGGGAACTCGACAAAGGGATCTGACGGGCTCACCAGCGCAATCATCGTCGTGAGGTGCGGAGGTTGCTCGATCGCTGTGAGCCATTGCGTTTTACCGTTATAAGAGCCGCCAATTGTCCCCACCTTGCCGGTAGACCACGGTTGCTCGGCACACCACTCCACCGCGTCGTAGCCGTCTTTTCCTTCGTGGCGATAGGGAACAAAGCTGCCGGGCGAGTCTCCACGACCGCGCACATCGACCGCCACAAAGGCATAGCCGTGCTCTGCAAAGTATCGTCCAAAGGTGAGCGCGTTTTCGCTGCTCTTCAGATAAGGAGTGCGGTTCAGAATGCAATTAAACTTGCCGGGCAAGTCGGGGCGGTAGACATCTGCCGCGAGTTCGACCCCGTCTCGCATCCGAATCCGCTGGTCGAAATAGGTCTTGAACGGAACGGTCTTGTCCGACGCCGGCTCCGCCAGTTGTGCGGGCGCTGAAGCGCCCGCCAGAAATCCAAAGGCAAAGACAAATAGCAACACTCGTCGCGTCATTCTGCGTCTCCCGAATCGCCGGCAACAGCACCGTGTTGATTATGCAGCCCGTAGCTTCGCGATGAAGGCAGGATCGACATCCAGTCCAAGGCCCGGCCCTGACGGCATGTGGACGGTGCCATCCCGGACTTCCATGCCGCCGATTACAGGATCGGTGGCGAGGAACAGAAATGCGTCGAGATCCGCAAACTCGACGTTTTTCTGTGAAGCCACCACATGCGCCGCTGCCGTGAGCCCTAACCGTGTCTCATCCATGCATCCCAACATGCACTTGATATTCGCCGCGTCGGCGACCTGCGCGATGCGTGCCGCCTGGAGAATGCCACCGCACTTCATCAGCTTGATGTTGATCATGTCCATCGCGTTTTCGCGGATCCCGACGATCGCGTCGTGTGCGACATGAACCGATTCATCGACCATGATGGGCGTGCCGACGCTCTCGCGGATAAATCGCAGACCGGCCCAATCCCAATAGAGGACAGGCTGCTCGCAAACCTGCACTAGCTGTTCCGCAACCGCGCGCAATACGTGCACACAGTCCGCAGGCGACCAGCCCTGGTTCGCATCGATACGTAATTGGATCTTGGGTCCGATCGCCTCGCGTACTGCTCTGATCCGCTCAATATCCAGAGCCGGCGCTTCGCCAACCTTGATCTTCACCGCCTTGAAGCCTTGCTGCACCACGCCTCGCGCCTTCTCGGCCATCACCTGAGGAGTGTCTATCCCCACCGTCAGATCGGTTTCGAACGAGTCCCGATAGGCGCCCAGCAGGTGGTAGACCGGTTGTCCCGTCACCTTTCCGCAGACATCCCACAACGCCATCTCGAAGGCGGCCTTGATGCTGCCATTGCCGGGAGTAAAACTCTCCATCTCGGCAACGATCCGCGCCAGTGAAAACGCGTCTTTCCCCTTGATGAACTGCTCAAGACTCTTGCCCATCGGGATGTCCGACTGCTGCGTCTCGCCGGTAACAGGAGAATAAGGAGACGCCTCGCCATAGCCGATCACGCCATCTTCGGTGCGAAGACGAACGAGGATGTTATCGGCGCCGATCTCGGTGCTGAGGGCGACCTTGAAGTGCTCTTTCATGGGCAGTGAATAGGGAAACATGTCGATGTCCCGAATTCGCGTCGACTTGCTCGGCACGCGGGACTTCTCCTGGGCTTCCGCCAAGGAAGGGAGCGAGAAGTCGCAGAGCGCGGCCGCGCCGATCGCGCCTGCGAAAGACGTCAAGAATGATTTGCGGTTCATGATCATTGGAAGCTCCTGCACACGATCAGGCGCAATCCGCGCCCGTGACAACCAGAAAAGACCGAATTGGGGATCATGCTTTCTCTCCCGTGAACTTGATGTGCATCGAGTTCACGAATCTCTGCGCGGAAGGATATGCGGCGGTTCGCATCCGATAACTATTCGCGAACCGCCGCTAGTGATTGCCGTCATGAAATCAAAAGCTCAGTTTCAGAGCAAATTGAATGACTCGTGGATTAGAGGCCGTGGTAGTGATGTGTCCAAAAGCTGTAGGGCCATCCGAAAAAGTGTTGTCCGGGTCTGAAAAGATTGGGTGATTGAACGCGTTGAAGAATTCCGAGCGGAATTCCAAATTCGTGCGCTCGTGCGAACCCAGTGGAAATAGCTTGATCAGAGAAAGATCGGTGTCGACCTGGCCGGGCCCAGTCAGAATCCCCATTCGGCTGTTACCGAAAGCCGTCGCAATGGCCGGACAAGACCCGTCGGGATTCGGATTGAGGCAGGTCCCCGGCGGCTCAGGATCTCCGATGATCGGGTATGGGGCGATGCAACTCTGGTTGATCCAGTTGTTAAGGCGATGCGTATTGGAGCCGCCGGTTGCGACCTGACACCCGGGGACGATCTGAGCGAAATCGGCAACGATTCCGTGAGCATTGAAGGAATCGTTATTGAGCAAGGGCAGCCGGTGTCCAGACTGGATGGTCTCGACGCCCGCCAGTTTCCAGCCTGCCAGTGTTTGTCCAAGCAAAGAACGGCGATTTCTGGGTCCAGGTAGTTCGTAAACGGCGCTGAGCACGAAGCGCTGCGGGCGAACAAACGCGTCGGGGCCATAGTCAACTCGCGGGTTGTTGTTATCCCCGACACTTGTGCCCCCGTTCGGCGAGATGGTGCTCTGATAAACGTTGGCCAGATCACTGGACCACGTGTAGGAAGCCAGGAACTGGAGTCCGTGACTGAAGCGTTTGCTCAGAGTGGCTTGGAGCGAGTTGTACCAGGCAAAGCCGGTGGACTGGACATTGGTCATGGCGCCGGCCGAAAAGCCCTCATAGGGCACGCGCAACGGGATATTGGCGAAAGTGGTGGTGGTCTCTCCGCGAATCGGGTTATCCGGGGTGGCCAGTGAGGCCTGGTTGATGTCACGGTCTACGAGCATGTGAGTGCCACGCATCCCGGCATACCCAATCTCGAGGACGAGATCCCTCGCAATCTGCGTTTGCAGGTTCAGACTATATCTTTGAAAAACCGGTGGTCGAAGATTGAGATCGATAATGAATGGTGAGAGAGAGGTACTCGGGCTATATGGAACGAATTGAGGAAACGCACCCGGGTCCGCCGGGAACGGACTGTCGAAACCGTTGGTGACGTTAGGAGCAAGCGACCGATACAACCCGAAGGGCTGATCGGTGAGCTGTTGAAGGTACGGCTGGCCCGAAGCGCGCTGGTGGTAAACGCCATAACCACCCCTAAGGACGACGCGCTCAGTCCCGGGCAGGCTCCAGGCAAAACCGATGCGCGGATTTAACGTGTTCTGTCCGGTTCCATTAATTCCCATGTTGTTGCCGGTGGTTGTTACTCCCGTGGGAATCGTTCCCGGGAAGTTACCGGAAACCACGATGCCCGCCAGGCTGCCGCCAGCCGGAGGATTGGGATCAAGCAGCGACGGATTTATGGTCGAGTTGCGCCCATTGAGTTCTCCAAAATCCCCCAGGCGCTCATACCGGAAACCCAGGTTTAGAGTCAGCCGGGGCGTAAGTTTGACGTCATCTTGCACGTAAAAACTACTATCCCAGACCCGCCAGTTGCGTGGCGTAACGCCGGCGAGATCAATGCTTTCATATGGGTTGTAGGGTGCCAATCCCAGGAGCAAGCCCGGGTAGTTGAGAAAGACGGAATAAGCGCCAAATTGGAACTTCGATAGGTTGTCCTGGGCGCGTGTGACACCGCCTCCGAAACGGAGAGAGTGGCGTCCATGAATCCAGGAGAGCGTGTCCTGAAACACGTACGAGTTTTGCGCAATGCTCACGGTTTGGCCGTTTCCGCCGACGCTCAACCCTCCGAACACGGCGATGACCGGACGCGCATTGTCAAAAGAGGGGACGCTGCTGCCGATGTCGGAATACGAGAGGGGAAAGCTTTGAGTGGTACCGCCAAGGGTGCGATGAAATCCGATTTCTGCCTGGTTTACTAAGTGGTTGCTGAACAGATACGTGTGAGTGAGAGAGAAGTTTCGGAAATTCTGCGGGTTTGCGGTGGGAGAGCCGGGAAGGCTGCCAGCAAACGGAAAAATCGACGGCAGGGCGAAGGTGGCATCGCCGTTGGAAAAAAAGAAGCGTCCCTGGAAGGTGCTTTTTGCACTTTTCAGCCAGTCCAAATTGGTGATGAACTGGTTTTCACTATAAGGGCAGGCAGAACTGTAGGTAGAGAAGCCCTCGGGCAGGTGGGTGTTCGGATCCGTCACGATGATCTGAGGATCGGGAACCACATATTGGCCACTGGGCAATTTGGCATTGAATAATGCCAATCCTTGTGCGCTGACATTGGAAGCATCCACTGGTCGTCCCAGCGGATCGAGACCTCCGAACGCGGTTAACGGTCCTACCGCCGCGGCTAGCCCGGCGGCTGACCGGTCGGAGGTGAGCACCGGCAGAATGACGCTGCTGGAGCAACTTGGGTCGATGCCGTTCCGTTGCCGAGTTCCTTGATAGGAGGTGAAGAACAGCAACTTGTCGTTCCTGATGGGGCCTCCCAGGGTGAACCCGAACTGGTTTTGTCGCAGCACCCCGCGGGGCTGGCCGGTTTCATTCCGAAAATAATCATTGGCATTCAGAACCTCATTGCGGAAAAATTCCCACAGGTTGCCATGCCAGGTATTGGAGCCTCCCTTGGTTAATACGTTGACATTCGCACCTGCATCGCGTCCGTAGGAGGCATCAAACTGGCTTGTTTGTACTTTAAATTCCTGAATGCTGTCGGGATTGGGTACAGCCACACCGCCGCTGAAGTGTCCACTACCTTGCAGGTCGTTAATCTCGACTCCGTTCATTTGGAAGTTGTTATCGCTATAGCCGCTTCCATTCGCCACCAGGTTGGCGTCAACCCCGCCGCGGCCAATCTCACCGGCATTGAACACCTCGGCCGAAACTCCAGGCGAGAGTCCAAGAATCTGGCTGTAGTTCCGCGTCACCAGCGGAAGGCTGCTCACCTCTTTTTCGTCGATGACATTGCCGAGCGCGCTCTCTTCGGTCTTCAACATCACAGAATTCGCAGTCACCATTACCGTCTCGACTGCTGTGCCGACCTCGAGTCGGACGTTGATCTCCGCCGTCTCCGTAATATGCACGGGAATAGCCGCGCTCACTGATAGCTTGAAACCGCTTTTCGAAACTTCCACCCGGTAGATCGCCGGCTGCAAAAGCGGCACCAGGAAAGTGCCCGTGCTCGACGAAACGGTCGTTCGCTTTTCCCCGGTGGTCACATCGATGGCGCTGATCGCGGCATCGGCCACGAGTGCACCTTTGGGATCGGTAATCGTGCCGGAAATCGCACCCGTGCCGGCGGTTTGCGCGAAGCCCGCGGCGGCGAGCAAGTCAATAAGGACGATCAAAGCAAAAGCCCAACGGGAAAGGTGCTTCATGGTGAACGCTCCTCTGGAAATCCGCCTGACGTGCTGAAATGCATGTTTCACTATGAATAACCGAGATGATTTTACGGCAACACTCTATGGTAGCGCCTCTCGAGTGTCAAGCGAAATCGAGGCCACATTCCGGGACAATCCCCATTTAAGTCAGGATATGGCAAAGTGAAACATATGATACCATTCCTGAGTATCGAACCCTGATCACCCTGCGAAACGGGAGTGGTAAAGGGCCACCTGCTTCCAGCCGCCGAATGAAATTGCGACAACTTCTATCGCATGATGGGAAGACTTGCGTGGTTTCGAACACCCATTAGGGCCGTCAGGCGTAGCGGATTGAAGGAACTGGCCCGCGAACGGCGCTCAGTGTACGGGCTCGGCGACGGGGGTGCTTGAGCTAGCGGAAAAGCTCCCCTTGCGAACCGTGAGCCGATCCACCCGATCGCGGCGGACATGATAGCCCAGACCTGATGTCGACGGCACCCGAATCGTGCCCCGAGGCGTAATCTCGACCTCCGGATCAATCACGTCTTCATCCCAGTAGCGTTGGCTCGCGGAAATGTCTCCCGGAAGAACGAACCCGGGTTGCGCTGACATCGCAATGTTGTGGGCGCGTCCGATTCCTGACTCCAGCATTCCGCCGCACCATGCCGGCACCGAGTTTTTCAGGCAGAACTCCTGGATCTCATGCGCTTCAGTGTGCCCGCCTACCCGTCCCAACTTGATGTTCAAAATTCGGCACGCCCCCATTTCAACGGCGGCCCGCGCGTTGCGCAAGTTGTGGATGCACTCATCAAGGCATATTGGAGTGGCCAACTGGGACTGCAATTTCGAATGCTCGAAGATCTCGTCCCATTGCAGCGGTTGCTCGATCATCATAAGGTTGTAAGCGTCGAGTCTCTTCAGCAGGTCGAAGTCAGTGAGGCGATACGCGGAATTAGCATCCACCATGAGCTGAATTTCTGGAAACCGCCGGCGCACGGCATCGACGACATCTACATCCTTGCCGGGCTTGATCTTCATCTTGATACGCTGATAGCCGGCGGCTAACTCCAATTCAATCGCGGCCATCAGGTCATCGATTGTGGCGCGGATTCCCAGCGAGACCCCGCTGGAAATTTCCTCCCGAGTACCGCCTAACAATTTGGCGAGCGAAATGTCCTTCTGCTGAGCGTTCACGTCCCAGAGAGCATTTTCAACTGCCGCTTTCGTCATCTCATGTCCACGGATGCCGGCAAGCGCTGCCCGCACATCGCTCGGGCTGTTTATTTCCTTGCCCACCAGTTGGGGAGCAACAAACTGGCCAAAGATTACCCACGCTGCATCCACGCACTCTGAGTTGTAATAAGGCCCGTTCTCGACCGTTACTTCGCCCCACCCGGTCACGCCGTCGCAATGCACTTCGACGAGCAAAATACGCCGGTGGTGGATCGTGCCGAAACTTGTTTCGAAAGGCTTCTTAAGAGACAAATGAATTTCACGAATATCGAGCCGTTCAATTCGCATAGAACCCCGTTATTGCGGTCTTCCTCAGGTGGCAATCAAACTTGCACACGCATACCGGACAATGGTCCACGCCGGGTCCGGCAAAGAAAAACTTGCTATGATACGAATGTTTCATATCGGAAACTATTCTCCGACCGCGATGGAGTCTAGTTGCGGACCCTATGATTGTCAAGCTGAAGTCATCGCGCCAATCGTCTTTCTGGATTACGTGAAACATATGATACACTCCCACTGCGGGCGCAGGTCGGGGGCATGGTTCGCTTGCGCGCTTCCTGCTTTCTCGTTCTCGAGGCACTCAGTTTGTTAAGATGACGGCGCAATGCGCGACAAGAAAGTTCCTCTCCCGAAAGACTGGTCCCCGATGAGTCCGGCGGATCGCATTTCCCGGCTAAGTCCTCGCAGGCGAGAGATTATCCGGCCCGCGCTCGAAGACCCGCGGCGCTTCGTTCTCTTAAGCGTCCGCGATATGGCCAAGGAGCTTGGCACCGACCCGGCGACGACCGTGCGCATCGCCCGCGGACTTGGCTTCGCGAGCTACAAAGACTTCCAGCATTATCTGCACGAACTTTCCGTGGTGCGTGCGACATCGCTCGATACGATGCAATCGAGTTCTTCTCCTGACTCAAGCCTGAACTCGATGATGCAGGCCTGTCTCAATCACGAACTCAAGAATTTCCGCGCTCTTTATGGCGGCCTGGATTTCACTTCTCTCGAGAAAGTGGCGCGCCGCCTCTGGAAGGCGCGCCGGATTTTGCTCCTGGGGGGAGATGCTGCTACTTGCCTCGTAACCTACCTCCAATACCACTTCAACATTCTCTCCTTGCCAGTCTTTACCGCTACCGCGCCGGGTTCCGCTGTCCACTCGGTGCGAGGGCTTGAAAAAGAGGATGTCCTCATGGCAATCAGCTTTCGCCGCGGCCTTCGCATGACGATTGAAGGCATCCAGCAGGCTCGAAAACAGCATGTCTACTGCATTGGCATTACCGATACGTACATCTCTCCCGTCGCCCGCTTCTCGGATGAGTTCTTCCTTGCCCCGGTCGATACGACTTCTTTTGGCGTCTCATACTCAGCGCCCTTGTGTTTGCTTAATGTTCTTCTGGTCGCGCTGGCAGAGGTTCAGCGTGGAAGAACCTTATACCTAATGAAGAAGGTGGCCGAGGAGCAGCGTCACGGATTCCGCTTTTTCGAAGGATAGCCTGAACGTCGTACCGTAGCAGGTTGATGTTGTAGCGCCATGATCGAGCGATTTATGGAGTAGCGAATTTCCGGCTCGACGCCGTTTCTTGAGGGTCTCAGACGCAAATGAGAGTTCAATCGCCAATATCAGCCGTCGTCATAACCCTGTTTTTCGCATTCGGCTTGGCGCAGCCAGGTCTGTTGGCCCAAACTGCGAAAACGCTGCCGGAGCGTATTCAATCGATCATGAATCGGCCGGAATTTTCGCACGCCAGTTTCGGCATCGAGTTTTGTTCCCTCTCGACTGGGAAGGTGATCTACCAACTCAATCCCAACCAGTTGATGGTTCCCGGATCGACGACGAAATTGCTCACCGAAGGGACTGTTCTTTACCTGCTGGGTGGAGACTATCGCTTTCACACCCGCGTCTATGCCACTGGACCCGTGAAGAAAAACGGCACGCTGGAAGGCGACCTCATTCTGGTCGCGGGCGGGGACCCAAATCTTTCCGGCCGCATTCAGGCAGACGGCACACTGGCCTATGAACAGTCGGACCACTCCTATGGAGGTGTGGACAGCAAGGGATTGGGAGACCCCCTGCTGGTAATTCGAGAACTGGCGGCGCAAGTGGCGCAAAAGGGAATCAAAGCAGTGAAAGGGCGCGTATTGGTGGACACGATGCTATTTCCTGAAGGCAGCCGGGAACTCGGCACCAACGTGGTGATTTCACCCATCGTGGTAAACGACAACGTTATTGATGTAATCGCGAGCCCGGGCGATAAGGAAGGCGCGCCCGTGAATTTGCATATATCTCCGCAAACTTCCTACATAAGTTTTATCAACCAGGCGACGACGGGAAAGGCCGACACGAAGGCGGACCTGAACTATACGGCGGAAAAGACCAATCCGGATGGCACACGCACGGTAACGGTTACAGGCAGCCTTCCTCTCGGAAAGCCTTACGGAATGGCGGCGTACCCGGTTCCCGAGCCGAGCAAGTTTGCCGCGACTGTGCTCACGGAAGCGTTACGCGCAAAGGGATTGTCAATCCAACTCGCGCTCACCAGCCCCGCGCCCGATTTCAAAGCCACGGCTGCGAACTATGAGCCGGAAAACCTGCTCGCCGAACATCTTTCTCCCCCGCTAAAAGAAGACGTCAAGATTACGCTCAAACTCAGCCAGAACCTGCATGCGAGCATGGGCCCGTTTCTGCTGGGAGCACTCGTGGCTCATAAGAAGGACAAAATTGATCAGGCGGGATTCGATGCCGAGCACGACTTCCTGAAAAAAGCGGGAGTCGATTTGACCGCGGCAGCGCAAAGCGACGGCGCGGGCGGCAATGCACTTTTCACAGCGGATTTCATGGTGCGCTACCTGGAATTCATGTCGAAGCAGGAACAGTTTGATGATTTTTACAACGATTTGCCAATTCTTGGCCGGGACGGAACGCTCTCGAAGATTCAGGTGAACTCGCCCGCGGCCGGTCGCGTCCATGCGAAGACCGGAACCTATGCAGTTTACGATGCACTGAACAAAGATCTGATGGTTACGGGTAAAGGTCTCGCTGGATATGTGGATACAGTGAATGGCGAACGGCTGGCGTTCGCTGCATACGCGAATAATGTTCCGGTAAAGCTGGACGAGCACGACGCGATCCAGAAAGTTGTCGGTGAAGCTCTGGGAGAAATTGCCGCCGCCGCCTACGACGCGCAGCCCGGGGAGCCGGTCGCGATGCAAAGTTCCTCCGACTACGACGTGATTATCCGGAATGGAAAAATCATCGATGGGTCGGGCAATCCATGGGTTTCAGGCGATATCGCAATCCGGGGTGATCGTATCGCGGCGATTGGCAATCTCGCCCCCGCCGCACATGCGAGACGAGTAATCGACGCCGCCGGACTCGTGATTTCACCCGGGTTCATCGATATGCTTGGACAATCCGAGATCGCTCTCCTTATTGATAATCGCTCGCTCAGCAAACTCTCGCAAGGCATCACCACCGAGATCACAGGCGAAGGCGGTTCGATTGCGCCGCAAGACAAATTGACCCTCGCCTCAATCGAACCGGAACTGGAGCAGCAATATCACCTCAAAGTGGACTGGACGACTCTCGCCGGGTATTTCCAGCGACTCGAGAAAAATGGCACGCCGCTGAATATTGGAACGTACGTCGGGGCGGCGCAAGTGAGGGAGGCCATCATCGGCGAGGAGGACCGCGCGCCCACTCCCGGGGAACTCGAGCAGATGAAATCCCTGGTTGCGCAAGCCATGCAGCAAGGTGCGTTCGGCCTCTCGACCGCGCTTATCTATCCGCCCGGCCATTACGCAAAAACCGAAGAACTGATCGAGCTCGCCAAAGTCGCCTCGCAATACGGCGGCATCTATGGCACGCACATGCGCAGTGAAGGACAATCCGAAATAGCAGCCATCAATGAGGCGCTGCGCATTGGCCGCGAAGGCCACTTGCCGGTCGAAATCTTCCACTTGAAAGTGGTGGGTAAAGCGCGCTGGGGCTCGATGCCAAAGATCGTGGCGATGATCCAGTCCGCGCGCGACTCGGGCCAGGATGTCTCGGCCAACATGTATCCCTATGTTGCGGGCGGAACAGCACTGGCATCGAGCCTTCCGCCATGGGTGGCAGATGGAGGTATGGAAAAACTCCTGCAGCGCCTGCACGATCTTTCCATTCGGGAAAAAATCAAAAAGGAAATGGCGATTGAGCACCCAAACTGGGAAAATCTCTACCTGGGCAGCGGAGGCGCAAGCGGCGTTCTGGTCTCCGGAATTGTGAATCCGGACCTGAAACAATTCGACGGTCAGACACTGGCGCAAGTCGCGGCGGCGGAAAAGAAAGCTCCGCTGGATGCGCTCTTCGACCTGGTTATCGCTGACAAAGCTCGCACCGGCGCGATCTACTTCATCGCCAACGAAGACGACCTGAAAGTCGGATTAAAACAGCCATGGACGAGTCTGTGCCTTGATGCCAGCGAGCTTTCGCTCGACGGGCCGCTCTTTGAACCTCACTCCCATCCGCGCGCCTTCGGAGCGATGCCTCGCTTCCTGGGACATTACGTCCGCGACGAGCATCTTCTTCCCCTGGAACAAGGCATTCGCAAGATGACCTCACTGCCGGCACAGCGCGAACATCTGACGGATAGGGGATTATTGAGACAGGGCTTTTTTGCCGATATCACGATCTTCGATCCGGCAACCATTCGCGATCGCGCTACCTACCAGAACCCGGCGCAACTTTCAGAAGGAATCAAGTATGTCTTCGTCAACGGTCAACTCGAATACGAAGATGGACACATGACCGGAACTAAGGCCGGAACCGTGCTGCATGGTCCGGGTTGGACAAAGAACTGAGAGTCGCCGAACGCAAGATGGGCCGCCTTCTGCACCCGAGGAGATCGGACCTGATTTCTCGCGAGTGAGAGGTTTTTGCGCGGCACAACCATTGCGGTTAGAAGTTGTTCTCTGTCCACTCCGGGTCAAACATGCGTTGTACACTTCAGGGGTTTTGACTCATTCCAGCACACGTTCGTAAACAAGTTGGCCGAGGCCAGTCGCCCACGTAATCAAGCAGCTGATGGGGACTTGGAAACCTCTTCTGGGATACTCGACACTCGGACCGGCAAGATACTGCCCGAGCAATGTTTTCGGAAAAGGTCATGCGGGGTTTCAAGCCCGCTTGCCCAGAGCCAAATGGGTCAGAACGTAAATCTCGATCCAAACTGGAATTGACGCGGCGAGTTAGAGGTGGCCGTGATCTGGCCGAAACCATTATCAGCCGTCCACCCGCTACTATTCGAAGGCACGTTCGGCGACGAAAACTGCGGCCTATTGGCGACGTTATAGGAAGATATATCAAAGCGGAGATCCCGCTTTTCGCCCAGTTTGAAACGTTTGGAGAATGTGAGATCCAGATTGTTGGCTCCCATAGTGCGAAGGTGATCAAGATACGCCGGCGCATTTCCCGGAACGAACTGGCTGCCGGGCACTGCGAAGCAGTCGGCTGTGAACCACTGATTGGGCGTGCGCGGCGCCCCCTTGCTGGGATCGCAAGTCATATCGGCACGCTGGTTGAGGTACATATTATTCCCTATTTCCGGCGAAGCGACGGGAATGCCGCTACTTAGGTAGAAAATTCCGTCGACCGTCCAGCCGCCCAGGAGGGCATTCGATATTCCGTTCAGATTGACCGCCCTGCCAGCGCCTACGGGCAGGTCGTAAGATGCCTGCCAGGTGAATTGATATTTCACGTCCTGCGGGCTGACGGCATGCTCGTATCTCATGTCCCTCCAGTCCTGAACCGACCCGGCGTGAGAACCGACAAAGCCGAGCGGAGGATTGGCGTCGTCCGTCATCAGCTTGGCCCAGGTAAAGGAGGCCAGGGTTGTGAAGTGGTTGGCCATGCGCTTTTGCACCTTCAGTTGCAGGGAGCTGTACTCGGAATCTCCGCCGGGATAGCCACTCACTTGGACACCATTGGTTTGGCCGGTGATGCTGATCGCGCCCGTATTGAATTGCGGGAAAGGCTCCGCCGCAATGAATTGATCAACCGAGGCGCCGGCGTTACCGAGCTGATGGATCTGGCTCAGGCTAAGCTGGTTCAGATCTACCACTGGAACGCCCAGCGGGAGGAAGAGCCCCCTGCTGCCCACATAGCCGGCGCTGACAACGATCTTGTGTGGAAATTCGTACTCTAGGCCAAGGTTGAAGTTATAGGTTAACGGCGTACGCTGCGAGTGCAGCATCGTGGTCAGATTCGCGCCAAGATTCGTCGCCAATCCGTTCGGGCGCAATTGGGATGGCGGAACAAGGCCTGATGGAAACGGATTGCTCAGCGAATAGGGGCCTGTCACACTAGCCGCCCCACCCGGTGCACATGAGGTGTCGCTGTTGATGACCGTGTTGCCGTCGAGCAGAGTACACGTAGCGTTCCAGTTATTGCTCGTGGAATATCCATCGCTGTCCGCCAGGGAACCGCTGACCATCTGAACGCTCGGTCCAAAATAGAAGCCGGCCCCGCCGCGAACGACCAGGTTTTTCTGTGGCAGCCACGAGAAGCCCAGGCGCGGAGCAAAGTTCGTCATATTGGTAGTAAACGGAGAACGATTGCCGCCTGTGACGAATACTTCGCCGCCGGTGAAAGAACCACCGGGAAACGTGCCCACGGGACCCGATGAACCCACGGCAGTGGGATCGAAATATTCCAGCCGGTTATGGCGCTCCGTCTTGCCGCCGAAGATGTCCCAGCGAAGGCCTGCGGTAATGGTGAGATTCGGCCTGACGTGGTAGGTGTCCTCGACGAAGGCTGCGTAATAGGGACTGGCTACTGCAGAGAAGAGATCTTGCGTGAAGTTCACCGATTCGTTGCCCGGGATGCTCCCCATGCCGAGGAGGAACGAAGCGAAGTCGCTGCCTCCCCCTGCCGCGCCTGAGGCTGTGGTTTGGTTTGTAGCCGTGTTGTCGAAGTAGTACCAACCGGAGGAGGCTGGCGGCTGGCCCACATTCAAGAACCTCTTCATATATTCCGCGCCGAAGCTGAGCAGGTGTTTACCCATTACCTTCGAGAGGGTCACACTGGCGTCGAAGTTCTCGCTGGCATATTGGAAGGTATTGTAGTTGGCGGTGCCGCCCACGGCGCTGGCGTTGCCGCTGTTATTCGTCAAGTCATTAAAGAACACGATGGGGAGGGTTTTGTACGCTTGGGCTTCCGCCAGCGCTGCGGGAAAACCCAGCGTGGTGATGTCGAAGCCGTTCTGCCGGGGATCGCCCCCCTGATTTTCATAGTGCCGCGTAAATGAAAAGCGGAGTTGCAAGACCGTATTGGGATTGATGGTGTAGTCGTCCCCAACGATGAAGTTACGCGCGTTGGTGATGTTTTGGGCGTAGTACGGATCCCACTCGTTACCGAAGGCATTGACCCCGGAGGTGGTGAGATGGGCAAAAGAGAAGCGGGAGAACAGGCGCTGCCCTTCGCTCTTGTAGTAGTCCATGCGAACGTCGAATCTCTGAGCGGTTATGGGGTCCAGACCCGGACGTTGAAAGTTGTTCAGGTGCTCGTCGGTGGCTGAATCGCAAGTGGCGGGATTGGGATAGTTGCACTTCGGCATCATCGAGAGAAACTTCGCCGCGATTGGATTGACGGGGGTGTAGCTGGTAATTACGTTGTGGACGGGAAATTCCTGCCGGTTTCCACTTACATCGGGAACTAGCGGGTTATAGATCGTGTAGTTGTCGGCTGAAAAATCGCCGGCCGCTTCCGCAATGGTTGGAACAGTAAAGATGCCGGAATTGTCAAACAGTTTCTCTTGCGTGGCCTCATAATCCCCAAAGAAGAAAAGCTTATTGTGCAGGATCGGGCCACCAATGGCGCCGCCTTCCTGGTAGCGATGAAAGCCAAGCGGTTGGTTGGGCGTGCCGGCCAATAACTGGCTTTGCTTGTTGAAGTATTCGTTGGCGGCAAGGATATCCGGGCGGAGAACCACGAAAGCATCGCCATGGAACTGGTTGGTGCCGGATTTGCTGGCCAAACTGATGACGCCCGCGGCGCCGCTCTGATAAGAAGCTGAAGTGTTCTGGGTTTCGACGCGGAACTCTTCCACGCCATCTTCGGGAATCTCCAGGGCCGGGAGGATGGCGGCGATGTTGTTTTCAGCGACGCCCAGCGGGCTGCCGTCGAGCAAATAGGAAACGGATCCCTGGATGGCCCCGTTGATGGTGTAGGACGAGACGTCGATTCCCGGGCGTCCGCTCGAAATGTTGATGATGGCTTGCGAACTGGAGGAGTTGGGCGCCCCATTGGCCGGGGTCACACCGGCGCTCAGTTGTACCAGATCAAAGACATTGCGTGTGAGCAACGGGACGCGGTCGATGGCGGCTGAGTCAATTAACTGGCCCACGGTGGAGTTGCTGGTATCCACCAGCGTGGATGTATCCGACACCGTAACGGTCTCTGTCACGCTGCCGACGCGCAGCGCGATATTCACGGTGGAGGCTTGGTCCACAGTTACCAACACATTGTTCTGAGCGACGCTTTCAAAGCCCTTTTGACTGGCCGTGACTACATAGGTGCCAGGCGTCAGCGATACAAAGCTGTACAGGCCCGCCGCGTTTGTAACGCTGTGCAGCGCGATTCCGGTTGCCTGGTTGAGGGCGGTGACTTGGGCACCACTGACGATCGCCCCCGAAGGATCGGAGACCAGGCCGCTGATGCTGCCCCGGCCGGCCTGGGCAAGCGCTACCGAACTCGCGCAGAGAAAAAGAATACAAACCGAAAGAAAATTGCACGCTGTCTTGACAATGGCATTTCTGCTATTCATGAACAGCCTCCTGGGCCTGTCCGCCGCGTACCTAACGATTCATCAGGAATCGTTTTATTAAAACGTATGAATATTGTGCCTTTTGCCATTCTCAGTCAAGCAAAAAATGACCCGGGAGGCTTGAGCGGGCTTACGTGTTTCCGCGGGTGGAATCTCGCACGGCCAGCTCCGGGGCTAGTTTGCGATGGGCGGCCGGCAGGTCGCGTTTTTCCACCATGGCATTGATTCCCTCCAGCACAATGCTGGCCGCCATTGCGCCCATCGCCTCCATGGGCTGACGAATCGTGGTCAGAGGCGGCGTGCACAGGCTGGATGCCGCGATATCGTCAAAACCGATGACCGAGCACTGTTCCGGAACCCGGAGTCCGGCGCGGGTAAGCGCACGGATCGCGCCAAACGCCGTCATATCGTCGAATGCCATCAGGGCGGTGAAGGGACGCTTCGCTTTGAGCATGTCTTCCGTCAATTTGTACCCGGTTTCAAAGCTGGACATTGGGTCTCGCGACTCCGGAAGATCGACCACGAGTCGCGGGTCCAATTCCAGTCCACGCGCCTTCGCGAACGAACGGACCCCCTTCCATCGCGGAGCACTGTCCGTCAGAGTCTTGGGTCCTCGAATAAAGGCAATCTTGCGATGGCCAAGGGAGTACAGATGTTCTACCGCGGCGTACGCTCCAAGTTCGTTATCGACGATGACCGAGCTGATCGAATCGTTTTTCAACTCCCGCCCGATCATCACGGTCGGGATGTTGCTCTTTTCCAGATCGCCCAGAACATCGATGTTCACGAACAACCAGTTGGCTAGCACAATGAGCGCTTCTACACGGCGGTCCAGAAGCATCTCCAGATAACGCTCGAAGCGGGCGCGCTCGTTATGGACGTCGGTGAGGATGGGTAGGTACGACGCCT
>OBLW0100001778.1_pt1 | contig 17974 bp, 11 predicted proteins | sample 1520161 | NCBI WGS metagenome assembly OBLW01 (sample SAMEA3539309, study PRJEB22396) | soil metagenome | biome: tundra; feature: field; material: soil | place: USA | collected 2010-05 | depth 0.15 m | reverse complement strand
TAATCCCGACTAGAATAATCGAAGGCAGATTGATGATAGAAATTGTCATAACACTTCTGTTACCAGTCATGGTATCAATAGCAGTAGATATTTTATTTTGTGTTATGAAATTCATAAGTATTTAATATTTAGGAACAAAATACTTTTTTATTTTTAATATGTCAAGTGATTTATATTTGAAATTTATAGTATGGTGAGATATTTCATTTAATTTGAAGGAAGAACGGAGCTGGCGCATTATTTTATTATATAAGATTAGAGATATTGTATTATTTTATTAATTGGGGCGAGCTTATTATTGTGATTCAGATTGGGTATGATAGCTAATTATTTGGGGTGCAAAGTCATTTTGTATAGGGAGAATTTAGGACGGGGGGAATATTATCTTAATAATTAGATGTGATATTGACATATTTAAGGGCTTAGTCTAATTTTCCCAGTTTTGAAAAAGGGGTGAGATACTGAAATTCCAAATATTGGGAATGGAGAAAAACAGTGATACTGAAGAAAATGAAGAAAATTGATAAATCTTGCCGGCATGTGAATTGATATTATCGTTATAATACGTTAAATAATAGAATTTTATAAGGTTCTAAATTATTGCCCTAAAATAGTTCGAGTTTAGTGTGGCTAAAAATGAAAATATGGAATTATAATTAATAGAGGGGTACTTTTTTTTAGAAGTTAGTGGTAATATTTACTTAGGGGACCATACCTTAGGGTAAATAAGAGAAGTCGAGGGGGCGAATGACAGAAAAGTCGTGAAGACAGAGACGAAAGGGGAAAACTTTCCTACCTAAAAAGTAAAATCCAAATTTCCCGAACCGCTTCGAAGTCGCTTAAAATTCGCTTTATAGTCGCTCTATTTGAATAGGAATTCTATAGGAATGGTAGATGAATGGCATTGTGGATTCCAACAAAATCAGATATAGCCCTTCATAATTGTAACAAAATGGTACAATTTAATAACAGACCAATAATTTTATAAGGAGAATACAAAATGGGAACACTTGCAAACCAGGTTCTAGGAGACCTAATGGGAAAAGTAGGAAATGTAATAGGCAGGAGGAGAAAAAATAAATATTTCATTTATGCTGCACCGGCGGAAGTAAAAATCAGTAATTCACCTGCGGCGATTAAATCCAGAGACATAATGAAGACTGTCTCTAGATTTGCGAGTATGGTAAACTCGATACCCGAACTAAAATATTTATGGATGAACTCAAAGGTTGTGGCATTTGATGCTTTCCATAAAATTGAGAAGGAGAACTTCCATTTTTTTATGCATGAGAGACCCACTGTCAATAATTTTATTACTCCAATTGAATCTATTAAAAATCCAATATCAGAAGGGATTATTTCTGAAAGAGGGATTAAGCTAAAACTGGATATCGATAAAGAAGTGCTTTCACAATTTGAAGGAGCAAATGAAGTAACAGGGGTTGGGATTATATGTTATTTTAATCCAAGCGAGGGAAAGATGGATTATTTTCAATTGAACAGATTAATAGCTTGTTCAATTGAGGTAAAGAATGAAGGAGGGCTTGACCTTGAGATTGCTTTTAATGAAGAGGAGAAAAGAAATTATAATTCATATTTGAACAGTATACTTTATTTTACACTGGTATCAAAAGATGGTAATGGGGTGCCGATTAGGTGCACTATTAATTACCGGAGTGAGTTTGTCCATGAGATTTCGGTGATAAGGGAAAGTTTTCCGAACAGGGATTCATGGGCTTATGTTATTTGAATGCAAGAAGGTACAAGTGTGATAACAAGCCACCAAGAATTAGCTGGCGGCTATTTTTATATATCAATCTTTAGTGTTGATTTGTAATTTTTATTTTCTTGAGAGTACATTTTAATTTCAGATAATATAAAATCTTTGCTGAATTATACTAATAGGATCTCCTTTTTGAAAATGATCAACAGATAAGATTAGCGCAAAATAAGTATGAAAAGATTATTTCCGCATTTAATGGTTGGCGAAGGAGTCGAGCCACTGACCCTCTGCTTGTAAGTGAGAGGGCATTCCCTGTAACCCAATATAATATAATGGCTTAAATTTCACTGCCATAGTGTTTGCAATAGTTTTTATTTTAGTCTTTATAGATTTCTTTGTAGTAATTTGATAAAGCTTTGACAGATTTCCACTTACTGTCAATATTAAAATGCTTCATTATCAATGTTGATAGGTAACCCATAATTGATTTTAGTACCCAAATTGTAAGAAGAGATCCTAGAAGTATTAAAATTCCAATAAATATATGTCCATTAACAATACTTATATAGGTAAAATAAAGTCCAAAATATAAAGCATATAATTGTCCTACAGTTATCAGCATTTTTACCATAATATAAATACCGTATTTTACACTCCTAAATATCTTTTCATTATCTTGTACTTCCCTACCATAAACTAGTATATTTCTAATTATAGCTAGTTCATATCCGAAGTAACTATAAACTAACAATTGTAAGTATTCAGTTCCATTAGGTAATGGATATTTGATAAAAATAAAAATTGTGCTGAATATAGACCATATAATAATGCCAGAAATAAAAAAATTGAACCCAATATAACAGTATCCTATTGGACCGATTATAAAAGATAGAATTCCAGCTATAGCTGGACTCCTTTTAGTTAATGGTTTCATAATATATCCATTTATTTGTATTTGGTTTAATTTATTATTCCCAATAATTGTGCAGACCATTTGATTAGGAAATAACCGATAATTCCGCACGTGATAAACATTACTACGGTGAATAACTTATTTAACAGAGAGTTATTTAGGTTGCCTTTGTAATGATGAAATTTCCACATATGGGGTATGTTACTAAGAAGGACCCACCAGCACATGAATGTGATAAATCCTGACACAATACCAAATATAAATTTCATTTTTTATGCCTCTTTTAATTTTCTGTAAATAATAACATATTATTTCTTATGTAATTACTTTACTGAACTGTACCTTCTAAATTAGACACAAGTTAAACCGACTTTGATATATTTTTTTGCTTTGTTTTTCATTATTGTCTAGTAATATGTTTTTCTTTAATCTTTGTTCAAAAATAATGCTCAATATTAGGGTTATTGAAAATATAACATCCGCAATATTCCACTCTCGTTTATGAAAAGATATTTTAATGATTGGATTAAATATTATTGCATCCGAAGTGTTATTTATCTACTACTAATATATTTAGTATTATCTTCGATACGGTAAACATTAGAGAGAAAATGTAGTGGGAAAGTCATCTTGCGCTCATAAATATCTGTATAATCAAATTCTATACCTATTTCTGATAAGATATTCCTTATCGTATCAAGAAGTACCAATTGTCTCTCATCGGATGATTTCAATATGAATTCAAATAGAATGATTGATTCAGAAGGTTTTACAGCCGTACCTTCAAAATCCTTTAGAAAATTAGAATAGTAAATACCATCGGGTAAGACAGGCATCCATTCAATAATATTTGATTTTATCTCATTACCCTTAATTACTCTAAAAGATTTAATTATGTATGGACCAATTCCTTTGTTTTCTAGGGATACAGTAATTCTATTAACAAAATTACTAGCAAAAAGATCTGGAATAGGTTTAACAGAAAGTCTATTATGTTTATAATTCTCATACAATATAAAAGCCGTTAATAATATTGAAATAAATGCTATAAATAGACTAACAAAAATGTAAAATTCTTGATTCACATTATATTCCTAAATTAGATAAATACTAATGAAATATTGCAATCACGGATGGAGTTCATCAACGGAAAAATATTAAAGCTGTATGTATGCATTAAAACTCCGAATTTTAACATTGATTCATTGAAATATAAAAAATGCTCAACAGGAAGGCAAACATGAAAATAGATCATCATTAATTTTTAGTAGAGTTGTGGGGATTGGTGAGTTACCTTGAGAGCAATATCCGAGTGATTTCTTTTTTGAAGGTATCATAGTCTTTACTGATTTTTATGGAGTTTTTCTGTTTATGGAGAAACTCTTCAAGACGAGCGGGGATTATTATTTTACTGCTTACTGATTGTTCTGATTCTTCAGAGAACTTAGCGGGATGAGCGGTTTCGAGGACTATATAGTGTGCAATATTTGCGGAGAGGGATTTATCTTTTTGTGCTGCTAAATATCCTACGGCTCCATGGGGATCGAGTATATAATTAAATTCTGAATATGTTTTTTTAATAGCTGCTTTGGTTTCATTATCATCAAATGAGTAAGCATGTATATTGCTTTTCATTTGAGCAACATTGTCATTAAACATATACCTGATTCTTTCAAGATTGCTTGGATTTCCAACATCCATTGCATTGGAAATGGTTCTGTATGAAGGCACAGGCGTAAACTCTCCTGTATCTAAATACTTTTTAAAAACATCATTTCTATTCAGGGCACTTACAAAATATTTAACGGGCAAGCCCATTTGCTTTGCAATAAGTCCGCTTGTTAAATTTCCCAGATTACCACTTGGAACAACAAAAATAATGTCTTTGCTATATTTCTTTGTTTGTTTCCATGCATTAAAATAATAGAAGGACTGAGGGATAAGCCTGCCAATATTTATTGAATTGGCGGACGTCAGAAAATGATCCTGATTTAATTCTATATCAAGGAAAGCTGCTTTTACTAGATGCTGACAATCATCAAAAGTGCCATTGACTTCAAAGGCAAAGATATTATTGCCAAAGGTACTTAACTGCTGTTCCTGGATATTGCTAACTTTACCAGAAGGATAAAGAATCACAACGTCAATATTATCTTTATTAAAAAATCCACTTGCGACAGCACTACCGGTATCACCAGAAGTGGCGACCAATATTGTACATCTTTTATTTTCTGATTTCAGATAATAGGAAAGCACTCCTGCCAAAAACCTTGCCCCAAAATCCTTAAAGGCAAAGGTATTGCCATGGAATAGTTCAAGAATTGATACATCATCCGATAATTTTATTACAGGTGCGGGAAAGTTTATAGCTTCATCAATAATGGAATTTAATGTATCAGCGGAAATGTCATCAATAAATAAATGAGAAACCTCGTGAGCTATCTGCGTGAAGGATTTTTCTTCAATTGTATTAAAGAATTCCTTTGTCAGTTTGGGAATAGATTTGGGTAATAACAAGCCGCCGTCTTCAGCAAGTCCCTTAATTACAGCTTCGCTAAAAGAATATTCCTTTTCAATGTTTCGTGTACTTATAAAATTCATTTAACAAGCTCAAGTTGTTCGGGTCCCTTTGGGTTTACCTTTGAGAGGAAAACATCGGCATCCATTTTAATTTCAATAAGTTTAATAAGTATTTGCACCCTTGCCTGTTCTGCTTTTTGAATGTTTTCAAAGAAGGAGAATACGGTAGGACCAGAACCGGATATATTAAAATTAAGTGCTCCATGCCCCAACAATAAGGAACTAAGCTCATCATAATGAGGGATAAATCTTACACGGAAAGGTTCTGCAATCGAATCAATCATCGATCTCGAAATAAGGTTATTGTCATTGGTGAGGATTCCCGCAATCAGTGCTCCTGCGTTAGCACTCTGTTTTACCGCAGTTCCGATCGGAACCTGTTTTGGAAGAATTTTTCTTGATTCTTTAGTAGTTATTGAGATATGCGGATAGATTATTAAACAAGTTATACTTTGGGAGAACGGAAGCTTAATTATATCCACCGGAGATAAACTGCGAACGATAGTAAATCCTCCATAATAAGAGGGGGCAACATTATCAGCATGAATGTCACCTGCAGAAGCAATTTGTTCACCATCAAGTGCATGAAGAAGCACCTGATCATCGGGCAGTTTATTTTTTAACAATGAATTTACAGCTATAGCTGCCGCTACAGCGCTTGCAGCACTTGATCCGAGTCCACTTGCGAAAGGCATCCTTTTATTTATTATCATATCGATCCCGAAATCAGCATCGATAGCTTTAAGCAATGAATTTGCCGCTACTGATGCTGTATTCTTCCTGATATCTTTGCTGAGTTTGCCGTTATCCCCGGTTATCTCTGAAATTCTAACTCCCTTATCTTTATTTGCCCGAACTTCTATAATATCCCCTAATCTATCAAGAGCAAATCCGAATGTATCAAAACCAGGACCTGCATTAGAAATTGTGGCTGGAGCAAAAACTTTCGAATAGGTATACTTTAGTAATTTTGACGAACTCATATTGGCTTATCCGAAAATCTTGAATATATCAGAAATGATTCCGACTGAAGTTAGTTGGGTCCCCGCACCCGGTCCGTTGATTACCTGAGGTGCTGTATTATAGTATTCGGTATAATAAGCGATTACATTTTCTGTCCCTGAAAGGTTGTAAAATGGATGCATCTCATCGACTTCTTTTAATTTTACTTCGGCAATCCCGTCATTAAAGGACGCAATATAACGTAACCGGCATTTTTTAGAAAGAGCCTGATTCAATATTTTATCGAAATGATCATCCAGCTCGGGAAGTCTTTTCATAAACTCTTCGGAAGAAACAATTTTTCTGAATTCGGGAGGAACAAGATTTTCGACTTTAATATCTGTCAACTCAAGTTTAAATCCTGCTTCTCTAATAAGAACAAGAATTTTTCTGGCAGAGTCGGTTCCTTTAAGATCGTCCCTAACATCAGGTTCGGTATATCCTTTTTCTTTTGCCTCTTTAAGAACCCGTGAGAATTTTTTAGCCGGGGAAATATTATTAAACAGAAAACTTAATGTTCCCGAAAGAACGCCTTCAATTTTAATTATCTTATCACCAGCTCTTTTTAAGTCATTCATAGTTGAAATAACAGGGAGTGCAGCTGCAACATTTGTTTCATATAAAAACTTCACCTTGTTTTTAACTGCGGATTCTTTCAACTTTAAATAATAAGGATAGCTCTTTGTAGTGGCTCTTTTATTTGCAGCCACGATGTTAATCTCTTTATTAAGTATATCGTCATATATTTCGGCTGTTTCATCACTGGCTGTACAATCAACAAAAACTGAATTATTATAATTGATCGATTTAATCCTATCGACAAACCCATCTAAATCTGCCGTTTCGCCCCGTTCCACAAGCTCTTTGGGAAGAGAATTAATTGATATTTCCTTTGGACCGATCAGCATTTTTTTTGTATTTATAATACCATGGAGCCTAATCCGATGATAAAGATCCGGATTAGAATTTATCAAATTTACCAACTGAGAACCGACTGAACCGTACCCGGCAAGAAAAAGATGGATCGGTTCCGGTTTACCACTTGAAAAGAATTTATGATGAATAACATTTAAGGCTTTAAGTTCATCCTTACGGGAAATAACTGCAGAAATATTTAACTCAGAAGAGCCTTGTGCAATTGCAGAAATATTAATGAAGTTATCACCAAGAGCACTGAAAAACTTTCCTGCTATACCAAGAGTATTCCGCATATGCTTTCCGACGACCGCAATAACCGAAAATTCTTTTTCCAGAATAATTTTATTTACAATACCCGTTCTTAGTTCATAAGCAAACTCTTCCTCTAACGCTGATTTAGCTGTTGAAGCGTTATAGGGCAGAATTGCAAGGCAAATGGAATGTTCCGAAGAAGCCTGAGTTATAAGGATAATATTTATTTCATGTTTTGCGAGAGCAGAAAAAACTCTTTGGGCTATACCTGCAACACCGATCATACCACTCCCCTCAACCCGTACAATTGTAATATCATCAATCGAGGAAATACCTTTTATCGGATAGTCAGAGTCAGTATGATTGCTTATGACTGTCCCAAGAAAGGCGGGATTAAATGTGTTCCTGATAACTACAGGAATTTTTTTAACTGCCGCGGGATGCATTGTAGGAGGATAAATAACCTTTGCCCCAAAATGGGAAAGTTCCATTGCTTCTTCATAGTCCATATTAGAAATTGAGAAAGCATCTCTAACCTTTTTAGGATCAGCTGTCAGGACCCCATTCACATCCGTCCAGATTTCAATAATGTCAACTCCCAGCGCTGCTCCTATTATAGACACAGAATAATCCGAACCTCCTCTTCCGAGGGTTATAGTTTCCTTTTGTAAAGTTGAGGCAATAAAACCTGTAATAATCTGAAGTTTTTTATGGTGTGTAAAATAATTTTTTATGTTATTATCGGTATTATCAAACAAGACCCGCGCAGAGCCAAAATTTCTATCTGTAATAATTATTTCCCTTGTATCAAGCAGTTCATTTTCAATCTTATCTTCAAATAATGCCAGACTGATAATGGTATTGGAAAGTAATTCGCCGAAACTGAGAATAAGGTCGAGAGTTTTTGCAGAAAGTTCTTTGATAAGGTAAACACCTTTTAAAATTTCCTCTAGTTCATTAAGAATACTAAGAATGGAATATTCAGTTTTTGATAGAGTTTTTGCAGAAAGAAGTTCAGCAGTAGTTTTTAAATGTCTTTCTTTTAATTTCAAAAATTCAGAAACATATAATTCATTCCGGACAGCAGCCAAATTACTTATACTTAATAAATCATCCGTAACCCCCTGGAATGCCGAGAAAACAATACCAACGATATTGTTATTCTTTAAATCATTTTTTACAATATAAATTACATTTTTAATTCTCTCGGCATCTCTTATCGATGAACCGCCAAACTTAAGAATCTTCATCATTTTCCTTTATTGAAATAATTATTTTGAGTCCATAAGGAGAACTTTATTTCCGAGCACAATTTAATATAAATTAAAAAAGAAATGAAAAAGTATTATATTTTAATAAACAAATTTATTTTTGATGTTCATGAAGATATGGCATTTGCTTTTATTAACCGGGATAATATTCTATTTAAATTCTTCATTATTGTTTTCACAAGAAGAATTCATAAGAGGAGCAGATGTTTCCTTTCTTCAGCAGATTGAAGACAATGGCGGAATATTCAGGGAAAATGGAGCAGTTAAAGATCCTCTGCAAATATTAAAAGATCATAATATTAATTATATGAGGTTAAGACTATGGAATAATCCACCGGCGGGTTATAATAATTTAGCTAAACTGCTAATAATGGCCAAAAGGATAAAGCAGCTCAACCTGAAACTCCTTCTTGATTTCCATTATTCAGATTCCTGGGCGGATCCAGGAAAACAAAGCAAGCCCGCAGCCTGGGTTACTTTGGATTCAATCAGTCTTGGTGACAGCCTTTATAATTTTACAAAAGATGTTTTAACCGCGCTAAAGAATCAGAATACCTTTCCAGATATGATCCAAGTAGGAAATGAAATAACAAACGGGTTTTTATGGAATACCGGAAGAGTTGGTCCCTCTTTTGATACACCAGTTCAGTGGAATAATTTTGCTTCATTATTAAAAAGATGCATTAATGCTGCAAATGAGGTAAAAGGAAGTGATCAATTACAGATAATGATCCATATAGACAGATCTACAGACAGCACTGCATGCAAGTGGTTCTTTGATAATCTTAATTTGTATAATGTACAATTTGATTGCATCGGATTATCGTATTATCCCTGGTGGGATGGTATGCTGGAACAAGTGACAGCGAATCTTAATTATCTTGCAGACAGATATAATAAAGAATTAATTATTACGGAAACTGCTTACCCCTGGACACTGGCATGGGATGATACTACCAATAATATTGTCGGACTTCAATCTCAGCTGCTTCCAGGTTATCCCGCGACAGTTGACGGGCAGAAAAGTTTTATTACTAATCTTATTTCCATCGTCCGAAATACTCATCTAAATTTAGGAAAAGGAATATTTTATTGGGAACCGTTAGATATATCAACTCCTACATTTGGATCCGGATGGGAAAATTTAACATTCTTTGATTTTAACGGAAACCTACTCAGTTCTATTTCGGCATTTGAGGATCTCGACCAGGTGAAAGAGGAAACTAATAAAATCGAAGGATTTACGCTCAGCCAGAATTATCCCAATCCTTTTAATCCTTCAACTATAATTAAATTTGAATTTAAGGCAAGCACATTTGCTTCATTAAAGGTATTTGACATCATGGGAAATGAAATCGCATTTCTTTTTAAGGGAGCTGCTCAAGCCAGCAAAATGTATGAAGTGGAATTTAATGGTGCGCATTTATCATCCGGAATATATTATTATAAACTTGAAGGGAACGGCAGAACCGAAATCAAGAAAATGATCCTTCTTAAATAACTGAAACTATTCTAAATGTTACCGTTTATGTAAATTTTAATTAATTCTTCTAATTATTATTCCCCTTAAGAAGTTTATTGACTATTTTTAAACCCACATGAAAACATTTCTCCACATAAATAAAAATAATATGAAACATTTTAAGCTTTTTGCAACCATACTTTTTATTTTATTTCAGGCAAACCTCTTTTCACAGGAGGCAGATTTTTTAACAAAAAACATTGATAAAAGTGTAGATCCGGGGCAGGATTTCTTTAAATATGCTACCGGAACATGGATGAAAAACAATCCCATACCTGAATCAGAACGTGCCTGGGGAATAGGCAATCTTGTTGAGGAAGAAACTTATGCCAGAATAAAATCTATACTAGGAGAGGCAGCTTCTAAAAACAATAAAAAGGGGACAAGCGAACAGAAGGTAGGAGATTTTTATTTCTCAGGGATGGATACGATAAATATAGAGAAGCAGGGAATTACGCCACTTAAACCAGAATTAAATAAAATAAATTCGATTCAAAACAAACAAGAACTTTTCAATGTTATTGCCCGTCTCCAGATAATTGGCAGCGATGCCATGTTTGGCGATTTTGTCGGGCAGGATGAAAAGAACAGTGAACAATGGGCTTTTTATTTATGGCAGGGAGGATTAGGACTGCCAAACAGGGAATATTATTTTCGGAATGATGCGCGAACAGAAAATATACGCAAAGAGTACAACAAGCATCTTGCACAAATGTTTGTCCTTCTTGGAGAAAATCAGAATAAAGCGACGATGGATGAAAAGTCGGTTTACGAGATAGAGCTTTTCCTTGCCGATTCATCACGCAAAATGGAAGATCTCCGTGATCCATACGCCAACTATAATAAAATGACTGTTACAGAACTTCAGAAGAACACTCCAGACATTGATTGGAAATCAATATTTAATAAAATGGAAATAAAAAAGCTTGATGAAGTAATTGTGGGGCAACCTGAATTCTTCCATCAACTTAATGCGGCTGTTAAAAAGTTCAGTATAGATCAATGGAAGGCTTACCTGAAATGGTCTTTGATCAATTCCATGGCAGACAGATTAAGCCGCGTATTTAATGATGAGAACTTTCATTTCAAAGGCACGGTAATGAATGGTGTACAGGAACAAAGACCCAGATGGAAACGGGTTCAGGATTATACTGAAAATGCAATGGGAGAACTTCTCGGGCAGGTATATGTGAAAAAATACTGTTCACCGAAAGTAAAAGAAAGGTACGAAAAGCTTGTTAACAATATAATGGACGCATTCAGGGAAAGAATTAAAAAACTTGACTGGATGAGCAGTGAAACTAAAGAGAAAGCATTGATTAAGCTGGCTGCAGTTACCAAAAAAGTATGTTACCCTGATAAATGGAAGGATTTTTCAAAACTGTCAGTCGATCGTTCGTCCCTAGCTGGAAATACGATTGCCGTGCATGAATTCTGGTTTAACCGTGAAATTAATAAACTTGGTAAACCCGTTGACAGAAGCGAATGGGATATGACTCCTCAGACATATAACGCTTATTACAATCCTTCCAACAATGAAATTGTTCTGCCTTATGCCGGTTTTGTGGTACCCGGCGTTCCCGATTCACTTCTGGATGATGCTTTTGTTTATTCATACGGCGGAGCCTCAACTATAGGTCATGAATTGACTCACGGATTTGACGACCAGGGACGGCAATATGATCCTAAAGGAAATCTCCAGAACTGGTGGACTGATGAAGATGTAAAAAAGTTTGAAGTAAAAACGAAGTTAATGATTGAACAATTTGATAATTACATTGTACTTGACAGCATGCATATTAATGGAAAAGCCACGCTTGGGGAAAACATTGCCGACCTTGGCGGACTTGTTACAGGATATGATGCATTCAAATTAACTGATCAATATAAAGAAGGAAAGTTGATCAACGGTTTTACTCCCGGACAAAGATTCTGGCTTGGTTATGCTTATTCCTGGCTTGGACAGCAGAGGAATGAATCATTAGCTCAAAGAGTAATGACTGACGTACATTCTCCAAATTTTCTCAGAGTTAACGGACCTTACAGTGATATCTCTGAATTTTATTCTGATTTTAATATCAAAGATGGTGCTCCTCTATTCCGTACTGAAAATAAAAGAGTTAAAATCTGGTAATTAAAAAAGCCGTCTTAATTTGATTTAAGGCGGCTCAACTTCTAAATAATTATTTGTGATTATTTACTATAATCGTCTTTTGATTTTGCACCAGCCTGGCTCATAGACATCGGGTTAATATCAGAATTCCAAGTATCCGCCTTAAGTTTCCAAGAGCCGTCACTCTGTTTCTGCCAAACATTCAAATATTTTCCATGATCATTAATATCGTTAGTCATATTGGGCAAAGTCAAACTGATTTCATAGGTACCAATCTCATAAACAATATCGCTGCTACCAAAAACATCGGTTGTTTTACCCTTGAAACTATGATACTTTATTCCAGCTTCAAAATCTTTTTTATTACCTTCCAATATTGCATCCTTTCCCCGCCACATAGACTCATAACTTGGCAATGATACGGCATCATCAGTATAGAAACCTGCAATTGTATTATAATCACCATCTATCAAAGCCTGACCAAATTTGTCATTCATTTTATCAAAATTCGTCTTCATTTCAGACCAATCATTATTCTGAGCCAATAAATTTACTGCAGAAAAAACGAAAACGATCATAAGCATATTTAACAGCGCCTTCATATAAAACCTCCATTCTAGTTAATTAATATTAAATCTTTCGCGAACGAATTTATAAAGAAACGCATCAGATTATGTAGTTTGTATCACCCAATTGACCGTCTACACATCCTAATATTCTGGAGTAATTTTTTTCCTTAGATTATCTGACAGAATTGAATTTTAAATTTCTGAATTATTATTTCCCCGATTCTTATTTATTTGATAAAAATATTTAAGTTTGTGTTAAAGGAATAGAGGATTAAATGAAAAATAACCTGATTTTTATTATAATTTTACTTGCGGTATATATGAATGCAAGGGGACAGAGTGCCGGAGTTTCTTTAGGCGGCGGGTTAATAAGGAGCAATTCCCCGAGTGTTTCATCATTTTCAACATCTTTATTTCTTGAATCACCTATCCTATTTAATTCATTCTCTATCCGATTAAGTATTCTTTATGCAGCAGATTATAACCAGATACTCCCCAATACGACAAACAGATACAATCCTTTTATTAAGGTAGTCAGCCTAAAGGGATTAACCACTCAGAATTTTTCCGGAAGTTATTATCTTGATGAAGGGATAGGGTTATTGATGATCAATGACCGGATTTTTAACAATTCAGATTATATTGATTATGGATTTGTTATGTCAATCGGTACAGGATTCGACTTAAGGAATGATCTTCCCAACGGTTTCAGGATTGGGGCAGGAGTAGATTACGGATTTACTTTTACCAATACCTATGCAAATTATTTTTCCCTTCACCTGATCGGGCAATATTATTTCTGAAGCTTTCCGTCAATAATTTCTTTAGCAAGCCGGCCGGCATTATAAATCTTTGATAAAGATTCCGTTATCCCTTTAGGATGAACACAAACCATTCTATTAGTTTCCGGGTTATATATGAAATCACCAGGAAGGCTTTCCATATTACCATCGAATGCGAGACCAACCAATTCACCTTTTATGTTTATAACTGGACTGCCGGAATTCCCGCCTATAATATCGTTCGTTGCCGAGAAGTTAAACGGAACCGACAAATCAAAATCAGGAGGAGGGGTTACCCATCTGGCGGGAAGATTCCATGGAAATTTTTTATTGAATGAATAATACCGGTCATACATTCCATAAAATGTTGTGAAAGAAGGGGCGATGGTACCATTATAATTAAAACCTTTTACAACTCCATCAGATATTCTTAAAGTAAATGTAGCATCGGGAGGAATCGATGTTCCGTAAACATCATATAATGCTTTACCAAGCAAATGGTTAAATACATTCTCTTCTGCCTGCTGCTCATTAAATTTCCTCTGAAGAGCAGATTGCCTATTCTCTGTTTTCTCTATAAAGGAAATAAAAGGGTCATCAGAGTTATATACAGCATCAGAACCTTCTTTAATAAGGTCCTTAATTTTTGTTTCATCAGTCAGAATCGAACGGGAAATAATATCATCGGCAGCTTTACCAGGATCCAATCCTTTGGTAAATTCCTCCACAAAGTCATTATCCCTGCCAGAATTGTTATACATATTTTTGATCTGATCGACCAACTGCCGGTGGTTTTTAACTTTATCAAAATCCGAAGGTAAAAGATTAAGAATAAGGCTATCAAGCTTCTCCCCTTTATAATCTTCCGATCTCTGGTCCTCAGAAAACTTCAATTCATCTGCAATATTCAGCATTTCCTGTGCGATCAGAAAATATTCAGAAGAAGTTATAGGATCAATTCTATATAAATAGGTTTCCCCGGAAATCTCAGCCATTTTTTTTCTTATGGAAGCAATTTTATCCCATAGACTGCCATACTTATGTTCAAGCTTAGGATCTTTACTTACAGCAACGCGGAATTTATTTTCGAAATCTTTTTTCTTCTGCATGAGAATCGGATCCTGTAAACCCTTGAGATAACCTTCCAAGGCTTTGTGAGCGTTAGAATTTTTCAAGAGTTCATTTGTATATTGATCTTTTTTCTCGGGTTTAGTCTCAATAAGATGAGTGAATACATCCACCAGATTACTGAAGTATTCAACAAGCTGAGGATACTGATAATCCCGAGCATATTCAAGCTGGGCAATTGTATTAAGCCTGCTGGAACTTCCCGGGTTGCCGACAGCAAAAACCGGTTCATCTTCCTTTGCTCCATTATTATTCCATTTCAGAAAGTTCTTTGTTTCAAGAGGTTTATCATTTTCATAAACGCGGAAGAATGAACAGTCCAGATTAAAGCGAGGATAAGTAAAATTATCATAATCCCCTCCGAAATAGCCAAGCTGTGATTCGGGAATGAAGACAAGCCGGACATCATTATATCTTTTATATCCGTAGAGAGAATATTTTCCACCATTATATAAAGGAGTAATGTCAATTTTCAACCCGGTATTTTTTTCCTCCCGCTCCTTTATTTCCGTTTTGATATCCTCTTCCCTGTTGATTTTATCCTCAGAAGAAGAACCTCTATCTATTTCTTTCTGGATTTCATCCGTTACATCTTTTATAAGGACAAGCTGATCGACAAATAAACCATCGACTTTTCTTTCATCCGCAAGTGCAGGAGCATAGAACCCGTCATCATTTAACTTTTCATTTTTACTATTAACATCAGTAGCACTTTCCCTACCGCAGTGGTCATTTGTCATTATCAAACCATCTGCTGAAATAAAGGAAGCAGAGCAATAAGTAGAAAAGCGGAGAGCTGAAAGACGGACATGATCAAGCCATTCTTTAGAGGGGGCGAAATTATATTCTTCCTTGAAGTAGTCAACAGGCGGATATTCAAATGTCCACATTTTCCCGGTATCAAACTTTCCTGCTTGTATTGTATCAAGATTTATCCAATCCGGGGCATTAGTCTTTTTATCTGGGAGCTGCAGCGAAGAAGAACAACCGGTTAAGCAAACAAGTGTAGCAAAAAGAAAAAGATAAAATTTAATTCTTGTCATTTATGGCTCAGAAAGATGAAAAGTGAGGAGAAGTTTAAGTTATTCAATCTTACCATTTTTTATTTCATTAGTAATACGTTCGGATTTATATATATGCGAAATTGCTTCCAATATTGCCTGGGAGCAAACAGAAATCATTCTATTATCTTCAGTATCATAAATAAAATAACCAGAGTTGCTTTCAATATTGCCATCAAATGCCAAGCCTACAAGTTCTTTTTTTTCATTTATAACCGGGCTACCTGAACTTCCACCTACTATATCGTGAGTACTAATCATAGTAAAGGGAGTGGAGAGGTTAAAATCTTTTGAGGGATGCGCCCATTGTTCGGGTAAAGCCCAGGGGGTTTTTTTATTGAAAGAATAGTACCTATCGTACATTCCGTAAAATGTTGTATGTGTTGGCGCGATAGTACCATTATAAGAATAACTTTTAAGGACGCCGTCGCCGATGCGTAAAGTACCGCTACCGTCAGGGGGAATTGAAGTTCCGTACAAGGCGAATAATGCCTGTCCCAACATTTCAGTATATACTGATTCTGTTTCATTTATTTCTTTTTCAAGTTTTGTAACTTCATTGAAACGGTCATTTGTTTTAAGAATAAAATAAATCAATGGATCATTCGAACCCAGGATAGCATCACTACCTTTTTTAATCAGGGCAGCAACCTCTTCTCTTGTTTTAATTTCTGACTTGCTCATTAAATATTCTGCCGCTTCATTTCCGGATCTATTGTCAAAAAGTTTTTTAAGCAATTCATTATCATCGCCCAAATATTTCTTTAACAGCAAATTAGTTATGCGAAGCTTTCTAGTTTCAACGGAAATATCATATTTTGCAGGGTAAATTGAATCAATGGCAGTCTCAAAGAATTTTCCTTTATATTTATTCTTTCTCTGCTCCTCCGGGAGTTTCATCTGCTGTGCGAACTCAACCAGATCGGAAGCCATTTTTATATACTTAGATATCCATGGATCATTACGACCATAAGCAATTCTTTCATTAATTATTTTCTGCATTTCCATACGAGTCGATTTAATATTATCCCACATAGAACCGTATTTTGAATTCAGTTCAGGATCTGCTTTAACCTTTAATTTAAACGAATTCTCAAAATCCTGTTTCCTTGCCATAAAATACTGATTTCTCAGACCTCTCAAGAGACCGACATATCTTTTTGCCCCGTTGGAGGCACTAAAAAAGCGAGTAAAGTGGTCATCAAAATCACCGATCTTTTCATTTATCAATTCCTGATAAATATCAGTGACTTCTTTATAAACGAGAGAACTATAATCGTAGGTGAAATCCCTCATATATTCAAGCTGAGAAACAGTTTTTAATTTGCTTGTTTGTCCCGGATTTCCGATTACAAATATCGGTTCATCTTCTTTAGCGCCATCCGTACTCCATTTAAAATAGTTTTTTGTTTTGAGAGGTTTGCCATTATCATCATAAGCTCTCCAGATTGTAAAATCCAGGGAATAGCGGGGATAGGTGTAATTATCGGGATCGCCACCGAAAAGACCGAGTTCATATTCGGGAACCAGCACGAGCCGAATATCCCTATATCTTTTATAAGTATAAAGAGAATATTTTCCACCATTATACAATGGCACTACACGAAGGACAAGGGATTTATCTCCATTGTTATTTGTAAGTTCTTTTATTTTCTGAGTTTTATTTTTGTTTCTGTCATTACTTGTCTGACCAGAATTAAATGCATCGAGAACCTCTTTAGTAACATCCTTTATAGAGATAAGCTGATCGACAAAAAGATTTGGGCTTATTCTTTCGTCTTCAAGTTTTGCGGCAGTAAAGCCAGTTTTCAGGATATCCTCCCCAGGTTTCTGAATGCTATCCAATTGACCATAGGAGCAATGGTAATTAGTTAAGATCAGACCGTCCTCTGAAATAAAAGAAGCAGAGCATCCGAATCCGAACCTTAAAGCAGAAAGTCTAACACTTTCAAGCCAATCCGAAGACGGGTTAAAATCATAAGTCTTATTAAGATAGTCGTTGGGCGGAAAATCAAACGTCCACATTTTTCCAGTATCAAAGCGCTGGGCTTTAACAGTATCCAAATTTATACCATTATAAAGATGCTGGGAAAAAGAAAGGTTAGCTAAAAGAAGAAGGAAGAATGGGATTAATTTTAAT
>OBLW0100001776.1_pt1 | contig 17986 bp, 17 predicted proteins | sample 1520161 | NCBI WGS metagenome assembly OBLW01 (sample SAMEA3539309, study PRJEB22396) | soil metagenome | biome: tundra; feature: field; material: soil | place: USA | collected 2010-05 | depth 0.15 m | reverse complement strand
ATCTTATCGTAGTACGAACGTTTTCCGCCATCGGATCGCCAAAGTGGGGCAGGTCCCCGACGTCCCCGACCTGCCGACGCCGCCGTAGAGCGAACACTTAGCGGGGCCGGCGCTTCCGCCTGCCAACCGCTTATCGCTCAAAGAACTGCACGTACGCCCGCTGCGCTTCCGGGTCGTCGCCATAAGGATGGTCCAGGTAATACTTCAACCAGCGCCGCGCCCGCTCGCGATCGCCCACCCGCAAATACAAACTGGCAAGCGTGCGCGCGCACAAGGAGAATTCCGGATCGCGCTCCACATGCAGCCGGCATTCGTTTTCCAGGTGCGAATCCACCCGTCCGGCGGGCAGCGCGGTCACGCCCGCCGGCAATTCGCGCACGAAGACCAGCGCCTGCGCGTCCTCGTAGATCAAGTGCCAGCTCGTCTCGGAAGGCGACATCAGCGCCGGCACCAGCGGATACAGGGTGCCCGAGTTGTATTCGAAGCCGTTGGCTACAATCGCCGTCACGCCGTAGCGCTCGAGCGTCTGCCCGCGCGCCGGGTCGCCCGGCGGCGAACCCAGGATCACCCGATAGTCCTGAAACACTTGTTCGCTTAACGCCCGGCCGTCGATGAACACCGGCTCTCCCTGCCAGATCAGATAGCCGCCATACTCGTAGGTGTTGAACAGCGGCCCGCGGATGCCGTGCTCGCGCAGAAAGCGAGTGGCTTCCACGGGAAAACGCCACTCCGCCGCGCGCAACTGGAAGAATCGCCCGGTGCCGGCGCCCCAAACCAGCCCAGCCGCCAGCAACGCCGCAGCCGCGTATCGCGCCGCGCGTGGCAGGCGCCGCTTCCACGGAAAATAGTCCGCAATCAGGATTGGCGCCAGCACTCCCACCAACATTTCATTGCGGAAAGCCGTCAGCGCCGCTGCCGCGAACGCCGCGGCCAGCAGCCAATCGGCCGGCCGCACCCGCCGCCACGACCAGATCATGGTCAGCGCCGCCGCATACAGCAGCAGGTCGAACGCATACGGCGATCCCCATAAACTCGCCGGCGACCATTCGATCAGCGACGCTTGCAACGGGCTCTGCCGGTACCGCAAGACAGCCTCGATTGCGCCGAAGCCGTTCGGGTTCGCGCCCGAAACCACGATGGTGGCCAGGCTCGCCGCCAGCCAGCGCCGCACGTCCGTCCGGCGCAGCAACGCTTGGGCTGTGTAGGCGCCCACGATGATCCATCCCAGGAAAAATCCGCCGTGGCAGTTGGCCCAAACCAGCGACAGCACCGGCAGCAGCCATAGCCGGCGCCCGCGTTCGCAGATGGCGAGAAACACCGCCGTGAAAACGTAGCTCAGGATGCTCGGCCGGTCGTGCGCGAACTCGATTGCCAGCGATGACGCCGCCAGCGCCGCCGCGATTCCCCAAAGCAGCGAACCGGTGCGCCGCGCCGCCGTCCAGCCAACCGCGCCGCAGAGCAGCGCGAGCAGCAACGCTTTCCACAACACCACCGCGCCCATGCCGCCCGCCGCTTCGAAACCGTACATGGCCAGTTGCGCCAGCCACTCGTGCGTCAGGTTGAAGCGCCGCGTGGCTGCCTCGCCGGGGTAAGCATCCTGCGCGCGCGCGGTCGTGTAGGCGAACGGATCCGGCGCCGGCAGCCGGTGTGTGTGTGCGATGTACCGCCCCGACGCCAGATGCCACCAGGCATCCGTATCCGCCAGCTCGGTAGAAAACAGCCCCAGCAGGAACAGCGCCGCCAGCGCCAGCAGAGCCGCATTCAGCCAGCGGGAAGTGTCGGGACGGGGGAGATCAGGTTTGCGCAAATTCCGAGAATAGCAGAGTGAGGCCGGTCCCCGACCGGCCAACAGCAGAAGTGGAAACCGCGGGGGCGCTTAGCTCAGCTACGGGCTATGGGCCGGTCAGGGACCGGCCCCACTCATACCTTCAGCCCAAGAAGCCCAGGTTGACCGTCGGGAAATTGGCGAGATTCGGGAACACGCCGGCCAGGCCGGAACTGGGGATGCCAAACCAGGAGCATAGCGTGGCGCCGTACTGATCGGTGGAACTCGTGGGGATCCATCGTCCCCGCACGTCGGTGTCGTCCGGGCCGCCTAATTCGAAGCTCGGGAACTTACCGAAGATCCTGCCTCCCTGGACGGCGCCACCGAGCACGAAGTGATGGCCGCCCCAGGCATGGTCGCTGCCGTTGCCGGAGGTGGGCTGGAAAGTGCGGTTGAAATCGGATTCGGTGAACGTGGTGACGCTGTCCGCCACGCCCAGTTCCTCGGTGGCTTCGTAGAAGGCGGCCAGCGCCTGGCTCACCTGCGGGTAGAGGGTATCGTGCGTCGACAGTTCGGCGGTGTGGGTGTCGAAGCCGCCGAGCGAGCAGAAGAATATCTGCCGGCTCATTCCCAGATCGGCTTGCACCTGGATGATTTCGGCCACCTGCTGGAGTTGCGCTGCCAGCGTGGTCTTGGGGAACTGGGTCTTCAGTGCGGTGGACTTGGCTAACGCAGCGGTCAGCGCCTTGGCATCGCTGATGCTGTTGGCCAGCGTGTTGTTCGCCGCCTGCACCAGCGCCACACCGCTATCCGTCGAGATCAGATTATTGAGCGCGTTCCAGCGCGCTTCCGACGCGGCGGAAGCGTTGAAGCCGGCAAGCTGCAACGATTCGCCCGGCGCCACCGCCACCGGAGAAGTGCTCGCGCCCGCGCCTTGCAGCACGTTGCCCGCCGTCGACAGGAAAACCGGGAACGAAGACGCGTTGAGCTTCTGCGCCGTGACGTAATCGGCGGCCCGGCCGCTCCAGCCGGTGGGGCTGTTGCCCTGCGCGATGGACGACTGCCATTCCAACTGCTGATCGGCGTGCGAGAAAAGATTGTTCGGAATGAAGCCCTGCTGCGCCTGGTACTGCGCGCGCGTCAGCGGCGCCACCAGCGGCCCCAAGTTGGCCACCACCGCCAGTTGCTTGCTGGTAAACAGCGAGGCGAGTTCGGTGAGCAGCGAGTGGAAGCCGTACGGCACGCCGGTCGCATCGGTCACCTGAACCATGGAGCTGGTGGCCAGGCCAAGCGCGCCACGCGCCGACTGGTAAGCCGTGTAGTCCGCATCGTCCAACGGAATCACACTGTTGTTGGAATCGTTGCCGCCGAACAGAAACACGCAGACCAGGGCGCGATAGTTGGAACTGCTGGCGGCGGCTATCGCCGGCAACAGGCCGAATGGACGAAGCGCCAGCGTGCTCACCGAGGCTGCTCCGATGCGAATGAATCCACGACGCGAAAACATGCTTGGCTCCTTTACTGAATCACCTGGTAGTCGCTCGAGGTCAGCACCAGATAGAGAACCGCCTGCGCGCGCGCCTTCGGGCTGGTGACCGCGCTGACCGCGGCCAAGGCTTGCTCGCTCAGCCCGGGCGGCATGGTGCTGTGCAGGAAGACGAAGCTCGCGTAATCCAGCAGGCTGGGCAAGTCGCTGCCGCGGCTCACGAACGGCGTGAGATCGACGGTGGTGCTTTTATCCAGACTGCCGTACAGCGCGGCGTTAATGACATCGGCCCGCTCGGCCGCGGCTTGCGTCGAGTAGAGCTGGAACTCGGGCGCGAGTTGCCCGCCCGAAATCCGGTAGAGCGGCGAAAAATAGCTGAACACGCTAGGCTCATAGAACAGGTCCTGCCCCATCAGGTTGGCCTCGTTATAGACCGTGCTGGAAGCGCCGAGCGTCGCGTTCAATCCGCGCAGCAGGTTGGCCATGAACAGTACCGGCTCGCGCAGATGCCCGAAGCCCGGGTTCGGGGCGGCACTGATCTCGTCCCCGGCGCGCGCTTCCTGGTCGCTGAGAATCGCCGTGATTACCGCAGCCATGTCGCCGTGGACTCCCCCGCCATTGTTCTCGAACATGGCCGCCACGCGCTGAATGTAGGCCGGGCTCGGATTACTGGTGACCAGGTGCTGGATCAGTTGCCGGCTGACGAACGGCGCCATGGTCGGTTGCGCCATCAAAGCGTCCAACAGCGATTCCAGGTCCTGTTCGGCGGTCTGGCCGGCCGGAACCTGTATGCCGCCGAAGATGGTTTTGGCGGTGGTGTCGTGCTCGGCTTCCACCGCTATCATCTTGCCGAAGTAGTAGGCCGGGTTGTCGTTCTTGGCGCTGGCGCCGGGCGCGATAGGAAACGTCCAGCCGGTCAGCATCTTGGCCTGGCTGGTGACTTCCGCCTGGTCATAAGTGGGAACCGGGTTGCCGTTGGAATCAAGCACCGGGCTGCCGTTGGGATTGAGCTGCGTCAGGCCCAGCGTGAACAACTGCATCAGCTCGCGCGCGTAGTTCTCGTTGGCCGACGTGCCCTTGGCGGCGTTTCCCTTATTGTTATTGGCCATGCTGAGATAGGTCCCCATGGCCGGGTTCAGGGTGACCGCTTTGATAATGTCGCGGTAATTGCCGAAGGCGTTGTCGCGGAGAATCCGCCAGTACGGGGGAATCGCATAGGCGGGTTTCACTTGCACTGCCGAGGCGACGAAAATCTCCGACAAAGCGAACGCCACGCGTTGCCGCAGTTGATCCTGCCCGCTGACGGCGTTGGAAAAAAACGCCCGCTGGACCGGTGTCAGATCCCGGTTGGTTTTTCCGGCGGAATCCAGGATGGGCTGATCCGGCAGGTCGGAGGTATTCAACTTAAATTGCGCGGCCAGCCAAGCGTTGATGCCGATCTGTTCCAGTTGCGCAACGGAGGCTGGTGTAGGCCCCCAGGTCGCCTGGTCGAGGAAGCGGGCGGCGGCGAGGTCGCTCATCAACGGGGACGACGTCTGGCCGGCGGCGGGGTAGAGCGCCGCCATGGCGGCGAATGCGGCGATTAGAAAGAGCTGCTTCATAAGCCCCTCGAAAAGTTCATGGTGATGATAACCCAGCGCCCTGCGGAAAGTAGCGCAGGAATCTATTTTGGGGCCTGTCAGGTCCGACGTGGCGCACGCACTCGTCGGTGCTGTGTCGGCATTCGTGCCGACATTTCTTTGTTGTCTCGGGTCGAAGAAAGGTCGAGACGAATCTCGACCCTGCACGCAAGACTGCGTGCGCCACGTCACCTGGAGAAGATGTGGTCGAGATGATGCTGCATGTGAACGATGTAATCGTCGATGAGGAACTCCAGCGTTACTGGATCCCCATCCCCGATGCGGCATTGTGCCGTGAAGCGGTCAGCCGGGATGGCTTCGAGCACCGCAGCCAATGACTGGTTCAGGCTCTTCCAGAGGTCGATTACTTCCTGCCACGGCGTGGTGGCGTAGCCGCCCAGCTTCACCCAGCCCACTCCGTCATAAGACGGTCCAGTGAATTCCCCCTCCAGAGCCGCTTTGATGAACCGCACGCGGTTGTTGATGGCGGAATCGGCCAGGTGCCCCAGTTCCTGCTTCTTGGACCAGCCTTTCGGATCGGCCGGCGCGGCGCCGGCGGCTGGTTCCGCTATGGCGCGCAACCGAGGCTCCGCCTCCGCAATCACACTTTTCAATCGTTGAGAAAACGGGATCATGCCTCAGTGTCGCACGTCGCCGCGGCGCTTAAGGCCTATGCGACGATGCTTCGAAAGGGATCGGCAAGCTTGTTTCTGGCGGTCCTCATCGTGCTCAAAGACGAACCCTTTTCCTTGGCCAGGCCCTTCCTCATGGCAAGCTCGCGGTAGACGTTGACGGCAGCCCGGAGCTGCTTCACTTCTTCGGACAACTCCGCGTTTTCCCTGGCGAGTTGTCTGACCGTCAGCAGCATCAGGTGCGGCGAAATCCGAACCCCTCGATGGGAATCACCACTCTGCATGTTATCGTTCCGACAGGTAACGATGGTACCAATTGCATAATAACGTTAATAGTGCATTTTTGGCTAAACAATAATGGGGGGAGCTATATTGCTCACCGTAACCGCAAAGTTGAGTCAAAAGCATCACCACAAAGGGGTGTGATTGTTGCGTCCGATACCGAACGACTACGGCGTACGCCGATAACTGGCGAAGGCCGGGCGAAATACTTATAAGCTCACGGCGTTATCGAGCACGAAGGTGAGCCGAGTTTCGGCCGGGATCTTGACGCGCGGGCCTTTGGTGGCGGCCTCGGCTCCGGCTCCCGCGGCGCCGCCCGCACCCGCTCCGATAGCAGCACCCTTCCCGCCGCCGGCAATGCCGCCAATCACCGCTCCGACGATCGCGCCACCGGCTACCATGGTGCCGGTTCGCTGCCCGCGCGAATCGCCCTGCCTGGTGATGGTCTGCGTATTCACGTCCACCATCCTGCCGTTCACTTTCACTGTCCAAAGCGCCAGCGTGAGTTCGGCGCGGCCGGTGAACTTGCCGGAGTTCTTGGCCTCCACCAGCTTGACCACCACGTCGGCTCCGCGCGGGATCGCCGTCTGACCGTCAATCGCCACCGGCTCATCGAGCGCCGCAGTGTACGTCTGTCCCACAGTTGCCTTATCGGAATCGACAGCGTCGATCATCCGCACCACGAAGTTAGTGCCCTCTGGGAGCATGATCGGCGCTGGCGCCGCGGAGGGACGGGAAGACACCGATGGCTCCTCGCCCGGCTTCAGGATAGCGACGGTGTTGCCGCTGTCGCTGCGGCGCGGCGTTGGCTGGCTGGAATCCGCATCGGCATCCGGCGCGCGGTGCAGGGTCGGCTGGCCGGAATCCGCATCGGCATCCGGCGCGCGGCGGAGAGTTGGCCTGCCCGAGTCCGCGGAATCCGGCGCGCGGCGCAGCGCGGGACGATCGGGATCCACCGGGGCGGGCGCGTTGCCCGAAAACTCGATGCGGTAGACGTCCGCCACGTCGAAGGTCTGGACCGTGCCGGCGACCACGATTTGCACCTGGTGCGCCGTGCCGCCCACATAGGTGCCGTTGATGACGCGACCGCTTTTCAGCGTGATTACGTCCGCCGAAGCCGCGGTAGCCAGAGCGAGTACCAATACAGTCGATAACCAACGCATAGGTATCCCTTGGAAATTCCTTCTCATTGTACGACGCGCGCCGCAGCCCGCGTGTTTACATCGATTTCGCCCGTGGCGCGGGCTGTCCGAGCCTGCTGAGCCGAGAGTCGTTTCGGCTTTTCGTAGCGGATGCGGGCGAATCGCTTGCTCGGAAGGCATCTGAGGGCTCATCAAAAACACGTCCGTGATGATCCATGATCCAGCTTGGCAGGAAAAAGACTAAGCAAAGAAGAGTCGAGACGACTCTCGACTCAGCAGCCTTGACAGGCCGCGCCACGGCTTTTAGCGCAAAGCGGAACTTGCCACGGCCCGGCCCTGCTCGATGCCCTGCCGGTAGAGTTCCTTCCGCTGGCGCCGACCCAGCGGGCCGTCGCCCGCGTGCAACCGCTCCAGCCCTTTGCCTACCAGGTAGGTGCCAGCGTAAGCGATGGCGCCTTTGGGAATCAACCCGCCGCCGAAGGGAATCTTGCCCGCCAGTTCGCGCGCCAGCGCCCGCCAGCCGAACGCGCTGGCTCCGATCGAGAGAATCTCTAGCTTCTGCTGGCCGAAACCCACCGGTTTGCCGGAAGCGGCGGCGATGAAAAACGCCATGCGCAACTGGTTGGCGGTGAGGAAAGCCGTGTCGGAAGCCCATTCGCCGAGCACCCAGGGAAGCTCGATCAAATTGGGCACCACGTCCGGCAGCGCAGTGGCGATGGCGAAGAGGGCGTTCTCGCACGCTACGGCCTGGATGGCGCGATCCACCACCGCGCGGCGGAACACCGGATGGCGCCGCGCCAGAGCAAGAGCCACGTCTTCCCGGTGGCGGGCGATTGCCGCCAAGGTGCCGCCGGCCGCCGACGGATCGAGTGCGAACGCGCCCGGCGGCGGCTCGATGCCGGCTTCGCAGATTACCAGGTCGACGCGTTCCGGAGCGCTCGCGTGGCCGGCGCGGAAAACGAACTCGCGCGGGCCGCCGCCGCTGGCCAGGAAATCCTCCAAGCGTGCGTAGGCGTGGTCGCTCGACGCCACCAGGCCGATCGTCACCAGCCGGCCGGAGCGGCTGCGGACTTCCTCTGGATTCAGCAGGGACAGCGCGCTTCGTGCCTGTTTCAGCAAGGTCAGCATAAAATCAGCGGGGCCGTTCGGAACCGGTCAGGCGGAACATCACCTGCAGTCCCTTACGCCATTCTACGCCTATCCCAACTCGCTCGACCTCGATCGCGGGCGAGAAGAACTCGAGGAGGGTCTCCGTGGAGGGATGGAATTCGAGCGAAGGCGCCACCAACAGCAGCCGCGGCGGGCCGGGGGCCAGCTCGATGCCGGGGAAATAGCCAGCCGGTCCGAATTCCCCCCGGTCCAGGTGCCACTTCACGCGGATCCAGTAATCGAGCGCCTGCAAGGGCAGGTGCAGATCCGCGGACGCTTTCAATTCCACCACCACCAGCCGGCCGGCATGATCTACCGCCAGCAGGTCCAGGATGCCGCGCTCACCGCCGGCGAACGCGGGCACCTGCCCATAGACCGGTTCGGGCCGTAGAGTCGCATCCAGGATTTGCAGGTGCGCGCGGGCCTGCGATTCCAGCCACGCTTCCGGGTATTGGCGGTAGAGCGGGTGGTCGCGGTCCGCCGCCTCGGGCGATCGCGCGCGATCGATCTGCTCGGCCACGCGTTCGATCTGATCCATGTCGTGCTCGCCCGCCGGATGACGCCGCCCCAGCCCGAACGAGAGATCCTCTCCATCCAGTTCGGCGAACTCGATGCCGCGCACGCGCAGGCTGACGCGGCCTCCGCTTTTGAGGACTTGTTCGACGCCGGGAACGGCGGCGATGCCCTGCCAGCGTGCGCCGGCGCCGGGCGCCGGGCGGCGGAAGGGCTCGAGACGGGTATCCAGATTGCCGTGGTCGCGCGGATCCACCGGCGCCACGAAATCCTCGTCCGAATAACGAAACAGCTCGAACCGCGCGGCGGCTGGATTGAGGCACAACAGGCGCAGCGCGGCGGCGCGCTCGTGGCCTTGCGGCAGGTACAGCGCCAGCCCTTCCACCGTCACCCGGCGCTCGCGGCGGCGCAAGTACGCGAGCCAGATCAAGCCGAAGGACACGGCACCGGCCGCGTCGCCACCCTCCGGGCAGGCGATGGCCGCCCAGCCGTGCTGCCCGTGGCGCAGAAAGGCGCGCGGGAAAGCCGGCGAGAGGCTGTGCTGGAGGTTGGGCTCGGTCGAGAGCTCGGCCAGCGTCCATTCGGGGAACTGGCGACGCAGAAATAGCCGGAAGCGCTCACGAAAGACCAGCCGTCCGCTGCGCCGGCCCATCTCCGCGCCCGCGCGGCGCGCCAGGTCGAGCAGGTACATATGCCCTTCGCGCCGGGCGAACCGCTCCACCACCATTTCCAGGCGCCCGGCCGAAGCCACGCCAACGCCGGTGACGCGCCGCGTCAGGTTGCGCGTGCGGTCCCAAGCTTGCAGCGTGAGACGCGCGCCCCGCAATTCGAGCGCGAAGTTGCCATCGCCGAGCGGCAGCAGTTCCTCACCCGGCTCAAGCAGCGCCGGCTGCCGAGCGCCTTCGAGAAACGCTTCGATGGCGGCGCGGGCCTCTTCCCCGCAACGGCCCGCCGCCCGCCGTTCAGGTGGCATCGGAAACCGGATTATAGCGCGCGGAGCGGCCACGATTCGCCGTGTCTCAGGCCGTCCGGCCTGCTGAGCCGAGAGTCATCTCGGCTTTTTCTTGCTCTTCAATCCAGTTTCTCGAGAGCTGAGACCCATGCCTTCGGAGTGGTTCCAAAAGTTCGCCGGAACATTTCCACGAATGCGCTGGATTGGCGATAACCAACCGCGAAGGCGACCTCTTTGATCGAACATCCCGAAACCAGGAGCTCCACGGCTTTCATCAGCCGGACCTGGCGGCGCCACGATTCGAAATCGGTGCCGACGTCTTTTCGAAACGCCCGCTCGATGGTCCTGACGCTGACTCCGACGTTGGCACACAGCGCCGCCAGCGGCTTCAATTGGGCCGGGTCTGTCATCACAGCCTCGGCGATCGCAAGCGCTCGGCGTTCTTTGGGCAGCGTGACAAAAGTCGGCATGGGCGATGCGGTTTTGAGATGCAGGATCAGCAGGTCGCGCAGCGCGCGCTCGTGGCGATTGCGCGTGCGCAGTTGCCCGAGGCGCACCGCCTCCACGATCAACTCCCGCAGGAATGGAGTCACATGGAGCACCACACAACCCGCCGAGAATGGGGAAGCCAGGCCGCGCCGCAAGTAGAGCGTACGCATGGAAACCGGCCCGGGCATTTGGATCCGGTGGCAGGTTCGCGCCGGAATCCATAGCGCAAAGTGAGGCGGAATCAACCAAACGCTCTGGCCGGCGGAAACCTCCATCGCGCCGCGGGTTGCGTAAATCAACTGGTCCGACCCGTGCGCGTGCTCGGGAACGCGAAATCCGCGTGGGTATTCGTAGGCCAGCGACGCGACGGAGACGCCGCGTTTCGGGTCGAACTCGGTCAGGATTTCACCGTGTCGCAACAGCCATATATTATGGCGCAACAACAGTCTTGCGACAAACGGAAGATTGGTGCATGCTATCCCCATGTCTGAACACTACTCAGGGCTAAGCAACTACAACATCATCGGATTCGTGACCATCGTCGATGTCGCGCGAGCGAAGGAGTTCTACCGTGACACGCTCGGCCTGCGTCTGCTGAGCGAAGAACCTCCGTTCGCGCTGGTGTTCGATGCCAACGGCATCATGCTGCGGCTCGGCATGGGCAAGGAGCTTCCGCCGGCCCACGGCACGGTCTTGGGCTGGCAGGTGCCGGATATCGCCGCAGCGGCAAGAGACCTGGTACAGGCCGGAATTCAGTTCGAACGATACGGCTTCATGAAACAGGACGAACTGGGCATCTGGACCGCCCCTACCGGCGCGAAAGTGGCTTGGTTCAAGGATCCGGACGGAAACATTCTGAGCATCTCGGAACATCCTGAGCTGAAGAAGTGAAGCGGGTACAGCGGCGGCTACTTTCCTCGCCGCGTTGGCGGCGGCTGGTGGAAGCATACACGCCACCCCGATCCATTCACTTGCCGCGTTGAATCGGACCACCTCTGGCCAAAACGGCCAAGGGATGGCTCCCATCACCGGAAACCCGCCGAGCCGGTCGCCGTCCAGCCTGGTACTGATAGTACTTCGGTCCACTACAGCCTCTGATTCTCGCCGCCGATTTCCCTCACATGAACATGAAAAACCGCTCAACGAGGCCTCGGTATACGGGCGAACGGGTTTTGCCTGGATCACCGGACGACAGTGGGCAGACGTTTGCGATCCGGCAACAGCTCTGGGAACGAGCCCAGAGGCTCTACGCGATCGGTGAACTGAATCTGGCAGCGCAGTTGCTTTCCGAATTGGCGTCTGGCAGGCGCCCGCGCCAAGCGGAAGCCGAAGGGGAGGCGGTCAATGGCTGACTTCGTCGCGCGCGTCGGCCATGGGCTCGATATCGTCTTGGGCTACCTCCGGATTCATGGTGTGAGCGGACTCGACGCGGTCTTTTATATCCTCGGGGTCACCACCTTCCTCGTGCTTTGTGCGGCCGTGCATTCAGCAATTCGAATGGCTTTCTTGCGCTGCTCCGTCAGGAAATAGCAGTCTGCAAAGCTGCGGCGGTTGGGGTGAATGAAAACTGCAAGAATCCAAACCCCAGTTCCAGAAAGGAAGCGCCGTTGTCGAGCGCCCGTTCGATCGAGTGCCGAAGAGATGTCCGAGAACCTCCACCATTCCAGTCACCCCGGTAAATTCTTTTCGATGTAAATCCGTTCCGGTTTGTGATATGCTCATCCCACTCCGGGAGGGGTGTGGCATGTCCCTTGTGCGTGACATTCTGCAACAGCGCAACAGTCTCTTTTACGTCGAAGAGGGCGACTCCGTGGCCGCAGTGGTGCGGCGGATGGCGGAGCTGAGCGTTGGCGCCATTATGGTGATGGGCAGCGGCGAACTGCGCGGCGTTTTCAGCGAGCGCGACCTGATGCGGCGCGTGGTGCTGGAGGGCCGCGACCCGGAACGAACCGCAGTGCATCAGGTGATGACTACCAGCGTGGCCACCATTGACGATTCCGCCACCGTGGAGCAGGCGATGGAGGCCATGCAAACGCACGGCTGCCGCCACCTGCCGGTGATGCGCGGCGGGGCGGTCGCCGGGTTCTTATCCATGCGCGACGTGATCCATCATGAGCTGATGCAAAAGACCGAAGAGTTGCATCATATGCAGGCGTATATTCACGGAACTTGACCACCGGAATCATTGTTTTCGCCCACGGCTCGCGCCTGGAACCGGCTAATGAAGCGGTGCGCGCAGTCGCCCGCCAATTGGCCGCCGCCGGCGGTCTCGAAGCCGTGGAAACAGCATTTCTGGAGTTAGGCGAACCCAGCCTGGAAGGCGCCGTGGAAGCGCTAGTGGCGCGGGGTGTTCACGACATCCTGGTGGTTCCGTATTTCCTCACCCTTGGCATTCATCTTGAGCGAGACTTGCCTAGTATTATCAATCAGATAGCCAACAGAATCGAACACGTAAGGATTCGTGCCACGGCCCCTTTGGATGGGCATCCGGGGTTGGTAGCAGCGCTGCTGGATCGGATCAAGACGGGGATGGCTACTTGAGCAACACGCACTCAAGAAAAACTTGACAATATTACGCTAAGGTTTGATAATAGGCTTGGACTAAGACGCCGCACATTTCAGCGGCGAAACGCCATTGTTCAAGACTTTTCAAGACAAGAGATTGATTCGAGCGAGAGAGGATTAGCAGCGGTATGGGCAAAATCATCGGTATTGATCTGGGCACGACCAACTCCGTGGTGGCAGTGATTGAGGCGGGCCAGCCGACGGTGATCGCGAACCAGGAGGGTCAGCGGACGACGCCTTCGGTAGTGGCATTCACCAAGAGCGGCGAGCGGCTGGTGGGCCAGGTGGCAAAGCGCCAGGCGATCACCAATCCGGAGAACACGATTTTTTCGATCAAGCGGTTCATGGGACGCCGCTCCGACGAAGTCAGCGAAGAAATGAAGATGGTCCCCTACAAAGTGGTGCGCGGCGATAACGGCGACGCGCGGGTGGATATCAGCGGCAAAAAATACTCGCCGCCGGAAATTTCGGCGATGATTCTGACCAAGCTGAAGGAAGCGGCCGAATCGTACCTGGGGGAGAAGATCACGCAGGCGGTGATCACGGTGCCGGCGTACTTCAACGACGCGCAGCGGCAAGCCACCAAGGACGCCGGCAAGATTGCCGGTCTGGAAGTGATGCGTATCATCAATGAGCCGACGGCGGCGGCGCTGGCTTACGGGCTGGACAAGAAGAAGAACGAAACCATCGCGGTTTACGATTTCGGCGGCGGCACGTTCGACATTTCGATCCTCGAAGTGGGCGAAGGCGTGGTGGAAGTGAAATCGACCAACGGCGACACGCACCTGGGCGGCGACAATATCGACCAGCGCGTGATCGACTGGATCGTGAGCGAGTTCAAGAAGGAAAACGGCATCGATCTTTCGCGCGACCAGATGGCTCTGCAACGCCTCAAGGAAGCCGCGGAGAAGGCCAAGATGGAGCTATCGACGCTGCTCGAAAGCGACATCAACCTGCCCTTCATCACGGCCGACGCCGCCGGCCCGAAGCACTTGCAGATGAAGCTGACGCGGGCGCGTTTCGAGCAGATGGTGGAAGACATCGTCCAGCGCTCGGCGGGTCCGTGCAAACAGGCGCTGGCCGATGCCGGCGTCACGCCGTCGCAGATCAACGAAGTGGTGATGGTAGGCGGCCAGACGCGCATGCCGCGCATCCAGCAACTGGTGCGCGACTTGTTCGGCAGGGAGCCCCACAAGGGCGTGAACCCGGATGAAGTGGTCGCGGTAGGCGCCGCGGTTCAGGGCGGCGTGCTGGCGGGCGAAGTGAAAGACGTGCTGCTGCTGGACGTGACGCCGCTGTCGCTTGGCATCGAAACCATGGGCGGCGTGTTCACCAAGCTGATCGAACGCAACACCACCATCCCGACGCGCAAGACCGATGTGTTTTCCACAGCGAGCGACAACCAGTCTTCGGTGGAGATCAAGGTGTACCAGGGCGAGCGCACGATGGCGCATGACAACCGGCTGCTGGGGGTGTTCCAGTTGGGCAACCTTCCGCCGGCGCCGCGCGGCGTGCCACAGATTGAAGTGACCTTCGACATCGATGCCAACGGCATCCTCAACGTCACCGCCAAGGATCGGGCCACCAACAACGAGCAGAAGATCACCATCACCTCTTCCTCCGGCCTGGCTAAGGACGAAGTGGAGAAGATGGCGCGGGACGCCGAAACGCACGGGGCCGAGGATCGCAAGCAGCGGGACACGATCGAGGCCCGCAATCGCGCCGATGCGATGGTTTACAACGTGGAAAAAACGCTGAAGGATCACCGCTCCAAGATCGGCGACGCGGAAGCCAAGGAGATCGAAGCGGCGCTCGAAGATACCAAGAAGGCGATGGCGGAAAACGACCCGGATCGTATCAACTCGACGACCGACCGGCTGACCACCGCCAGTCATAAGCTGGCCGAGGCCATGTACAAGGCTTCATCGCAGCCGGGCGCTGGGGCGGCTCCGGGCGGCGATGGCGGGGGATCGGCTCCCGGCGGCGAGGGCGGCAAAGACGACGGCGGCAAAGGCAAAGACAACGTGGTGGACGCCGAGTTCGTCGACGTCGACGATAAGCAGAAGTAAGCATCCTGGGGGCTGGGCGGCGCTCGATTGAACCAGGCACCATCCGGCCCGCACAGGAATCGGGCCGGGCGTTCCCGGCCCCAAACACTTTGCTATGTCTCCTCCCAAGCACGAGTATTACGAAACGCTGGGCGTACCGCGGACGGCCTCGGTGGACGAGATCCGCAAGGCCTACCGCAAGCTGGCGCGCAAGCACCATCCGGACCTGAACCCCGGAGACAAAGCGGCCGAAGATCGTTTCAAGACTGTTCAGGAAGCCTACGATGTGTTGGGCGACCCGAAGAAGCGCCCGATGTACGACCAGTACGGCTTCTACTCCGAGAGCGGATTTGCGGGCGGCGCGCCGGGCGGAACGGCGGGCGCGGGCCCCACGCCCAACATGGATTTCTCCGGCTTCGATTTTTCCGATTTTGCCTCCGGTGCGGGAGCCGGTGCAGGCCCCGGAGCAGGTGCGGGCGCCGGCGGGCGACGCGGCGAACCGGGCGGCGGCGGCTTTCGCGACATCTTCTCCCAGTTCTTTGCCGGCCACGGCCAGCCACACGAGCCGGAAGCGGAAAAGGGCGGCGACCTGGAATACGTGATGGACATCGATTTCTGGCAGGCCATCAAGGGAACGCAGACGCGGCTCAGCATCACGCGTTATGACATCTGCGGCACCTGCCACGGGTCGGGCGCGACGGGCGCGGGCGAGGTGAACTGCCCGCAATGCAAGGGAACCGGCAACGTCAGCCAGATGGCGGGCGCGATGCGCTTCAATCTCACCTGCCCGCGCTGCAATGGTGGCGGGCGCCTGCGCAACTCCTGCCCCACCTGCGGCGGGGATGGCCGTGTCACGCGCACGGAGTTGGTGGACGTCCGTATTCCGCCGGGCGCGCGCAACGGCTCCCGGCTACGCGTACCGGGCAAGGGCAACGCCGGAACCAGGGGCGCCGCTCCGGGCGATCTGTACATCACTACCAAAGTGGAAGAGCATCCCTTCTTCCACCGCGAGGGCGACAATATCGAAATCAAAGTGCCGGTGGCCGTGTGGGAAGCTGCACTGGGCGCCAAGATCGAGGTGCCCACCATCGATGGCCGCACTCTGCTGAAGATTCCCCACGGCACGCGGAACGGGCAGCGTTTCCGGCTGCGCGAAAAGGGCGTGCAGGGTTCGCGCGCGGGCGAGCGCGGCGACCAGATTGTGGAAGTGGCCGTGGAAGCGCCCGACCCGCGCGACGAGCGGACCCGCGAGCTGCTGGGCCAGTTGCGAGACCTGCACCACGACGAGGATCCCCGAGCCGAGCTCTGGAGCAAGGTCTAGCGCATGGCGAGAAAATCCAAAGCGGCTTACATGATCTCTGCGGTGGCGGAGCAATACGCCATCCATCCGCAGACGCTCCGGCTGTATGAGCGCGAAGGCCTGCTCAAGCCCTCGCGCAGCGAAGGCAACACGCGGCTCTATACGGGCGAGGACCTGGAACGTCTGGAAGTAATCCTTCACTTGACACGCGACCTGGGCGTCAACCTGGCGGGCGTCGACATCATTCTCAACATGCGCGAGAAGATGGGGCAAATGCACGCCCAGATCCAGGAATTCGTGGCCACCCTGAACCGCGAGTTGGTGGCGCACACGGCGCATCCTGCCGAGGCCGACGAACGCAACACGCTGGTTCCGGTCGTCAATGCCCGCCCGCCCGCGCCCGCTGCACGCCGCCGGTAAGCACGGTCCTCCCCAATCGAAGTGGTGGGTCAGTTTGACACTTTGACTTGCAGATCCGCATGACCAACACCGGCTATCCTATTTGCAAAGAGGCGTCATGAACCGAACAGTGGAAGCTCAGATCGTGGACGCGGAAGACCGGCTCAGAGCTGCAATGCTTAGCTCGGATGTAAGCGCTTTAGACGAATTGTTAGCTCCCGATCTGATCTTCACAAATCACCTCGGGCAGTTGCTGGGCAAGGAAGACGATCTCGCAGCCCACCGGTCAGGCATGCTCAAAGTGAAAGAGCTGACACCTTCCGAACAACATGTTCGACCGAACGGCGACGTAGCGATCGTCTCGGTACGGATGCAATTGTCAGGCATGTACGACGGGAGTCCGGCGGGCGGCGATTTTCGTTTCACGCGTGTCTGGGCTATCTCCCCTTACGAGACTTGGCATGTTGTAGCCGCCCACTCGAGCATAGTGGCCTGATCGAAAGCTCTCTAGGCTCGTCAGCACCTCAAACCGCTGCCCAAATCGAAAGTGCCTCCGGTACAGGCTACGGCTAAGTACGCCCGATCGTAAACGCGGTGACGTATTTCCGGCGGAGACCGAGTGCTTCGCGGCGGCCCGGGCCGGGCATGCCCGGCCCCTACTGCCGGCGGGTGGGGCGCTGTAGGGGCGAGGCACGCTTCGCCCGCGCGTTCGCGCCAAAAAACCGCTATCGCAATTGCGAGATGGCTTACTATGTGGGGCAGCGCGCTTTCGCCTGCCAACTCCCCTGCCAAGTCAAAGGTACCTCCAGTACCGGCTGTCATTACTTTGCTCTTTCGTGGAGTTTTCCTGGCAAGCAGCCGATTAGAATGGATAAGTCCATTCCGATGCAGCCCGTGCCCGATACCCGGAGCCGCGCCACCGCGGCCTACACCGCGCCCTTCCTGGTTTTCGTGGCCCTGTTGGCGCTGGAACGGGCCTTAGGTCTCAACCCCTTATGGGCCTATCCGCTCCGCCTGGCAGCGGTTTTGGCGACCCTCGCCGCGCTTTCGCGCCCGCTGCTCAGGTTCCGTTTCGCGCTGCCGGCGGCCAGCATCGGCATCGGGGTGCTGGTGTTCGCGGTCTGGGTGGCGCCCGATATCCTGTTCCATTACCGGCATCACTGGCTCTTTGAAAACTCCTTGACGCACGTTGCGGCCAGCTCGCTGCCGGAAGGGCTGCGGCGCAGTTTCGGGTTTCTGGCGGTGCGGATCGCCGGCTCGGCGCTGGTGGTTCCGGTGGTCGAGGAGTTGTTCTGGCGCGGCTGGCTGATGCGCTGGGTGATGGAACGCGACTGGCAGAAAGTACCGCTGGGAACCTACCGGGCCAGCTCATTCTGGCTGGTGGCGCTGATGTTTGCTTCCGAGCATGGCCCGTATTGGGAAGTGGGCCTGGTGGCGGGCGTGATTTACAACTGGTGGCTGGTGCGCACCAAGTCACTCGGCGACTGCGTACTGGCGCACGCCGTAACCAATCTGGCGCTGGGAATTTACGTGGTCGCCGCCGGACAGTGGCAATACTGGCTATAACCGGATTCCCTCCTCCCGCGTCTCACGGTAATGACGGGCTCAGAAGTCTTCCTTCTCCTCGTCGGAAAGCTCCGGCCTC
>OBLW0100001775.1_pt1 | contig 17999 bp, 22 predicted proteins | sample 1520161 | NCBI WGS metagenome assembly OBLW01 (sample SAMEA3539309, study PRJEB22396) | soil metagenome | biome: tundra; feature: field; material: soil | place: USA | collected 2010-05 | depth 0.15 m | reverse complement strand
CAAGCACCTTGTGGTCACTGGCGGCGAACCTCTCATGCACCAGAGGGCCCTGCTCCCGCTCCTGTCAGCGCTCAAGAAGGCTGGCGTCTCGGTCGAGGTCGAGACCAACGGCACGCTCGAGCCGAGCCCCGAGATCCTAGAAGTCGTCGAGTGCTTCAACGTCTCCCCGAAGACCTCCAACAGCCTCGTCGATGCGAGGCTGAGGACCCGAAGAGGACCACTAGAGGCCTTCGCCCGTACCCGGAAGGCCTGGTTCAAGTTCGTGACCGCCGACTCGCACGACATCGATGAAGTAGAAGAATTGATATCAACATACGGATTGCCGCGGGACAGGGTAATGCTAATGCCTGAAGGAGTAGATGCGGAGGCTCTTCTCGTCAAGAGCAGATGGCTGGTAGACGTATGCAAGGAAAGGGGATTCCGCTTCACTCCGCGGCTCCAGATACTCCTCTACGGGAACAGGAGGGGCACCTGATGCAGACCTCCCCCCAGCCGAGGCCGGCGGTCCTCCTGACTTCAGGGGGAATCGACTCGGTCACGACGGCATACTTCGTGAAGTACCGACTCAAGGTGCCGAAGATAATCTTGGTCTTCGCCGACTACAAGCAGCGCACTCACGATTACGAGAAGTTCTGCATCGAGGCGATAGGGAAGGAGCTCGGAGCTCCCGTGAAGCTGATCGACCTGCACTGGCTCGGCGACCTGAGCACCAGCGTCCTGACCAAACCGGAGACGCCTATCGCCGAGACGAAGGAGGAGGACCTCTGGAACGCCAAGAAGGCGGAGGAGCGCATACTCAAGTGGTGGGACGTGGTCCGCAACCTGGAGTTGGTCACGGTGGGCCTGGCGCACGCCGAGTCCATGGACCTGGGGAGGTACCTTTCGACGGGTGAGCGCGAAATCTGGGATGTCTACATCGGGATCAGGAGAGAGACCCCTGTCGCTATGAAGGACAACACCCCGGAGTTCCTCGAGCTCATGGACAGGGTGGCCCAGCAGTCCACGCACTTCGGGGGCTACCACGTGATGGCGCCGCTCATAACCTACGACAAGGACATGGTCGTGAAGCTTGGTGCTGAGCTCGGCGTCCCGTGGGAGTACACCTACAGCTGCTACGCCGGTTATGGCTTCACGATGTTCGGAGGGAAGAAACTTCCAGTGCATTGCGGGACATGTTCAAATGACAAAAGGAGAGCACTGGCGTTTAAGGTGGCCCGTATATACGATTCCAGCCTCTATGCGAGACCACCTATTGTCGACGTCCAGTACGAACAAGCCGAAGGAATCTGGGTCCAGAAGCGAGAGAGTTAGGAAGACCTGGCAGAATCCGAGCAGAAGAGTGAAGCAGACTGCTGCTCTGAAGAAATGTTGGCAAAGAGAGGACTACAGGAACCGACTTACCGAGCATCTCCGTCAGATTTCCGAAAAAGGAAGATTAAGAGCGGTGGAACTAAGGCGCTCAGGACCGATAAAGATCAGCGATGAATCGCGAAGGCACTTGAGTGAAGCCCAGAGGAAGAGGTTTCAGCGGCCTGAGGAACAGAGAAAGCTAGAGAGGGCGAGATTACTCTCTCGCAACGCAGTTGACCCTATAGAGAGGGCTAAGAAGATGAGGGAGGCGTTCATTAAGAAATATGGATCCCTCCTCGAGCTCGCAAGGATGGGAATGAGGGCTCCCAAGAGGAAACCGAGTAAACTGGAGATTGAAGTAGTGAAGTCACTGGGAGATGAGTGGACGTATGTTGGAGATGGGAAACTGGTGATTGGTGGTCTGGTTCCAGACTTCATTAACAAGAACAAAAAAGAAGTACTGGAGGTCTTGGGTTGCTACTACCATACTTGTCAAATTCATTACCCAAAGGCTCCAGTGGGACCGAAAACGCAACCGGCCTTCAGAGAGTCAGTATACAGAGCCAATGGTTATGATGTTCAGTTTCTTTGGGAACATGACATTAAGAAACGGAGGAAGTTGGCCTTCGCCCAGGCCGGGGTGGCTGACCCCTCAGTGTACGCCGTCTGACGCTAGTCTTCGGCTTCGCTCGAGTCCTTTGCGACCCTGAAGCTTCCGCCCAGAATCGACCTCTGACTGACCATCCCTACCGCCTGGCCTTCAGACGTGACCAGGAGCCTCCTGATATGGTGCTTTGCCATCAGCCTCAGCGCCTCCTTTATCGGCGTGTTCGAGTCTGTCGAGAAAATCGTCGTGGACATCACGTCCCTGAGAGGGACTTTCGAGGCGACCAGGTTTTCGGCCGCGATCTTGTAGAGAATGTCGTGCTCCGTCACGATCCCCACCTGCTCGCCGTTGACCGTGACCAATACGCTGCTGGCGTCGTTCTGTTTCATGAGTTTGGCCCCTTCCAGCACCGTGCTGCTGGCATCGAGCTTGAGGAGGTTGGACCTCATGAAATCCTTCACGGTCCGCTGCTTCTCTTCTACGCTCTCAATCCAGAAGGTCACCGAGTAGTGGCAGTTAGGGCATTCTTCCGGCGGGTTCTCTCCCTCGCTGACGTAAGAACACCTGTAACACTCCCACTTTCCCATTAGCTTGCTTCAGTGTAATGGGATTCGTCTTTCTATATATGTTCCTGCCGGAAGGACGCGACCGAGCCCTACTCAATCGCTAAATACTCCCATTTTCGGGTTTTGAAGACATTGGAAACCCCACCCGCTCCCAAGCTTGAGGCCACAAGCTGGAATCCGGGTCTGGAGGAAGCAACGAGGGTTCTTTGGGAATCGGAGGACAGTTTTGAGTTTAAGCCAGGAAGCGAGAAGAAGCGCAACTTCGTCATAGACACGCCGCCTCCATACCCGTCAGGGAGGCCGTGGCACCCCGGCGCGCTCACCCAGTATTCGCAGATAGACATGATAGCGCGCTCGGCCCGGATGAGGAACTTCAACGTCCTCTACCCTGTTGGGATAGACAGGAACGGACTGCCGGTAGAGATAGCGACCGAGCGGAAGTACAGGATCCAGCTCAGGAAGACGCCGCGTGAGGAGTTCATCGAGCTCTGCAAGCACGCGCTCGACGACATCGAGGCATACATGATCGAGCTCCTCAAGAGGCTCGGTATCTCAGGGGACTTCAAGAACAAGTACAGGACGGACTCCGAGGACTACAGGAAAATCACCCAGTGGTCGTTCATAGAGCTCTGGAACAAGGGGCTGGTCTACCTAGCAAACAGGCCCAACAACTACTGCACCAACTGCGGGACCACTATCGCAGATGCTGAGATCGAGTACGAGGAGCTCCCGACCTACCTCGTGACGAACAGGTTCAAGGTAAAGGGGAGCGAGGAGGAGCTCCTTGTGGCGACCACGAGGCCGGAGCTGCTCGAAGCCTGCCAGCTCATCGTGGTACACCCGGAGGACGAGAGGTACAAGGGACTGGTGGGCAAGACTGCCGTGACACCGATCTTCGGGATCGAGGTCCCGATAACGACCCACAAGAGCGTCGACATGGCCTTCGGGACCGGGGCCGTGATGATATGCAGCTACGGCGACTACCACGACGTCCAGCTCATAAGGGAATTCAAACTCAAGGAGGTGGTCGCCATTGACATCGACGGCAAGATGACGTCGGCGGCGGGGAAGTACGCCGGCATGTCGATCAAGGACGCTAGGTCGCAGATCATCCAGGACCTCCAGGAGAGCAAGGAGGCGACGAAGGTCGAGCAGATACAGCACAGGACCCCGCTGTGCGAAAGGAGCCACACGCCGATCGAAATCATACCGATGCAGGAGTTCTATCTCAAGCAACTCGAGTTCATCCCGAAGCTCAAGAAGCTCGCGAAGGAGATGAACTTCTACCCTGACATGCACAGGCAGATACTATACAACTGGATGGACTCGCTCACCACGGACTATCCCATCTCCAGGAGACGGTACTATGCGACCGAGATACCGATCTGGTACTGCAGCAAGTGCAACGAGCCGCACCTCCCGAAGCCCGGCAAGTACTACAGGCCGTGGAGGGACCCCGCGCCGTTCAGGAAGTGCAAGAAGTGTGGCAACACGAAGTTCGTAGGCGAGGCCAAGACCTTCGACACGTGGATGGACTCGAGCATCTCGGCGCTCTTCATAACTAAGTGGATGAGGAACCAGCGCTTCCACCGCGCCACCTATCCGGCCACCATCCGGACCCAGGGCAAGGACATCGTCAGGACCTGGCTCTACTACTCGCTCCTGAGGTGCTATCTCCTAACAGGGAAGGCGCCCTTCAAGGACGCGTGGGTCGGTGGGTTGGGGCAGGACGCCCAGGGCCGCGCGATGAGGAAGAGCATCGGCAACTTCGTGGACCCCGAGCCGCTCCTCCAGAGGTACGGGAGCGACACGTTCAGGTTCTGGGGCGCCGGAGAGGCGAATCAGGGCTTTGACTTCAGGCTGAGCGAGGACAGGGTGGCCGGCGCTGGGAAGTTCCTGACGAAGCTCTGGAACACCGCGCGCTACATAGGGTCATTCCCGGAACCTGAGTCAGCGACGCTCACGGACTCGGACAGGTGGATCCTCTCCGAGCTGGACAAGCTCATCGAGGAATGCGCAAAGGGATACGAGGAGTACAACATGTTCGTGCCGGCCACGAAGATCAAGGAGTTCCTCTGGAACATTTTCACCTCTCACTATCTGGAGATGACGAAGGGCAGAGCCTACGGCGACTCGGGCAACCAGAAGGACAAGGAGGCCGCCTGTTACACGCTCCACCGGGTCATGAGAAGCCTCCTCCTGTTGCTGGCGCCCATAATCCCGCACATCACCGACCACATCTGGAGGAGATTGTACGGCACCGGGTCGATTCACAGAGAGCTCTTCCCGAAGCCTGGCGACCACCACGTCCCTCCGGGAGTCACCGAGACTCTAGTCGAGTTCAACGTCCAGGTCTGGAAGTCAAAGAGGGACAAGGGGATGGCCTTGAAGGAACCCATCCAGGTCGAGGTTCCGAAGAAGCTCCAGCCCTACCTCTCCGACCTGACCAGGATGCACCACATAACGGCCTAGTCACTCGAACTTCCTGGAGAGTGCCTGGTAGTCCGCCCGGGAAATCCTGACGTCGACCGAGCGGGCGTTTTCCTCGACGTGGGACTCCCTCCCCGCCTTGGGTATGGCGACCACCGGGTCCGGGTACGTCACCCAGTTGAGCATCAGCTGCGCGGGCGTCATCTCGTACTTCGCGAGCATGTCCTTCGGAATCCTGCCGATGGGGATGTCGCCGGTATCGAGCGGGCTGTACGCTATCACAGTTATCCTCTCCTTCTCGCAGAAAGGGAGCAGGTCGGCCTCTATGGAGCGCGAGGTGATGCTGTATCTCAACTGGTTCGAGACGAGCTCGCTCCTTGGTAGGGACTCCTGCGCCTGCATCGTCTGCTCGACGGAGAAGTTGCTCAACCCGATGTGCCGCGTCTTCCCCGTATCGACCAGCTCCTGCATCGCCCTCATGGTCTCCTGGATGGGGATCCGCGGGTTCGGCCAGTGCAGCTGGTAGAGGTCGACGAACTTCACCCCCAGTCTCTGTGTGCTGGTCTCGCATGACCTGATGATGTCGTCGTGGGCGAAGTTCTCCGGGGCGACCTTGGTGGCAAGGAAGACTTCCTCCCTGTAATCCCTTATCGCGTCCCCGACGAGGGTCTCGGACCTCCCGTGTCCGTAGACCTCGGCCGTGTCGATGAACTTCATCCCGAGCTCTATCCCCTTCTGGAGGGCCTTGATCTCCTCCCTCCGCTGCTCTCCGCCCGAGTTTCCGAGGGCCCAGGTGCCCATCCCGACGACGGGAATCTTCTCTCCGGTCTTTCCGAGGACCCTGGATTCCATCCTGCAATGGGACCAGCCCTCTTGTTTTAGTCTATCTGATGCATGGAGTTGACAAAAGGCGTCGGGAAAGGTTAAAAGAAAAAGGAATGGTTCACGGCGGGAAGATGCCCATCCTCGAAAGCCCGACGGATGAAGCCAAGAGAATCATCGAGGTTGCACAGCAGAAAAAGATAATCCTGAGGCTTTTCGGCGGCGTCTCATTCTATTTTCGCTGCCCCTCGGCGACGCACAGGAGCCTCGCGAGGAGCTACGTGGACATAGACTTCGTCGGCCGGGCGAAGCAGTCGAAGGAGATCAAACAGCTCTTCACGGAACTCGGCTACGTTCCCAGGGACAGATTCAACGCGATGCAGGGGTACAGGAGGCTGATCTTCAACGACATCGAGCACCAGAGGCGGGTCGACATATTCCTGGACGTGTTCGAGATGTGTCACAAGTTCAGCTTCAAGGACAGGCTTGAAATCGACCAGTACACCATCTCCCTCGCCGACATGCTGGCCACCAAGCTCCAGATCGTCGAGATAAACCAGAAGGACCTCAAGGACGTCGTCAGCATGTTCCTGGACCACGATGTGAGCAGTGGCGACACGCCCGAGGCCATCAACGGACAGTACCTGTCAAAGCTGTGTGCCGACGACTGGGGAATCTACAAGACCTTCGTCACGAACCTCGACCGCATACTGGGCATGATCAACGACTTTGGGCTGGAGGACGCTGAGAAGGCCGTCGTCGCCGGCAGGGTGACGCGACTGAAGAAGATGATCGAGGACGCCCCGAAGAGCTTCAAGTGGAAGATGAGGGCGAGGGTCGGCGAGAAGGTCCAGTGGTACGAGCTTCCCGAAGCCGACAAGGAAGTAGTCGACTCGCGCATAAGCGCGGGGACCGAGCCGCCCGCCGCGTGAGGTTTAAAACCGTCTCGAGGGATGTGGCGGGCATTGGCAAAGACAAGGCTCTTCTTTGTTACTGATGTCCACGGCTCAGACAGATGCTTCCGGAAGTTCATCAACGCCGGGAAGTTCTACAACGCCGGCGTTCTGGTGCTCGGAGGGGACATCACGGGGAAGATGATCGTCCCCATCGTCAAGCAGTCGGACGGGAGCTACAAGTGCCAGTTCGGAGGGACGTCCTACGACCTCAAATCGCAGGACCAGGTGAACGAGACGGTCAAGAACATCAAGGACTCGGGGTTCTATCCTCACCTGACCGAGCCCAAGGAGGTCGAGGAGCTTTCGGCGAAGCCAGAGCTGGTCCACGAGCTGTTCAAGAAGCTGATGAAGGAGAGCATCGAAGGGTGGATGAAGCTCGCGGAGGAGAGGCTGAAGGGCACAGGAATCAAGTGCTACGTCTCCCCCGGGAACGATGACTTCTTTGAGATCGACGAGGCGCTGGACGGGGCCACCTACGTGATCAACCCGGAGGAGAAGACGCTCTTCATAGACGACGAGCACGAGATGATCACTCTCGGGTACGCCAACCATACTCCATGGAACAGCCCGAGGGAGGTCGACGAGGACGTCCTCCAGCAGAAGATCGACAGGATGACAGCTCAGGTCAAGAACATGAAGACGACCCTGTTCAACCTGCACGTCCCTCCGATAAACACGGTGATCGACCAGGCGCCGAAGCTCGACGCGAACCTGAAGCCGGTGATCTCCGGCGGCAACATCCAGATGACCTCCGCGGGGAGCACGGCCGTGAGGGCTAGCATCGAGAAGTATCAGCCCCTAGCAGGGATACACGGACACATCCACGAATCGAGAGGGATGGTGAAGATCGGTCAGACGATGTGCTTCAACCCGGGAAGCGAGTATAACTCAGGGATACTGAAGGGACTTCTCTGCGACGTCGAGAAGGACAAGGTCAAGTCGTACATGCTCACTTCTGGGTAAGAAGGAGCCTCGGGCGGGATTTGATCCCACGACCTACTGCTTACAAGGCAGTTGCTCTACCAGGCTGAGCTACCGAGGCCTGCTGTCAGACGCCTTCTGATTGTCCTTATCTTCTTTGTCCCTTGAGGAGTCCAGCAAATCTGACGCGAGCAGCCTGAGGAACGCCCCGAACTCCTCGTCGTGCATCTCGACGCTGTCGAACCTCTGGGTTTCCTTTGCCATCTCGTACGCCATCAGATGGTAGCAGGTCGTGTCCCTCCCTCCCAGGACCCTGAAAAAGAAGTGCCGGCACGAGCAGAAGGGCTTGTCTGGGTCTATGAACTCGTCGCCGCTTCGGCCGACGACGGTGAAGAGGATTCTGCCGCTCGGAGTGAAGAGGTGCCGCTTCACGCATCCGCCTTGGACGGCTTCGGCGGCCCTCTTGAGGTGGCCCGGATGACCGGAGATGTGGGCGAGGCTTGAGATGAGCTCCTCCCCGCTCGGTTCTGGGTCCGACAACTCCATCATCTCAGGAACTCTGAGAGCGAACTCTGCTCCTTGGATTCCTCGAAGTCAGCCACCTTGATCCCGACTCGCCGCAGGTCGCCCAGCTCGCTGACGAGGGCGCCAAGTAGCTCTGATGCGGCGCGGTTGAGCGTCGACGAGTCGCTGGTCGGCGCCTCTAGCGTCTTGGTGCGGGTCTTGATGGAGAGGTCGCTCAGGATGCCTATGACCGATATCGACCTGAAGAACAGGTCCTCTTCCACCACCCTCCTTTGGACGTAGTCGAGTGCCGGGGCCAGCTGGGTCAGGATCTCGTCCGGGTCCCGCGAGTTCCTCTTGAGCGTGATGATTCTGCTTATCTGGGTCGCCTGACCTCTCTCCTGCACCGGTTCATCGTCCTCGCCACTCGCGGAGGTGTGAAGGTAGACGGCCATCTTCTGGCCGAATAGGTCGTCGAGCTGTGGTATGTCCTTTCTAGCGAGGTCTCCGATGGTGACGACGCCTATACCCTGCAGGGCCTTCGCTGTCTTGTCGCCGATCCCATAGAGCTTCTCTACGAGCATCGGTTCCATGAAATCCGTCAGCTCCGAAGGCCGGACGACGGTTAGCCCATCGGGCTTCTTGAAGTCGGAGGCCAGCTTCGCCGATATCTTGGTGGGCGCTATGCCCACGGAGCACGTAAGCCTCTCGCGCTGTAGTATCTGTGACTTGATGATGGAGGCCATCTCCGTGCCGGCCTCGAAACTTCCGCCCGACCTCTTTGTGATGTCGAAGAACGCCTCGTCTATCCCCGTCTGCTCCATGACATCCACATTCTCCCTCAGGATCTCCATCACCCTCTCGGAGTAGCCCTCGTACTTCTCTCTGTCCATGCGGATGAACGCCGCCTCGATCCCTGCCAGGCGCTTCTTTGCAGAGGCTATGGGGATGCCCGAACGGACTCCCAGCTCTCTGGCCCTGTAGTTGGCCGTGCTGACCACCCCGCTGTCCTCCGTCCGGCCAGAGTAGACACAGACCAAGACGGGTAGGTTTCTCAGGGAGGGGTTCTCAAGCTCCTCGACCTGCGCATAGAAGTAGTCAAGGTCGAGGTGGCCCACCAATCGGGTCAAACCTTCGGCGAGCGCCTCTCCGTTCGATTTAAGGGTATTACATTGCATCGAGGTTCGGCCGACGGATCTGGACCTAGGCTCTCAAGCCCGCTCCGAAGGTTCATTTACGAATGTGTGATAGTTTTCAGTGGTTGGCGTCGGCAAAGTACCTTGCACCATACATCCTGATCACGGCATTCACGTATGTGTTCGCCAAGAACGCGCTTTCGTATGCCTCCCCCTTCGTGTACGGCGCGCTGACCACGTTCGTGACCTGCGTGACCCTCTTCATCGTCACCCGTGGGAAGCTCGTCCTGAACATGGACACGGTACTGTTCTCCGTGTTCTACTGGTTGGCGGGCGCCTGCCTGCTCACAGGGCTGAACTACATCTCGTCGTCCCAATCCGCCATCCTGTCCTTCACCATGCCTCTCATCGCTATACCTCTCTCGGTGTATGTACTCAGAGAACGAGCATCCAAGGTCGAGGCGTATGGGGCCGTGGTCGGGTTCGTTGGGATAATAGTGTACAACATCCCTTTGCTCAACGGGACCCCGACGCTGATAGGAGTAGGGTTGACCCTCGGGGATGCGTTCTTCTGGGCGCTCTTCTCCGTGTACATGAGGAAGCTGAGGCTCCAGGACACGACGCAGACGCTCGCGACGGGGGCGCTTGTCAGCTTCCTGTTCTACGCGGCACTGTCCTTGATAGATTTCAGATTCCAGCCGTCCCTGAACCTTGCTGTGGACATCGGATTCCTCGGCGTGATCGCGTGGGCGCTCAACCCGTTTCTCTGGATGGCCCTGCTGAAGACGGAGAAGTTGTCCAGACTCACGACAATCGTCTTCATGGCCCCCGTCGTGACACTGATCTACGGCGTTGCTACCACGGGGGTCATCCCGAGCTACGTGACTCTTGCAGGTGTCGTGCTAATCTTTGCGGGTATCTACGTCTCGAACATTCTCGGGGCAAGATCCGCAGAGAGTGTCCGAGCACCCGAGACTGAGCCCAGAACCTAGGCACCCGCGCTCGCTGACTTGAAGAGATTGATGGGGTCGGCCGGATTTGAACCGGCGCTCTCAAGCGCCCGAGGCATCTCCCAAGTTTGATTGAAGCCTGGACCAGACTAGCCGACGACCCCAGCCCGTTGGCGCAAGCCCCTCCCCGCAGGTTGTATCTCAATCTTTGGTTAGGGAGGGGTCATTGGGGACTGCGCAGGCGTTATAAGCAAGAAGCTTCTACGCCGGCTCCATGACTGAAGGCACGAAAACTGTAATCGTTGGTCAATCCAAGCCCCTCCTGAATTACGTAACCGCCTGCATAACGATGTTCAACGGCGGCGCCGATCACGTGGTACTCCGCTCCAGGGGAGAAGCGATAAACATGGCTGTCGACGTCGCACAGCTTCTCAGGAAGCGATTCTTCAGCCAGGTGCAGATTTCGAAGATTCAGATCGACGGCGAGAACGTCATCTCGAGAGATGGCAGGCAGCTCAGTCTCCCCGTCTTGGAGATCGAGTTGTCCATGCCGAAGCCGCAAACGAGCACGACCTGATCAGCAACTCTGGTTGAACGAGCTGAATCGGCGCTTGTGGCTTCCAGAGACTGGAACGAAGACGATGCCCTCGGGACGATTGTCCTCTGACACCAAGTTAGTTTGTGGCTGGATGAATCCCTGACAAGAGGATGATTAGAGTGTACGACTTCGACACCTTGCTGGATGAGATCCTGACCCACAGGCCCGAACTCACTCGAGACCAGATAATGGAACAGATACAGGTGAAGAAGCGGGACGTCGGAGCCGGGTTCTTGACGGAGCAGGGTGCCCTCTTCCTCATTGCGGGCGAGCTCGGGGTCCAGCTGAAGCACATGACGTCCACCGACCTGACTCTGAAGGACATCTACGCGGGAGCCAACGACATAACCATCGTCGCGAGAGTCCTGGGCGTCTATCCGATCAGTGAGTACAAGAGGAAGGATGGGACCGTGGGGAGATATAGGAAGCTGAGCCTATTCGACAAGAGCAACGTCTCCAGGCTTACCATCTGGGATGACAATCAGGACGCAATCAAGCTTGAAGGGATTTCCGTGGACGCGCCGGTCAGGGTATCCAACGGCTATGTGAGGCCGGGCCTGGACGGAAAGCCGAGCCTCAACCTGGGAAAGAGAGGGAAGATCGAGCTTCTGAGCGATGACGCCATAGTATCGCGGCTGACGCCGCTCTCGAAGCTGGTAAGGAAGATCGGGGAAGTCGAGGAGGAACAAAATATGCCGGCGGTGGAGGGTACCGTCTCCTCCGCAAGTCGGTTCTCCACCTTCACGAGGAGCGACGGCTCACCCGGGTCGCTGACGCAGTTCGAGCTGACGGAGGACGTGAGTAAGAACAAGCTCCGGGTCGTGGTCTGGAATCCCGTCTCGGTCGAGGCGAAGGTGGGTCAGACGGTCCTTGTCACGAACCTGCGAGTCAGGAAGAGCACGAACGGCGACCGTGAGCTTCACGGCGACAGCGCGACGGTGGTGATGGGCACCGGAGCAGCTTCCGCCGGAGCCGGAGCGAAGCTCGTGAAGGTGAGCCGCGTCAAGGACGCGACCGGGCCGGTCAGCCTCGAGGTGATGGCACTGTCGAAGGCGAGCACCCATGAGGTGCCGATGCGGGATGGTCCGAGCCTGAAGAAGGCGGAGCTCATAATTGGGGATGACACGGGAGAAATCACGCTCGTCGGATGGAGGGACCTGGCAGATAGGCTCGTCAAAATCGAGGTTGGTGAGAAGCTGAAGGTCTTCGATGTAATCAGGCAGGTCTCTAAGATGGGTATGATTACGCTCGAGTTTGGGACCGACTCGAAGATCGAGAAGGTCTCGGACTAGGTCTGGTTCTTCGGCCTTCTCAGGACTTCGTACTCGTAGACGAAGATAATCACGAGTGCCACAACGAACAGCGTAATCATGACGCCGCTGATCAAGTTGTAGAAACTGGTCGCGTCGAGAATCGGAATCATCGTTCAATCCACCGTCGAGATTAGCATGGTATAAGTTTTCTGAAGGTGCCGGGGGCGGGATTCTCGCGTTTCCGCATTTCGAGCCCGCGACCTCCGGATTTCGCATCCGAGCTTGGGATTATGAGTTTCGCCCACCTAAGGCGTGCCCGGCGCAATGAGCCAAGCTATGCTACCCCGGCACGCATGGAAACAAAATGCGTGGTGATTTAAGTTGCACTACCCGCTTCTGCTCTGTCAAGAACGCCGACCTGAACCAAGTCGCGGGGACGGCGAGCGGCGACGATGTGGCAAACCCCCACAGTGTTGTAGATTTTGCAACATTGCACTTGTGACCTTACCAAACACTAAAAAATCTCACTTATTGGTGCCTTGTGCACCTACGCCTCGGTAGCTCAGCCTGGTAGAGCACTGCCTTGGTAAAGAAATCCAGAAAGGCAGGGGTCCCGGGATCAAATCCCGGCCGAGGCTCCTTATCATCCCGGCGCCCCGTGTTTTCCCGAACGTTTTTACCTCTGTGGGCGGTCCCATTTGTCTGGACATGAACAAGAAGGAAATCGCGTTTCTCAACAAGCGGGGTCTTGGAAGGCTGGCGACGGCATCGAAGGACCTCATGCCGCATGTGGTACCAGTCATGTATGCAATGGATGGAGAGAAGGTCATAGTGGCCGTGGACTACGGCACAAAGAAGCTGAAGAACCTGAGAGAGAACCCCAAGGTCTCCCTCGTGGTAGATGAGTACGACCCCAACAGGGCGGTCTTCATCCAGGGCACCTGTACGATGATCGAGAAGGGTCCGGAGTATCTGCGCCTCCTCAAAGTCCTCTTCAAGAGATTCGAAGAATACAGGAAGAACCCCTGGGGCGAGGGAGAATCTCCGATCCTGACCATAACTCCTCTCAAGGTCGTCAGCTGGGGATTATAGCAACAGGTCCAGTTCGGGTCAGAATCGCTGAACCAGATTACTTTAAAACCGGTTTTTGGGCCGAGGAGGCATCCTGCGGGGGTCGCCCAGCCTGGTCAACGGCGCGAGGCTCAGGACCTCGTCCCTTAGGGGTTCGTGGGTTCGAATCCCACCCCCCGCACCTATCATTCCTCGAGGTCCGTGATTATTTCAGTCCAGTCGAGTTCCAGGAGTACCGTCAAACCAAGAGGGGTGATGCTGTATTTGCCGGGCTCTCCGAAGGGCTCGACCTTGTACTCTACCAACCCGAGAGCCGTCAACTCTGTCAGCTGCCAACGAATGGTCCACATGGACCAGGTCCTCAGGGCCGAGTCCATCTCTGCGTTGGAGAGCCCCTTGCCCTGGCTCTTGGCCAAGACGTTCAGGATTCTATCGAGGTGCGCCTTCTTGATCTCATCCAGCACCGATTGCCTCTTCGCCGGGTCGGACCAGACCCAAGGACCCTGCATGGTACTGAGGAAGGCGGACGCATTGATAAGAGTTGCAGGCGATTGAAATGGTTTAACGATTGTATCAACTGTTTTTCGTCCGGCTGGTGAAATCGCTTCCCGGCATAAGTGAAGCTTGGTCGTAAATGGAAGTAGTCACCGAATACGCGGACCACAAGACAGAGCTCGAAGGCCGAATTGAAGCGTTAGAAGCGGAGCAGGCATCGCTCATCGCCGACATCTCAACCCTGAAGGAGAAGTTAACAACGTTGGAGCTGGAGAGGCATGCCTCTTCACTCGCTAGCGACGTTGAAGCACTCCGTACAGAGAAGACTGTCCTAGAAGAGAAGATTGCATCTTACTCCGTCGAATCCGCAGCTTCGAGCGAAGGCTATCAGGTTTAACGGAACTTCGATACCTTCTCTTCGAGCTCTCCCTTCTCTTTTCTGAGATAGGAGACCTGGCCCTCGAGTGCGTGCACCTTGACCTCTAGCTGCTTTAGCTGGGACTCCCTGTCCTTCTGAGTCATCGCCTCCTGCATAATTTCCTGATCCTTCACGAGGTCTGTGACCTTCTGCTGAAGCTCCAGGTTGGTTGTCTTCAGCTCCTTCAGGTCGCCCTGTATCTTCCGGAGCTGGTCCTCCGCGACTACCAGGTACTTCTGACGGCTGACTATTATCGGAAACTTGGTATTACACTTCGAGCACTGATACATCCCGACCTTCCGCTGGGTCAATCCTCGTTCCCCCTCGTTCGGCTCCACTATTACTGTGAAGACCTTGGACGGAGTATCAGTGGTCGTACCGCAGCTGGGGCATGCTGGCAAGTTCGAGCGTCAGTATGTCGAAGGCTGTTGTGTTAAGTCTTGCTACTCTCGGATCGACTCGAGTTCCGAGACAGCGGACCAGAGCGTCACCCTCGCGAAGGAGGGCATGTTCGGGTCCTGCGCCACCTCGTCGAGCATGCTGATGGCATTCGCGGCCCTTACGGCGATGCTGAGCTTGGAGTCCTGGAGCATGACCATGGAATCCTTGACGATCTTCCGGATGTTTCTCGGAGTGATGTTCGAGTCAGCTATCTGCTGAAGGCTCAGGTTCGCCTTCGCCAGCTTCCCGTCGTTCTCCAGTTGTTTCTTGATTTTGGTGCTCAAATTGTGACGCCCCGAAGCCAGTTTCCTCGCCTCAGTTGGGGAGGATATGTGGCTTTCCCTCCACCGAAGCTGCTGTCATCGGTGGGTCACGCCCGAATGATTAATAGGTCGGGGGCCGCAAATAGCCTTGAATGAGCAAATCGCGTGAGAAGATGCAGCTGACGGTCGAGCTAATGAGGCGTGGCGCCGTTATGCTCAAGGAACCATGCTCTCTTGACAATGGGGTCCAGATGAGATTCAGGGGCAAGGTCTACTGCACGACCCACGACGACCTTGATGCGGCGCTCTCGGCCAAGGAGATAACCTTCGGAGACGTTGCGGCTACCATGAGAGATCTGCTGCTGACCAAGCTCAAAGAGAACATGGCGTTGCTCGAGAGCGAGAAGGACACCCAGAAGCAGGAGCAGATCGTCTCGCTGATGGCCAAGTCCGTGGACCTCCTCAACAAGCTCGAATCGTCACAAAGGACTTGAGGAACGAACGATATGGTCCTCAGAGTCGGCCAACGGGTCCCTGAATTCGCCCTGCCTGACCCGGAAAAGAAGGAGAGAAAGCTCTCCGAGTTCATCCAGAAGGGGAACGTGGTGATAGCTTTCTTCCCCTTCGCGTTCTCCCCTACCTGCGACCGGGAGATGTGCATCTTCCGCGACGACATGTTGAAGTTCAACGCGCGGCAGGCGAACGTTATCGGCATAAGCGTCGACAGTGCCTACGCTCTCAAGGTCTACGCACAGACATACAACATCCAGTACACACTTCTGAGCGACTTCAACAAGAAGGTCAGCAGGGCCTTTGACGTGCTGCAGGACCCCTGGACTGACATGGGATACAAGGGGGTGTCGAAGCGGGCCGTGTTCGTCCTCGACCGCAAGGGGATACTGCGGTACCGGTGGGTCACCGACGTGCCCAGCGAGGAGCCTCCGTATGACGAGGTTCTCGAGTCGCTGAGAAAGCTGAACTAGCGTCGTTTTTATAGGACCTGCTGTCATGGAGGTATGAAAATGTCCCAGGCAGTCAAAGAAATCAAGCCGGTCGTCGAGATAACACCCCAGGCCGCAGAGGAGCTGAAGATATACCTCCAGAAGCAGGGAAAGTCTGAGGGTGGCCTGCGCGTCTTCGTCTCCGCCGGTGGCTGCTCGGGGCTTTCGTATGGGATGGTTCCGGAAGACAAGAGCACAGACGACGACTATGTGATCACACAGCACGGCGCGAAGCTCATAGTCGACAAGTCGAGCATGCCCTTCATAGCCGGCTCTATGATAGACTTCCAATCGGACAAGCTGATGGGCGGAGGGTTCGTGGTGAAGAACCCCAACGCGGTCTCCACGTGCGGATGTGGGGAATCCTTCAAGACGGCCTAGTCCAGAGCGATTTCAGCACCTCTGCAGACGGTCGCTCACATTTCTCTAGCAAGTATTCACTATAGAACAAGACGCGCCGGGAGTGGGACTTTCACCCGTGGAAGAATCCGCCCGACGATTTCTTCCTCGGGATTTGAACCCACATGCCCCCGAAGAGGCACGGGCTGACTAGTCTTCGATCTCGAGTTGCGGATTCGCCCCCACGTAGGGAACGGATTGCCCGCGCGTTAACCAGACTCCGCCATCCCGGCAAAGCCACCGGGCATTCGCGCCCTCTTTATTCTTTGCAAGATACCTGTTCTGAGGAGCGCTGCTAGGCCTTCACGTACTTCGGGCGCCAGCTCCTGGTCTTGTCGGGGAGCTCGGTGTACTCGAAGTCGGCGTAGATCAGCGGGAACCTCTCCTTCATGGTCCGTGCGACCTTGTCGAAGACGTACCTGATCTCGACCTCTGCGGCTTCCGCCGTCCGCATCGCGATGACGTGCCTGATAGTGCGATGGTTCGCGGTCCAGATGATTGACGTTGCCATCCCATCGGGTGCAATCCTCCTCAGGGCAGACGTTATACGCTTCTTTACGTCGAAGTTCATGCTCTCCCAGTCGAACTCCCCTTCGAGGTCCTTGTAGCTCCCCTCGATGTTCTCTACAATCGTCTTGACCTTGGCCTTCTTGCCGGCGAGCTCAGGTGGGAGCCAGAAGCTGAGCTCGGAGGGGCGCACGTACCTCAAAGATTCCTGGCTGATTGCGACTCCGACCCTGTGTCTGACGAGTTCGTGGGTGAACACCCTGCTGACGTTGATGAAGGCGAAGGTGCATGTGGCGTGCTCAAAGATGGAGCCGTCGCCCTTGGAGAGCGTGTTCTGGATATACTCCTCAGAGGACTGGCGAATCTTGGTGACGTTCGGGTTGAGGCCGACCCCGAAGCTCTTGTAGCACAACCTCCCTGCGACCTCTGTCAGGAGCTCGCCCTCGGATTTTGATGCCTTCTGCGTCTTTGAGAACCATTCTGTCGCTATGGACCCTCCTATCGCGCCGAGCATCTCTTTGACCTGGCCAGCGTCAATCCTGGTCTCGCCGATCAGGAAGACCTGCGGTTCAACAAACTTCATTCTTTCTCCGCTTTGATTGTCTATGTTAATTAATTCTTACTTCCTTTTGACGTGTTCCGATGAGGGGGCCTTATCTGCAGGCTTCACTTTAATATGGGAATGTGTATCAGAGAGGTCGTTGCGTTATGGCACGTATTGTGACTCCAAGTCGGACAGAGGGCTCGTGATACGTTGCCAGTCTTCGGTACAGCCGGCGTGAGGGGAGTCTTCAACTCCACCCAAACCCCGGAACAGGTGTACAAGCTTGCCCTGACGTCTGCCTTTGCATTCGGGAGGGGGTCGTATGGTATTGGGTGGGATGGACGCAAGAGCTCGGCTCTGTTGGCGCGTGTGGTCGCCGCAGGCATCTCATCGGCCGGAAGTCGCCCGGTCATGTTCGGGCTGGTCCCTACTCCCGTGACCGCGTTCGGCGCGAGGGAAGAGGGGTGCAAGATTGGTTTCTCGGTCACAGCCTCACATAACCCGCCGGAGTACTCCGGAGTGAAGTTCTTCGATGGAAAGGGCATGGAGCTCCCGAAGGAGCAGGAGCTGAGGATAGAGAGGGCGATGGTCGTGGGGGCGGACATGAGCTCGCCCGAGTTCGGGGAGGTGGCGTCCCAAGATGTTCTGGGACCTTACCTCGATAGGCTTGTCTCTCGATTTCAGAAGGTACCAAAGGGTCTGAAGATAGTCGTTGATTGTTCCAACGGGCCCGGCGCTCTGGTCACGCCCAAGGCGCTGGATTCAGA
>OBLW0100001774.1_pt1 | contig 18005 bp, 14 predicted proteins | sample 1520161 | NCBI WGS metagenome assembly OBLW01 (sample SAMEA3539309, study PRJEB22396) | soil metagenome | biome: tundra; feature: field; material: soil | place: USA | collected 2010-05 | depth 0.15 m | reverse complement strand
GTCCCCTGGACTGGTGTACCCGGACCATGCTCCGGGCGTACGCCGCGGTCCCCGGGACGATGCCCTGGGTGGCGAACGCCTCTGTGAACGCCCGCTCAAGGATGACGCCGTCATCCACAGTGATCCCGATCAGGCCGCAACACACCACCGAGACCGGTGGAACGCCGCTCACCTGATCGCTCCCGTCTTGGCCGCCCAACGGACTTACCCTGTGGGCGTCAGTCGTCGGTGGTGGTCGCCTCAGTCCACAAGTCAAGCTCAGCGCGATCCGCCTGGACCTTCCTCCAGACAGCGAATGCGCCGAGCCCGGCCAGGGCTAGCAGAAGCAACTTCTTCACGGTGCGGACCCCTTCACGTCGGTTACAGCAGAGCCCGCCCAGACGGGGGTGCCAGGCTCCCTGCGCTTCATGCAGCCTAGCAGCGCACTCCTCAACGGGGCCGGGCCACGCGACTCTCGTCCCACACGGGACCATCGGATTCGTAGACGTTCCCGGCCGCGCCGAACACCACAAATCGGTCGAACGACCGCGCGAACCAGCGGTCGTGGGTGACCGCCAGCACCGTGCCCTGATAGGACTCGAGACCCTCCTGAAGTGCCTCGGCACTGGCCAGGTCGAGGTTGTCGGTTGGCTCGTCGAGCAGAAGCAGCGTGCAGCCTGCGAGTTCCAGCAGCAATATCTGCAGCCGGGCCTGCTGTCCTCCGGACAAGGAGCCAAACGACTGGCGTGCGCACTGCGCGAGTTCGTACCGGGAGAGTGCCGCCATCGCCTCGTTGCGCATCATGGCGTGCTCGGTCATCAGGATTTCTTCTGGCCACCGGCCAGCCAGGTCGGGGCGAGTATGGGTCTGCGCGAACAGCCCGGGGACCACCCTCGCGCCGAGCCGGGCCACACCGTCGTGCGGCACGTCCGCACCGCCGAGTAGCCGCAGGAAGAACGACTTCCCAGAGCCGTTGGAACCGAGCACGGCGACCCGCTCGCCGTACCAGACTTCGAGATCGAAGGGCTGCATCAGCCCGGTCAGCTCCAGGTTCTCGCAGATCACGGCGCGCTTGCCGGTCCGCCCGCCGCGCAGCCGCATGCGGATGTCCTGGTCCCTGGGCGCCAGCTCCGGCGGGCCGGCCTCCTCGAACCGGCGCAGCCGGGTCTCTGCTGCCTGAAGGCGCGAGGCCATGGCCGAGTTGTAGGCGGCCTTCTGCCGGTACATGCGCACCAGTTGCTTCAGTTTCTCGTGCTCCTCGTCCCAGCGGCGCCGCAGCTCGTCCAGCCGGTCGTTCCGGTCACGGCGAGCCTGCGCGTAGCTGGCGAATCCTCCGCCATGTACCCAGACGTTGCCGTCTTCGACCGTTATGATCCGCTGTGCGCAGTTGGCCAGCAGCTCCCGGTCATGGCTGACCAGGAGCACGGTCTTCGGCGTATCCGCGAGCTGCTGCTCGAGCCATCGCTTGCCGGGGACATCGAGGTAGTTGTCCGGCTCGTCGAGCAGCAGGACCTCGGCCGGACCGCGCAGCAAGGCTTCGAGAACGAGACGTTTCTGCTCGCCGCCGGACAGGGTCGTCATGCTTCGCCAGCGGCACCGGTCGTAGCTGACTCCGAGGGCAGCCATGCAGCACGCGTCCCAGAGCACCTCGGCCTCATACCCGCCCGCGTCGCCCCACTCAGCCAAGGCGCCCGCGTACCGTAGCTGGGCGGGCTCGTCGTCCCGCTCCATCATCACCAGTTCCGCCGCGTCCAGCCGCGCTGCGGCCTCGCGCACCCGCGGCGGCGCGACCGAGACGAGCAGGTCGCGAACCCCGGTCTCGTCGCCGATGCTCCCCACGAACTGCCGCATGACACCGAGGCCGCCACTGAAGGTGACCGCGCCTGACTGCGGGGTCAAGTCTCCGGCGATGAGCCGGATGAGGGTGGTCTTGCCCGCGCCATTGGGCCCGACCAGAGCTGCTGTCACGCCCTCGCCAACCCGGAAGGAGGCGTCGCCGAGCAGCCCGCGCCCATCCGGGATGGCATGACTCAGGTGCGCCACCTCGACGTGACCCACATGCCCCTCCCTCTGCGCGGCCTGGTAACAGCCGACAGTAGCCCCGGGAGGCCGGGCGGGCGCAACGGGATTTCCCCGGTCACGACGCCAGCTGGACGGCGGCCGCCATCCCGCTGAGTGGTGGATCTGGCTGATCATCGAGGACCGCGATAAGCACTTGGTAGCCCAGGCCCTGCGACGTGCGCACCGGGGTGGGCAGCACTCCTTCGACCCGGCCGCGCACGCCGCTGAGGTGGGCCGCTGGCACAGTGATGCTCACGGCGGCGCCCGGCTTGACGGTCCACGTGGAGTTCGCCGGGACCACCATCTCGACCTGCCAGTTTCTCGACGTGCGCAACATGATCACCGGCGCCGATGACGCTGACGTGACACTGATCTGAGATCCGGCGGTCACGGTCTCTCCAGCCTCGCTGTTGACAGCGATCACCGAACCGCCGCTCATCGGCGCCACGATCCGCATCCCTGCTACTGCGGCCTGATCGAGGGCGAACTGTGCCTTGTCCTTGGCCAGCTTCGCTTGGGCGGCGGCCACGCTTACCCCTTCTGCCTGCGACGACTGGTTACCGAACTGTGCCAGTGCCGCCTCGTCGAGGCCGATGGCAGCCTTGTCTGCGGCCACGACCGCAGTCGCGGCCGGGACCGCTGCCTCGGTGGCCAGCACCTGGCCGCCCGTGACGTTCTGGCCAGCGCGTACCGAGATCGTCGCCACCTGGCCGGTCCGCGCGAAGTTGAGGTCGATGACACCGCTGCTCGTTACTGCCCCCGTGAACGAGCGGTCGCCAGCGGCAGACGCCCCCACGTACCAGGCGAGAACGCTGAGGCAGGCGGCAACGAAGAGCAGCGCGACACCCTGCTGACGACCGGTGAAGTGACTGTTCAGCCACTCGTTACCGCGCCTGGCTGACCTATAGGGCCGGATAGCCGGCCCGGGCCCCGGCGGCTGAGCTGAACGGACCGGGCGACGGGGAAGGCCCGGCCATCGAGAAGCGAACTCTCGGTCGGGCGGTTCGTCCGGTTCGATCAGGGACAAGTTCATCTAGGTTCACCGCCAACGGTCAGTTGCCCACCTGGGCCGGGATCCTCCGGTCGTGGGCCCCGGGTGCATGCAGGTGAGAACTTCAGCCCTCCCAGGTTCCGGTGCACGGCAGCCAGACCCATCACGGCGCAGCCGGGGCTGCGCAGCAATGAGCTATTATTTGTTTCTCCGATTACCTATGCGTGTGCGCTTGAGCGCGGTTATGTTAACACGCCAAAGGTCGGCACAATTGGTAAACCGATACTGCTTAATTAGTCCGTAATGAGTCCGTGATACGGCCATTACGATTGCCCATGGTGGTAGGGGGACCGCCGCCGGATCTCTGACCTCACCCGAAAGCGCGCAGCACCTGGATGCCGATGTCTGGCCTGGGTGCGTTGCAGGTCGGGCACTGCGGGCCTCGGCCTGGGACGTTGAGCCAGTAGCCATTGACGATCCGGCTGGTGGCCCGGATCGCCGATATCAGCTGCTGGCTGTCGACCACCGCGCCCGGCGGGTTGGTGGACAGCCCGGCCAGCACGGTCACCTGTGGGTTAGCCGCACGAGCCTGCGCGGCGGCCGCCCGGACGAATGCCGAGTAGGTAGCGGTATCCCGCTCCAGGCTCTGTGCCTGCAGTTCGATGACGTCGGCGGTTTTGGCGATCGACCCGGCCAGGCCCAGGTCGAGGAACTGCCGCCATCGCGACCCCGAGGACTGGGCCTGGGCGGTCGTGAGGTTAAGCGCGGGAGTGACAATGAGCTGCAGGCCGTGAGCGCGGGCCACCGTCAGGGCCTGCCGCGCCGCCTGGGCGGGATCGCGCTGCTCGGCAGCCGGGGTGTAGGCCCAGGCTTCGGGGTCATAGAGCACGGCGCGCGTCCCGGCCGGAAGCTGCCTTCCCGTCACGGCCTTCTCTAGTTCCGCCACCGAGGGAAACGACGCCACCGGAATAGTGCTGAGCCCGGTGACGGGCTTCTGGCCGGAGCGCAGGATCTGGTAGACACGCGATCGTTCCAGCACCGCCGCGGCCACGCTGTCCGCCCTCAGCTGGGACAGGGCCGCCCGGGTCAGCATCCAGGCCGACCGGCCCCGTAGAGATGCGGTCGCGCCGGGCGAGGCCGGGGCGCCCCCATGCGCCTGTGTCGAGCAGCTAGCCAGTGCACAGGCGAGGACCGCAAGCGTGGCGGTCAGGCGGCGTGGCCGAGCGGCCATATCGCCTCCATCGACTGGGAACAGTCACGAACCTAGCTGCACGTCAGCCGTCATGCCACTGAGCGGCGTGACCCGCTGGTGACCGCGGACGTTCACCAGGACCTGGTAGGCAACACCGCTCGACGTGTTCACCGGCGTGGGCGACAGCTGCTGGATGTAGCCGTGCAACCCAGTCAGGCCGACCGCGGGCACGGATATCGTGACGGCCTGGCCCGGCCGGACGGACGACGTGGAACCCTCCCGGACCAGCATCACGACCTGCCAGCTGCCGGACGTGCGCAGCGCGACCACCGGCACCGCCGAGCCGATCGCGCTGCTCTTGACACTAGCCGTCGGTCCCTGGGGGAGCAGGGAGAACGCTGGCTGCTGTGACGTTTGCTGGGACGGAAGCGAGTAGTTCCGGATGCCAGCCGAGGTGACCGTCTCGCCAGCCTGGCCGTTGATGGCGACGACCGTCCCGGCCGCGGGGGCCACGATCGTTGTCTCGACCAGCTTCACCTGGTCGGCGGCCAACTGGGCCTCATCCTTGGCCTGCCCAGCCTCGGCCGCGGCGATGGCCTTGGCCTGCTCCGCCTCAGATGCCGCGAGAGTGACCTGCCCGATCACCGTGGGCGGGTTGGCGCGGGATTCGGCCAGGCTCGCCAGGTCAGCCGCGATGGCCGCCTTGTCGGCGCTCACGGCAGCCACCGTGAGCGGGGCTATCTCGGTGGCGAGCACCTGCCCGGCTTTGACGGTCTGGCCGAGATGGACCAGGACCGTTCCCACCCGGCCAGAGCTGGCGAAGTTGAGGCTGGTGATGCCGTTGCTGGTCACCGTTCCAGTGAACGAATGACTGTCGGCGGCCATGATGCGCGGGACGTACCACATCGCACCGGCTACGCAGGCGGCGGCGATGAGGATGCCGCCGAGCCGCTGGGGGAGGGTGACAGGGCGCCGACGCTGCTCCATGGCCGGCTCCTCGGGGGCCTGCCGCGCCAGGGTCTGCCGCTCCGCGGTTTGCCGCGCTAGGGTTTGCGGCTCCGGGTGCTGCCCAACGGACCGCTGCCGCAACTCGGTCTGAGCCTTCCCAGAGGTCCGGGCGTATTCCGGGTCATCTGGACCGGCGACCCGAACGCTCCCAGGGACATCCGGGTCCCCGGCCGGGTAAGCAACGTTTTCCCAGTCCGAGTAGGCAGTCTCCCCCCGGGACATGTTCAACTCAAATCAACCCCAATTAATCGGCTACCCGGCCAGGCAGGCACTCCCGGTATGGCGGCGTCGTCCACCCGTGTCGATGAATATATAGCATCACACCAGCACAAGCTGGCCAAAACGTACGCATATATCTTATGTCAGGACAGTTAAGTTCAGATTACACGCTTAATAGACATTTCTGACGTGAATAATAGGGATTTACAGCAGGCCAGGCAGCGTCCGGCCTGGCCAGGCCGGCGCACGTCGCGGCTAGCGGGAATGGCCGTGCGCCAAACGCATAGATAGCACTACAATCCCTGACTGGCATAGGTGACCCGCGTCACTATCCTGCCGATTTATCGGGCAGCGGAGACGTCTGGTATGTTCACTCATTTATCCCGGTTTATCTAGCCAACGTGGGGCTTTATGGCTCTATCACTCCTCGCCGTGACTGCTGCCTTGCTCGCGGCGCTCGTCGCTGCCTGCCTGCTGCCGGTCTACGCGGACAGCGCGGAAGACCGGGGGGACGGCCGTACCAACGTCGTCATCCCGCCCTACGTCCGGACGCCGCCGCACCGGCCGCGCACCTGGGCCTTCTTGAGCATTACCACGGTGGCCGGGCTGCTCTTCCTCGGCTGGCACCGGCCCTCCCTGTCGTTGCTGTACTCAGATGGCGTCCGCAGTGTGGCGGTGGCCATCACGCACAACCCGGCCAGCGTGAACGGGTATATCGCCCGCCTGCGCCCAGCGCTCGTGTTCTTCGCCGTCGCCTACATCATCGGCACCGCCCTGGTTATCCGCGCCGACCTGGGCCGGCGGCTGATCGTGCTCGGGCACGCCGCGCTCTACATCGCGATGACCCTGCTGACTCAGGCGCTCATGATCGTCGTTGGGATCGCCACCGGCTGGCTCGTCGCGCCCTTCGGCATCGAGGCCACCCTGGCCAACCTGCTCATCGGCGGACTGGTGGTGATGCGCCTGACGTTCACGACCTTCGCGCTGCCGCGGGCGACCACGGTCCCGCTCATCCGCCGCCCGCGCCTCTGGGAGAACACGCTCACCTGGTGCGCTCTGATCAGCGTGATCGCCCTGCTGATCGGTGCGTACGCCTTCACCTCCGAGCAGGCCAACCTGACCACGGCGTGGCAGGTTTTCCTGCCGTTGTACGCGGTGAGCCTGGTGTTCACCCTCATGTTCGCGCCGCTATGGCTGCTCTGGTGGGCCAACCGTAAGCTCCCCGAGCCCGGCCCCGACCGGCCGCCGGTGGACATCGTCGTTCCCGCGTACAACGAGGAGGACAACATTGTGCGCCTCCTCCGTTCGATCGACGTCGCCGCGCACCGCTACGGCGGGCCCGTCCGGGTGGTGATCTCGGACGATGGTTCGACCGACAGCACGGCGCGGCTTGCCGCTCAGGAGATCGCACGACTGCGGCACGCCCAGTACGAGATTCTCACCGCCCCGAACGGCGGCCAGGCCGCCGCCCTCAACCGGGGAATGATGATCACCGAGGCGGAGATCCTCATCCGCGTCGACGCCGACTGCGTCCTGGGCGAGGACACGCTCGTCTATTCGGTGCCCTGGTTCCGGGATCCGCTCATCGGCTGTGTGGGCGCCATGGAAGAACCCCGGGCGGACACCGCCACCTGGTTCCACCGGCTGCGCGCGCTGGAGACCGCATTCCAGTTCCGGTTCGCCCGGCTCGGGCAGAGCCTCGTCGACGGGATCGTGGTCATACCCGGCACCTTCGCGGCCTTCCGCCGCGGCCCGGCGGAGGCCGTGGGTGGCCACCCGACCGGGATGAACGGCGAGGACGCCGACCTCACCATGCAGATCGGCCGGGTGGGCTACCGCGTGGTGGTCGATCCGCGCATCAGGTCATACGAGGATGTGCCACGCAGCCCCGGGGAGTTCGTCGAGCAGCGGACGCGCTGGGCCCGGGCCGGTTTTCATGTGTTCGCCCGGCACGTGCCGCTGCGCAGCGGTTCCGCGGGCCCGCGGGTATGGTTCTGGACGCTGCGCCGCGGGTTTTCCTGGTTCTCCATCCAGGCCGGCCTGGTGGCGCCAATTTTCTTGCTGGAACTCGCGCTGACGAACCCGAGTTACCGGCAGAACGTCGTGACCTTTGCCCTGCTGTATGTGGCGGGCGGGGGAGTATCACTGGTGTTCAGCCTGCCGTATGCCATCAAGTACGGATACTGGCGCAGCATCCTGTGGGCACCCACCTGGTTCCTTTACGCGTTCCTGCGCCGGGTCGCCACGCTTGAGGCAGCCATCACGCTCCCGGTCCGGCCGTTCCCTTCCATCGTCCGGCGCCGGTCACCTGCTCCGGTTCGCCCGGTCAGCGCCCCCGGGGTCGAGGTTCACAGCGGCTGATCCCGGCCGGGTCTGGCCTGGGCACTCCTCCCAGGGCGAAGAGAAGTCTCTGAGTTCGCCAAAGAATGGACCATTTGGGCTGACCGGGTGTGATTCGTCCGTGATACTGGCGCAGTGATTCTCGCTGGTTTGCCTGTCCGCGAGCCGACAGGCCGGCCAGAGCAGGAGAGCTTCCGCACCGCGCCACGGAGAGTGCCGTGGCCATGGTGGGTGCTGGTGCCGTGGTCGGCGCTGTGGGCCGGTATTCACGCACATGGGGCCGGTCAGTCCTGGCACTTCTTCGCCGAAGGAGGCCGCCTGCTCTCCGCCGGCGGCGCCACCGGAGGCCTTCACCTGTATGCGACGCATCCTGCCCTGCAGATAGGGCCGCTGGCGCTGGCGGTCTCGGCCGTGCTGAACGTGCTGGGCACCGGAGCCGGCCGGGTGGTCGCGCTCGTCGCGATGTCGGCGACCGGTCTGCCGCTGCTGGCCGCGGTGTGGCAACTGGTGCCTGCGCCCGAGCGTCTCCGCCTGGGCCGGCTGCTCGCGGGCGGGCTGCTCTTCCTGCCGGTATGGACAGAACTCACCACTCACTTCGGTCATCTCGACGACGTGCTGGCCCTGTCTTTCTCGGTCGCCGCCGTGCACGCCGTGAGCCGGCGTCATCCGGTCTGGGCGGGTCTGGCCCTGGCCGCGGCAGCCGACGCGAAGCCGTGGGCGGCGGCATTCGTGGTCCTCGTGCTGGCCCTGCCGCGCAGGGACCGGTGGCCCGCCCTCGGGGTATTCGTGGCTGGCGTCGCCGTGGCGTGGCTGCCCTTCGTGGTAGCCGATCCGCACACTCTGATGGCCGCGCGGTTCACGATTCCCAACGACTACTCCTCCGCGCTGCGCGTGATCGGGGTGAACTCCGCGGGGACGCCCTGGTGGGACCGGCCGGCCCAGCTCGCCCTCGGCGCCGCCGTCGGGTGCCTGGCCGTGCGGCGCGGCCGCTGGCAGGCGGTCATCCTGATCGTCGTGGCGGTGCGGATACTGCTCGATCCTGGCGTGTACGCCTACTACACCTCTGGCGTGCTGCTCGGAACCCTCATGGTCGACCTGCTGATCAGCCGGTGGCGGCTGCCCTGGACAACCGCGGTGGCTGGGGCGCTGCTCTACGCGGCCCGCTTCACCAACGATCTCTTCCCCTTCACGCTGCACGAACTGGGCCTGCTGCGCGCTGTGTTCGGGATCGGCGTGCCCGCCCTCGTCCTCTGCCTGCCGGCCCGGTGGCTGGGCAGCCGCCCAGGCCGGCACGCCCGCGCGGCCTCGCCGCGGACCCTGATCCGCGGATACGCCGGGCGCCCGCTGAACGCCCGCCCGCTGAACGCCCGCCCCCTGGATGACCGCCCCCAGGATGACCGCCCCCAGGACTGGTTTCGGCCGCTGGACGACCGCCCGCCGGACTGGTTTCGGCCGCTGGACGACCACGCCGTGGATTTTCAGTCGTACGGGGGCGAGCCGCCAGTCAGCGGCGCGAGGCATCCCTTGGCCTGGGCCGGCGCTGGGCCGGGTGGGCCAGGGCTGCAGTGAGTTCGTCGAGGGCGTGCACGGTGTGCGCGCTGACCACGGCGTCGCAGTACGGCCAGGCTGCGGCCATGCCCCCGGCCAGCGGCTGATACTGCGAGCTCTTGGTCCGCGGGTTTACCCAGACGATGCGATGAGCCACCCGGGAAAGCCGCTCCATCTCCGTGCGGAGCAGCGCCGGATCGCCGGTGTCCCACCCGTCGGAGATGATGACGACAACCGCGCCGCGGGCCAGCCCGGCGCGCCCGCGGGTGTCGTTGAATTCCTTGATCGAAGCACCGATGCGGGTGCCGCCCAGCCAGTCGGGCGCAGTCTGGCCTGCCCGCCGCAAGGCGAGTTCCGGGCGGGTATGCGAGAGCGTGGTGGTGAGCCGGGTCAGCCGGGTGGCAAAGGTGAATACCTCCGCCCGCGCACCGCCCGCGGCGCAGTACAGCAACTGCAGCATGGCCCGCGCGTACGGCTCCATGGACCCGGAAATGTCGCACAGCACGACGAGCCGCCGAACCTGGAGGGACGGCGCGCGCCTGGCGAGCCGCAGCGGGTGGCCTCCGGTGCGCCGCGCCTGGCGCAGGGTGGCCCGCAGATCGGTGCGCTTGCCGTGCGGGGCGGGCTGGTGACGGCGGGACCGGCGGAGCGGCACGACCAGGGTGAGCTTGCGCATGAGGGCGGCCAGCGTCAGCAGCTCGGCCGGCGTCAGTTCGGCGAAGTCCTTGCCCGCCAGGCGTTCCGCCCTACTGGCCAGCACGGTGCGTCCGGCCACTGCCTCGGCGTCCGGCTCCGGCTCCGGCTCGATGGGCTGCGGCGAGCTCGCGCGTTGCGGCCCGGGCGCCTGCTCCGAGCCAGCCTGGGTGCCCCGCGGCTGGCCGTCATGCGCCTGGGCAGCACGGGCCGCCGCCGCGAGAACGTCCTCCGGTTCGGCCCCGGGGCTTTCCCCGCCCAACGGAAGGGCATGCTGATCCCTCTCCGGCACTGCTGAGCCGGGCCGCCCCCCGAACATCGCGGTGAACACCCGCTCCAGGATCTCGATCTGCGCGTGCCCGGATACGAGAGTCGCCAGCGCACACAGGTACAGCTCACGCTGGGTGGCTGGCCGCGCCACGGTCACGGCACGCGCGAAACGCTGGCACCGGCCCGGGTCGGCCGGCACCCCGGCGTCGCGCAGGGCCGCACCGAAGCGTGCCGCGATGATGGCCAGATCGTCAGTCATCGTCGCTGGCCGCGGCGTCAACGGTTACTGCGGCGAAGCCAGCCGCGCGGACCGCCTGGAGATCTTCGTCGTACTTGATCACGGCACCGGCCGTCTGCGCGGCGGACACCTCGTCGAGGCCGTCCGCACCGAGCACCCCCAGCGCCCTGGCCCAGCTGATCGCCTCCGCCACCCCTGGCGGCTTGGCCAGGTCCAGATCGCGCAGCCGGGCCACGCCCCGCGCTACCTGACCGGCGAGCGAGCCGGCCGGGGCGGGCACCCGGCGCCTGATGATCGCTGCGACCCGCTCCACGTCCGGGTACTCGATCCAGTGGTAGAGGCAGCGCCGCTTCAGGGCGTCGTGCAGATCACGGGTGCGGTTCGAGGTCAGCACCACGATGGGCGGGAACGCGGCCCGCCTGGTCCCGAGCTCGGGAATGGTGACTGCGGCCTCGGCGAGGAGTTCGAACAGGAACGCCTCGAACTCGTCGTCGCCGCGGTCCACTTCGTCGATCAGCAGCACGGCCGGACGCGGGCCAGGATGGTCGAGCGCGGCCAGCAACGGACGGGCGAGCAGGTATTCCTCGCTGAACAGGTCAGCATCCTGCAGGGTCTCGCCCGTCGCCTCGGCCAGCCGGATCGCCAGCAGCTGGCGCGGGTAGTTCCACTCGTACAGCGCCTCGGCCGCGGTGAGGCCCTCGTAGCACTGAAGCCGGATCAGCGGCGTGTCGAGGGCGCTGGCGAGCGCCTTGGCGGCCTCGGTCTTGCCGACGCCCGGCTCGCCTTCGAGCAGGATCGGCTGCGCCATCCGGGCCGCCAGGAAAAGGGCCGTGACGAGTGGCTCGTCGGCCAGGTAATCGGCCGCGTCGAGGGCGCCACGGAGGGCGCTCACGTCGGGCAGCAGCTGCGCGAGGTCGTTCATCGCCGTGCTGTTCCTCCGTAGGTCACCGCTGGCTCCGCTCAAGTGATCGCCAGATCAGTCCGCATACAGTGGCCCTGGATCGCGGACCACACGTTGGCCGGGGTGAGCGGCATGTCGGCATGCCTGACTCCATAGGGCTTGAGCGCGTCCATCACGGCGTTGACGACGGCCGGCGGCGAGCCCACCGTGGCTGACTCGCCGACCCCCTTGGCCCCGATCGGGTGATGCGGGCACGGGGTCACGGTCTCGCCGAGCTCCCAGGACGGGCACTCGACGGACGTGGGCAGCAGGTAGTCCATGAACGAGCCGCCCAGGCAGTTGCCGTCCTCGTCGAACGCGATCACCTGCATCAAGGCCATGCCGATACCGTCGGCGAGGCCACCGTGTACCTGGCCCTCCACGATCATCGGGTTGATCCGCACGCCGCAGTCGTCCACCGCGATGAACCGGCGCACCGAAACCTGCCCGGTGCCCGGATCCACGTCGGTCACGCAGATGTAGGCCCCATAGGGGTGCGTGAGGCTCGGCGGGTTATAGACGGTTTCCGCGTCAAGATGTCCTTCGACCCCCTCGGGGAGTTCCAGCGAGGAGTGCGCCGCCATGGCGATCTCCGCGATGTTCTTCCCCTGCTCAGGGTCGCCACGGACCTGCCATCGGCCGTTGTCCCATTCCAGGTCGTCGGCGGATGCCTCCAGCATGGCCGCCGCCACGATCCGGGCCCGCTCGCGCACCTTGCGGGCCACTATCGCGGTTGCCGCTCCCGACACAGGCGTGGACCGGGACCCGTAGGTGCCAAGCCCGAACGGAGTGCGGTCCGTGTCGCCGTGCACCACCTCGACGTCGTCGGGGGAAATTCCCAGCTCCCGGGCAACGATCTGGGCGAACGTGGTCTCGTGTCCCTGACCCTGGGTCTGCACCGAGATAGCCAGGACTGCCTTGCCCGTCGGGTACACCCGCAGGTCCGCGCCATCGGCCATGCCCAGGCCGAGGATGTCCATGTGCTTGCGCGGGCCGGCGCCGACCCCCTCCGTGAAGAAGCTCAGCCCGATACCCATGCACTCGCCGCGTTCCCGCTTCTCCGCCTGCTCGCGCCGGAGGTCGGCGTACCCGGCGATGTCCAAGGCGACCTTCAGCGTGCGCGCGTAGTCCCCGGAGTCGTACTCCCACCCCGTCGGCGTGGTGTACGGGAACTGCTCGGGCCGGAGCAGGTTCTTCAACCGCAGCTCGGCCGGGTCCATCTCCAGTTCGAGGGCGAGTAGATCGACGAGGCGCTCGACGAGGTAGACCGCCTCGGTGACCCGGAACGAGCAGGCGTAGGCGACACCGCCGGGAGCCTTGTTCGTGTACACGCCGGTGACTTCGCAGTGCGCGGCCCGCAGGTCGTAGGACCCGGTGAACATGTGGAAGAACCCGGCGGGGAACTTCGAGGGCTGGGCCGCCCCGTTGAACGCGCCGTGGTCGGCCAGCACCCTGGCCCGCAGGCCCAGGATCCGGCCATCCTTCGTGGCGGCGATCTCACCGTGCATGTGGTAGTCGCGTGCGAATGAGGTGGACATCAGGTTTTCCGAACGATCCTCGACCCACTTGACCGGCCTGCCGGTCACGATGGAACCGACGACGGCGCAGATGTACCCCGGGTAGATGGGGACCTTGTTGCCAAACCCGCCGCCGATGTCCGGGGAGACGATCCGGATCTTGTGCTCAGGAAGGCCGGTGATCATCGCGTACAGGGTCCGGTGCGCGTGCGGGGCCTGCGACGTGGACCAGACGGTCAGCTTCCCGCTGACCGTGTCCATGTCGGCCACCGTGCCGCAGGTCTCCAGCGGAGCGGGATGGGAGCGGGGGTAGAGCATGTCCTGCGCTACCACGACCTCCGCCGCGGCGAAGATGGCGTCGGTCACCGCCTGGTCTCCGGCCGCCCAGTCGAAGACGTGGTTGTCCTGCTTGCCTTCCAGGTCATCCCGGATCACCGGGGCACCGGGGTCCAGCGCCTTCGTGGCGTCGATCACCACGGGGAGCGGCTCGTACTCGACGCTGATGAGCTCGAGCGCGTCGCGTGCCGAGTACCGGTCCTCGGCGACGACGAAGGCGACCTCCTGGCCCTGGAACCGCACCTTGTCGGTGGCCAGGACCGCCTGGATGTCGCGCGACAGGGTCGGCATCCAGGCCAGCTTGCGGTCCTCGAGCATCTGGCCGGTGATGACGGCATTGACCTTGGGGTGACCCTCGGCCGCCGCGGTGTCGATCGAGACGATCCTGGCGTGCGCCAGCGGGCTGCGCAGGATCGCGCCGTGCAGCATCCCTGGCAGCTGAATATCGTCAACGAAGGTGCCCTTGCCGCGGATGAAGCGAGCGTCCTCCTTGCGCCGGACCGGCCCGTAGCCCCCGTCCGTCATGCACTCTCCCCGTGGTCACTGGCCCCGTGGTCACTGGCCCCGTGGTCACTGGCCCCGTGGTCACTGACCCGGTGCTCACTGGCCCACAGGACGGACCGCACGATGTTCTCGTAGCCGGTGCACCGGCAAATCTGCCCGGACAGCGCCTCGCGGATCTGCGCGGGCGAGGGATCCGGATTGTGATCGAGCAGCCACCGGGCGGTCAGCATCATGCCGGGCGTGCAGAACCCGCACTGCAGCCCGTGGCATTCCGCGAAGCCCTGCTGGACCGGGTCGAGGACGCCGCCGCGTTCGAGGCCCTCCACGGTGTGCACCCGGTGCCCGTCCGCCATGGCCGACAGCACCGTGCAGGATTTCACCGGGGTGCCGTCCAGCCACACCACGCAGGCTCCGCAGTTCGACGTGTCACAGCCCCAGTGGGAGCCGGTCAGCCTCAGATCATCCCGCAGGAAGTGAATCAGCAGCAGCCTCGGCTCCACCTCACGGGAGTACTCGGTGCCGTTGACGTTCACGCTTATCCGCATGTCAGGCAGCCCGGCCCAGCGCGCGGCGCAGCGCCCGCGTGGTGAGTTCCTGGGCGAGATGCTGCTTGTAGTCGGCCGGCCCGCGCTGGTCGGAGATCGGGCGGCAGTGCTGGGCCGCGATCTCGCCCGCCCGGGCGAAGCTCGCCTCGGTGGCCGGCGCGCCCTGCAGGAACTCCTCCGCCTCGGCCGCCGCGAAATGCCGCGCACCAACGGCGGTCAAGCCCACCCCGGCCTCAGCGATGGCGCCGTCGACCAGCCAGAGGGCCGCTCCGGCAGCGCCGACCGGCCAGTCGCCGACCCGGCGTCCCACTTTCTCGTAGGCACTCCCCCCGCCGGGCCTGATCTCGATCTTGATCTCGGTCAGCAGCTCGTCGGGCGCCACCACGGTCTCGTAGGGCCCGGTGTGGAAATCCCGGGCCGACACCGTCCTGATGCCCTCGGGGCCCTGGATGACCATGCTCGCCTTCAGCGCCGCGAACGTGGCGGACAGATCCTCGGACGGGTCAGCCTGGCAGAGCGAGCCGCCAATGGTTCCCCAGTTCCGCACGATGGGATCGGCGATCACTGCTTCCGCGTCATGCAGGATCGCGAAATGACCGCCGGCGACCGGCGACTCGAGCAGTTGCGCGTGCCTGGTCAGCGCGCCGATCCGCAACTCGCCGTCCGTCACCTTGATGTAGGACAACTCACTGAGCCCGTTAATGTCGATCAGGGTCTCCGGCTGTGCCAGCCTGAGCTTCATCATCGGGATCAGGCTGTGCCCCCCCGCCAGGATGCGGGCCTCGGGACCGAATCGGGCCAGGAGGGCAAGCGCGTGATCGACGCTGGTTGCCTTCTCGTATTCGACGTATGCCGGAACCTGCATGCGCCCTCCCTCGAGACACGGCACGCGTGATGAGTTTACGAGCCGATCTCGGCGGCGGTGACAGCCACGGGAGGCGGAGGCGTCATAGCGCCTGCTCAAGCGGTAAGTGGCCAGCGACTGGGCGTAAATTGGGATCTGCCATGACCCTTACCCAGCTCAACGCGTTCGTCCTGGTCGCCCGGCTCGGCTCGGTGACCGCCGCCGCGAACGCGCTCGGCGTCAGCGAGCCCGCCGTGTCCCAGGCCCTCACGGCTCTCCGGCAGCACCTGGGTGACCAGTTGGTCAGCCGCGGGCCTGCGGGCATGACGCTGACCGCGGGCGGCTCCAGGCTGCTCGCCACAGCGTCGCAGATCGTTATGCTCGGTGCCGAGGCCCATGCTGCCGTGCGGGCCGCGCAGGGCGCGCCGGAACAGCTGCGGGTGGTAGCCACATCCACGATCGCCGAATTCGTGGTCAGCCCGCTGATGGAGGCGTTCAGCCGCCGCTTCGCTGGCTCCATCGAGGTCTCGGCCGGGGTGGCGGTGACCGACGAGATGGCGGTGCTGGTCGCGAACCGGCTGGCCGATGTGGCCATCGGCCCCAGCGTGGCCATCGATCCGGCGCTCCCGGTGGTGAGCGAGCCGATCTTCCGGTACCGCCTCGTGGTGGTCACGGCCGGCCAGTCCCGGCTGCCGGGAAATGCCCGCCAATGGCGCTGGCTCGTGGACCCGTCAGGCACCGACCCGGCCAGCGATACCGGCCAGTTGCTGGCCAAGCTGCGCATACCGGACAACAGGATCGGGGTGTTCCCCAACCAGACCGCGGCCTGGGCGGCGGCGGCCGATGGGGCGGGGGTGGCGCCAGCGGTCGAGCATCTCGTCACGCAGCAACTGCGCCGGGGTGAGCTCTCGCTGGTCGATCTGCCCGGATCGTCGCTGGACGGCTGCTGGCACGCAACGCTGCTGGAGCGCCAGCACCGGAGCGTCGCCGCTAGTTCGCTCCGCCGCTTCCTCAGCACCCCGGAGGCCATGCACCTGATGCGCTCGCCGGCGACCGGGGTTCCGCCATCGCGGTTCCGCCCTCCCGTGTACGTCACGATCTGGAGCTGAGCCTTCATCCGCCGACTTAAGCAAGAGCTTATTCACGTGTTGCCTGGACGTTCCGCCCAGCGGATCATGTGGTTCACGTCACAGGTGACAGTGGCCTATGGGCCCGTCCAACGGCAGGAGCGCACGCCATGCGGATCGAGTCCAGCGGGCACAGCCGAGGCAATCCCCGTCTCTACGAGCTCGTTGAGCATTCACCCAAGACCGGGAAGAGCCCGACCGTCTGGGCCTGGCCCCAGCTGATGGACTACCTCAAGATCGCAGGCCAGCCAGTGCCGGGGCCATGGCCGCCGCACCAGGAGCCCCGGCCGGACCCGGAAGAGGATTCGCTCCCCGTGGCGGTAGCCGACCCGGAAGGGGCGCCGGAAAGGCGGCCGCCCGATCCGGTAGGGCCAGGGCCTGAGCCGCTTGGGCCTGAGGAGCGACCGCACTCCGATTCCGGCCTGCCCGCATCTGACCACACTGCCGAGCGCTGATCCGCGGTTCGACGTCCAGGCACGGACATTGACGTCCCAACAGGACACTGGAGGATCGTATGTATCCGTCTCGGTTCCGCTACGAGGCACCGCATTCTCTCGCCGAGGCGATCGGCCTGCTGGCAGCGGGCGGAGAAGACGCGAAGGTGCTGGCTGGCGGCCAGAGCCTGGTACCGCTGATGAAGCTGCGCTTCGCGTCGCCGGAGTTGATCGTCGACATCAACAACCTGCCGGGCCTCGACTATCACCGCGCGGACCCCGACGGCACCATTCGCATCGGCGCGCTGTGCCGCCACGCTGACCTGGAGCGCTCGGCCCTGCTGAGCAGCAAGCAGCCGACCATGGCCGCGGCCGCTCCGCTGATCGCCGATCCGATCGTCCGCAACCGCGGCACCCTGGTCGGCTCGCTCTGTCATGCCGATCCGCAGGGCGACTGGGCTTCGGTGGTAACAGCACTCGGCGGTTACGTCGTGGCGCAGGGCCCCGGCGGCAGGCGCACCATACCGATCGCGGAATTTGTCACCGGCCCCTTCCAGAACGTCCTTGACCACGACGAGATCGCCGTGGAGGCAGTCATCCCGTCCCCGAAGGGCGTCCCCGCAGGCGGCTATCTCAAGCTGGAACGCCGGGTCGGCGACTTCGCTACCGCCGGGGTGGCGGTGGCACTGGAGATGTCGGGCGACATGGTGATGAGGGCCGGGATCGCGCTGACCGGGGTCGGCGGATCCACCATCGAGGCCACCGCGGCCGAGCAGGCACTGGTCGGGAAGCCGCTGACCACGCAGACCATCGAGCAGGCCGCCGGGCTTACCGCGGAAGCAGCCCGCCCGAAGACCGATCATCGCGGCAGCGCGGAATTCAAGCGGCACATTGTGCGCACCTTCGTCGTGCGCATCCTCAGCCGCGTCGATGAATCCGCGGAAAGGGCGGCCTGACATGACGACCCTCTATGAGGACCGCAGCAACGAGGTCCCCAGCGACGTCCCGGTGCGCCGGATCGCGTTCACGGTCAACGGCGAGAAGAAGATAGCCGAGGTGGAGCCCCGTCTGCTGCTGGCCCACCTGCTCCGCCAGGGATTCCGGCTGACCGGCACCCACACGGGCTGCGACACGACGAACTGCGGCGCGTGCACGGTGCTCGTGGACGGCCGGGCGGTGAAGTCCTGCACCATGCTCGCCGTGCAGGCCGACGGGCACG
>OBLW0100001772.1_pt1 | contig 18019 bp, 44 predicted proteins | sample 1520161 | NCBI WGS metagenome assembly OBLW01 (sample SAMEA3539309, study PRJEB22396) | soil metagenome | biome: tundra; feature: field; material: soil | place: USA | collected 2010-05 | depth 0.15 m | reverse complement strand
TTCCCTACACGACGCTCTTCCGATCTGGACCAATCGGACCAATGGCACCGGGAGCGCCAGTTGGACCAACAAGACCTTGGATTCCCTGAGGACCAGAGGGGCCAGCGGGACCAACGGCTCCGGTAGCACCGGTATTACCGGTATCACCCTTTGGACCCTGTGGACCAATAGCACCCGTAGCTCCGGTAGCACCAGTCAAACCAATTGGACCTTGCGGACCAACTGGACCTGTGGCACCTGTGGCACCAGTTAGACCGACGTTACCCTGTGGACCAGCAGGACCAGCGGCACCCGTTAGACCAATTGGACCCTGAGGACCAGTCAATCCAATTGAACCAGTTAGACCAATAGGACCTTGCGGACCTGCGATACCCTGAGCACCAGTCAAACCAATTGGACCCTGAGGACCAACTGGACCAATAGCTCCGGTATCACCGGTTAGACCAGGAGCACCCTGCTGACCAACGCCAAGAACATCGTTGACATGGTAACCCAAGACATCAATCGTAAGATTGGTTGTGCCATTACCATTGAATACAGTAATAAAAGACATTCCCAAGTTTGTTGCTGTTCCTGCCTGAACTACGACAGGGGTATTCTCATAATAGAGAAAAGCAAAAACATTCTGTAAGACAGAAAATAGCTTCGTAGTACCCGGATCATTCTTTGACACATAGTCATTACCTACTGTCAAATATCCAACTTGCTTCCCATCATTATAGCTCGTAAGCTGGAGAGTAAGAGCTACAACTCCTGAACTCGGAATCTTTCCATAACAGTCATTCAAAGGGTCCATTGAAGGGCCAGTGAAAAAGAAGTTATAGGAATTATTAGGAGCCAATACCGTAGGAACCGTTCGTGAGTCATAAAGACGACAAGGAACAATTTCCTTGAACAACGTCTTGTCGGCTGGAGCTACAAAAGGCCATACCTGACGTTCGACCATTACTGGTGACGTAAGGGTATCATCTGCCTCACCCAACGCGACATGGTTTGGATATGGTGAAGTAATAGGTGGTACATCGGTCGCATAACCGATTCCGCTACACAACAGTAGTACTAGGGACAAGAGACTAAAAATCTTTTTCATTACGCTTTCCTTTATTTATAGGGTTTGTTGATGGTTAGGGAAATACGAAGAACCACGGGTCATAAATCAGGGTCTCATTACCAGGAGGATTGTAGTAAGTCTTGGTCTGACCATTTACTGTGTCAGTAACCGTAACCCAAAACTCAACGTTGTTGAACATAGAAATCTGAACCCAAGCCCTACCGTTGTTACCTGGAAGGACTCGAACAAAATACTCATACTGGTCAGCATTGAAGTACCAGAAAGCCCCAACATTGCTGGTAATACTCGCTGCTTCCAGGTTCTGCAAACCAATGTTGACATCGTACTGATCCTTCCAAGTGCTTGTAACCTTGTAACGTCCATTCATCAAGCACATCGTGTAGGGATCAGTCTGACAATTTCCATAAGATGGTGGAGTACCATTACTCTGTGAATTGATAGAAACATCATCTATTTCAAAAAGTGTCGTTCCATTTATATCGGTTTCATGAGTGTCAAAACTGAGACGAATAGTCCTGCCAGCAAAGGCAGAAACATTGAGGGTATACTTCACCCAATTACTATTCGCATTCAGGTTTGAAACCGTTAGACCAGTAGGAGGAATCATGAAGTCAATACCAGGACCAGAGGTAACATCTGTTACACTGACCTTCATAGTGTCATAGACAAGGTTAGGAGTATTTTCGAATGTTCCTACCCAAGCCCAGAAGGTAAGGATGTCAACTGTACCGGAAGGAATCTGAACTACCTGATAAAGACTGGAATCTCCAAATGGATCGAAGTAACCACACCAAGCAGTATAGTTCCTGCATGGTGTGCCTCTTGGACTCTGGGTAATCGGATTGTTGAACTCGGGGTTGTTCCTCCAACTCCACCCTTCAAAGTAAGGCCCGTTGACTCCGGTGTACGTGCGACCGTTTGAGCCAGACAGCCCATACGAAGGCCCACCAAAGTAACCCCCTTCGAAATCACCATCAGTCAAAAGTTCTGTTCCAAGCGTGAAATCATCATTCAGTGGTTTACGGGTTGTACCTGCGTAGCAAAGACTTGAAATAGAAAGAATAGCCGCTGTCAATATACTTAAGAGTTTCATTTACTTTTACCTTTACCTTTCATTTATCAAATGGGAATTTGAATGGGGAGACTACGATACGAGGTTCAATATATACTGGACGAACATTTGTGCCGTTAGGATCTTTCAAAAGAACCCATGTTCCTTCTGCGGAGGCAGGAGAGAACAATCCGTTAGGATCAGCCTGTGCAATTACAGGATAAGCAGGGCCATACCTATGTTCGATACTTTGAGGGTTAGTAAATTGTGTCGCATAGGGAATACCGTACCCAATACTCTCACCTACAAATACCAACTTACCAGCAAGAGCCGTTACACCGGTAACAACTTTACCACCAAGTTCATTTACCATATAGGTATAAGTAACTAAACCCGTTTGATCCCTGAGTTCCAGAATATCCTTGAGCATCTTGCGCTCACGGAAGTTCTTGATCGCTGGCATTCCAACTTGTGCTGTGCCTTCTGCCAGAATTGTTTCCTGTTGTGCTTTTTGAATATCGTTACTTGTAGGTTTTTCAGCACAACCTATAAACATAAAAAGCAATGGAAGGAGCAATAGTTTCTTCACTGGCCCCTCCTGAGATTTTCAATGAACGACCTCAGATCAGCAGGAACATCTGGGTCATTCAGATTATACCCAGAAGCGCGGTGAAGGATTATAGAAGCCAGCGCTTGTTTCTCCTTTGGACCCGCCTTGATATAATCAAACTCCATATTCTGCAGTTCCTGTATCATCCCCTGATTGAATGAACGGGTATGTTCGAAAACATCACGCCTTACTTGTTCTGTCTTTGGAGCAAAATACTTGTACAGGAAGAACTCATTACCCTGAACCAGCCACGACATTGCGAAGATACCTATAATTACTAGAAGAACCAAACCTATAACTTTCATTTTACCTTTCCTTTATTTTTACGTTTGTTGATGGTTAATTAGATTCACACCACGTTACGAAATTAGTAACCCCAGGAATTATGCTATCAAACGGTTCATAGTGTGGAGGGAAAGAGAACCCTCCTTCCTCCCTGTTAGGATTGGAACTGTGTGCCCACTGAACCCAGCCATATGGTCTAACATACCAGTTCTCTTCCAGTTCCGTGCAAGTACTAGGAGTATCCCCAGAACAATTCCAGTAATACTTTATACTCATTACATTTTGGTTACCTATATTACCAGCAAAGGTATAATTGAACGGTCCCCATACTTCTGTAATGATATTAGCCCCAGGATTTATACTACCAGGAACGCAGTTAGTAATAGTCTGCCACTTATTACAATGATTAACTACCTGAACCCCTGGGTTTCCTACCTGAATAAACCTGGGAGTATAAGGAACCTGTTTGTCAGGATTTCTGGTGTAGTTCTGGGAATCACCCGTTAGAAAGAAATAAATATAATCATCATCAAAAGTCCATACATCCCAGTTATCACCTTTTACTAAATCAAACTTGGTATTTACAATATAGTTTCCAAAAACCAATGTTGCGATAGGTCCTGGTGACATAACATAATTGTTTCTCAGGGTAGCATCCATTACTACCCAGTCCAGCATATCAATTACTTCAGCATTTATATCAGATGTATAATTTACCTTTATACACTCAGTGCTAATAACTTGTGGGCGGACAATCTCTGGTTGTCCCGTAACCGGCTTATACATTAGCATCATTCCCAGAATTATAGATTTTATCACTTTACCGTCCTTCTAATCGTATTTTTCATATTCTACATCATTTTCTTCAATACGCATCATAGCATCTTTTCTCCAGTTGTCAACAACTTTTTTATACCAGGTTATTTCCTTACCTTCCAGGTCAAAAGTTACCGGTAGGTTGGGGTCTTCCATGATGGCAGTTTCTATACTTAGCGGGTGTATACTTATATGGCTTCCCTTGCTTGTTATGACCCCAGCCACTACATTATAGTATGGTGCCTGTTTAGAATTACGCACCAGTTTTTGTAGGCACCCATCATAATAGGCTGGGAGTTGTTCCACAAAATAGATTGGGGTTTTACCAACGGTGACCTCCAATTTACCAGAAGGGTCCGCTTTTTGTAATTCCTTTATTAGTTCGATTGTAGTCATATAACCTCGGAGCGGCAATATAAGGCATAATGATTGTTTTGTCAAGTAAAATCGAGATAACCGTTGTAACCGTTGTAACCGTTGATACCAGAGCAGTAAAGCATATGTGAAGGGATTTTAGGGAAAAGTTTTGGAGGCTCATAGAGAAAAAGGTGTTGAACCACCCTATGGTGAATTTTTCGTGCCAAAATGGCATGGAGGCCGCGTATTTACCTTTCGACAGTATGTGAGGGAAGAGACAATCCCTCCCCGGACGCATCCGCCCCACGCGGGAGGATTATCAAAACCGGGATTGACATTAGGCGCCTAAAGCGTTAGGCGCGCAACATGAGGGAAGCCGTTAGGGGCGGACCTTGATTACCTTGCAATCCACGGGTTAGCGTAGGTGTGATAAGACGCGCAACCCATAACAGGGGAGAGTATAGACTAACATATACTCTCCCATCCTAATGTAGCAGAACTATGCTATATCAGCATGGGAGAGGTATGTCCCTGTATCATAAGAAAGCGGATAACATAACCGCATCTTATCAGGACATACCCTGAGCGTCATAAACCGACTATTATCAATGCTTTGGAATGAAATGAGAGGGATATATGCCAAGGACGACTATCAATCAGGAGCTTTCGATTGTCACGGATCAGCTCAACTCGGACAAGTTTGTGGCCGAGATCGAGCGCGTGGGGCGTCTCGAAAAGTACGGCGTTCTCACGGCTGAACAGGCGAAGACGGAGCGCGCGAAGTATCAGACTTCGCCCGAGACTGTCGCGTCTCTTCAGTCTATGACCGGGAAGATCGTTCGCGGTTACTTCTCGGATACCGCGAAAGTGTTGGAGAATCGCTCACTTCACGCGGAACTGAAAGCCGCGCTCGTGTTCGATCCTTCGGACGAGAATCTCTTCCGGACGGTCGTCTCGTTCGGAGAAGAGACTGTCAGGATCGCTCAGGCGAAGGCCGAGGCCATCAAGGCAGCGAAGTAACTTCGGAATGTAGGGTATAGGCGGTGAAGCTTATACCCTTCTTTTTCCAATGGTTATAGTTGTTACTACTGTAACCATTGGAATTAGATATTGATGGGGTGATATAAATCCCGTTTGGACTATGAAGTCCTTGTGGATATTCATCCCATCAAGCCCTTATCTATTCATAACAAACGGGTTAGCATGATGTTTCCATCAGTAACCCAGGTAACAATGGTTATAATGGTTACAACTGTTACCATTGTTACCTTCCATATCTGGAAGTGTCGTGATCGTTGTTTCTGGGCATCGAACCATAAGGAGGGTATATGGATCGCTGTAACATTTGCGGACAGTATATTTCTTACACTCGTTCAATCTGTCTTTCCTGTTACAAGTGGTATCAGACCTTCCTGTATAACTATTGGAAAGGATATGTGTAAGCTTTGTGGGCATGGAGGTGTAAGAATGATCAACCGCTAACATCCCTTATACATAGAATTATGAGTTCTATGTATTCAGGAGTTTAGAGGAGGGTATATGTATGAAGTCAAGATCTATAAGCAGGGATATGAGCGTAACTTCCAGTCCTTCTTGTTCCATTCGTATAAGTCAGCTCTGGAATGGATTCACACTTTTCAAGAGAATCACGACAAAGTGTGGGTTATTGAATTGATACAGGAGGGATAAATGTGTAAGCTTTGCGGGCATGATCCTTGTTCTTGTCTGGAATTGACAATCGAAGAGCAACAGAATTACTGTGCTACATGTTGTGTAGCTTTACCTTCATGGTATTCAGGGGAGTTTTGTTCGGACGCTTGTCAGTATGCTAATCCTATTCTGGAAGATCATTCCAAATACAATAAGGAGGGATAAGTGACTCTATTCAAAAGAGTTGGACCTGTTTGTGTCTGTCTTTCACCATGTAGCAAGAAGTGTCTTGTTTGTGGTGCCGACTTGTGTATCATGACTACAAAAGGTAACAATTGTGCCCTTTGTAATGAATGGTATTGTCGGGCATCGAACCTTCTTGCTCCTATACTGTATGACACTCCGCGTATGAAGCATAACACCCTAACCATCTACTAAATTACTAACCTGTGAGGAGTTACCATGCTCTCAAAAGAACAGACAGCATTCATTGCTGACCGTATTCATGCTATTCAGAAGAGAATAGCCAAAGCGGAAACAAGGGTAGCACGGAATGGCAATGTAAGTGAAGTGTCAAGGCTTGCTCGTTTGAAGCCTATTCTCGATCAGCATATCTATTTCCCAGAAGAGGCTATCAAACTGTATGATAAAGCTCCTGTTGTTCTTCCAGTAGTGAATCCTTATTCCTTTACTGATGAGACAGGGACTTCTACTTATACTCCAAGGACAGACGAAGGAGTGTAAGATGTATGATGATGCGACACTCTGTTACTGGGTGCTTTGGATAACTAACTGTTGGACTTTCTGGGGTATATTTCTTTCTGCCTTGACTTTCCTTGCTTTCTGGCCTATCATAGTTACCAAGATAGAGGAGAAAGCAGATAGAATCAATTCGTGGAGGGTAAAGTGAATAGCAAGGATAAGGCTCTAACTCTTCGTAGGAAGGAACGGTATCTCAATAGGTATCTACAAGGTAAGCCTATTCGTTTTACTCCTTCTATCATCAGGATACACAACAGTCATGTAGGCAAGGGTAAGGAGATTCATGCGTAAGAACAAGCAGAACAGGAACAAGAAAACCAAAGGAACCAATGTAAAGGTTTCTCCCCTCAAGACTTATAAGAAGCAAGTCAAGAGGATGAAGAACAGACTCAAGGATATTCCCTTTGAAGAGCTTGGGTCTAATGTTGCTCTGGTTACCAAATACAAAACCAGGCTTGATGGAGCTGAAGCTCATCTCAAGAACTATGACAAGGAACAGGAACAGAAGAAAGCAGATGCTTTGAAGATCAAAGCATCAGGAGGAAAAGTTCTGGCAAAGGGGATAGTGGAAGATATTCTCAAGCCAAAGGTCTAAACTACTGTGGTAACATAGGTTACATAGGTTACATTTTGTTATCAAGAACATCGGTAACTGCGCAGCCTGTGTTATCACAGAAGGAGTGACTATGAAGTATTCAAGACGTAGAGCACGCAAGGCAGCTCAAACTCTTGTCACATGGTATCACAACATGAAGAAGAGAGCACTCTAATCTATTCCTCCGTTAGCTCAAGGGTAGAGCGGCAGCTCTATAAGCTGCGCGTTAGTGGTTCAAATCCATTACGGAGGACCAATTAGTATAAAGTTTAGGAGGTTAGACAACTACACACTCTCATCCTCACAAGGGAGCACAAGGATTCAGGCAACAACGCTTCGGCTAAATTGCCCGCTATATATGGTACTGCTAACGCAGTTGTGAGTATATAGAAACCGGAGAATCAAGATATTATTGGGGTGTGTAAGCCTTCGGGTCTAACCTTCTAATTATTCTTCTGATATCAGGTCACTTCGTGATGTTGTGAGCCTGATATCTTTTTTGTTTTGATATCAGTTACTTGGGTAACAACTGTAACCACGGTAACAATGGTTACCAGGAATACCATATATATCTGGATGTGTCTGGAAGTGTAAGTGTAAAAGGTGTAACCTGTTTGCGGGCATCGAACCTTTGTAATACTGGTAACAATGGTAACCATTATAACAATGGTAACAACTGTTACTATACAGTATTAGCCTGATATCACAGTAACCATTATTACCTTGGTAAATATAAGTTTGTCTGTTCTCTTGCCTAATAATATGGTATTGATATAGTATTGGATAGGGTAACAACGGTATTAGAGGTAATAACCTATAAAACAGGTGATTTATGAATAACAGATATCATATCATTCTTCAAAGATTTGATAACAGAAATCATGTAATCCTACATCAAAACTATTACTTCTCTTCACCTTGGGAAGTTAGACAATTCTTCTCTTTTGCTTACTGGACTAATAGGCCTGAACTTCCTCCTTGGACGAAGAGGTTATGTAGATATCAAGTTTTGAATAACTATCTTGGAACAGATGAAACCTATGCTTATCAAGAGATATCATAATGAATTACCCTCTTGTAACTCTCAAAATAATTATGGGCTATTATGTTACCAGTTCTATATTCAGGAAAGAAAATACTAAACAAGAATGTTTTGTCTGTTCCAGGAACTTATCTTTTGTTTTAGCAGGATTGGCTATTGATAACAGTCTTCATTCAGGACAATACCGTTGGGTGTGTTCTGAAAAGTGTATGACTATGTATATCTTTCAGGTAATATAAATTGAATGATATCAAATATATTAGTAATAATTACTACAACGAGCATGTCTTACCTAACAAACTAACATTACCTAATGGTAGTTATATTGAACCTGTTGATAAGTCTTGTTGGACGACATATCCAAGAGATATCAATTGTTCTATCTGTAATAAGACCTTTGATAGATATACAGGCAATTTTTGTATGAATAATCAAAATGGTGGGTTTAGTAATCGGTTTATTTGCTCTTCTTTGGAATGTATAAACTTCTTTATACTTCAACAACTATAACTAACTATAACTATGATAAACAACAGCAAAACTCTTCATCTTTCAAAAGGTATAATAGAACCAATAGACGAAGACTGTTGGAAAGATAAATTACCAACAGAAACTTGTGATATCTGTAATAGAAAGTTCGAAAGAATTACAGGACATTACTATGAATATACGCCTTATAGGGATAAAAATGGATATGGCTGTATCTGTAACTCTAATAAGTGTAAGACTATGCTTACCTTACAATTGCTGTAAGTATGAATAAGAAACTCTTCTTTACCGAACACAACTATACAATCAAAAATTGTCTTGTTTGTAATAAGCATCTCACTATAACACCACTATATGATTGTCAAGGAGTTCATACGGCCGCAGGGACTTATAACGACCCTCGTGAAGTAAATGAAGCAGCACAACGATGTAAGAATATAGCCCATTTTATCTATATTATTGGAAAGTATGAAAACTTTGCTTGCTCTGAAAAATGTGCTTTGTTTGCTATCTTTCAGGTACTATAATGAAAAGTTTTCAAGTCAAAGTTTGGAATGCTAAAACAGAACGAAGTTTTCCTCATTCCTATAAATACCATTGTTATATTTGTCACAAACTAATATACAGCAAGCGTCATCCTCGGATGTATGAAGTAATGGGAATGCGAAAAGTTATAGGTACGTGGGGATATTGTTGCTCTAACATTTGCGCTGATATGCTAATTTTACAGGTGATGTAATGACACTAATAATTAGAAGAATAATGATATCAGGACATTCTCCAACTGATGAAACTGCTATTTTTATTTGTAGTATTTGTTTGGGGAGAATGAAATATAGAGATATATGGGTAGTAGAAGACGATACATTTCATTATCATAAACTTCGTATTGATTGTTGTTCTGAACGCTGCGGTGAAATGGCTATCTTACAGAACATACAATGAAACGCACGCATAATAATGATATCAAATTGCGGGCATCGAACCCGTGAGATATAGATTGAATATTCAATCTTATTTGTTATGCTATTCAGTAGGTATTGATGGTATAACTAATATGAGGGTAATATGAGTAAAATAACCGTAACTAACCTAAAAACTATTGAACTAACAGACCCAAATTATCCAATAATTTGTTATACCTGTGGTAAGACAATTCCTTGTGTAAAATCTACTTGCCTTTACCCTAATGATAGTGAAGAAGGTCATTGGGTTTGTTCTAATGAATTGTGTATCACAATGGGTATGTTGAAATTACTATGAATAACAAACTATTTATCAAAGTACAAGAATTACTTGGTAAAGAAGAGTTTCCACCCATAAAATGTGGAGTTTGTAATACTGTTATAAATCCAATAGATACTTGTTGGTTAGTAAGTCAATGGGATAATATATATCAAATAAGGGAACAAAGCAAATATACTTGCTCTGACCGTTGTACTGAAATGGCTACTTTACAGTTGATGTAAAATGAGTAATACATTATTTACAGTAACAAAAACGTTATTTAGTTATGGAGGAGTAGGATCATATCATTGTTGTATTTGTAATAAGAAACTAATACAGCCTTTCTATTACAACAGTATTTTACACGATTTACCAACAAAATCTGGTTGGACTTGTATATCTGAAAAATGCGTTCAAATGTTTATATTTCAACATATATAATTATGAAACCATTTCAAGTAAAAAAAGAATTAGTAAATACCAGGATAATGCCTTGGCATTGTATGGTATGTAATAAATATCTCCGTTATGGAAGAAATTATTATTTCATTTGGAGAGAAGAACCTTGGCATGATGGTTCATTTGGTTGGACTTGTTTGAATAAAAGATGTGTTGAAATGTTTATTTTGAGAGAAATGTAATGCCATATATAGTTAGATATCAAGAACTATATACTCTGAATAAAGGTGATATAATTCCAACTGAAAATTGGAACCATTGTGATGTTTGTGATATTCAATTAGAAATGTTTCATTATACAATTCTAACAAAAACTGAAACTACATGGATATGTAGTGAAAAATGTGCTAATATGTGGATATTTCAAAATATATGAATAAATATAAGTTTCATATAACAAAAATAAAGTTTAGAGGACGAGATAATATATACAAATGTTATCTTTGTGGAAAATTTCTCAAAACAGGAGATAACTTTTACTCTATTGTAAATAATTGGCAAAGTCCTTATTGGACTTGCTCTTCCAAAAAATGTAGAGATTTTTGTATCCTACAAAATATATGAGCCCATTCAAAGTAGCAAAACTAATAGTTCCACCTTTTCAATATAGTAAGAATAATTGGCATTGTGAAATATGTGAAAAACAATTGAAAAGAGAAACTAAATACAGTTTTATACATAAATCTAATAATATGGGTAGAACTTGTCTAAATGAGCGTTGTATTCAAATGTTTATATTACAGAGGATGTAATTACAATGAAAATCAAATATGTATTGAAATCCTTACTATATGACGCATTACTGATTAGTTGGGGATATTATTCAGGAATACACAATTTCAGTATTTGGCGTATTTGTTTGGGATTTGTTTTGTTTAGCATTTTAGGTGGATTACTTATTACTGTATTAGGAAAGAAAAAGGTAATCAATGTCGCCTAAATGTTATTTCAAATATCTAATAAACATCTTTGTTTTATGGCTCAATGATGTATTCAATCTTGAAACTGCTTGCTTTCCTTGTGATACTTGTAACAAATGTATGTATCATGATACAGCATGTAAAGACATAAACCATATAGAAGCGAGAGCAGAAAATGCTGTGTCGTAGTTGTGGTAATACCACTATTGGATACGGTATATTAGTTGAACTAAAAGGTTATCCTATTGTGGCAACATATATTTGTTTATTTTGTCACATATTACGCTATCTTGTAAAGTATCGTTTGATTGGTAAGTTGTATCACGGAGAGTTATAATGCTATTCAGAGTTGAACCAATACCACACAGAGATAGAAAAGAGTTTGGTAAATGTAGAGCGTGTAAGCGTCATTCTACATTCAAGATAAGATTACATAAACTTACCGCTACATTGAGAGCAACAGGTAAATATGAATGGGAAGAAGTAGAAGTCCCAATAAGATATAAAACAGGTAAGAAAAAGGGTCAGAAAACAGGTAAAACTGAAAAGGTAATGAAAAAAACTCCTGTAATTGTAAAGGAGTTTAGACCAATAGGTAATAAGCCATATCTATTGTGTAGCAGAAAATGTATTGTATTGGCACAATTGGCTTTCCTGTGAGGTTATATGTATAACTGTAAAGATTGTGAATGGACTAATCAACGCACAGATAGTTTTAGATGTTATAGACATTCAACAAAAGGAATAATTAGACAGATATTGCGTCCTATTTTTCATTGGCTTGGTATAGTAACATTCTAATATGACTACATTTATTGTAAAACGACATTTATACAATAATAAGGAAGAGGAAGCAATCTATATATGTTGTATTTGTAATAAGAAATTATCAAGATATTTTTATTACAATGCTATTTTACCTTTCGACCTTATTTCTGGAAGAAGGGGTTGGGTTTGTGAAAGTGAAGAATGTGTAAATATGCTTATATTTCAACTGATGTAATATGAATAGATTTACTGTAAGACAACATAACCATATACATCAACCAGAAGATTATGTTTCTGGCTGGTGGTGCGTAAAATATAATTGTCGAGTATGTGATGGTAAAATACCAGAAAAATGTTTTATTGTTGATACTCACACAAAATACCCTAATAATCTTGTAATAGTTTGTTCTGAATTGTGTTTGAATACACTAATGTTACAACACTTATGAAATACAAATCTAAAAGAGCCAAAATAATCAACCCAGGCTATAAATGTGATGTTTGTAAGAAAAAACTTATAATTGGTAAATACTGTGCTGTTATATCTTCAAAAATAGATAGCAAGTATCATTTTCATACAGAACTTTGTTTATCATCAAAATGTTTTATATTTTGGATGTTACAACAGTTATGAAGAAACATTGGTATGTAGATAAGTTTGTCGAAGAAATTGATAACCAAAAAGGTAATGTAAAAATTGTTACTTATGGATTTTATGAAAATAGCCCTTGTCAAGTATGTAACGAAATAATAGAACAATTTAGTAAATACTATATCGTTTTTGGTAAAAATGCTATTCGATATGTTGTTTGTAACGAACGCTGTGTAACTATGAAACTATTCCAAGATTTATGAAACAATTCAAAGTAATAAAATACAACTGTGGCCCACCACAAGAGGTAAGGTCATACCCTTGTTACCTTTGTAAAATTGAATACAAACAAGTGTATTGGTGGTTTATAGTAGGTTGTGGATGGTTTCACAGCGAAGAATGTGCTAATATGTTTATATTGAGAGAGATGGGAGAATAATATGAATGATAATCCAAATGGTATAACTAAATACTGTTCTGATTGTATTTTCTTCAAGAAAAGATTTAGTATATATCATCCATTTGATAGAAATGCGTATGCTCTATGCTCCAAAGAAGAATATAAAGATGATAATGATTATACTCTAATACATCCTAAATATAAGAATGTTTATTATATGCGCGCGGTGGATGTTCGTAGAAGTAGTACGAGATGTAGTCCTGATGGTAAGTGGTGGGAACCAAAGAATAAGGAGAAATAATGTATGAAATAACAGGGGCTATTCATCCTATAAAAGCGTGGGCTGACTTTGTTGAGATTGAAGAAGAAGCAAAGAAGCAACTAATCAATACTGCTAATCTACCTATTGTCAGTCCTTATGTTGCTGTAATGCCTGATTGTCATTGGGGCAATGGAGCAACAGTAGGTTCTGTTGTTCCTACTGTATCTGCTATTATTCCTGCTGCTGTCGGAGTTGATATAGGTTGTGGTATGATGGCTATAAAGACTTCATTGAAAGCAGAAGACCTTCCAACATCATTAGTTCAATTGCGAGATAGTATTGAGCGTGCTATTCCTGTTGGAAGAACTAATGATGGTAAAATAGGTGATAGAGGCGCTTGGGGAGATATACCAGAGTTTGTAGATTACCGTTGGGTTGATTTGGTGGATGAATACAATATCATCCTTGATAAGTATCCTAAACTGAATAGGAATGCTGAACCACGGAAACATCTTGGAACACTTGGAACAGGTAATCACTTCATTGAAGTATGCCTTGATGAAAACAATAATGTATGGGTTATGCTTCATTCAGGCAGTAGAGGTATTGGTAATAAAATAGGCAGTATGTTTATTCAAATCGCACGGGATGATATGAAACAGGCTGGCTATGTATTGCCTGATACCAATTTGTCATACTTGAATGAAGGAACAATTCATTTTGATGATTACGTTCAAGCAGTTCATTGGGCGCAGAAGTTTGCTCTAATCAATAGAGAAATTATGATGAAGCGTGTATTACATGTAATCAGAAAAACCAAAGGCATACCATCATTTACTATGGAGAAAGAGGCAATAAACTGCCACCATAATTATGTCAATAAAGAAACGCATTTCGGTCAAGAAGTCTGGCTTACAAGGAAAGGCGCGGTTAGCGCAAAGTTGGGAGAGTATGGTATTATCCCCGGAAGTATGGGAACACGGTCGTTCATTGTCAAAGGAAAAGGTAATAAGGAAGCATTTACATCGTGCTCCCACGGAGCGGGCAGAAGATTTAGTCGTAAGCACGCGAGGGAAACAATCTCGGTCGAAGAACATATCAAAGCGACAGAAGGTGTAGAGTGTCGTAAAGATAGTTCTGTTATTGATGAAAGCCCTGCTGCTTACAAAAGTATTGAAGATGTAATGCTTTCACAGACAGATTTGGTTGAGATTGTATCGACACTAAAACAAATTTTATGTGTGAAAGGATAAGTAATGAATACTCTAAAAAAGTATTGTGTTGATTGTAAATACTTTCTAATGGAAAACAAGCCTGATTATATGCAACAGTCTTATGAGTTTGGAAAATGTAGGAAAGTTTCCTATGAAAATACTTCTTCAAACATAGCCCCACAATATGATATCCCAGTATATAGATATGCTGTGGGAACTCGTAGAGATAAATGTTTTGGTGATTGGTGGGAACCAAAGATTGTAAAACAGATTATCCATCATCCTAAATGTCGTAGTAGGTATTCAGCCCACGCTAATACACCAGAACCAGGTGATTGTAATTGTGAAGAACTAAATAAAACTAAACCTGTTAGTAACAATACTTTCTTTTCTAAATTCAATTTGTTCTTTCATCCAGGAAAAAAGGATAAGTAATGAAAAAGAAACAGTTTCATCAGTTTTTCTGGATTGATGATTTGGTTACAAGTCAAAACATAATGAAACTTTTTGCTAAAAATTGGAAACCAATTGTTGGTATTCCATATATTCAAACTAAACAACATAAATCATTTTTAGTCAGAGTTGAAGAAGAAATAAAAAAGGATAAGTAATGAAACTACATTGGCTCAAATGTAATTGGACTAAATGGACTGAACCTATTCGACAGGGAATGAAATTATATCCTTCAGAATCTGCCTGGAATAACAATCCCGACAAAGCAGACTATTTTAGATGGGTTCAAGAAAGAAATTGTATTACATGTAACAAAATACAAAGACGAAAAATTGTTGTGGAGGAATAAGTAATGGCTAAATCATTTATAGTGCTTTGGCAAAGAGCAGATGGAGAATGGGTTATCGCTCATGATATAAGACATGGAGATACTGAAAACCTTTTTCTTACTTATGAAGAAGCCAAACAAAGAATAAAAGATTTCAAGGATGTTGCTTACAAAAATGATACTTTTTTCATTCTCAAAATTGTAGAGGAATAAAATGGCTAAATCTAAAAAGAAACTAATTTTACCAAAAGTAAAAAAATGTATCCGATGTAATGATAAGTTTGTAGAGAACCTATCAGACGCCTACTGTGATGATTGTTATATGTATATAAGCCAGGAGGGTAATCGTGGCTAAATCATTGAAGTTCATTAGTCTTGGTGATTTCTTTTCTGAAATGTATCATTTCAGTAAAGGAGCAAAGTTCGCTCAACTATATGTTGAGACTGTCCCTGATTTACCCAAGAAGTCTGTCTATAATGGCAGAGTAACAAAGAAACAAAGTCATAACATTCAACTCAATTTCAGTTATGTCAATGCTGTCAATAATATGAGACTGAAAGAAGATAAGGAAGCAGACTTTGTTGCTTCACCTATAAAATGGGGAGTTAGAATACCTGGCACACCTCTTATCATGCATAAAAAGAAAAATGCTTCTGAAACAGAAGCATACTTGATGACCCGCGTTCTAAAATCTAATAGTTCTGAATACTACCTTGATGGTAAGTTTGTTGATAGTGTTCCTGTTCTTGATGCTATTCGTAATGATATGAGTAAGTCTTATGACAATAAGAAGCATCAAGGAACTGATGGTGAAGTAATCATTAGAACCTTCAAGTTCAGCAGCATCAAGGGTATTACTATTGATGGAGAAACGAAGGTAGTGGAGAAGTAATGACTGAAAATCAGTGGAATAAGAAAAATATAGTTTTTTATGCTATGGCATTACATGAAACTCTTTTGAAAAAAGGATATAATACTCCTATAGTAAAAATACTTTCAGGTAATGTTATTAACATGGATAAAAATAAACATCAATCAATTTCTGAAGAGGCTAATAGTTTTTATGATGTCATTGATTTTGGTTTCAAAATAAAAATAGAACAAGAAGAAGCACAAGCCAAAAAAGACGCAAACTATAAAAAGCGTTGTGAAGAACACGATAAACAAATAGAAGAGGAATATGGTAAGTAAATGACAAATATATATTGGCTTGCTTTTTTCTTTATTGTTATTTGGTTCATTGGGACATGTATTGACAACGCAAGAATAACTTCATTAGAACAGCGTGTAGATATTCTTTCAAGACGTATTGATTTGCGAAAGATAAAGTAATGAAAGTTTATATTGTTGAATACTTTATGTTACATGAAGGAGGAGAAATAAAAGCAGTATTCTCTTCCAAAGACGAAGCAGATGAATATGTCTTCCAACGCATACCAACCAAAGGTCAATGGTATGATATAACTGAATGGGAAGTAATTGACTTGGAAGGACAGTAATGAAACACTATCCTATTGTTGATAAAGAAGGTAATATTTGTCCGTTAGAAGTAGAAAATGAAATCATAAGAATAAAAACTTATCAAATGGTAAATAATGCTAAAACAGAAAAGGATTATAGTAGGCTTTTCATGTCAGCCTATAAGTTATGGCTGAATAAGAATTGCTGTGAAGCATTTTATAGATGTAGAGCAGCAGCAATAAACTTTGCCAAAGAATATATGGCTGCTCATAGAGACATTCTTCCTCCCAAAGAAATTATGCTAATGGCAGATTTGCTTCGGGAACACAGAATAGATTATGCTGAAAACCACCCTTACACAAACAATTGTAGATATAATGAGTAGTTTGCGGGCATCGAACCCAAGCATTACACATAGTGTTTCAGATATTCAATACTATTTTGTAATAATTCTATACTATCTTCGGCACGACCTAATAAATCATTACACTTTCTACATAACAATCCTCTTACTTTTTTAGTAATATGGTTATGGTCGAGAGAAAGGTTAGTTAGGTTACCCCTATTTAGAGCCTTCTCTGGTTTATGACATATGGCACATAACCCATTTTGGGTTTTTACCATTTTGTCATACTCTTTTATAGTTAGACCATATCTTTTTACTACAGTTGTTTTTTTAGAAATTATTCCATTAGGAGTTTTATTCCAGTCACGATGTCGAGCCAAAGAACAAGGCTTACAATAAGAATAGTAATAATTACCTTTCTTGACATAGTGCTTATCGCTCCTAACCCAAAACTCTGTAACTGGTTTTTCTACTTTACATTCCTTACATATTTTCATACAATTCTCCTTGAAAATAATATATCACAATCGAAAATCAAAGTCAAGAGAAAAGAGGTGATACATGAGTAGCATGTATAATAAAATATATATAGAGGGTGCTTTTAGTTGCTACTTATGCCATAAATCCTATAATTATGAGATAAAAACTACGAAAGGTAATCTAATAGAACTACATACACAGGCTCATATCGCAAGGTTTTTCAATGATATCTTTGCTCGTGAAGATATCAGAGGCGCATTTTATAACTATCACCGAAGAATAATAGTGATGGCTACATTTCAACAGATGGGGGACACGATGTAGTATGATTTCACTTGACATTCCATTTGTTTTCACAGATAATCTCAACCAGATCGGA
>OBLW0100001770.1_pt1 | contig 18020 bp, 12 predicted proteins | sample 1520161 | NCBI WGS metagenome assembly OBLW01 (sample SAMEA3539309, study PRJEB22396) | soil metagenome | biome: tundra; feature: field; material: soil | place: USA | collected 2010-05 | depth 0.15 m | reverse complement strand
CCTCGTTGTTGCGGTAGACTGTGTAGCCGTCGCCGCCCGCCGTGCCTGTCGACGGACCGATAATGCCAGGGAAGCCCTCGTTCGGCTCTAACTGATTCAGGATGTCCTTGAAATATGTGGCATTGATCTTGTGCCGATCCGAAAACGAGTGATCTACGCGCGTAACCACCGAGAAGTACTTGTTTGGCTCGGAGGTGTCTGAGGAGATGTAGTTGACGGTGTTGCTGAAGTTGCTGTTAGGCGCTGGGAACATCTTAAGTAGAGCCGCGCCCGCCGTACCCTGGAACCTTCCCGAAGGGATGATGTTGCCTGCGAAGGGAGTGCGGTTGCCGTTTCCGCTCACTACCGAGGTGGGATCGTAAATCTGGATGCCTGCCGTGCAAACGCCATTAGTTATGGTGCAGAGGCTGGAGAAATCGCCACCCACTTCGCCTAACCCGGTTATGCCGCCGCTGGTTGTCGGAACCAGACTCTGATATGGAAGCGGCTGGTGAAGCTGGATGCGCTCGTAAGCCACCATGAAGAAGGTCTTGCCGTCTCCCTTGACGATGTGCGGTATCTTCAGCGGGCCGCTGAAAACGAAGCCCGGCTGGGTCCACGTGTCGTTCACCCGAGGAGTGAGCGCAATCCCCGCCGGAGCAGTGTTTTGCGTCGCAGTGCGCTCATAGGTATTCGCATCCAGGTAGGTATCGCGAAATGTAAAATATGCCGAGCCGTGATACTTGTCCGAGCCGGCTCTGAGCACTGTGTTGGTTACAACGCCGTTTCCATGTCCATACTGCGCATCGTACGTTCCGGTCTGAACTTTTACCTCTTGCACGGCCTCAGGCGAGGGCACAAAGCCCGTGTAACCGGCGCCGGAGAGGCGCTCGGCGGGGTCGTCAGGGATACCGTCCAGGGTTAGCCGGTTATGGCCGCTGCTGCCGTTCACCAATATCTGCACCGCTGTTCCGCTGAAGGGATTTGTGAACCCGCTGGCTTTGCCCTGCATGTAGTTGCCGGAATACACATTGGCAGCCAGCGTGGCAAGCACAAACGGGTTGCGCCCAACATTCGGCAAATCGGTGACTTCCATTGTTGAGAGCGTAGTATTCAGTTCTGCCGAAGCTGTATTCAGTTGCTCGCTGTCGGCGGTGACCACCACTTGATCTGTGGCAGCTCCCGCTTTCAGCGAGAAATCCGTGTGCTGGATGCCGCCGGCTGTCAATACAATATCGGTCCGCGATTGTGCGCCAAATCCAGGCGCGGCGACGGTGATTGTATACGTATCGGGGGTCAGGAACGGGATTGTGTACTCGCCCGATCCATTCGTAATCGCCTTGGTTTCAAACTTCGTGGTCACGTCTCTTGCGGTCACGTCCGCGCCGACAATCTTTGCGCCGGTTGAATCTGAAACGCCGCCGCTCAGCGTACCAAGGTATTGCTGAGCCTGGATGGAGGATGGCGCCACCAGGGCGGCCACCACGAATGCCGCAAGAAAATGGTGGCTTATCGCCACCGCCTTTTGTCTCATGACCTCAAAGCCGATTGTCTTCCTGAACTGCATACAGCCTCCTGAATGAATCCGAGGGCGCGCGATCCATTGCTTGCTAACCCGGGTTTGGGAAATCGTATCCGCCAGCGACTGTACTCTTGCCGGCGTGCCATTGAATGCCTGCGTCATCGAAGAACCTGCGCTCCATCGCCCGATCGTCTTTCTGGTGATTCAACAAGCTGAGATGCCATGCCAACCCAGTCAGTCCCTCGACAAAACCATGAGGATTGCGCGTTCTTTCTCATGGGGCGGAATGAGCGAACTAAACGCAGATTCTCAAGATACGATTTGAAGAGGGCAAGTTAATTTACCGGAAGGCGCCGAGGGTTCTTACCGTAAGAGATTCTTTAAGAAGTTAATTATCTGTAGGTTAGAGGCTTTCAACGTTTGCCTTTCGCTGCCTGTAAGAGCCGATTCGCAGTCGATTCTAGAGCGCCCGAAGCACTGCCTTGCTTGCAAGAGAGCGCCCGCGCTAGACTTGGAAGCATTCGCTGGGCACAGGGATTTTCTAAATGGCTGATATATCGAATATTACGGCGTCTGAGCCAATAACGCATGACCCGAGCGTGGAGGAGCGGCGCGCATTGATCGACAGGGTGGCGTCCAGCGAGCAATTCAGCCGCTCCACGCGCCTGCGCGATTTTCTCCTTTACGTCGGACGGCAATCTCTCAAGGAAGGTTGCCCGGAGATCCACGAACAGGAGATTGGCGCCAAGGTTTTTGGCAGATCCCCAGCCTACGACCGCAGCCAGGACAACATTGTCCGGGTCAATGCAACAGAGCTGCGAAAGCGCATTGATTTGTACTTCACTTCGGATGGCGCGAACGAGCGTCTCATCCTTGAGATTCCCCGCGGCGGCTATAAGCCGGTTTTTCACCGCCGGCTCCAGGAGAGCGAGAAACAGCTGGAACCAGTGCCAGAAACACTCCAGCCGCAACTCTCCGAGTTTCCAAATCTCTCTCTCGATACGGCGAAAGCAACTACCCTGCGGTCAAACGTCCGCATACACATGATGTGGGGAGCGTTGTGCCTGTTGATTGCCCTTGGCGCACTCGCGCTGTTTCAGCAGGTCCGCGCGGAGCGAAAGACGGCCTCGGCCTGGAATGGCAAGCCCGCGGTCGCTGCCTTCTGGGGGGATTTTCTTCTTTCAAATCAGCAGACTGACATCGTTCTGCCCGACGACTCCGTCAGTGTGATACAGGACATCACCCACCGCCCCATATCGCTAGGGGAATACTTGAGCCGCGACTATATGCGGCAGATTCAATCTTCCGGCCTGAGCGCCGATCGAAAAGCGGATCTGAACCAGATTTTCAGCCATAACCTGGTCACTTTTGGCGGTGTTCGCGCCGCGCTGCAGATTCTTACGGAGATCTCCGTGCCGCACACAAGTTATCTGACGCTCGCCCGCCACTATACAGCGGATGCAATCAAGCGGAACAACGTCGTTTTCATCGGCGGAAAGAAGGCGAACCCGTGGGATCACCTTTTTGATGACCAGGTGAACTTCGTTACAGACTACGACGACGAACATGCGCAGCCGTTCGTTAACAACATCAATCCGAAAGCAGGAGAACAGGCGACATACCGCGGGTCACACGAAGCAGATAGTCTGCTGGGCTACAGCGTCATTGCCTATCTCCCAAATCCAAGCAAGACTGGCAAGGTGATCATCCTTGCTGGAACAGATTCAGACGCTACCGACGCGGCAGCCGACTTCCTCACGTCGGAAGAGCAACTGGCAAAGTTCCGCAACTCCATTCACGCGGATCGCTTCCCTTATTTTGAAGTGCTTCTCAAGACCTCTCGTCTCAGCGGGACTTCCTTCAACGCCGAATTGGTCGCCTACAGAACCTATCCTGAACTTCACTGATTCGCGAATCATCTTTCCATTCCGCTCGAGTGATCCCGTCAGGCCATTCTCTGGCCTGACCAAGCATCAGCGTCCCTTGCCCAGCCCCAACTGAATGCGCAAGCCAGTCCGTATCGTCATGGGTAAGCTGGGATAGCCGATTGGCGCAATATGCCGGTCGTTAGCCAGATTCTCAGCCTGTCCGTAGACCGCTAGCCATGACAGCAAACTGTAACTTCCGCCGAGATCCAATTTGGCGTATCCATGATCCAGATTCCGGTTAGGCAACAGCAGGCTGTTGCCCCCATTGGCGTCGGAGCCTTCAAGGTAAGTGGAGTCGTCGCTGCGGCTGGCGAAAGCCGAAGTCAAGGCGGCGCTGAACTTACGGTCCGCATAAGTCGCGGTGAGGAAACCGGTATGTGGCGCCCTGCGGAAGGGACGCGCGCCTTCAAGCGGCGCGTAGGGTCCAATGGGAATGCCGTTGGTGAAAGTTGGAATGGGTCCCAGCAAAGCCTCATCGTCGTTGGTAAAGGAGCGCTGCACCACCGCATCCAGATAGGTGTAGCCACCACGCAGGAAGAGATTGCGTCCTATGCCGCTCTCGACAGTAGCCTCAATGCCCTGTGCGCGAAATGCCTCGGAGTTCACAGTCAGCTCATAGGCATAGTTGGTTTGCAGAAAGTTCTCCAGTTCCTGCTGTTGCGCGGCGGTGAGATTGGGCAGTAGCTCGGGAACCAGATCCAGCCCAACGTATTCGATTTCCCTGCCAAATTCATTGTGAAAGTAACTGGCGCGGAAGACCAGGCGTTGACTGAAGAAAGCCTGCTCCACGCCTCCCTCGTAGGTGCGCGTGGTGGGTGCAGCCAGGCGAGAGAGATGAAGCTGCTGGATGGTCGATTGCCCACCGTTGGCTTCGAGAAAGTTGTAAAGCGATCCGTCTTCATCCGTCAGCTTGGGTTCGCGCACCGCATCGCCAAAGTTGAAGAGAACCCGCGTACCGCTGAATATTCCATTACGCGGGCGGAGAGCGTAATAGGAAAGCCCCGCGCGCGGCGAAGTCTGCGTGCCAAGCAAGGCGTATTTTTCTACGCTGCCCCCAAGGGTGTAATAGAAGCGACTTTTGAAATCTCCATGCACGGCGGCTAGATAGTCATAGTTAGTGGCCCCCACCGGCGAGTAGTAGGTGCTGCCGGGCTCTGAGCCACGCTCGTTTTCAAAGTGAAAGCCGATCAGAGCAGTCAGGTGCGGTGTAAAGCGGTAATCGCCTTGGTAGGCAAGCTGGTCGCGGTTGTTAACAAGCTGGTCTCCACTGGGATAGCTTCCGGCGCAGTCTAGCACTGCCTGTCCCATAGTGGAATATCCATTCGAGCCCGCAATCGTAACAGAACTGCCCAGGTAAGCAGGGCCGTAGCAGTAATAACTGAATGCCTGGTATTCTCCCGACGGTTGCCAAATCTTATATTGCTCTCGCTTGCGGGTCAACCCGTAACGAAAGCTGTTATGAAAAGCCGCCGTGGTTTGGTTGTCCACTGACGCGCTCAAGAAAACGTCCTGATCCTTCTGCGTCGCTTGGTTCGCTACCTGATAGAAATCCCACGCATTCGGTACCCCTGTCGTACTCACGCCATAATGCAGCGTTGCGCGAATCTGCGTAGCTCCGTTGGGCTGCCAGCCGATGTTGGTGGCCGTGGTGGCCACATGGTACTCGTCCATCGGCAGATCGTTGGCGGTTTGCAGCCAGCTGAAGGCGCCTAGGTAATCCAGTTTGTTATGCGCACCGGCTATCTCGATTTCCTCCCGCGAGCTATTCAAGTTACCTGCATCGCCGTGGAACAGAAGCGAAGGAAAACTTGTCGTGCCGTGCGGCGTGGTCAGGCTCACCACGCCGCTGGCCGCATCGGCGCCATACAGGCTCGAATTAGGCCCGCGATTGACCTCGGCGCTCTCGACAGCGGTGGTCGAAAGCGGCCCAAAATCAAATTGCCCGCCCATATCGCCCGCGTTCACGCCGTCCAGCAGAATCATGTTTGCATCCGAATTGCCGCCGCGGACAAACAGCGACGTTTGCGCCCCAAGCTGGCCCTCCTGCACCATGAATATGCCTGGCATCAGCCGCAGCGAGCTAACCAGATCGTTCTGAAGTGCCAGGTCCAGTGGCCCAAGCACGCTGATTGCCGCGCTGGTCTGCGGCTGCGGCGTCGGCGTTCCGGTTGCGGTCACCACAATCGACTCGCGCGCCCACTCCGGTTCAAGCACCAGATTGCGCTCAATGTTATCCAGCCGGCCAGCGTAGAAGCCCGGCGTCTCCAACTGCCGGAAGCTCTTGGCCGAAACCACCAGGAAGAACCGCCCCTCAATCCCGGTGAGAATCTCAAAACTGCCGTCCGCTATGGAGACAGCGGTGGCTACTACATTTCCGTTGCTGAGCAGACTTACAGTTGCGCCGGTCACTTTGGCGCCCGAGGCGTCAGTCACCACGCCGCGAATGGAAGCGGCAGGGCACAATCTAGCGAAGGCAATGAGCAGGATGACAGTAAAGAGGCTAGGCAATGCGCGGCTCAATCGAGCGCGCAACGGTGCAGAAACAGACATGAAAAGCTCCTTCGTTCCCCTCGGAACGCAAGCGGTGTTGAGCGCCGTGGACCGGTCTCCTGACTTGCGCCTTCTTTAGCCACCTTCCCCAAAACGACCCTATCGGGCATCGCCTTCAGTGGTTTGGGCTTCCCGCACCGGGCGGAACAGCTCTGGCTGAAATTCTGCCTCCGTGACCTCAATAAGACGGGCACCGAAGCAGGGGCGCTCACAGTTGCGGGGCAGTGGCGGAGTTTCACCGCCTTCCCGAGCATCCTGGCGATTGCTGTGTGGAACTACTCTGCAAAGTGACTGAGCAGCCGTGACGCCATGGAATTCTTTTCCATGACATCAACATTTATAGCCTTTCGCGGTTCGGAAGTCAAAGACTCTAAGGGAAAAATTCGCGATACCGGAGCTGGCAAACTCGTCGCGCACGTTGGGCTGTCTCATCTTGCAGTGTGCCGTATCTGAAAAAAGAAGGAATGGTGACCCCGGCCTGATTCGAACAGGCGACCTACAGTTTAGGAAACTGCTGCTCTATCCACCTGAGCTACGGGGCCACATTGTAGAATCAAAAGTTTGCATGATTCTAGCTTTTATGTCGCGTCACAGTTGGTCACCGAGCGATACACTGACTTCATTCCCATGGCAATCGAGAAGGCGGCACGAAATGAGGTTGCTAAAGTCACGCTATCAATAGGGTAGCATCACGCGGATACCACGGGCCAACGGCTACGCGTGGAGGGTGCGATTCTCCGAATGGAACGGCGGGAAGCTAACGCAGAAGTCACTTACATTCAGTGGCTTGGAGTACCCGAAGGAATCGGACGTACGGAAGGTGATCGAGTTGGCTGTCTCACAGCAGAACAGGGGGCAACGAGAAGGCCAAAGTGGAGGCGGTTTTCGGCGATATTATCGGTCTTTACCGGACCGAGCATCTCCCTGGACTGGAGTATTCCACCCGCCAGGCCAACAGCCGAGCCCAGACGGCCATACGTTGACACTTACGACTCAAGCGGCAGGGTCGTAACGATGATGCGGACCGCCCAGCCTTGGCATCGCGATGAGTAGGCATTCCGCGCTTGGGTGCCTGCGATTTTCCCGCGAAGTTCTTTAGAATTGGATACCGAGGGGTTTCAGTTACTCTTGTCAAATTTGTAACGGTCAAAGCATCCCAGAGCTACTAGGACCAACATGGATCGAAGGGAACACGGTACGACCTTCAATCGAAATCACTTATTTTCACCAAATTTCAACGGATTTCCACAAACGGCCTGGCCTGTTTTGGGAACAGAGGGCCAGGAGTTCGAATCTCTCCGCCCCGGCCAGCAACATGCATTTTCGTTCTGGCAGCTTGTTGCCTTTAGGACGAGGCTTTGAAGAGGTGCTCTCAGCCGTGTTCGCTCCTGTTAGGCTCTGCACCCGGCGAATTACGAGCTTCGCCATCTCTCCGTACTGCTCCGAAACCCAAGCCACAATTTGGTTGCATGCGGCTCCGGCGGTCGTCTACAATCGCTTCGAAGTGCGGGTATAGGGCATTTCGGCACTCGTCGGTACTGGCGGCCAAAAACTACAACCTTTGGGGGATAAAAGATGCGCGAGGACTTGATTGCAAGTTTACGGAAGATCATCGTCAACGAACTGTTTGTCGAGATTGCCGAGAACGATATTGGCCTGGACGATGGACTCCGGACGGTCGTAGGACTGGACTCCGTCGGTTTTGTGGAATTGCGCGTACTTTGCGAGCAGAAGTTTAACATCGAGATCAACGACGACGACTACACGCCCGAGAATTTCAGGTCGATCAATCAACTCGTGAACCTGATCGACCGTCTGCAGTCCCAGAAAATCGCAGCAGCGGGTGTTGCGAAGTAGCTCTTCTCCCTACTGCCCGCCTCAAACGTGAAAGACCTGACTGCAAGGGAGTCCGAGGTACACTGGCAACAGGTACCCGGAAGTGGGTTGCTCATGCTGTTTCGGGGGTGTGCTTGAGCGGATTGCCTTTTTCGCGGGCAGCATCGTCGTGCCGGCATCCCATTTCCCGTAACTGTGAGAGTTCAACATCGTATGGCATTTAGTCCGCGAATCGCAGTTACGGGCATGGCGTGGCTAACAGCGCTGGGCGATGACCTTGAATCGGTCTGGCAGGCGCTCCTCGAAGGAAGATCGGGAATGCGGCCTGTCGCCTACACCGGGCGGCTGCGCAATCTGCTGGCCGCGCCGGCAATGGACGCAGAGATTCCGCCTTCCGAGCGTCTTGTGAAAATGGCGTGCGTGACTATCAGGAAAGCGCTGGCAGCCGCCCATCGCGAGCCCTGCGACCCGGATGTGCGCTACGTGCTGAGCACCAGCCTGGGCGCTTATCTTGACGAGGAGGCTTCGCGCGTCCCGCTCTCCGGCTGGGCAACGGATGTGGCCCGGGAACTGGGGGCAGCCACACCGCCTATCGTGCTTTCGACAGCTTGTTCCTCGGGCGCCGATGCGATCCTGGTAGGAGCTGAGCTGCTGCGCTCGGGAGCCGCGAAGTGCTGCGTTTGCGGTGGCGCAGATGTCTTGACGCCCAACAAGCGGCTGGCTCATTCAGCACTGGGCACCATGTCCCCGACACATTTGCGCGCCTTCGATCTCCGTCACGATGGAACGCTTCTGGGCGAAGGGGCGGGATTCGTCGTCCTCGAACCAGAGGCGCAGGCGCAATCCTGTTATGCCATTCTCAGCGGTACAGGCTCCGCCAATGACGCTACGGGCATGACCGTGGCGGACATCACCGGATTATCCGCTGGATATGCGATGCAACGGTCGCTTGCAGATGCGAATCTACCCTTGTCCGCCATCGAACTGATCAATGCGCACGGTTCCGGAACCGTGATGAACGACACCACAGAGAGCAACGCCTTCACTTCGCTATTCCAGGGATCGGCGCGGCCATTGGTCTTTGCAACCAAAGGCAACTTTGGGCATACCCTCGGCGCAACTGGCGCCATTGAAGCTATCGCCTTGATTCTGGCCATGCGCGAGGGCCGTGTTCCTCCCATCTATGCTTTAGAGCAGCCATTACCGGATTTCTCCCTGCCACTGGCAATTTCCCAACCAGTTTCCTGCGCTCCCCGCGCCGCGCTGAGCCTCACGCTCGGTTTCGGTGGATTCGACACGAGCCTGGTCTTTGAGGCGGTGTCTTGAGCGAACTGCAATCATTGATCGTCGTCGGATCGGGTGAAGCAACTGCACACCAGCCCGGCCTGTTTGACGCCAAGGTCCGCGCTACCGTGCGGTACGCCGACCCAGCCGCATGGATCACGGCCACGGCTGTATCGTTGGCGCTGGCCGGCTCAGAAGGTTTGCTGGCCGAGTGGCGCCACCAAATCGGCATCATCGCCGTCAGCGATCAGGGCCCCGGCAAATCCATGGAATCGGTGCAGACTGCCGCGACCACAGGGTTTTCCTCTCCGCTGCATTACGCGGCATCGAGCCCAGGAACACTCGTGGGAGTGTCGTGCATCGCCTTCGGTTTGCGCGGGCCAACCTTGAACCTGACCATGGACCCGCGGGATGGCGTTCCTGTGGCCATCGACTTGTGCACTGCGTGGCTGGCGCGGAAGGCTGCTCCGTTCATGATTGTGGCCACCTGCCGCACCGGCAGCTCAGGCGCGATGAAAAGTCACGCTGTACTCCTTGCGACCTCTGGATTCTCTGGTACTGGCGCGCCCCTCACGGAATCGGTCATCGCCTGGCTGGCGGCCGTCGATCCGGCCAATGGGGTCGATGCATGAAGCAATTTCTCTCCCCACGCCTGCTGGATTCCTTCGTAGAACGCACGATCGAGGCTCTTCCAAGCGGCATTCCGCTCACTACGCCTGACTGCGAGTCGCTTGCCAAGGCCTGGAAGGAACGGGGCCTACGCCCCGGCGATCTGGTTCTGCTCTGCCTGCCCAACAGCCGCGAACTTCTGCATCAGTTTTTCGGCGTTCTGGCGGCGCAGGGCGTACCGGCGCTGCTCCCTCCCATCGTGCCAGCGGCGCGTCTGCGTGAAATCGCAAGAGCCATGGGCGCATTCGCTATCGGCGCGCTGCGCCTGCCCACCAGCGATCTTGAAGCGTTCTGCTTCCATACCATGGGGCCTTTGCAGATCGCGATTCTTAACCCTCCGCGTGAGCCGGCCGGTGCGCCCGGCGAAGTCGTCCTCATGACTTCAGGAACCTCGGGCTTCTCCAGCGGTTGCGTCTTCGATTTCGAGTCAATCTTGTTGAACGGAAGGCGCCACGCCGACGCCATCGGCCAGCGCAAAGATGATACCGTTCTGGTCAGTCTTCCTCTCTTCTTTTCCTTCGCCTTGTCCAGCCAAGCTTTCGCCTCGCTGGTGCGCGGCAACCGTCTGATCATCAGTGGTCCGCCGTTCAACTTGCCGGGGTATCGGAAATCGATCCAGGATTATGGCGTCACCGTTTCCTCGTTGACTCCGGTCTCAATCCGTTCCGCCTTGCACGCAGATCCAACCGTACTTGCCGATACAAGAGTGCTATCCGTCGGCGGCGACGCGCTCAATCCGGAACTGGTCGCGCGGCTGGTTGAATTGCGCAAAGGTAAGGAAGTCTACATCACCTATGGACTCACGCAAGCCGGGCCTCGCGTCTCAACCCTGGCGGCGCACGCCGAGCCCTCCTCCCGGTACAGCTCCGTGGGCCTGCCTCACGAAGGAACTGTGGTCTCCCTGCATCCCCTCCCGGATGGAAGCGGTCGGACCCAACTCTATGTAAATTCGGCAACGGTCATGAAGCGGTCCATCGGTCGCGTGGAAGGCCGCGCAAACAACGACCTTGTGGCGCCCCAGACCATCGCCACCGGCGACTGCTTTGAACAGGATGAGGATGGCTACCTTTATTTCAAGGCCCGGCTCAGCGACTTCATCAGCCGAAAAGGTGAGAAGATTAGTTTAGCCGCTGTGCGCCGCCTCGCTGCGGAACTTCCTCACGTAGTCAGCGCCAGGACGCTCCTTTTCAAGCACAAAGACGGGACTGAGGATTTCGATCTGGAATTGCGTGTCGATTCAAGCGCGCTTGCGCCGGACCCGAAATCCGACGCCCAGGAATTGCTGAACCGGCGTCTGCGGCGAAACGAAATGCCCCGGGCAGTCCACATTGTGCAGGCAAATGAAATGGATGCACAGAGGTACAAATGAACGACGAACAAAAGCACCCTGAACTCGAGAGCGGTGGGACGGTCAGGCCGTCGCTCCGCAGGCGCCTGGCGACATCTCAGGGAAGGTTTGCTCGTCTGCTGCGTTGGGGTTATCGGTCGGTTACTAATTTTGGCGTGCCCGCCCCAAGGTTCATCGTCAGACCGCTGCTTTGGCTCTTCATGCTGCTGCGCGGCTTCTACTTTTTTTGCCTGCGCGTCTTTATTTGTGAGCCGATGTTCAAGGCCCGCTGCACAACGTATGGGCGCAACCTGCATACCGGTTGTTTCATCCATTGGATCCAGGGCAAGGGCGATATTCTTTTGGGCGACAATGTAACGGTAGACGGAAAATCCAGCATCGCATTTGCGGCCCGCTTCTCCGACCATCCTACGTTGGAAATTGGAGACAATACCGGAATCGGTCATGGCTGCGTTTTTACCATTGGGAAACGGATATCGATCGGGCGAAACTGCACCCTCTCAGGCGACACTATAGTGATGGACTCGAACGGCCATGACACCGGCCTCACGCCGCAGCGGGCAATGATGCCGCCCCACCCGGAAGATATTCGCCCTGTCATCATTCGCGATGGTGTTTGGATAGGCAGGCGTTGTATCATCTTCCCGGGCGTTAAGATTGGAGAAGGTAGTGTCATTTCCGCCGGCTCCGTGGTAAGGACGCACGTACCTCCCTGCAGCGTTGTTGCCGGCAATCCGGCCAAGGTCATGTTTCGGCTGAAAAAGCCCGATCAATCCAGCCCGACATCGGGTTGAGAAGGAACTGTCAATGAGTACGATGACGGGAAGCCGGTTGTTAATCCGGACGTTGAAAGCCCACGGCCTGCGTCGCCTTTTCACGCTGCCCGGCGCACCCTTGTTTCCGGTCTACGAAGCCTGCCTCGACGAGGGAGTTGAGGTTCTCACGGGCCGCCATGAAACGAATCTGGTTCTTATGGCCGAGGGCTGGTCCCGCGCGACAGGAGAGCCATCGGTGGTGCTGGTTTCGCCCGGTCCGGGACTGGCGACCGCCGTGGCGGCAATCTCCGTCGCCTACGCTGAGTGCTCTCCGGTGATTGTGCTCGCCGGCATCGATGTGCTTGCCAATCTTGGCAGAGGCGGCCGCCAGGAACTGCCGCAGGTGGCGATGTGCGCTCCGATCACCAAATGGTCATCGCTGCTCTCGAACGGCAAGCGGATTCCCGAGTACATCGACAAGGCCTTTCGGATTGCGACGCAGGGTATGCCGGGACCGGTTCACATCAGCATCACCGCCGATACGTTGTCCGGGCTACTCGATGTGGATGAAGGCGCTATTTCTCCTCCGACCAAAACGCGGCCAACTTCCGCCACGCAGGCAGAGCCGGCGTTTATCAAGCAGGCGCTGGAGCTTCTTTCCGGGGCGGAGCGGCCGCTCATCATCGCCGGCGGGGCCGCATTCTTTTCTCATGCCGGCGATCTGCTTCGCCAATTCATTGAGACCGTAAAGATTCCTCTACTGACCGTCGAACAGGCGCGCGGACTCGTCCCCGACAATCATCCTTATTGTTTCGGCGATGGTTACGGCACGGTGAATCAGGCTGCGCAATTGGAAGCCCGGGCCGATGTAATTCTGCTGCTGGGCGAGCGGATAGACCAACCCTTGGCTTACGGCACGGTTTTTGGTCCAGCCAAAATCATTCATATTTGCCCGGATGCGAGCGAGATCGGAAAGAATTATCCCATCGAGTGCGGTTCAGCCGGCGACGCGCGCGCGGTGACTGCGCAGCTTCTTGAGGCGGCGAAAACCAGGGCTTGGAAAGAACCGGCTGAATGGGTAAAGTTGCTTCGCGACACACGTTCCGCGCAAGCAGCGCGCGTCGAGAAATTGGCCGCCTCAGACCATTCTGGCCGTCCCGGCATTCTCGCGGCGCGGATCGCATTGGAAGTCGAGTCCCTGCTCGACGAAGACAGCATATTGACCTTTGATGGCGGCGATACCTCTCCCTGGTCGCGCTTCTGCATGACCGCTCATCGCCCGGGGGGGTGGCTTACCAGCACGGTGCTGGGCCACCTCGGGGTCGGCTTGCCGTACGCGATGGGCGCCAAGCTGGCATTTCCCAAATCCAAAGTAGTTGCGATGACCGGCGACGGCGCGTTGGGCTTTTGCATGATGGAAATGGAAACGGCCGTGCGCTACGGGATTCCGGTGGTGGTGGTCGTGTTCAACGATGCCGCCTACGGCGTCGAGGTTTACTACCAGCAGAAATGGTTCGGTCCGGACCGCGTGGTGGGTACAGAACTGACCAATACGCGCTGGGACCTGCTGGCGGAATCTCTCGGGGCGCATGGAGAATTGGTCGAGACTCTCGAGCAACTTCGCCCCGCCCTTGAGCGCGCCTTCGCCTCGGGAAAGCCGGCCTGCGTTAATGTAATCTTCCAGCGTACACCCAGTCCGCAAAGCGAAATCTTTACGCGGATGTTCTTAAGAAGAAAAGCCAAAGCCTTGAAGAGCGCATGAGGAAGAATAGATGAGCGAAAGTCCGCCTTCCAGGACACCGGAGCCGCTACCGCACGCCGATCCGCACGATCTGCTGGCTGAGGGAGCGCGCGCTCGCAAGTTATCGTGCGAGGTGGAGGGCGTGAAATGCCTGACGGAAGCCATGCGCCTGATCAACAACGCCGTCATGGCCCAGGTTTTGTTCGCTCTTTGGGATAGCGGATTCTACGAGTACTCGCTCGCGCATCCGCGCTTTGCCGCCGCCGAGGCAGCCGAGGCGCTTCACCTGGACAGCGAAGTCCTCCTGGCGTTACTGCATCATCTTGTCGGTTACGGAGTTGTGCGCGTGGACGGGGAGCAGATGGAACTGACCGAATTCGGCTACCGGCTTTCCAATATTGTCGTGCGCGGCGTTTTGAATATTTATCTCGGCGGGTACAGCGCGCAACTGCGCAATATCGGTCCTCTGCTGCGCAAGGAAATTACGCGCGAGGAGATCGATCAATCTCACTCCGGATTCCATTCTGGCCTGGGAACGGAAGAACTCACCAGCGTCAGGCTGGTTCCGGCAGTACAGAAAATTCTTGCCGAGCGCAATCTCCATAGCATGCTGCATCTGGCCTGCGGCACGGGTGGATTTCTGGTGCAGATTGCCCGTTCCGATCCCGCCTTTCACGGAATCGGCATCGACAGGTTGCCAGAGAAGATCGCTGGTGCGGAAGAAAAGCTCCGCCGCTACGGCCTGGAATCGCGCATACAGCTGCTTCAGGCGTTGATAGGCCTTGATCCGTTGCCTCTGGATGAGGAGACCCGCCGCGGCATCGATGTCGTCGCATCAATCTACCTGCTGCATGAAATCGGCCGCTACGGCAGGCAACGCATCGTCGATGTGCTGCGGCAGATCAAAACATCCTTTCCTGGCAAGCTGTTCCTTGCTTCTGAAACTATGCCGCCGGATACCCCGGACTCCGTGAGGAAGCCGCCTGCCCAGTATTCCCAACTCGATTATTTGTTGATCCATCGCCTGCGCGGCAAAGGCATGCCGCTTCCAGCAGCGGAATGGAAATCCATCCTTGCCGAAGCGGGCATCAAGCTGATTGAGTTCAAGGAAGTTTACTCGATCGGCCTTTTCTTGGCGGAGCTCTAGAGCTTCACGGGTCGACTCGATCGTCTTCCCGTGCGTTAAAATCTTAGAACGCAGCGCAACTTCCGCTGGCTCCGTGGTCCGGGCGCTCGTACCTCTCTATAGCGTAGTTGCCGGCAATCCGGCCAAGGTGATGTTCCGGTTGAAGAAGTCAGATGTCGAATTAGTAGCATCGCAAACCGCGCATGAGCGCCGGCAAGGAGTGAAGGTTATGGAACTATCAAAGGGCGAGCTTACATTGCAGGTAGCTGATCGCGAAGCGAAGATCTGCGCGGAGATTGTGGGCCGGTCACTGGGCGCGTATCTCAAATCAGTAGGTCTGGTCTCCGATGTTTATCTGTCTCAGGTGCTGGTGGCGTTATGGGACAGCGGCATCTACGAATATTTGCGGGAACGCGGCAGCCTCGATATCGCTACCGCCAGCCGTGAACTCAACCTCGACCCCGAGATTCTGCGCTCGCTGATCGAGTATCTCGTGGGCTGGGGAATTCTTGCACCCGTGGGGGAGTCTTTTGTTCTCAGCGCCAAGGGTAAGCCTTATTGGAATTACATCACGCGCGGCGTATTGACCTCCCATATGGCCGGCTACAACCAGGTGCTGGTGAATCTGGGCCCGCTGCTTCGCAAGGAAATTGACATCAACGATCCGCGGCTCAATCGCGATGGACGGCTGGTTGCAACCGGGTCAGGTTACGCTCTGGTGGGCAGTAACACCATCCCCTGGATATTGAAACTCATTAAAGAGATCGGCGGCTCGTATGTGATGGATATCGGATGTGGCGCCGGCGATTTTCTGACCCAGTTGGTGCTGCGATGGCCAGAAGGCGGGGGAATTGGCGTCGACATGAATGCCGACGCCATCGCAAAAGCACGTCTGAATGCCGAGAAATCCGGCGTCGACGATCGCCTGTCATTCTTCCACTCCAAGCTTTCTGCCGAACCGATGACGATTGATAAGAGCATTCTCGACAAGGTGGATACCATAACGGCAATGTATCTTCTTCATGAATTTGCCGGCCGTGGAGGGCAGGAAGCGATTCGCGCAGCGATTGCACAGATGGTGGCCCAATTCCCAGGGCGGAAACTGCTTATGCTGGAGGGAGAAAGAGCCGATCCAGTTGCGCTCAACGCCAATCCGCCGCGCACTTTCGCTCAGCTCGACTACTCTTTTATTCATCCCATCTCACGCCAAGGTCCGTTGCGCACTGTCGCGCAGTGGGAAGAGATCATCAAGTCCGCCGGCGCAACGCTGGTGAAGCGTGTGCCGGGATTCGCCCAGGTTCCGGGATGGATTTCGCTGTATATAGTGGATCTGGCATAGCGAGGCGTCCACTGGCGCACTTTGCGCTTATGATTGCACGAACAGGAGACTTCCAGGATGGCTGAGAAGACTGCGGTGGTTCTGGGCGCGAGCGGCGGATTAGGCCGTGCCATTGCAAAGATGCTTGCCGAAGAAGGATACGCGCTGGCTCTGGTGGGCCGCGACATCGCGAGACTCGAGGCAACGCGCGGTGACCTGGGAGCCGCGGCGCCGGAAGCACTTATCATTCCGTGCGATCTCACCGACCGCGCCCAGGCGCAGGCTATGGTCGAACAAGCGCTTGCGCATTTAACCTACGTCGATGTACTGATCTGCGCCGCTGGAATGAATGTGCGTCAGCGCAGCCTGCGCTCTCTGGACCCCGCCGACTGGGACCGCGTCATCGCCGCAAATCTCACCACGGCCTTCAATGTGATTCACTTTGTTTTGCCGTCGATGCGCACGCGCGGCGGCGGCCTGATTGTGCAGATTTCTTCGCTTGCGGGGTTGCGCGCCAATACCGTAACTGGCGCTGCTTATTCCGCGGCTAAATTCGCCCAATCCGCCTTGGGAATCAGTATCGGCCGCGAGGAACGCGGGCGCGGTATCCGTTCTACCGTAATCTATTCCGGCGAAGTCAATACTCCGCTGCTTGACGCGCGCGCAGACCGCGTGGGAGTGACTGTCAATGAGGGGCGCCGTGAATCAATCCTTCAGGCCCAGGATATTGCCGATCTGGTGCACTTGCTGGTAAAGTTGCCCCCGCGCGCCCATATCCCGGAGTTAGTGATCAAGCCGACCATCGACGACTTTTCCTGATCACTGCCGGTTGCGTGATTTCAGCGCTTGCCGATATGGTAAGTAACTCCGAAGGACAGCCGCAGGTCGTTCTGCACATTCGAAGCGTTGTTGGGCAGCGCGGTTCTCACATAGTCGGCTTCCAGCAAGCGCACGCCGAGATGTTTCGAAAAGTATAGATTCAGGCCGCCTCCCGCACTGAGCGCGAACGAACTTGCGCTGGGAGTGACGCCGGAAGCGCTTGGATAGACTCCATTGAAGGCATGAACGCCGCCGAACAACCCCTGGCCGAAGAGTTGCAACCGGCGTTGATCGGTTGCGCCGGAGTGGCCTGTCAACACAGGTAAGGTGCAACGCGGACCGCCTGTAAACTCGATCTGGTTCACGTCTACGCCGGGCGCGGCGTTGGCGGTGTGGTTGCCGTTCACGCTGGCCGCAATACCCAGACATTTCCAAAGAGTCATAGCCGCGTCTGCGCCGCCTCCTTTGAGCCAGAAGCTACCCATGCCAGCGCCCGCCAGTTGCCCACGTTCCGCTGTGAAGGTTACTGCCATGTCAGCAGAAACCTTCGATCGTTGTTGGGTGCTTGTGGTCTGCGCCCATGCTCCGGTTGCAGCCAAGATACACGTGCCCGCAAGGAGTACGCTACTGCAAATTGATCCACGCATTTTCATTCGTCTCCTTGTTACTCAACGGTGAGGGTAACTGTGGAAGAGTGCGACAAGGCACCCGAGGTTCCCGTCACCGTCACAGTGTAAGTCTTCTGTTGCTGTGAGAAGAAGCCCGATGTGGTGCCGCAGGCGCTGATGCCGGCCACCGCAGCCAGGCCCGCGCCCAGCAAGAACAGCACAGACAGCATGCGGCCCAGCCTCTTGCCCGTGCGGCGCAGTCTGCCTGCAAACGGCAGAAGCACCAGCGACAGCGAAAGCGGCGCCAGTCTGCTGACCAGGCCGCCGCTCGTACCGTCGATGCCATTGCCGGCAAGCTGTTCGCCGGAATGCCGTGCAGCCGGAATGCCGTGGGCCACTGCCTGTGGAATGGTCACCGTAAGTGCCACCGGAGTTATGCCTTCACTTGCCGTCAATGAGGCCGGCGAGAAGCTATAGGTAGCGCCGGCAGGCAATCCGCCGACAGTCAGGGCTATGGCTGCCGGGAAGTTGCAGATC
>OBLW0100001768.1_pt1 | contig 18023 bp, 16 predicted proteins | sample 1520161 | NCBI WGS metagenome assembly OBLW01 (sample SAMEA3539309, study PRJEB22396) | soil metagenome | biome: tundra; feature: field; material: soil | place: USA | collected 2010-05 | depth 0.15 m | reverse complement strand
GGCCCGGCTGATCCTGCGCCTGGCGCGCGGTCGCGCTCACTGACGTCCTCCTCATTACCTTTCTCACAGCCCGGCTCGCATCTGGCCAGCCACGGCATCCTGCCGTAGCGTCGCGCCAGCCGGCTCCGTGGCCGCGTCGGCACCACTTGTTCGGACAGTTCACACTGGGTCGGGCCCCTGCGCAAGTGGCAAATGACCCTGGCCGCGAAAACCGATGTCACAGTTTGATCTTCCCCGGGCGCGGCTCAACTACCCGAGGAATGAAAGACGCACCTGTCTGTCCGGATTATCCACATTCAGATCGACCAGTGCCACGGACTGCCACGTGCCCAGCGCCAGGCGGCCCGCGATCACCGGAAGGACGGCGAACGGCGCCACGAGGGCCGGCAGTACGTGAGAGCGCCCGTGCCCGGCCGAGCCGTGGGCATGCCGCCACCGGTCATCGGCGGGCAGCAACTCGCCTAGCGTGGCGAGCAGGTCGGCATCGCTGCCCGAGCCGAGTTCCAGCAACGCCACACCCACCGTCGCGTGCGGCACGAACACATGAAGCAGACCGTCTCCCCCGTCGGCTGCCTCCTCGGCGAATTCCGCACATTGACGGGTGATGTCATGCACGCTATCGCGGTGCCCGGTACGTACCCGGACGATCAAAGTCTTCATACCCAACGACCCTCGTGGGCTAGTCCCCCGTCACGCAACCCGCGGTCGGCAGGAAGCGTCCTGGCAGCCTACCGGCCGGCCTTCTTGGCCCGGCGGGCGCCGGCCTTCTTGGCCCCGCCCGCGCCGGCCTTGCGGCGCGCCCGCTCCACCACGGCGTCAGGTCCCGGGAACACAAGCCCGGTGTGCCCGTCATCGAACCGCACCAGATACGGCGGCGCCCCTTCAGCGCCTTTGACCTCGACGATGTCCCCTGTCTTATCAGGCTGGCCCACGCTGTTGCCGTGCACATGAAGCCGGTCCCCGATGGCTGCTTGCATCTCTGCTTCCCTTCCTCCGGGTTCGCCTACGGCGCACCCCGGCACATACGCTGGGGTTATGCCAGGGTGCTTACGCTCACCGTGTACCCACACTGGCACGCGAACCACCCCGGGTGGAGGGCCGGAAGTCCCATCACAGGCAATAAACGGCCGCGGCCGGCCGGCTTCCCCCGCTCGGTGAGCGCCGACTACCGCCCGGTAGGGGTGCGTTTCCGGGGCACACGTACCAGAATTGGTCTGGACAACCTTTGACGCACAGGGTGGCTACCCGCCGCCCCTGCTTGACGGGACGGGCGGTTACCAGCCGCCCGGCCACTGCGGAAGGCGAGGAGATCCCGTGGCTGCCGGACGTCAGCGTTTCTCGATCATCAGCGACGGGCTTCCCACCCAGCTGCCCGACATCGACCCGGACGAGACCAGGGAATGGGTCGAGTCGTTCGACAACGTGGTGCGCACCCGAGGCCGGTCCCGCGCCAGGTACGTGATGTTGCGCCTGCTGGAGCGGGCCCGTGAGCAGCAGGTCGGTGTGCCGGGACTGCGCAGCACCGACTTCATCAACACCATCCCCCCCGAGCGCGAACCGTGGTTCCCCGGCGACGAGTACGCGGAGCGCCGGATCCGCGCGTACATCCGGTGGAACGCCGCCGTCATGGTGTCCCGGGCCAACCGCCCGGGCATGGGCGTCGGCGGGCACATCGCCACCTACGCCTCCGCGGCCAGCCTGTACGAGGTCGGGTTCAACCACTTCTTCCACGGCAAGGAGCACGGCGAGTCCGGCGACCAGGTCTTCTTCCAGGGGCACGCGGCACCGGGAATTTACGCCCGCGCGTTCCTCGAAGGACGGCTCACTCAGCAGCAGCTGGACGGTTTTCGCCAGGAGCTCTCGCATCCGGGCGGCGGGCTGCCGTCCTACCCGCACCCGCGGCTGATGCCCGACTTCTGGGAATTCCCCACCGTCTCCATGGGCCTGGGCGCGATCAACGCCGTCTACCAGGCCCGGTTCAACCGCTACCTGCTGGCCCGTGAGATCGCCGACACCAGCCGCTCACACGTGTGGGCCTTCCTCGGTGACGGCGAGACCGACGAGCCCGAGGTGCTCGGCTCGATCGGGCTGGCCGCCCGCGAGGAGCTGGACAACCTCACCTTTGTCATCAACTGCAACCTGCAGCGGCTGGACGGGCCGGTCCGCGGCAACGGGAAGATCATCCAGGAGCTTGAGGCGTTCTTCCGCGGCGCGGGCTGGAACGTGATCAAGGTCATCTGGGGCCGCGACTGGGACCCGCTGCTGGCCAAGGACGTGGACGGGGTCCTCGTCAACAAGATGAACACGACACCGGACGGGCAGTTCCAGACGTATTCCGTGGAAAACGGCGGCTATACGCGGGAGCACTTCTTCGGTGGCGACCCGCGGCTGCGCGCGATGGTCGAGCACCTCTCCGACGACGAGGTGCGCAACCTGTCCCGGGGCGGGCACGACTACCGCAAGGTGTACGCGGCGTTCAAGGCCGCGCAGGAGCACGTCGGCCAGCCGACCGTGATCCTCGCGCACACCATCAAGGGCTGGACGCTCGGCCCGGACTTCGAAGCCCGCAACGCGACCCACCAGATGAAGAAGCTCACCGTCGCCGAGCTCAAGGAGTTCCGCGACCGGCTGTACCTGCCCATCCCGGACGCCGCGCTGGAGGCGGAACTGCCGCCCTACTACCACCCGGGCGAGGACTCCGACGAGATCACCTACATGCGGGAGCGGCGGGCCGCGCTCGGCGGCTACCTGCCCAAGCGGGTGGTCCGCGCCAAGCCCCTCACGCTGCCCGGCGACTCGGTGTACGACGAGCTGAAGCACGGATCCGGCAAGCAGGCGGTAGCCACCACGATGGCGTTCGTCCGGCTGCTCAAGGACCTGATGAAGGACCCGGGGATCGGGGCGCGCTTCGTGCCGGTTATCCCGGACGAGGCACGCACGTTCGGCATGGACTCGCTGTTCCCGACGGCCAAGATCTACTCGCCACACGGCCAGACCTACGAGGCCGTGGACCGTGCTCTGCTGCTCTCCTACAAGGAGTCCGAGCGCGGCCAGATCCTGCACGAGGGGATCAGCGAGGCGGGAGCGATGGGGTCGGTGATGGCGGCGGGGACCTCCTACGCCACTCACGCCGCGCCGATGATCCCGGTGTACGTCTTCTATTCGATGTTCGGCTGGCAGCGGACCGGCGACGAGATGTGGGCGTTCGGTGACCAGCTGGGCCGGGGCTTCCTGCTCGGCGCCACGGCGGGCCGCACCACGCTCACCGGTGAGGGCCTGCAGCACAATGACGGGCACTCAGTGCTGCTCGCCTCGGTAAGCCCAGCGTGCGTGTCTTACGACGCGGCCTGGAGTTACGAGCTGAGCTACATCGTCAAGGAGGGCCTGCGCCGGATGTACGGGTCCCCGGAGGGCCATCCGGACGGCGAGGACATCTTCTACTACCTGACGCTGTACAACGAGCCGTATCAGCAGCCGGCCGAGCCGGCCGACTTCCCGGGCGGATCCGCCGCCCTGGAGCAGGGCATCCTGCGCGGGCTGTACCGCTACGCACCCGCACCCGAGGCCGAGGCCGCGGCGGAGGCCCCCGCCGGAGGCAATGGCAGCCATCCGCACGCGCAGGTCCTCGCCTCCGGGGTGGGGCTGCGCTGGGCGCTTGACGCGCAGCGGCTGCTGCGGGAGGACTGGGGCGTGGCAGCGGACGTCTGGTCGGCGACCTCCTGGACCGAGCTGCGCCGCGACGCGCTCGCCTGCGAGGAGTGGAACATGCTGCACCCCGACGTGGAGCCCCGGGTGCCCTACGTGACCCAGGCCCTGGACGGCAGCCCGGGCCCGGTGGTCGCGGTCAGCGACTGGATCCGCGCGGTCCCCGACCAGGTCGCCCGGTGGGTGCCCGCCCCGTTCAACTCGCTGGGTACCGATGGCTACGGGTTCTCCGACACCCGGGCCGCCGCCCGCCGGTTCTTCCACGTGGACGCAGAGTCGATCACGCTGGCCGTGCTCAGCCAGCTCGCCCGGCTCGGCGAGGTCAAGCCGGAAGTCCTGGGCCAGGCGATCGAGAAGTACCGCCTCGACGTCCCCGTCAGCGCCGCCCTGGCCAAGGACTAACCCGGAGCCGAACGGCACCAGAGCCACTCCGGTGCCGTCCCAGCGACACCAGCGCCACTCCGGTGCCGTTAGCCGGGAGCAGGGGGCTGAGCGGCGAGAAGGCAGCGAGAAGAGAGCGGCGCGCGGGCGGGTCATGGCAGGCTGATGGGGGTGAAGGCAGCGGACCAGGCCAGCGGGAACGGCGCGCCGGAGCAGCGCGGCCATGTCCGGGATGACACCATACGGCGGCTGGAACGGGCCATGGGGTCGCTGGGCACCGACGCCATGGCCTCCATGGACCAGCGGCTGGCCTGGTTCCGGGCGATGTCAGCGGAGAACCGATCCTGGATCGGGCTGGTCGCCCAGGCGGGCATCGCCGCCTTCGTGGACTGGGTCAAGCACCCCGGGCGCGCGCGCATGTCCGTGGCCGGCGAGGTGTTCGGCACCGCGCCCCGCGAGCTGGCCCGCGCGGTCAGCCTGCAGCAGACGGTCGAGATGGTGCGCATCACCATCGACGTGGTGGAGGCGCGGGTCGACGAGCTGGCCGCACCGGGCGGCGAGGCCGAGCTCCGCGAGGCGGTGCTCCGCTACACCAGGGAAATCGCGTTCGGCGCGGCGCAGATTTACGCCCGGACGGCCGAGGCCAGGGGCGCCTGGGACGCCCGCCTGGAGGCGCTCGTCGTCGACTCACTGGTCCGCGGCGAGGTCGGCGAGGGCCTGCAATCCTGGGCGTCGGCCCTGAACTGGTCATCATCGCCGGTATCGGTGATCGTCGGCTCGGCGGACAGCGGCGAGCCGGAAGGACTTATCGACGAAATGCGGGCGATCGTCCGGCGATCCGGGCTCGACCTGCTGGCCGGTGTGCATGGCAGCCGGCTGGTGGTCGTGCTGGGCGGGACCGCCGACCCGCTCGCTGCCGCGCGCCAGCTCGCCGGGCGGTTCGGCGCCGGGCCGGTGGTGGTCGGCCCCGCCGCGGGTGACCTGCAGTCAGCGACCCGTTCCGCGGCCGCGGCCCTCGCGGGCCTGCGGGCCGCCGCGGGCTGGCCCGACTCCCCCCGGCCTGTTCTGGCCGCCGACCTGCTGCCCGAGCGCGCCCTGGATGGCGACGCGCAGGCGCGCGCCGAACTGGTCTCGGAGGTGTACGAGCCGCTCCGGCGCGGTGGCTCTGCGCTGCTCGACACGGTGATCACCTATTTGGAGCAAGGTTCATCACTTGAAGCGACGGCGCGCCTTCTGTTCGTGCATCCGAACACAGTCCGTTACCGGCTGCGCCGCGTCAGTGAGCTGACCGGGCTGGCACCGACCGATGGCCGGGCCGGATTTACCCTCTGGGTAGCCATTGTCCTAGGACGCCAGATTCACAAGAGCACATAGTTTGTATGGATCTCACAAACTCTTCCCGCTAAAGTTCGTGCGATATTCTGCGCATGTAGCGGAGTTCTACAGGCAGTGTTAAGGCATGCTCGTCATCGCCGCACCGGGCCAGGGCGCACAGACCCCTGGCTTCCTCGCTCCCTGGTTGGAACTGCCCGGCGTCCGCGACCGCATCGCCGCCTGGTCCGACCTGGCCGGATGCGATCTCATCGCCTACGGCACGACCGCCAGCACCGAAGAGATCAGGGACACCGCGGTGGCCCAGCCCTTGCTGGTCGCGGCCGGGATCGCGGCGGCGGAGGTGCTGTTCGGTGGCCTTGACCAGGCGCAGCGGCAGTCGGGGCTCGTGGCAGGCCACAGCGTCGGTGAACTGACCGCCGGGACCATTGCGGGAGTCCTGGCACCCGAGGACGCCATGAACCTCGTCCGGGTCCGCGGGCAGGCCATGGCGCGCGCCGCCGCGCTCGTGCCTACCGGGATGACCGCCGTGCTCGGCGGCGACGAGGCAGCGGTCCTGGATGCCATCGAATCCCACGGGCTCACCCCGGCGAACATCAACGGCGCCGGGCAGGTCGTGGCGGCTGGCACCGTGGCGCAACTCGCCGCCTTCGCGGCCGACCCGCCCGCGCGGGCCCGGCTGATCCCCGTGTCGGTGGCCGGCGCCTTCCACACCCGGTACATGACTCCCGCGGTCGAAGCCCTGCGCGCAGCGGCCGGGAGCGTCACTGTTAGCGACCCGGCGGTGATGCTGCTCTCCAACCACGACGGCGCGGCCGTCCGGTCGGGCGCCGACTGGCTGGACCGGATCGTCACCCAGGTGAGCGCCCCGGTCCGGTGGAACTTGTGCATGCAGTCCATGGCCAGCCTCGGCGCGACCGCGCTCATCGAACTGCCGCCCGCGGGCACCCTGACCGGCCTGGCCCGGCGGGCGCTGCCCGGCGTGGCACTGGCCAGCGTGAAAAGCCCGGACGACCTGGAGGCCGCCCGCTCCCTCATCGCCGAACACGGTGCGATCGAGCCGCACCAGGCTGGGCACGTCCCCGAGTGGCGCCTGCTCGTCGCCCCGCTCGCGGGAACCTTCCGGTCCGGGCCGGCCGATCCCGCCGCGGCGGCGCCGGGCGCTACGATCACGTCGGGAGCCGAGATCGGGCACGTGGAGCAGCGCGCGGCACGGCACGTCATTACCCCGCCATTTCCCGCAACGATCATTGAATGGCTGGTCGAGGACGGCGACCCGGTCAGTGTGGGACAGCCACTCGTCCGGCTCCAGCCCGCCGAATGACCGACCGGCACCAGCAGTTGACCGAGGCCGCCAGTCACCAGGACCACGGGCCACCAGGACCACGGGTTACCAGGACCACGGGTTACCAGGACGGGCCGCCAGGAACCGGCGGCCAGCCGCAGCCGAGCGGATGGCCAGTAACTGGGAGACCCTCAGGAAAGGGGACATGCTGATGCGACTCGCCGAAGGTGCCGCGGGTGCGCGGATACTGGCGTTCGGCGGCTACCAGCCGGCGAGGGTGCTGACCAACGATGAGCTAGCCGTCACGGTGGACACCACCGGCGAGTGGATCCGCAGCCGGGTGGGCATCGCCAGCCGGAGGATCGCGGGCCCGGACGAGAGCCTGGCCGACATGGCGGTGGCCGCAGGCGGCAAGGCCCTGGCCGCCAGCGGCCTGTCCCCCGCCGATGTGGACCTCGTGATCGTCGCCACCTGCACCGCGGAGGCGCCGATCCCGAACACGGCCGCCCCGGTGGCCGCCAGGCTCGGCATCTCGGCCCCCGGTGCGTTCGACGTCAATGCCGCCTGCGCCGGCTTCTGCTATGCGCTCTCCGTGGCCAGCGACGCGGTACGGGCCGGCTCGGCCCGCAACGTGCTGGTGATCGGGGCAGAGAAACTGTCCCAGTGGGTGGACTGGACCGACCGGTCTACCTGCATCATCTTCGCCGACGGGGCCGGCGCGGCCCTAGTCGGCCCGGTCACGGACCCGGCCGAGGGCCCCGGCATCGGCCCGGTGGTGTGGGGCAGCGATGGCGGCATGGCGGACAAGATCGCCATCAAGGACCGCGATTCGTTCATCGTCCAGGAGGGGCAGGCCGTGTTCCGCTGGGCGACCACCGCGATGCACCCGGTCGCGAGGCAGGCCTGTGAGCGCGCCGGGGTCGATCCATCGGAACTGGCCGCCTTCGTCCCGCACCAGGCCAACCTGAGGATCATCGAAGCGATCGCGAGGAAGGTCGGCGCGCCGCAGGCGCTCGTCGCCGACGACGTCGTGACCGCGGGCAATACCTCGTCAGCGTCGATCCCGCTGGCCCTGTCCAAGATGATCGAGCGGGGCGAGGTCGGCTCGGGCGCGGCCGTGCTGCTGCTCGGCTTCGGCGCGGGCGTCTGCTACGCCGGACAGGTCATCACGGTACCCTAGCCGCGCCTTCGCCTCCTGGCCTGCGCCGGGGAAGCGGACAACCACAACACAGAAGGAGAACACAGGCACATGGCCATGACCGAAGCGGAAATCCTGGCAGGACTCGGCGAGATCGTCGACGAAGTCGCGGGCGTCCCCGCCGACCAAGTCACCCCGGAGAAGAACTTCGTGGACGACCTCGACATCGACTCGCTGTCCATGGTCGAGATCGCGGTGGCAGCCCAGGACAAGTTCGGGGTGGAAATCCCCGATGACCAGCTCAAGAACCTCAAGACAGTCCAGGACGTCGTGAACTACGTCCGCTCAGCCGAGGTCTCGGCCTGAACGAGGCAGCACGGCGCCCGGCGGCACCCGTCCTTCCGGGCGCGGGCCATCCGGCGTAGTTCCGCGGCACGACCAGAGGAGCGATTCACAGTGCGGGCAGATCAACCACGCGTCGTCGTCACCGGCCTAGGCGCGACCACGCCGCTGGGCGGGGACGTGGCCTCGACCTGGGAATCACTGCTGGCCGGGCGCAGCGGCGCCCAGACGCTGGCCTACGACTGGGCGGCGCAACTGCCCGTGCAGATCGCCGCGCCCGCCGCGGTCGACCCGACGACGGTGATCGACCGCGTGCAGGCGCGCCGACTGGACCGCTGCGAGCAGCTTGGTCTCGTGGCGGCCCGGGAGGCGTGGGCTGACGCCGGGACCCCCACGGTGGATCCTGAGCGGCTTGGCGTGGTGGTCTCCAGCGGCATCGGCGGCATCGCGTCGACGCTTGTCGCGTACGACACGCTGAAGGACAAAGGCTGGCAGCGGCTGTCCCCGTACACGGTTCCGATGCTGATGCCGAACGGTTCGGCCGGCTGGATCGCCATCGAGCTGAACGCTCGCGCCGGGGTGCACACCACCGTGAGCGCCTGCGCGTCCGGCGCGGAGGCGATCGGGTACGCGATTGACATGATCCGGGCCGGCCGGGCCGATGTCGTCCTGGCCGGGGGGACCGAGGCCGCCATCCTCCCGCTGAACATCGCGGCGTTCGCCGCGATGCGGGCGCTGTCCACCCGCAACGACGAGCCGCAGCGGGCCTCCCGGCCGTTCGACAAGGGCCGGGACGGCTTCCTGCTCGGCGAGGGCGCCGGCATGGTCGTGCTCGAGTCGGCGGAGCACGCGGCCCGCCGTGGCGCCACCGTGTACGCCATCGCGGCGGGCGTCGGGTACTCCTCCGACGCGCACCACATCGCCCAGCCCGACCCGGCCGGCACCGGGATCGTCCGGGCCATCGAGCGGGTCCTCACCGACGCACAGCTTGTCCCGGAGCAGATCGTGCACGTTAACGCGCACGCCACCTCCACCCCGGCCGGCGACGTGGTCGAGGGCCAGGCGATCGCCACCGCGCTCGGCCCGGCCGCCGCCGGCGTGGTCGTCTCGGCCACCAAGTCCATGACCGGGCACCTGCTCGGCGGCGCCGGCGCACTCGAATCGGTGGCGACCATCCTCGCGCTGCAAAACCGGGTCGCCCCGCCCACCATCAACCTCGACGACCCCGACGACGAGGCCGGAATTGACATCGCCACCGAACCACGGGAGCTGAAGCCGCACACCAGCGCCCCGATGGCGGCACTGAACAACTCATTCGGCTTCGGCGGGCACAACGTCGCACTCGCCTTTGTCGCTGCCTAGACCACTTAGGTCATGCCCGGCCCGGGGGGACCGGCAGCAGGCCGCAGATCCGGACGCGGCCTCACCCGCGCTCTCCCCGCTACCGCAAGGAGACATCCCGTGACCGCACTCGACAGCAGAACCCAGGCCGCCCACGCCCGGCCCGTCCCGGCGCAGGCCGCGGCTCCCGCCATCGCCCGCGATCCGGAAGTCAGGATCGCGGCCCTGTTCGACGCCGGGACACTGCACCTGCTCACGGAGCATGACGCGAGCGGGGCGCTGGCCGCCACCGGGAGCATCGACGGAATGCCTGCGGTCGCGTTCGCCAGCGATCCACGAGTCCAGGGCGGTGCCATGGGCAGCGCAGGCTGCGCGGCGATCGTCGCTGCCTACGACGAGGCCATGACCCAGGGCGTCCCGGTGATCGGGCTATGGCACTCCGGTGGCGCCCGGCTACGTGAAGGTGTGGAAAGCCTGCACGCGGTGGGCACCGTGTTCGCCGCGATGACCCGGGCTTCCGGCATCGTGCCGCAGATCTCCGTGGTGCTGGGCGCCGCCGCCGGTGGCGCCGCCTATGGGCCCGCCCTGACCGACGTGGTGATCCTGTCCGATCACGGCCGCATCTTCGTCACCGGGCCGGACGTGGTCCGCAGCGTGACCGGCGAGGACGTCGACATGGCGCGGCTTGGCGGCCCTGAGCCGCACAGCCGCCGCTCCGGCGTGGTGCACGTAGTGGCCGCGGACGACGCCGAGGCCATTACCCAGGCCCGGCGGATCGCCCTGCTCCTCGGCGACCAGAGCGCCATCGACCTGACCAGGGCGGACCTGGCCCCGGGCGGCTCGCTGGCCCGCCAGGCGGGCCCGGACCTCGGCGCGCTGCTGCCCGAGTCGCGGCGCCGGGCCTACGACGTGCACCCGCTGCTCGCTGGGCTGCTGGATGAGCCGGGCGTGGAACTGCATCCCCGGTGGGCGCCCAACGTGGTCACCATGCTCGGCCGCCTGGCCGGGCGGACAGTCGGCGTGGTCGCCAACAACCCGCTGCGGCTCGGCGGCTGCCTGGACGCGACCTCGGCCGAGAAGGCCGCCCGCTTCGTGCGGATGTGCGACGCCTTCGGCGTGCCGCTCGTGGTCATCGTGGACGTGCCGGGTTATCTGCCGGGCGTCGGCCAGGAGTGGGACGGCGTGGTACGCCGCGGGGCCAAGCTGCTGCACGCATTCGCTGAGGCCGTCGTGCCGCGGGTGACGCTGGTGACCCGCAAGGCCTACGGCGGTGCCTACATCGCGATGAACTCCCGCTCGCTGGGCGCGACCAAGGTGTTCGCCTGGCCCGGCGCGGAGGTCGCGGTCATGGGCGCGGTGGCGGCCATCCGGATCCTGCACCGGCGCACCCTCGCCGATGTGCCCGCCGACCAGTTGCACGAGGCCGAGACCAGGCTGGCCGAGGAGCATGAGCAGGAGGCGGGCGGCCTGGAACGCGCGCGGGCGCTCGGCGTGATCGACGAGATCATCGAGCCCGCCGCGACCCGCGAGGCGCTCGCCCGGGCCATTGCCGAGGCACCCCAGGTGCGCGGCCGGCACGGCAACATCCCGCTTTGACGAGGAGCGGCCACATGCGCCTGCTGGTGGTCGAGCACCAGCCCGACGCCCCGGCCGGACTGGTGGGCGGCTGGGCGGCCGGCCGTGGTCTGGCCGTGACCACGCTGCGCCCCGCCGCCGGCCAGCCGCTGCCGCGGTCCCTGGCGCCGGGCGACACCGTCGTCGTGCTCGGTTCCGAGAAGACCGCCTTCGACGATTCGGTTCCCTGGCTCCATGACGAGCTCACGTTCGTCGGGCAGGCACTGGACAGTAACGTTCCGGTGCTTGGTATTTGCTTTGGTGGTCAGGTCCTGGCCCGGGTGCTTGGGGCGCGCGTGTACCGGCTCGGCGCGTCCGAGATCGGCTGGGTCACGCTAGCGAGCGAGCGGGCCGGGCTGGCCGACGGGCCGTGGCTGGCCTGGCACCAAGACGGCTTCGAGTTGCCGGCCGGCTCCAGCCAGGTGGCCGCGGGCGCGGTATCGGTGCAGGCGTTCAGTGCGGGCCCCCATCTGGGCTTGCAGTTCCATCCTGAGGTGAACCGGCCAATCGTGCAGGCCTGGATCGCGGGCGCTGACCCGCCGCTGGACCCGTCATTGGCGCAGCGGCTGTTGCGCGACTATGACGACGCCGGGGAGAAGGCCGCCGCCAATGCCGAGGCGCTGTTCTCGGCCTGGCTCGACGGCGGCTTCACCGGGTACGCCAGTGAGTGAGCGGTCCGGAGGACGGTACGCCCGATGCCGGACCCGATGTCGCGGCCTACGGCGGTATTGGCGCGAAGCCTTGATGGAGCCGGAGCAATCCGGCGATTCGGGGCACGCGCCGCAGGAATGACGGCGGCCCGATGGCCGTTGCCGCCACTAGGCGTACTGGCATCACCCGCCGAGCGCCCCAACCGTCGGGAGCAACCGTGACCACTCCGCTGACCAAGTCCCTCTACACGGCCAGGGCCACCGCGACCGGCGGCCGGGCCGGGCATGCCGTTTCCGATGACGGCATCCTCGACGTGAACCTGCAGCCGCCCAAGGAGATGGGCGGCCCCGGCGGCGCCACCAACCCCGAGCAGCTTTTCGCCGCGGGTTACGCTGCCTGCTTCCAGAGCGCGCTGGGCGTGGTCGGCCGCCGCCAGGGCGTGGACACCAGCGATTCGCTCGTCGAAGCCGACGTCAGCATCGGCCCAGTAGCGGGTGGCGCATACGGCCTCGCGGTCAAGCTGCGGGTCACCATTCCGGGCGTGGACCCGGAGCAGGCCCAGTCGCTCACCGAGGCCGCGCACCAGGTGTGCCCGTACTCCAACGCCACCCGCGGCAACATCGACGTCACTCTAGAGACCGCCTGATCCCCCGGCAGGCTCTCTCCGGCGCGGCGGCTTTACCGCGGAGGCGGCCGCGCGCCGCCTGCACAGGACAGACGCGGCAATCAGGCCACCGATGGCGCCGGACAGATGGTCCTGCCAGCTGATTCCGCCGCCCTGCGGCACTACGTCGAAGATGATCCCCCAGTACAGCGCGCCCGCGATGAGCGCCGTGATGACGTCGGCCAGGCGGTGCTGGAAGAAGCCACGCGCGACCGTGTAAGTGAACAGGCCGAGAATCCAGCCGCTCGCGCCTATGGTGACGACGCCGGCCGGGCTGATGAGCCAGGTGCCCAGGCCGGCGACCACGATGATGATCAAGCTGGCCAGTGCGAACCGGCCCAGGCCCCGCCACGCGGCCAGCGTGGCCAGCACGAGAAACGGAAGGCTGTTGCCTTCGATGTGCTGCCAGCTCGCGTGCAGCCACGGCGCGGCGGCGATTCCGATCAGGCCATGCGCGGTGCGCGGCAGGATGCCGTAATCCTGATCGAGGACCTCCCCCATGTTCGCGTTCACGGCCTGGACTACCCACATGACCGCCAGCAGCCCGAACGCCGTCAGAAAGGCCTTGCCGCCCGCCGACCTGGGCTCCCGCTTGCGCACCTGGCTGGCAGTCATCCCGAATCAATCACCAGCCGGGCCGGGCCGGGCCGACGCTGAGTGCCACGCAACGGGATCGGGCCGCCGTTCCAGGCACCGTGCATACCCGACATCATAGGCGGAGTAGCACGCTGTGCTATCTGATGCTGCCCCAATGCGGCGGGCCAGGCGTCAACGCGGTGCATTGTGTGCGCAGGGGACGCACGATGCACCGCACTAACCGTTGTCCGGGGCCCGGGCGGCGGCGGTCCGGGCGTAGGCGTCCAAGACGAGGTCCCAGAAGCCGGGGACGTCGACGGACATGGCGACGAGGGCATTGCGCTCATGGTCGGGGGCGGTGAAGTCGGTGACGGTCATGCCCGCCGTCCACCGGCCGGCCGTCTCCACCTCCACCCGGGCAGGCACGCAGCCGAACAGGCCCGGCTCGGCCACCAGCGCGATCGCGCACACGTCGTGCACGGCTGGCCCCTCGGCCACGCCGGGCGCCAAGCCCACCGCTTCCTCGTGCCGGTATCCCGACAGAGCAGGCAGCAGCAGGTCGGTGCCGAGCCGCCCCAGGCTCCCCATCCGCTCCTGGACACCGGCCGTGGCCCGCACCTGGTGCGTCACATCCAGCCCGACCATGGTGACCGTCCACCCGGCGCCGAACACGATCGCCGCAGCCTCCGGATCGGCGGCGATATTGAATTCCGCGGCCGGGGTGACGTTACCCCGCCCGGCCGAGCCGCCCATGATGACGAAGTTCCTGACCTGGCTGACCAGCCGTGGCTCACGCCGGACGGCAAGCGCGATATTGGTCAGCGGGCCGGTCGCGACCAGGGTGATCTCGCCAGCCGCCGCGCCGATGGTATCGACCAGAAAGTCCACCGCGTGGCCATCCCGCGCACCGGACACGGCGGCCGGCAGACGCGCGCCACCCAGCCCGGACTCGCCATGCACGTGCCGGGCATCCAGCACCGACCGGAGCAGCGGCGCCGGGCTGCCGGCCACCACAGGCACCTCCGGGCAGCCGACAAAGTCCCGCACGCTGAGCGCGTTGGCCGTGGTCTTGGCCAGATCCACGTTCCCGCCGACGGTGGTCAGCCCCAGCAACTCCAGCCCGGGATGGCCGCAGGCGAAGGCGATCGCGAGGGCATCGTCGATCCCAGGGTCACAGTCGAGGATGATTTTCCTGAGCGGGCCCTGCGTCGGCTGCCCGGTCACGCAGCCAGGCCGGCCTCATCGATCAGGGCATTGATCTGGCTGTACAAGCTCCCGACCTGATCGGCGGTGGCATCCGGGCGGACAGATGCGATGACCGGGAAGCCGGCCTGGACCGCTCGCTCCAGCAGGGCCCGGGTGGCCAGCGCCAGCGCTGGTGTCCATTCATCCGGGACTCTGACCTCAAGCGTCATGACGCCTCCTTGGGGGGCGACCCCCGCACCCGCAACTGGGTGGCCGCGCAGTGATGCGGAGAGGTCCGTCACATCCATGGTAGGCCGATCGCCGCAGCCGTACCAGGACCCCCGTGCCCGCCGTACCCAGCCCGCCATGCCACGGCCGCCATGACCCGGCCAGCGCGAGGAGCCGGCTCACCCGGTCGCGTGCAGCCAGCGGACCGGGGCGCCCTCGGCCGCGCACCGGAACGGCTCGAGTTCGTCGTCCCACGGCTCGCCGAGCAGCCGGGCCAGCTCGTCCTCCAGAGAGCCGCGGGACGCGGCCGCGGCGGCCACCGTCATCGCCGCGCGCAGCCTGCTCTCGGGGATCATGATGTCCCCGTTCGCGCCCGTCACCGCGGAGAACGTGCCGAGCTCCGGCGTGTAGCTGTAGCGAACGGCGTCGCAGCCCGGGCTCGCCTCCTCGGTCATCTCGAAGCGGAGCCTGTTCCAGCCGGACAGCGCGGACACGATGCCCCCCGCCGTGCCGGCACGTCCCTGCCAGCTGAGTTCGGCGCGCAGCGACCCCGGCGCCGCGGGCTGACTTACCCAGGGCAGGCTCACGTGCACACCAAGTATCCCGGCCGCCGCCCACTCGATATGCGGGCATAGCGCCGGGGGGGCGGAATGGATCTGCAGCACGCCTCGTACGGACACCAGACCTCCTTGCGAGCGACCGAGGTGCGTCTTCCCCAACGACCTCGGCGGCCACGCAGCCAGGAATCTCGTGTCCGGCGATATGGTCCGCAGTTCCTGCGTCGTATTCTGCCTCACCGCGCCCGCCGGCACCAGCCTTCACGGCGTGTTGACCGGCATGATGTAGTAGGCAGGTGATCCCCCGACGCGGGGCACCCGCCGCCTCAGCACCCTCTGCCCATGCACCCGGTGCCCCCGCACCTGCCCCGCCAGCCGTTCCCGGCCAGCTGGGCGAGCGCGACATCGCCGGGCTGGTGTTTGTCGGCGAGATGTACGGCATCCAGCTCGACCAGCTTGCCACACTGCTCGGGGTGCCCGAGCAGCGGGCCGGCGGATTCGCGCTGCGCTGGCGGCGGCTCCGGTACGCGGAGTCGGCCCGGCTGGGCCCGGGGCGCCCGTGGGTCTGGCTGACCCGGACCGGACTTGGCGTATGCGGCCTGCCGTACACCGCGACCGCGCCCGCCCTGTCCAGGCTGGCGCATATCCGCGCGGTCACGGCCGTCCGGCTGGCCATACAGGCCACGGCCAGCTATGCCGAGGCCGACGCGTACTGGCGCGGCGAGCGGCGGCTGCGCGCCCGGGCCGGCGGCCGGGTGGGCTTACGCGAGCACTTCCCGGACGGTGAGATCCACTGGCCGGACAGTGCCAGTCCAGACAGTGCCAGTCCAGACGGGGCCAGTCCAGACGGGGCCAGTCCAGACGGGGCCAGTGTGGCCTGGGCCGGCGAGTGCTGGGCGGTCGAGGCTGAGCTCACCCGCAAGACCGTCGCCCGGACAGCCGCCATCATGACCGAGATCCTCACCCGGACGGGCGATTACGGCTGCCCGGCCGCCGAGGCCAGGGTGCCGGGCCGCGAGCCGCGGCACGCCCGCGTCCTGTACCTCTGCTCGCCCGCCGCCCGCCATACTGTGGCCCGGGCCCGCGACGCGCTCGGCGGATATGCGGCCCGGGTGGAGATCCGGGACCTGCCCCCAGGAGCCGCCACATGATCACCCGCTATCTGGGCCTGCTGGCGGCGCGCGGGATGGTCCGCCTGCTGGCGAAGGTGATCAAGCTGACGGCGATCGTTGTGGTAATCGTGGCGTCCGCACCGGTGTCCCTGGTGGCCGCTTACTCCGCGACGCTGGCCTGGTTACTGGGCTGGCCGCCGCGGCAGCTCTACCGCGCGGCCGCCTGCTGCGGGCCCATGCTGGCCGCATGGCTGGCCGCCACCGCGGTCGCCACCCGGTCACCGGCCCGGGTCGCGGCCGCTCCCTACACGGCCTGGCTGGCCATGTGGCACGACGGCGCGGCCGGCTCGTACGCGCTGGCGGCGGTCACCATCGCGCCGGCCGCGGTCCCACTCGGCCTGGTCGCGGGCGCCGTCGCCTGGCGCTACCGGATCTACTCGATGGAGACCGGCGCGGGCGGACTCGCTCCCAGCGCTCCGGCCACCTTCGACCTGCGCCAATGGCGCCACCAGGTGCGCACGGCCCAGGCCAGGATCTCGGCCCCAGGTTCCGTCCCACTCATTTCGCGCAACGGAACAATCCTGGCCGGTGCCGTCATCAGGGCCATCGATCATCCGCAGCTGCCGCTAGCCTGCATCCCGTACTCCAGGCTGCGCTCCCACCAGGTCGTGATCGGTACCTCGGGGACCGGGAAGACCACCCTGCTGCTGAGGCTGTGGGCCGGATTCATGGCCATGGGGCGGCAACGGTACGCAGCCGGGGCCTCCCGCCGCCCGATGCTGGTCGTCCTGGACTGTAAGGGCGGCGCTGACTCACGGCGGATCGCCGAGCGGACCCGCCGGGTGCTGCGCGGCGTCGGCGCGCGGAGCACCGCGATCTGGCCGGACGAGGCGAGCCTGTCACTGTGGGCGCTGCCACCGGACCAGCTCACCACCACGCTCGTCGACATGATCGAGCACGGGACCGGCGGGGCGGCCTACTACGCCGACATAATGGAGGCGATCGTGACGCTGGCCGTGCAGGCGCCGGCCGGGCCTCCGGCCAGCGCCGCCGAGTTCCTGGCCCGGCTCGATACTGGCTGGCTGACCACGGCCTACGCGCTCGCAGGCCGGGCGGAAGACGTGGCCCTGCTGCGCACCGCGGCGCGGCACATCGGCGATATCGCGCTGCGATTCCGGACCCTGTTCCGCCGCCTGGGCCACGGGCTGGATGGGCCAGGGACGTTCGGGGACGCGGACGTCTGGTACTGCATCCTCGAGGGGACCGCGGAGATCACCGTCGCCGAGGCGCAGGCCCGCGCGCTGGTGGACATGCTGGCCAGTTACGCGGCACATGGCGGCGCGGCCGAGATCCTGCTCGCCGTGGACGAGTTCAGCGCCGTGTCGCGGCGGCTGCCGATCTGGCAGCTGTACGAGCGGGCCCGCTCGCTGGGCCTCGCGGTCCAGGTATCCGCTCAGTCCTGGGAGGGCCTGGCCGCGCAGGAGGACGAGCGCTACCGGGTCGCCGCGACCGCGGATGGCGGCATCTGGCTGCTGCGCACCCCACGCCCAGAACCTGCCACCGCGCTGGCGGGCACCCGGCGCGCGGTGGATACCAGCCGGCGGCTACTCGGCGGGGCCCTGTCCGGAGCCCTGTTCGGATCAGCACGGTGGAGCCACCAAGGGCAGTCTGGTGAGCGCCGCACGCCGGTAGTCGACGCCGATCTCGTGCGCCGCCTCGCGGTGGGGCAGGCCGCGTACATCTACCGGGGCGGCGTCACCTACGTCCAGGTGAAGCGGCTGGTGGCGGCGCCCGCCGAGCTGCCGCGACCGGCCCGGCCAGCTGCCGGCGGCTCCATGCGCACTGCCGCCGCCGGGGAGCCGGACGAGGCGGCGGCCACGCTGGACCGGCCGCGCACGGGGCAGGGGGCGGC
>OBLW0100001766.1_pt1 | contig 18027 bp, 14 predicted proteins | sample 1520161 | NCBI WGS metagenome assembly OBLW01 (sample SAMEA3539309, study PRJEB22396) | soil metagenome | biome: tundra; feature: field; material: soil | place: USA | collected 2010-05 | depth 0.15 m | reverse complement strand
TTTTCATTTCCGCAAAGACATGAATCTCATAACAAATCGATTATTATGCTTCTCCTGTTATTCATAATTTCATTAAACGCACCTCTGCTTCCTCAATCTCTAAGTCCCAAAAGAGAGTTCAGGGGTATCTGGATCACTACTGTAGAGAACATCGACTGGCCTTCTAATAAAAACCTTTCCACAGAACAGCAGAAACAGGAATTTATCACAATCATCGACCGTTTGAAAAAAGATAAATTCAATGCAGTATTTGTTCAGATACGCCCCTCCTCTGATGCCATGTATGAAAGTAGCATAGAACCATGGAGCCAATTGCTTACAGGCAAACAGGGGAGAAGCCCGTCCCCATATTACGACCCCCTGAAATTCATAATCGAAGGATGTCATAAACGTGGAATTGAAATACATGCTTGGTTCAATCCATTCCGTAGTGTAATGGATATTCATAAAAGTTATGTCTCTCCTCAACATGTTTCACGACGCCACCCCGACTGGAATGTTACATATGGAAATTATAAATGGCTTAATCCGGGATTACCAGAAGTGCGGGACTATGTCCTCAAAGTTGTTATGGATGTTGTTCGCAGATATCCCATCGATGGCGTCCATTTTGACGATTACTTCTATCCATATCAGCTTAAGAATAAGAAATTCCATGACGAAAAAACCTTCGCGCAATATTCACGTGGTATTAAAAATCTTGCCGATTGGCGGAGGGATAATATAAATCTCTTTGTTAAAAGTGTTTCAGCTAGTATCAATAAAGTTAAGCCTGGACTTAAGTTCGGTATATCTCCATTTGGTATTTGGAAAAATAAAACCAATGATCCTTTGGGATCACAAACTACTGGTTCTGAAAGTTTCAATACCACTTATTCTGATTCCAGAAAGTGGCTTAAAGAAGGATGGATAGATTATCTCGTACCTCAGTTGTATTGGCATATCGGCAATGCCAGAGCAGACTACAAAACCCTTGCTTATTGGTGGAATGAAAATTCCTTCGGAAAAAACATTTATTTGGGAGAATCAGTTTATAAAATAGGATCTGATAAAAATATTGATTGGTCCGATGGCTCCCAGATCCCTTCTCAAATAAAACTAAATCGGCGCCTGAATAATATCAAAGGTAATGTTTTCTTTAATACAAATTCGGTTATTAAAAATCCTCTGGGAATAGAGGACTCATTAAGAAATAATTATTACAAATACTTTGCCCTAACTCCTCAGATCGAAGCGAAGGATAAACCCACAGCCCAGCCTCCCTTTAATCCCGCTTATCAAACTGTAAATGGACAAATATTATTGAATTGGCAGAAGCAAGGGAAAAGTGTTAACAACGATACGGCATTATACTTTGTTATTTATCGCTTTGAAGAACATAACAAAATTGATATTTCACGTAGCGACAAAATAGCAAACGTCCTGTATGGAACAGAAACTGACTGGCTTGATACGCAACGAGTAAATAATTCTCAGGGAATAACCTATGTCATAACTTCCTTGGATCATTCTGGTAATGAAAGTAATGATATGTGCAGAATAACTATTCCCCCTGTTTCAATAGCAAGCGATTTAATTGAAGGTAATATCATCACCTCTAACCCAAATTCACTTTCAATCAATAAGAACAAAACAGGATTAGTAATAACTGTTAACTTGGCTGCCTCCGGTTTCATAACATTAAAAGTCTATGACGTGCTGGGCAATGAAATAAAAAGGTTATTCTATGGATATAAAAAACTGGGGAATTACAAATTCCAATTTCCCGCCAAGGACCTTAACTCAAAAACAACTATAGTTCAGCTTAAAACTGATGGTTACTATTCTTCAAAAAAAGTAACATCAAACTAATTCACTCCCCAAACATCTAAATAAGACAATATTCAAGTTCCCTTACTTCTTAAAGTATTCCTTCATCGGCTTGAAATAAAAATCTTTCCATCCCTTCTTATAATCCTTTCCCATTCCTTCTGGGATACCTGAATGTTTCAAGGTTACCTTTGTTCCAGCCTTCTTTGGTTCAAATACAATTTCAATAAAAGATTCGGGATGCTTATCCGGAAAGTCCGTTGCTCTCCATGATTGCACAATTCTTTTATGTGGCTCAAGTATTAGGTTCTTCCCTGAAATATAACCGTCGTATGCAGTAAACTTACGGTTAAGTCCTTTACTAACTACTGCCTTGCTTCCTGTAAATGAAGAATGCTCCTTGCTGTTGAGCCATGCACTGTATAGCTTATCGTTTGCAACTGGAAAATTATCAGATACAACTATAGTTTCTTTCATATTCGATATATCCTTTTAATAAATTGTGTTCTAAATTATTATATCGATACTTGAATTAACTTGATACTTGTCAATTCAAGATTTCCTCGGGTAAGTTCCAAAACGAGACAAATGATCCTATTTACCCCCTATATTCTAAGCGAGAGATGAGTATGAGATGAGCGAGAGATGAACGACTCAGTATACCAATAGCTCTGCCTCAGATCAAAAGGAGCGATCAATACTTCCTTAATGTCTCAAAATGTACTATTCCAATTATTCATATTGATTAAGCAATCCATACAAAATTCCCATTTCTTTAACGAATAGTTAAATCCATGTGACATTACTCACGAGTCATATTACTGCATTTTGAATTACCTAAATATGTCATATTTTGTCACATAAAATTAATAAAAAGTTGAAATATGAACTTAAAACTAAACTATCTGCTAACATTTGTAACAATGATCACATTTATCTGTTTCCCCCAAAAGAAGGTATTTCTTTTTGATAATCTTCATGCTGAAACGGCTGGTAACGCTGACTGGGTTATTGATGAAGATAATCTTGTCCCGGCAAGATATCCTACTCCTGCACAATCTACAGTAACTTCATCAACTGTGGAAACATACTGGACCGGTGCTTTATCTTCATGGGGAATCGCATTAGTAAAACTGGGAGATTCTGTTGAGACCCTTACTGCTACCGCTACTTTAACTTATGGTACTTCCAATGTGCAGGATCTGAAAAATTATGATGTTTTTATTATTGATGAACCAAATATAAAATTCAGCACAGCTGAAAAAACTGCTTTGATAAATTTTGTTCAGAATGGTGGCGGATTGTTTATGATCTCAGATCATACCGGTTCAGATAGGAATAATGATGGTTGGGACTCCCCTATGATTTGGAATGATTTATTTACTAACAATGGCATTATTACAAATCCTTTCGGTATGTCGGTTGATCTTGTAGATATTTCACAAACCACCACAAATGTTTTGGCAGATGATTATTTAACAGCAGGAACAGCTGGTACTGTTACCGCCATGAAATGGAGTGATGGTTCTACTACAACTCTTAATCCTGCTGCAAATAGTACTGTCACTGGGGTAGTCTGGACAACAGGCACAGCTCATGGAAATACTAACCTCATGGTATCCCGTGCTAAGTATGGAACGGGAAGGGTTGTACTCGTCTGCGATAGCTCGCCTGCTGATGATGGCACTGGTGGCTCAGGAAACACTCTTTATGTGGGATGGTTGGATCCCTCTGTTAATGGTAGCCATGCTGCCCTGCATTTGAATGCTTCATTATGGCTTGCTAAGATTTTGGAACCCGATCCTTTACCTGTTGAACTGAAATCATTTACTGCGTTCACTTCTGGTAATAATGTTAACTTAAAGTGGATTACAGCTACTGAAATAAACAACTCCGGTTTTTCTGTCGAAAGAAGCTTCGATAATAATAATTTCATTGGCGTTGGCTTTATAACTGGAAAGGGCACATCTACAAAAACAAGTTCTTATTCTTTTAGTGATAATAATCTTGCCCCTGGATCATATGCATACAGGTTAAAACAAGTGGACTTTGATGGGAAGCTTAACTATTCCAATGTAGTAAATGTTAATATTACTGCACCAGCCGTATTCTATCTGGGGCAGAATTATCCCAATCCTTTCAATCCAAGTACATCAATTAAATACTCGATCCCTCGGGATGGTTTAGTAAGTCTTGCCGTTTATAATATTCTGGGAGAAAAGGTATCAACTTTAGTAAATCAGAATATGAGTGCTGGCAATTATGAGGTTAAATTCGATGCATCACATTATGCAAGTGGAATTTATTTCTACCGTCTCGATGCAGGAGTCTATTCTTCAATGAAGAAAATGATCTTAATGAAATAACCACTGACCCATAGACATTTGCTTATTTAGTCCGGTAGACTGCTTCTCAGTTCACTGGACTTTTTAATATATACTGATTTTCATGTATATTAGTCCACAAAAAAAAGCTAAATGTCCACTAAGAAGAAAGTTAAGTTTATATTTGTAACCGGAGGTGTAGTCTCTTCACTTGGTAAAGGGGTTACAGCTTCATCACTTGGACTCCTGTTAAAACAGCGTGGCTTTAAGGTAACAATCCAGAAATTTGATCCCTACCTAAATGTTGATCCCGGAACTATGAGCCCATTCCAGCATGGTGAAGTTTTTGTCACCGAGGATGGTGCTGAAACTGATCTCGATCTTGGTCATTACGAAAGATTTCTCAATGTGAACATGACTAAGGCCAATAATACTACAACTGGACAGGTCTATTTCAACGTCATAAATAGGGAAAGACGTGGTGATTTTCTTGGCGCAACCGTTCAGGTCATTCCTCATATTACAGATGAAATTAAATACAGGATGACTCGCTTAAGCGAACTTGGCGATTATGATATTATAATTTCAGAGATCGGCGGAACTATTGGCGATATCGAAAGCCTTCCCTTTATCGAAGCAATGCGTCAGCTAATGCTTGAGATTGGTAAAAAAAATGCTCTTTGTATTCATGTAACTCTGGTACCCTTTCTTACTGCTGCCGGGGAAGTAAAAACGAAGCCTACACAGCATAGCGTAAAGAATTTACTGGAACTTGGTATTCAGCCCGATTTCCTTATCTGTAGATCAGAAAAAAAGCTTGAAAAACCAATAAGGGATAAAATTGCTCTTTTCTGTAATGTTGACTCTAAATCCGTAATATCCGCTTATGATTGCAAATCTATCTATGAAGTTCCCTTGGTTTTATTCAAGGAAAAATTCGATACACTTGTCCTTAAAAGACTTAATCTCCCTGAAAAAAAAATAAGACTGGATGAATGGGAAAATTGTATAGACGGTATTAAGAATCCTTCCTCAGCGGTTGAAATTGCTCTTGTCGGGAAATATGTCGAACATCTCGATGCATATAAAAGCATTATGGAAGCTTTTGTGCATGCGGGTGCCGATAATAATACTAAAGTTATTGTCAGGGCAATCAGCGCTGAGCAGTATGAGTTCGATAACCCTGAAAAACTTCTCCAGGGAGTATCAGGAATCCTCGTCCCTGGTGGTTTTGGTGAAAGAGGCATAGAGGGCAAAATTAATGCTGTCAGATATGCTAGGGAAAATAATATTCCCTTTTTCGGAATTTGCCTTGGATTGCAATGCGCTGTAATAGAATTTGCAAGAAATGTATGCGGTATTGCTAAAGCCAATAGTTCAGAGTTTAAGAAGAATAATTTCAGTATTATCGATCTTATGCCCGATCAGAAAAACATAAAAAATATGGGCGCAACAATGAGGCTCGGTGCTTATCCTTGTCTAATTCAGAAAGGAACCCTTGCTTGGAAAGCTTATAAATCAGATTTTATTTCGGAAAGACATAGGCACAGGTTTGAGGTCAATAATAAATTCCGGAGTGTCCTTAATGAAAATGGAATGATCTTCAGCGGTCTTTCTCCCGATATGGAACTTATCGAAATCATTGAATTACCCGGGCATCCTTGGTTCCTCGGTTGCCAGTTCCATCCGGAATTAAAATCCCGGGCTACTAAAGCACACCCGCTATTCAGGGAATTTGTGAAAGCATCAATGAAATATTCAGCTAATAAAATACCTGTCATCAATAATCAACCTTTACTCTCAAAATAATTTATATATAAGATCAAATTTTAATAATGAAAATTAAACTATTATTTCTTTTTACGCTTCTTGTTAGTTCATTTAATCTTGCCCAGTCCGATATTGAAAGAGGAGTTCTTAAGGGACTTGATTATTGTTACAATTTCAAATGGGGGAAAGCCGATGAGGAATTTCAGAAGTTAATTGAAAAATATCCCGATGACCTTCGTGGATACCATTATAAATCTACAATTTCACTTTGGTATTATCTGAGCAGCAAAAGCACTGATGATTACCAGAATTTTGTTAGGTATTCAGACTTTGCCATTGAAAAGGGTGGTAAACAACTGGACAATGATCCTGATAATGAAATAATCCTTTATACCTTAGGTACTGCCTATAGCAGTAGGGCTATCGTTTTTGCGAAAGCTGAAAGCTATCTTAATGCCGCTTGGGCAAGTAAAAAATCAGAATCCTATTTGAATGATGCTCTGAAAATAAATCCTAAAAGAGCAGATGCTTACTTGGGATTGGGACTGTACAATTTTGCTGTGGGTCAAATACCATCTGGTTTTAAATGGGCGCTTAGTCTTGCAGGTATAAAAGGGAATAAAGAGCTTGGCATTCAATATCTCAGGAAGGCCGCTAATGAAGGCTATTTATCTAAAACGGAAGCCTCATATTACCTGAGCCAGATCTATTCGGAAGCTGTAAATAATTATGATATGGCTGCCACATTCCTGAAACCATTAATAAAAAAATATCCTGATAATTTGTTATTCAATTATTCTATGGGTGTACTTGAAATAAAAAGAAAAAACCTTTCTCAGGCTGAAAGAATAATATCTAAAATACTCAAGACCAATGAGACTAATTTCAAGGAACTGGTTTATTTCTCTAACTTCCTTATGGGAGATATTTATTTCAAAGAGAATAATTTCAATGATGCAAAAGAATATTATATTACATTCCTTGCGTCTTACAACCAGAAAGATTATAAGGGGATAGCATCCTACCGATTGGGGGTTTGTTATGAGCTTACTGATGATCGGAATACAGGCGTGCAGTATTTCAATCAGTCTGATAAAGGTAACATGGATTTGGATGATGATGTCTTTGCCAAAAGAAAGGGAGGAGTATTTTCCAAAAGGTCTATTGCCTCTACCGAGGCTGAAGTATTAAAAGCCGCAAACCTCATTGATCAGGGAAATTGTAAAGAAGCAATAGTCAAGCTTAATATTTGTTTGGATCAGATCAAGTCGGACAGACTGAAAGCAGAGGCAAACTATTATATCTCTACTGCATTTTTCTTTTTAGGTAAATATGAAGAAGCAATTAAATTAGCAAATGCAGCAAAAGGATTCAATAGCTCTGAAGAAAGTTGGATAAAACCGTTTGCAGATTACTATATTGCCCAATCCATGCTCAGGTTAAATAAAAAAGATGACGCTCTGAAAATGATTGAGGAAGCTGAGGATTTCAATAATTATGACTATCAGAATAAGCTTAAAAACTTATTATTTGCGTTAAAAACCCAGTGATAATATCAAGAGCTGTTATTTTTCTTAACTATATGAAATTTAATATTTCTTACTTCCATTTGTAATTGGTAAATTTACTTATACTAAGAAAGCATTTAATACAAGGTCAATGACTTATTAGTCATTTGTACCCCCGGTAAAATAAAATTATTAAAGATATTTACGTGTACTGTACACCTTAAACACTAAGAGGAACTATGGGTTTTTTAGATTTGTTTTCAGCAGATATCGCTATGGATTTAGGTACTGCTAATACTTTAATTTATGTTAAAGGTAAAGGAATTGTTCTTAATGAGCCCTCTATAGTGGCTTTTGATAGGAATACAAAAAAAATTATTGCTTTGGGAAATAAAGCAAAAGAAATGCAGGGAAGGGAACATAAGGATATCAGGGTTACCCGTCCTATGCGTGATGGTGTGATCGCAGACTTTGAAATCGCTGAAGGTATGATTCGTGCTTTCATTAAGAAAGTCAGAGCGGGCGCCCTCTCAAGCCGCAGAGTAGTTGTAGCTGTACCAAGTGGTGTTACTGAAGTCGAAAAAAGAGCAGTAAGGGATAGCGCTGAACATGCCGGTGCTAAAGAAGTTCATCTGATTGCAGAACCTATGGCAGCTGCCATCGGTATCGGTATTGACGTCGAAGCCGCTGTCGGTAATATGATCATTGATATAGGCGGTGGTACTACTGAAATTGCCGTTATTGCGTTATCCGGAATTGTAAATGAAGAATCTATTAGAATTGCCGGTGATGAAATGAACTATGCTATCATGCAGTTCTTCAAGAAAAACCATAATATATTGATAGGGGAAAGAACCGCTGAAGCAATTAAATGCGAAGTGGGTTCTGCTGTCCCTCTTAAAGAAGAAATTACAATCCAGGTTAAGGGGAGAGATTTGGTAGGGGGCATTCCTAAAACTACTGAAGTAAGCTCAGTTGAAATTAGAGAAGCTTTGAATGAAGCTGTTGTGCAGATTGTTGATGCCGTTAGACAGTCACTGGAACGGACTCCCCCTGAACTTTCAGCCGATATCCTTGACCGCGGAGTTATGCTGACCGGCGGTGGAGCTTTGTTAAAAGGTCTCGATGAAAGAATCAGGATGGAAACAAACCTACCTGTGCATGTTGCCGATGATCCATTAACTGCCGTTGTTAGAGGTGCAGGTAAAGTAATAGATAATCTTAATCACTATCAAAAAGTTTTAATCCGTAACAGAAGATATTAATGTTCAGATTCTTTTCTAATATCTGGGTAAACTTTAAAGAATATTTCATACTTGTATTTCTTCTTATCATTGGTTTAATCCTGCTGTCATCTAATCAGAAACCTGGTGTTAAAACAGTCAGAGCAGTCGCTTTCGGTACTTTTGCCTCTCTCACATCAATTGTAACAGATGTTATTAGTGTGGCACAGATTAAGTCTGACAATACGCGCCTGAGAGAAAAGAATGCCGAACTTATGCTGCAGATGAATAAACTCAGGGAGTTTGGCATAGTTAACGAAGAATTAAAGGGTCTCATAAAAATGAAGGATACTGTAAAGTATCCCCTCATCTCTGTTAAGATTGTATCCAAATCATTCTCAACTTCACAGAATACTATAACTCTGCTTGGCGGAAGTTCTAAAGGTATTAAACCGGGTATGCCTGTCGTTAATGATCAGGGTCTACTTGGAATTATCTATTCAACCTCCGATGATTTCTCTATAGCAAGAACATTAAGGAATAGGGATTTGAAACTTACGGTCAAGGATGAACGAAGCCGTATCGATGGCATCATGAAATGGAATGGTGATGATCTTGTAATGGTTGATGTCCCTAAAACCTTCGATATAAAACCGGGGGACAGAATAATAACTTCTGAATTAAGCTCTTTGATTTCCATCCCCGTGCCCATTGGTATTGTGATGGAATTAAGTAAAGTGGATATCGGAATCTTTAATGAAGTCAGAGTTAGGCCCTTTGTTAATTTCTCAAGAGCAGAAAATGTTTATGTCATAGGTATCGTTGAATCAAAACAAAAAAACCAATTGGAACTAAATTTCTTTAATCGTAAATAAATGCGTCCATATATACTGCCGATAATTTATTTCTTTATTCTTCTTCTTCTGCAGACTACAGTAGTAAACCTGATCTCGATTAACTATATCGTCCCTGATCTTATTCTGATATTGCTTGTGTTTTATACAATAAAGAATAACCAGATCTATGGCATGGTGCTTGGATTTATTTTTGGTTTTCTTTTTGACATTATAACTGGTAGCTTACTCGGTAGTTCGGTAATCTCTAAAACTATTACCGGATTTACAGCAGGTTATTTTTCCAATGAAAATAAAAGAGAGACGTATCTGAATTCCTACGCTTTTCCCTTAATTGTTTTACTGTGCGGAGTTATTGATTCCTTCGTATATGCATTCTTTTCATCCTCCAATTTGAACTCTAATTTTATGCTGAATATGCTGCAGCAGGGTATATTCCCTGGTGTATATACAGCTGCCATTAGCGTAATTGTTCTCTTCTTCATGCCTAAAAGGAGCATTCGTTGAAAGCCGAAGGATTTGCTTCAATATCAAGAAAGACAGTAATATATTTTATTGTTGTAGCCAGCTTTGCCATCTTTTCTTTCAGACTTATTCAGATGCAGATTATTGAACATCAGGCTTTTGATGAAAAATCTGCAAGCAATAGTATTAAGCCCATTGAACAAGTTCCTCTTAGAGGTGTATTCTACGATCGGCATCTGGAAGTAATTGCATCTAATTCTCCCGCCTATACTTTAAGGATAACTCCTTCTGAATATGATAGAAAATTAAGCAGACTCCTTGAAACTGTTATAGATGCTGATCCTGGCTTTATAGATAAGATTCTCTATAACAACAGGTTCTATTCCAAATACTTGCCGATCAGAATAAAAAGAGGAATAGATTTCAAAGCCGTAGCATGGCTGGAGGAGAACGCAGAACACCTCCCCGGAGTCGACTATATCGTCGAAATGCAAAGAAGTTATCCCGCTGGTATTGTTGGTTCACATCTGTTTGGCTATAATAAAGAAATTTCTCCGCAGGCTCTTGAGAAGGAAAAGAATTACTACTCTCCGGGTGATTATGTCGGAAATACCGGTATCGAAAAAACTTATGAAAAAGAACTTCGCGGTCAAAAAGGATATAATTATGTCCTCGTCGATGCTAAGAGAAAAGAAATTGGTAAGTATAAAAACGGAACACAGGATAGTGTTTCCCATAAAGGACGCGATCTGGTCCTCTCTATCGATGCCGATGTGCAAAGAGTCGCAGAACAGGAACTTAAAGGCTTCAGGGGCGCTGCTGTGGCTATTGAACCTAAGACTGGCGAAGTCCTTGCTCTTGTCAGTGCTCCCGATTTCGATCTTAACCAGTTCTCCTATATAACTTCCAGGGATTATTTATCAAGTCTGTATAACGATCCCGCTAAACCTTCCTTTAACAGATCAACAATGTCTGGTAAACCTGCTGGCTCTACATTTAAGATTATGGCTGCTATTGCCGCGTTGGATATGGGGGTTATTACAACTGAGACTATTATTACCTGCGGAGGTGGATTTTATTACGGTAGGTTCTTTAAGTGTCACGGCGGTCCTCATGGTCCTCTTAATGTAATTCATGCCATAGAAAAATCATGCAATACTTTCTTCTATAATCTGATTTATAGGATTGGACTGGATAAGTGGTCAGAGTATGCCCATAGATTAGGATTTGGACAGAAAACAGGTATCGATATCACCGATGAGTCCAATGGTTTTATTCCTAACTCAAAATACTATGAAAAGATATATGGTCCCAATTGGCCAAAGAGTATTATGGCAAGCCTTGGTATTGGTCAGGGTGAAGTTAGCGTTACCCCTATCCAGTTGGCTCAATATGTTTCCCTTATAGCTAATTTTGGTAATACATATGTCCCGCATATTGTAAAAGGATATTTAAAGGAAAATACTAAGGAATATGTACCACTGAAATTTAAGGAGATAAGGACTGGTATAAATCCGAAAGTATTCGATATTGTACGGCAGGGAATGTTCCTTGTTGTTCAGGGTGCTGGAACTGCTACCGGGCTGAAAATGGATGACCTTAAAATTGCCGGCAAAACTGGTACTGCTCAGAATCCCCACGGTAAAGACCATGCCTTGTTTATTTGCTTTGCCCCTTATGATGATCCTAAAATAGCAATCGCTGTTGTTGTTGAAAATGTTGGCTTCGGTGCTACTTATGCCGCTCCTATTGCAAAAAAAATGATCTTAGCTTATCTGAAAAAAGAAACGCTTAAGAAAGATTCTAAACCATTGCTTACTAAATATCAACTTCTGGGTGCTAAGCTTGAGAATTGATTATAAATTAGAGGATAAATTTGATGTAGGTCTGTTCATCTCATTTCTGATATTATTCATAATTGGACTTGCAGCTATCTATAGCTCTACTCTCCATAACCATGCAGCAAGCGGTAATTTTGAAAAACAGGTATTCTGGGGACTTACAGGACTCTTCGTCTTCTTTATAGTATATTATCTTCCCACTACTGCATTCCGCCGTATCGCAGTTCCTTCCTATCTCCTGTCTTTATTCTTCCTTGTTATCGTGCTCGTTATCGGCAGAAGGATATATGGTCAGAGAAGCTGGTTTGGATTTGGATCATTTGGCTTCCAGCCTTCCGAGTTTGCTAAAATAGGTACTATCCTTGGTCTTGCTTATTTCATGAGCAGGAAACATGTAAATATTGAAACCTTTAAGGATATATTTATTTCCATGGGCATCGGTTTATTTCCTGTAGGATTGATCTTCCTCGAGCCCGATATGGGCACATCATTTGTATTCTTTGCGCTTATTCTTGTTATGCTCTTCTGGAAGGGGATTAGTCTATTCGGATTGTTTGTCGTGCTTTCCCCCGCAATAGTTGCCCTCTCCTCGTTATTCGGTCCTTTATATTTTGTCTTTACTATGTTGCTTGTGATATTGGCTCTTATTTTCTTTAAGAAAGATATTTTCTTTAGTGGTGCTATTCTTGCTTTGAATCTTGGGGCGGGATTCTTCACGGATTATGTGTATAGGGCTCTTAGCCCGCACCAGCAGAAAAGGATATTAACCTTTATCAACCCTGGCTCTGATCCCCTCGGTTCTGGATATAATGCTATTCAGGCTAAGGTAGCTATAGGTTCCGGCGGATTATTAGGTAAAGGATTTTTAGCCGGCAACCAGACTCAGCTCCAGTATATTCCTGAACAATGGACTGACTTTATTTACTGTGTCATTGGTGAAGAATTTGGATTTATAGGTAGTTTCATTGTACTGATGCTTTTCCTCTATATCTTCCTTAGAATAATTAAAATAGCTTCCTTGACTAAAGATGAATTTATCAGCTTAACTCTCATTGGTATCCTGTCTGTCTATTTTATTCACGTTCTTATCAATATAGGTATGGTAACAGGACTCATTCCCGTAATTGGTATCCCACTCCCGTTTGTCAGTTACGGAGGTAGCTCTCTTCTTGTTAATATGTTTATGCTTGGTATAGTTGCAAATATCTATAGAACAAGAAAAAATTACATTTAGTTTCTCTTAAAAATACCCCCTAATCCAATAACATCCTGATCCGCTCCCTTAAAATGATGATAATAATAATCATTTTAATCTGATATTATTATTTACTATTGATTGTTTTATTATTAACTTTTATTAAAATAATAATACCTCTTTCTAGCTAACGGTTTTACTGCATGCAGAAAACAAGTAAAATACATGAAAGGTTCTTAAGTGAGATCTGGAAAAAACAGAATTTCACTAAGAACTTATTTACTCAGGATGGACAGAAGATCGAAATTATTGACTCCGGGATGGAAAATAATGAACTGGGTGGTCCTGATTTTAAGAATGCGCGTATTAAGATTGGTAATTTAACTTACTTCGGGGATGTGGAAATTGACAGCTTCCATTCCGATTGGAAAGCGCATGGGCATAGCATAAACAAAAAGTATAATAAAGTCGTTCTTCACGCTGTCCTCGATAATAACACCTTCCAGCCCTTCGTTTTTACACAGGAAGGCAGAAAAATCCAATCCATCTGTCTGAATAATTGCCTCGCTAACAACCTTAGAAATTCTATTCAGGAAGCTATCTTGTCCGAAAGGGAGAAAAGAACTACTAAACTCCGATGCGATGAACTTAATCAGCTAATGGACTCAAAGGAAAAACTTGACCTCCTTTATGAACTCGGGATAAACAGGTTTAAACTTAAATGCTCCAAAATGTATGACCGCCTTAAAGAAATATCCTACGTTAATACACTGCATTTGAAAGAGCCGATGATAAATTATTCTCCTGATGAAAACTTCTATAATAAAAAATTTACAGATGAAGACTTTATCGATAAGGATATCTGGCACCAGCTGATCTACGAGTCAACATTTGAGGCTTTGGGGTATTCCAAAAATAAAGATATCATGTTTAATCTCGCAAAGAGTGTCCATGTAAATTATCTGAAGAATTTTGCTGATGAGAATGATTTTGAAATGATTGTCGAGTCCATATTATTCAATGTTAGCGGCCTTATTCCCGATGTAACAAAATTACCTGACGAAGAAACTATCGCGTATGTTAGAAATCTTAAGGAAATTTGGGCTAACCTTAAGTATAAATATGACGGCAAAACTTTCCATCCCGCACATTGGCATTTCTTTAGGTTAAGACCGCAAAACTTTCCTACCGTCCGGTTGGCAGGGGGATGTAGACTCGTCTATAAATTGCTTCACGAAGATCTTTTCTCAAAAATCCTTAAGATCATGAAAAGAATTGGGGATAATAAAAAAATAGTCTCTGATATCAGAAACCTCCTGATCATCAAATCCGATGGATATTGGAAAGCCCACTATATCTTCGATCAGCCTGCTAAGATTCCCCTCAATTACTTCCTTGGTTTGTCTCGTGTTGATGAGATTATTGTAAATGTCCTTCTCCCTTCTATAGCGGTTTACTATGAAATATTTGGGCAGAAGGAATTTACCGAAAAGGCTGTTCAGATTTATTCCGATTATTATCAGAACACCGAAAATAATCTGGTAGATGAACTATCAAAAAACCTGAACCTTAATGATGCATGGAAAAGAAGCGTCCTCTACCAGGGTATGATTGAATTGTTCAGAACTTATTGTTCCAGGGATAGATGCCTTGAATGCTATATAGGGAAAAAAGTTTTCAACTAATTATTGCTTGTCAGCTTCTTAATATCATCCCGTATTTTTGCCGCTCGTTCATACTCCTCTGAATCTAATGCCTCCCTGAGTTTATCCTGCAAAGCTGCTATTTTAGCTTCCTTGCTTCTGGGTGGATTCTCTTCCTCAATATGTTCATGTACCCTTTCTCTATCTGTCTCCTCCGATGGAATAAACCCAGCTGCTTCCATTACCGCCTCTGCAACATAAATAGGGCATTGGGCTCTTACTGCCAAAGCAATGGCGTCGCTTGGTCTTGAATCTATTTCATTAGTTAAGGCTGAAACCTCCATAATGATCTTGGCATAAAAAGTATTTTCCTTTAACTCATCTACTACCACTTCTATTATTGATGCACCTAGGTTATCAATGGTAATCTTTAACAGATCATGAGTGAGCGGTCGTGGTGGCTTTATCCCTTCAATTTCAAGTGCAATAGCTTGTGCTTCAAACGCTCCTATTATTATCGGCAGTCTTCTGCTTCCATCTATTTCTTTCAAAAGAATGGCATAAGCCCCGCCGGTGGCTGGACTTGATGATAAACCTAATATTTCACATTGAACTTTCTGCAATAAGACTCCGGGGTTATTTAATCTTTTTAATTTCTTCTGTTAACGCAGGAATAATTTCAAATACATCTCCGGCTATTCCATAGTCGGCAATATTAAAAATTGGCGCATCCTTATCCTTATTTATCGCTACAATATACCTTGAAGATGACATACCTGCAAGATGTTGTATCGCTCCCGATATGCCGCACGCTATATATAATTTGGGCGATACTGTTTTGCCCGTCTGTCCTACCTGTTCGCCGTGGCTTCTCCATCCTGCGTCTACAACTGCTCTGCTGGCTCCCACAGCCCCTCCTAAAACTTCTGCAAGTTCTTCTATCAGCTTAAAGTTTTCTGGTCCCTTAAGCCCTCGTCCCCCAGATACTATTATATCGGCTTCCGCAACATCCAGCGTGCCCTCTGACTTCTTCACTGTAATAACTTTAGTCTTAAGATTTGGACTCCCAATTTCTCTTATTTCTATATCAGCCTGAACTTTATCTTCTGTCGCTTCTGCCTTAAATACATTCGGACGAATAGTGAATACTTTAACCTTGCTGTTTATCTTGCATTCCATTATTGCCTTCCCGGCATATACAGGACGTAATGCAATTACTTCGCCGTTAGTATTATGTAGATTGATACAATCCATTAAACATCCTGCATTCAGCCTTATAGCCGTTCTGGGAGCAAGGTCCCTCCCTAAAGATGTATTACTGAATATTAAATATTCCGCATCAATTTCCTTAGCATAAGCCGATATTATACCTGTATAAGCAGAAGGGGAATAATTTTCCAGCTCCCTGCTTTTAAAATGTATAACATTTTTAATACCGTAAGATGCAGCCGCTTCACCTAGTCCGTCAATATTATTTCCAATGCATATTGCTATCGGTTGTAAATCCAAATAATTCGAAAGCATCCTTGCAGTACTTATTACTTCAAAAGCATTCCTCTTTAATTTCCCCTCTCTTTGCTCTAACACCGCTAATATTATTTTTGCCATACTTGTTTCCTATATTACCTTAGCTTCTTCTCTTAAGAGCCTGACTAATTCAGGCACTGCTGAAGCATCAGTACCAATAATCCTTCCCGGCTGTTTTGCGGAAGGTATGGTGAGTTTAATAATTTCAGTTAAATCGTCAACAGCCTTCGCTGGTTTCTCCTCAATAACCTTTTTCTTTGAAGCCATTATCCCTTTCAATGAGGCATACCTTGGTTCATTTAACCCCTTCTGTGCCGTAATAATAGCAGGTAATTCTGTCTCAACTACCTCACGTCCCCCTTCAATCTCCCGCTCTGCTGTTATCTTATAACCTTCAAGCTTAAAACTTACAACTACCGAAATACAATTGTAACCCAATATCTCCGCAACTAATTGTCCCGTTATGCAATTATCATAATCAACAGATTGCTTGCCCATAAATACCAGCTCACAATTCTGAGCTTTTATTTCTTCTGCAAGTGCATGTGCAACACTGAATGAATCATAATATCCATCCTTCTTCAATAGAACTCCCTGGTCCGCCCCCATAGCTAATGCTTTCCGTATCGTCTCTTTATTTGCATCTCCACCAAGACTGATCACCACAACTTCGCCGCCTGTCATCTCCTTGGTTTTTAATGCTTCTTCAATGGCAAATTCATCATATGGATTTATTATATAAGTAACACCGGCAGGATCGATTGATATCCCGTCCGCCCCTATCTTTATCTTAGTAGCAGTGTCAGGTACGTGACTTACACAAACTGCTATTTTCATTCAGCCTCCCATTAATCTTAATATTAAATAAAAATATAAACATAGCATTATAGAAAATCAAACAATTATCACAAAAGATAATTTAATATGCCCTGTTATCTAATACATTCCTGTATCTGTTTTTAGTTCTTTAATATTACATGTTTAATTTATAACTTCCATTTATGGATACGAAAAAACTTGAAAACCCTGATTTCAATATAGATGTCGATACCGATACCTTAATTGGACTGGAATCCAAAGTCATTTTGTACAATGATGACTGGCATTCTTTCGAAGAGGTTATTACCCAGCTGATGAAGGCTACATCATGCACCTTTGAACAGGCGCGGGATTATACCTTCGAAGTCCATGTTAAAGGTCAATCGATTGTCTTTAACGGTCCTATGACAAATTGCCTGAAAGTCTCCTCCGTCCTTGAAGAAATCGCCTTATTAACCCAGATTGTCACTTAATAAAAACCTCAGAGGTTTTCCTAAACCTCAGAGGTCTCCCTCGATTTTCTATACTACGTTTGGTATGCCTTAATTCATTGTTTTACCCCTCCATTATCTCTATATTTGCCATTCGCATTTTAATAATTATAGGAAGTAAGTGAAAAAGAATAGAGATGACATTAGAAATATCGCAATTATTGCGCATGTCGATCATGGAAAAACTACATTAGTCGATTATATGCTTAAACAGACAGGGGTTTGGCGTGAAAATCAACACGTAGAAAAAAGAATAATGGACTCCAACGTTCTCGAAAAAGAACGTGGTATTACAATTCTGGCTAAAAACTGCAGTATCCACTATAAAGGTGTTAAGATAAATATTGTCGATACTCCGGGACATGCTGATTTCGGCGGCGAAGTTGAAAGAACTCTCAAAATGGTCGATAGCGTCCTCCTCCTGGTCGACGCAGCCGAAGGTCCTCTCCCGCAAACAAAATTTGTACTAAAGAAGTCCCTCGACCTTGGCTTAAAGACAATTGTCGTCATAAATAAAATTGACCGTAAAGACGCTCGCCCTAATGAAGTCCTTAATGA
>OBLW0100001765.1_pt1 | contig 18027 bp, 14 predicted proteins | sample 1520161 | NCBI WGS metagenome assembly OBLW01 (sample SAMEA3539309, study PRJEB22396) | soil metagenome | biome: tundra; feature: field; material: soil | place: USA | collected 2010-05 | depth 0.15 m | reverse complement strand
CGTCGGTGGTGTAGAGATTGTTCTCCGAAAGGGCGAAAGCTCCGGCCGCGGTGGAAGCCCACGTATCCACCAGGGTGGCCTGCACCACCTGGTATCGCTCCAGGCTGCGGCGGACGAAACTGCGGCCGTCTTCCACGAAGATGCGCACTTCCGGGCGCAAATAGATGCCGCGGCTCTGCGCCACGTATCGATCGCGCATCACGGTAGTGGCGATGATGGGGTTGATCTCCACGCCCGTAATATCGTGGCTGCCGGAAGCCAGCGCGCGCGCCACGTCCCAACCGCCGCCGGGGCCGATGACCAATGCCTTCGCTCCGGGGCGCACGGCATAGGGCAGAGCCGGACCCTGCTCCAGCAGTTCGTGGCGGTCGCGCTCGGTGAGGTGCGCAAAATCGAAGCTGGCGATGCCGGTGGAAGCGTCCGCGTCGATGAAGATGGAGTGGTCGCGCACGGCGATGCGCGAGAAGCTGTTCCACTGCACGAACTCTTCCTTCTTCAGCTTCTGGCCCTTGGCGTAGCGTATGGCGATGATGTTGTGCGAGCCGTTGTAGAACACGAAAGCGAACACACCCAGCGCCAGGGCCACGGCGGCTGCGCGCAGCTTGACCGATCCCGCCATGCTGTGCCAGATGGCGCCCGCGGCGGCGAACAGCACGGCCACGAGCATCACGGTGCTGGTGCCGCCGAAGTAATTCAAGAAAGGAACCAGCAGCAGGCAACCGGCCGAGGCGCCCAACAGGTCGAAGAAATAAACGCGGTCGATGCGCTCCACGGTTTCCGAAATGGCCAGCGAAACGATCGTTCCGGAGACGAAGAACGGCAACGACGTCGTGAAGTAGACCAGGGTCAGGCGCCAGACGCCCGGCTCCTCTTTCTGCGCGACGACCACGGCCAGCGCCGCCATCACCAGCAGGCTGTTGAGCATGCTGAGATAGCCGAGCTTACGGAATAGCGGCGTCTTCCAGCCGGCCACGATGTACGAAAAAACGCCGCCCACGCCCAGGCCGAACAGGGCGATGGAGATCGCTAGAAACGCGAAATGGTAGTAAAAGACCACCGAGAAGATGCGCGTCAGCGACAGCTCCAGCAGCAGCGTCGCCAGCGTGGTCAGCGCCACGCCCAGATAGAGGTGCGGCCACGGGATGGAGGAATGTGAAGAAGAGGACAATACCTTATCTTAGAATGTATCCATGGAGCATGTCAGCGCGGAACTGGCGCGCGTAGTCGATGCGGCGGAACTCCGCCTCCGGCAGGTGAGCGAAGAGGAGAGCGGCCGTCCGGCCTTACCCGGCGGCTGGTCGCGGAAGCAACGCTGGGACACCTGATCGATTCCGCCTCGAACAGTCACCAGCGATTCGTGAGGGCGGCGCTGGCCGATGCTGGTGGACCTTTGGGTCAGTTACAACCGCTATCTGGCCCACGTGATTCGCCACCTGCCCGCCGCCAAGCTGGAAGTTGTGTGCCGGATCGGGTCGAATGCACCGGTTTCGCTTCGATACCTGGCCGAGGACTATGTGCGGCACCTGGTGCATCATCTGGGTCAGATTGGCGTTGCGACGCCGTCGTGACGGTGCAGCCAGCGGCTCCATGTGACGACTCCCAACTCGGGTTGCGGGGGATCGGGCAGCATGCACAGGAACTCCAGTTGGTGGCCATCCGGGTCCTGAAAGTAGACCGAAGCTGCCGGCATCCAGGCCAGCACCACCGGCTCATCGGTCGCGCTGCCCGCAAAGTCGCGTGGAGTGACGTGGGCCGCCCGCAGCCGCGCCGGCGCCTCGAGCAAGTCCGGAAGATCGACGGTGAAAGCCAGGTGCAGCTTCATCTGCAGCGGACCGCTTCCCACTTCCCATAATCCCAGCATGGCCTTGCCTGACCCGCCGATCCAGTAAAAGGCGACCTTGCGCTCGGGGAACACGCGAGCCAGATCCAGTCCCAATACGCCACTGTAGAAGGCCATCGAGCGCTGCAAGTCGGCGACGGTCAGGTGGGTTTCGAAGAGATCGTGTATGGGGAGTATCATCAATCCTCGAAAGTGGGCGGATCCCGGCCAGGTTCACGAGGAATTTCCGGTAGCTCCAGGCAGCCAAGATGCGCGAACCGCGCGCGGATGGCATCCGGCAGATTCTGCGGGTCGCGACTCTGTGTAGCGAGCGCCACTGTCAAGATGTCGCGTGCCTCCGTTTCCATCGACCGGCCATGCTGGGCAGCGCGCACGCGTAACCGCGCCTTGGTCGATTCATCCAAGCGGCGAATCGTGATGCTTGCCATCGTTGCATTGACCAGCGCGTAGATCGGCCCGAAACAGTCAGACCGCGGCGACCCAGGGATTCAAGATCGGAACTCCAAAGCCGGCAAAATCCTTTACGTTGCGGGTGACCAGAAACGCTTCGCAATTTGCCGGCGCAGGAGGGTCGCTTCGCCTTCGCCCACGCCTCCCTGACGCCCTTCTTGCAGGCCCTTCTTGAACGCGGGTCCCAAAAACTTCGTTCCGGAATATCGATGTGAATGGGCATTTTTCCGCGCCTGTGGCTCTGTATCGTATGGATCGGGATGCCTCGTGCGGGCTGAGCGGCTTTTACCTCAGCAATTCGTCCAGGCTCTTGGCGTCCAGCACCCGCTCACTCAGATCTTCAAGCTCGGACGCCGACAGTGTCGCGAGTTTTTCGGCGGCCCAACTCGGGAGGGCGCCGAAGCGCTTCTCGGTTTGCCGTCGAAGGACGGTGAGTTCGCCAACTTGCAGGCCCTCTAGCAGGCCCTTCTGCAGGCCCTTCTGCAGGCCCTCCTGACGCCCTTTCTGTTCCGCTTCTTTAAACATAGGTCCCAAGACCTCGTGTTCCCGAATATCGATATCAATCGGCATTTTCCGTCTCTCCTGCTCCACCGTTCTCGACAAGTGCCGCAATCCAGCCAGGATCACCAACTGGGCCAAGGCGGTTTCCCGCTCCGCCGCCGCCAGACCCGCGATCCGCTCCACAATCTTGCGTACCGCCCCTTCATGGTCCCGCAATCGCGCCAGGATCGCAATTACATTATCGCCGACCGCGTCGCTCTCCAGCAGGCGGTCTCCGTCCAACGTGCGAATGTCGATCAGGCGGTACCAGAACGACACATTGGGACCGCGTAGTGCGTTCTCCATGCGCAGTTGCGGTTCGCCCACGTACAGCACGACCTGGCGCGGGAATCGTCCGAACAGCCGAAAGACGCCCAGGCAATATTCGGCCATCCGTAGCGGCATGGCCGCGTCATTGCTGCTTTGCAGTTCCACGTGGACCAGACCGCCGTCGACAGTCTCGCCGAGAAGGTCCAACCGTAGGTTCTGCACCTTTGGCAGTTCCACATCCAACCACTTCGCGACCGCCGTGCCGGTCAACTCACGCATGATGAGCGTGGCCGAACCTTGTAACAGCAACTTTAGGGCTACGTCGTATTCCTGCATGCGGGGGGCTGCCCATCACTTGTGCTAACGGAAAAGGGTGGAATACTCGCGGCCTTTTTCTCATCCGCGAATGAAGCAGAATACGGGCGCTGGCGAATGTCATGCTCATCCAGCCCATCGTCCCATCCGTTCTGCAATCCCCCCGGTCATCGGCAGGATCCGGCCCGCAAACCACGGACGCAAGACGGAATCAAGCTATAGTAAAGTTGTTCGCTCTCCGCCTCATTCAGCCAGCGCTCCACCTGCAGCGCAGACCGCCGCCGGGTGAGTTCGTAAGGGACGTTGGTGTCGAGGAGAAAGCCTTTCACAACTCGACCGGAGGCAGGATGTCAGGAAATCGCTCAAAATCCATTTCCGGCCTTTAAACGGGGATTCGGCGAACAATTGCGCCAGACTCTTTTTCTCTCCGTGGCGTTGGACTTCGACGGGGGCAGGTTCCCTTCGCGACGGCTCTCCTTGTGTCATTATTCCTCTCCGAAAAGATGCGTACCATTACCCGTCGCCAAGGCCATCAAATTCCGCCCGCAGATAACGCTCGCCTCGTGCTTGTCGCCGCCCGGCCCCGTCCAGTGCGTCTCCAGGCTGATCCAACCTTTGTAACCATCCTCCGCCAGCGCGCGGATCTGGCCTTTCCAATCGATGCCGCCTTCGCCCAGCGCACACCACATGGGACGGTGGCCCTCCACGCGGCAGTCCTTCGCGTGCACGTGCGCGATGCGCTCCACAGGCAGGCGGCGGTAGCCATCCGGATAAGGCGTCTCTCCGGAAACGTAGGCGTTGGCCGGATCCCAGACCACCTTCAAATTCGGATGCGCCACCGCTTCCAGCACCCGCGCCGTCTCTGCACCCGTGGCGATGTTGCAGGCGTGCTCGTTCTCCAGGCCGATGGTTCGCCCGTGAAGCGCGGCTTGCCCTGCAAGCTGCTCCAGCGCGCGCGCGACGCGCTCGAAGCACGCCTCCGGCCGCACGGAGCGCCAATACGAGAACACGCGAACGATGCGCGCGCCGGTGCGCTCCGCAATTTCGAGCGCGCGGTCCGCCAAACGCGGCTGATCTTCGAAGGTGTGCGTGGCGGCGAACACATCCTGCTGAAAACGAGCGTCCACCGCGGGCGCATCCGGCAGGACGCACTTCAGCAAAGGCGATGCGATGGAAACGATTTCGAGGCCGTGCCGCCCCACGATTTCCCGCGCGTGGTGCAACTCGGCATCCGTCAGGTCGATAACGTTCTTTCCGAAAACCATGCGCAACTCGGCGCCGCCCATGCCGATCTCCGCCATCGAGCGCACCGCAGCCTCGATATCTTGCGAGAACTCGTCGGTGATAGCCGCAATAGGAAAGAGTTGTGTCATCCAAATACCCGAACTCTACATAGATCCTGCCGCGCCCCGAAAAAGGAATCGCCGTGTCGCCGCGTCGCCCCCTCGCCCCCTCGAAACATCGACGCATTTTGTCGATGTTGGCGCGCCCCGCGCGCCTAGCTACGCATCCGCAACAGCAAATACAGCCCCGTAAGCGAAAACAGCGCATCCGGAGACCACGCCGCGATGGCCGGCGGCAACTGGTTCACATCCCCGATCTTCTCGAACAGCAGCCCGATCCCCCAATACGCGATGGCGATGCCGATGCTCACCCCGATTCCCGCCATGGCGCCCCGATTGCCCACCAGAAACCCGAACGGAATCGAAATCATCGCCATGATCAACGCGAACAGCGGCACCGAGAATTTCCGGTAGAACTGCACCCGCAGCTTCACCGTGTTGAATCCGCTCTGCTGCAGATCGCGGATGTAACTGTCCAGCTCCTGAAAGTTCATCTGCGAATCCTGCTTCACCTCTTTCAGGAAATAGCTGGGAGGCTCGTTCAGCTCCGCGAACGTCTGCACCTGGAATGCCGTCAAGGGTATGCTCTGGTTGCCGTGAAACTCGCGCCGCCAGCCGTTTTCGAAAACCCATGTCTTCAAAGATGCCTGCCAATGCGCGCGCTCGGCGGAAATCTGCCGCACCAACTGGTACGTGTTCGGCTCCAGCTCATAGACGATCACGCCGCCCATGATATTCTCGGTCTGGTCGAAGAATTTGTAGTAGTAAATGCGCGGCCCTTTTCCGAAAATCCACTTCCGCTCCGGACTTAGATAAGTCTGTACCGCGCGGCCCTTGATCTCGTTGCGCAACGCGTCCTGCCGCCGGTTGGCTTCCGGCACGTAGTAGTGATCGAAAGCGAACAGGCTGCCGCTAAGGAAGCTGCTGGCCACCAGGATGGGAATCGCCAGGCGGTGCAGGCTGACGCCGCAGGCTTTGAACGCGGTCACCTCGTTGTGCTTGGTCAACACGCCGAACGTCACCAGCACGCCGACCAGCACGCTGATGGGTAGCGTCTCATAAATCAACTTAGGTGTTAGGAAGAAAAGGTAAGTGAAAACCTTCGCCAGCGGAATCTTGTTTCGTACGATATCGCCGAGCAACTCGAAGAAGTTGTAAATCTGGCTCATCGATACGAAGCTTGCCAGCAACACCGTAAAATAGAACACGAAGTTGGTCAGAATGTAGGTGTCCAGAATCTGGGGCAGCAACGGCCAGCGAAAGGTCCCGGCTTGCGCGGCCTGCCCGCGTTCCGGGACGAAGCGCGCGCGCAGTCTGCTCAGCGCGGTGCCGGCCGTGTCTTTCAAGCCGCCCACAAAATCGCGTCCGCCGGGCTTCTCCATGCGCGCCACGGATATCAACCCGGCCACCAGGAACGCCGCATTCGGCAGCCAGAGCGCCACTTCCACCGGCAGCGTTCTCGAGCGGGCCAGGCTCACCAGCGTGATGAACGCCAGCCAGTAACAGAAGAAGGCCAGAAAAACGGCGGTCACGTATCCGCCCGATTTGCCGCCTTTGCGCGAGGATACCCCGAGCGGAATGCCCACCAGCGCCAGCACCAGGCAGGCAATCGGCAACGCCAGCCGCCGATGCAGCTCGATGCGCGCTTCCACCCAGTCCGCGCCCATCGCCGAGTAGCGCCGCAACTCGCGCGTGTTCATCTCGCTGAATGGCCGACGGGCGCCCGGCACGGAAGGCGCCGCATACAGCGCCTGCGCCACCACCGGCGAAAAGCTGTCGTAGCCTTTCAGATCCTTGCCCATCTCGTGATTCCCGGCGTTCCGCATGGTAAGCTGCAGCCGGTTGTGCTCCGGATCCGGCACCGCGATAGCTTCCTGCGCCACCGTAATGAGCGGGCCCTGGGCCTTGTCGCCCATGCCGCTGGTGCGCTGCTCCGGAGGCGTCAGATCCGCCAGAAAGACGTTGTGCCAAACCACTACCGCGCCGGGCCGCACGTCCCCCACGTACAAAATCGTATTGGGGAAATCCTCGTCGAATACCCGCGGTTCGATGTCGGCGCTGACCTCTGAAGCGGATAGCTTGTCCACAATGTCCTTGCTCACGCGCACCGAAAGAGGCGCCAGGCGCAGCGTCATCGCCCCGGCAACTAACATGGCGATGAAGGCGAACAGCATCACCGGCAACACCACTTTGCGGCTGGAGCAACCGGCCGCCCGCATGGCCGTGACCTCACCGTCGGTTGCCAGGCGTCCCAACCCTACCAGGATGCCCACCAACGCGCCGAACGGGATGGTCAGCGGCAGCAGCGGCGGCAGCGACAGCGCAAACAGATACAGAATCGTCTCCGGCCGCGGCGAGCTGCGCACCAGCACCTCGAACAGCTTGCCCACGCCCTGCAGGAAGATGATGGACGTCGCCAGGGCCATGCCCAGCAGCGAACTGGAGATGATCTCGCGGAAGATGTAGCGGCCCAGGATGCGCATGCGGTTACGGGTGGCTGGCCTCGGCTCGCAGCTCCGGGGCCGGCACAATCGGGAGCTTCGGCGGTTCTTCTTCAAGCGGATGCAGTTCCACGTCGTCGATCAGCACCGAGGGCGCGATTACGCAGCTCTCCGCTACATAGTTCGCGCCGCCGATCAACGCAAACGGCGCCTGGTTGTTCAGGAATTCGAACACATTGTTATCGTCGCCCGCGCCCAGGATGTCTTTGAGTGAGCGCGCGTTCAGACCGCGGAACCGCAGGCCGCGTACCAGTTCCTCCCTGCCATCCGGATACACTTTGTACACCAGCACCGGCGCGCTCACCGGATGGCCGCCCGCCTGCGCCGAATTGCCCAGCAGCCGCCGCACCTCTTCGAACGAAGCCGACGATGGGAAATCCATTCTGCGCACGATCGCGCCATACGGCTTGTTGCGCTGCTTGCACATTTCGATCAGTTTCTTCTTGAGGTCCGCTACCGGTACGGTTTCCGTGGCGCGCACAAAAAGATTGCTAATGGCCGCGCCATTCGCGCCAAAGCTGCCGGGCAAACGCGCCCTTCCATTGGAGCCGGCAAACCCCGGCGCCGGCTGCCGCGTGAGCAGAAAAGTCTTCAGCACGCCCTTTTCCACCAGCGACAGCGGCCGGGGAGCCACGCCTTCGCGATCCACTTCGTAGCTGCCGAAAAGTGGACGGCCGTGCCATTCTTTCTGCGTCGGGTCGTCCACCACGTCGAACCATTCCGGCAGAATACGCGCGCCTTGGCGGCCCTCCAGCTCGCTCACCGGCGCGAAGCCGTTGCGGCCCGGTTCCATCACGGGCCGCCGCGCCAGAGCCAGGTTGCTGCCCAGAACTTCGGCGAAGAGTTGGGCGCCGGCCGTGCCTTCAAATAGCACGGGACCGGAATAGTCCTCGCCTTTCGGAGCGCTGGCCCGGGCCGCCATGCTGGCCGCCAGCGCCGCGATGCCGCGGCGGAGTTCCGGCTCGGCCGGCATACGGTCATAATCGAGCGACTGAAAAACCACCGCGTCGTGCAGCAACATTCCATCAGGCGCCTGCGCTTCCGCCCGCGCCAGTAGGTAGATCATATTATCCGGTATGCGCACTTCGGCGCCTTCCGAGTTCAGGTAGTAGTGCGCGGTCTGCGTCGCGCTCAGTTCCACGCCTGAGGCTCTCAGCGCGGGGTATGCTTCGAAGATGGCCGAAAGCGCCCGCACCCGCCCGCTCCAGGCGTCTTCATCGAGCGGTGTGTGCCGGATGTCCAATATTTTTTTGAGCGGCTCGGCTTTGGCAAAATCGTCCAGCGGCTGGTTGACGGCGACGTTCTTCAGCGCGGCCCGCTTGCGCGAGATGGCCTCCACAGCCGATTTGTACGCGCTGTCGGTGTCCAGCCACAAGAACCGCCGCATCACTTCGTAGGAGTTTTCGAGCGGAAACCGCTCGATATCGTAGTGCGTGCCGAAATGCAAGCCGCTGCCGGCATAGCCGGTATTGTCGAATTTGTAGTCGCCCACCCGCACCTTGATCTCTGGAAGCCGAAACCGGTTGTGCCGCACGGAAACCAGGCCGCCGAGGCTGGCGGAAACTTCAAAACTGTCGCCATCCTCGATGGTGTACTCAATGAAGTAAGGCGCTTCCAGGCTCAGCACCTTCAAGCCGCGCGACCGGCTCAACTCATCCCGCATGGCGCGCAGCAGGGTGTCGCCGGCAGCTTGCCCAAACGCACCCACGTTCAAGCAAACCAGGAGCAGCACCAACGCGAAGACTCGCCCCCTCGCCCGCTCGCCCCCTCGCCCGCTCAGCCTCGACACCAGGGAACGCCTCGCGCTCATCGCCCCTCCATCGGGAACGGCAGCAGCGGCGGCCTGTCCTGCGACTTGTTCTTCTTCTCGATCTCGATCTCCGACACCAGCAGCGCCGGCGAAACAGCCGAAACCGGCACGCTGCCGGATTCCGCGCCGCAATAGCCATTGAATACCTGCGGCCGGTCCGACGTAGCCAGGATCTTCGCAAAGCTGGCCAGCGGCGTGCCGACGATATCCGCTCCCCGAATCAGTTCGTCGGGCCGCCCGTCCGGATATACCTTGTACACCACGATAGGGATCACCTTGAAGGCCTGCACTCCCTGCCGCCCCGTGTTGGTGACGCCGCCGGTGACATCCCGGAAATAAAGGCCGTAGGGTTTGTTTTGGCGCTTGATTTCCTCCACCAGCATTTCCCGCAGGCGGGCCTCGGGAACAGTGTGCGACGATTCCACCAACAGGTTCGACTGGCGCGAGACCACTTCCAGGCCCGGCTGCCGGCGGCCGTGGCCGTTCGAGTGGTCGAATCCCTGGATCGGCGACCGGGACATCAGGAACGCCTTCAGCACCCCGTTCTCCACTACGGTAACCGGGCGCGCCGCGATGCCTTCGTCATCGTATGAATACGATCCATTCAGCTCGATGTTGCCGGCTTTCTTACGCGTCGGATCGAAGACCACCGACAGAAAATCCGGCAGCACTTTGCCGCCCACGCTCTTGGTGAAAGTCTGCCCTTCCTCCTCGTCTTTCTGACGATGTCCTTCCACGCGGTGCCCGAAAATCTCGTGAAAGAAGACGCTCGCGGCGCGGCCCGAAAAAATAGCGGGGCCGGCAAACGGTGCGGCCTCAGGCGCCACCAGCAGCGCTTTCAAATCCTGGGCCACGCGCTGCACGGCGGCGGCGATGACTTCGTCGCGCGGCAAGCCTCCCGGATCGGTGGCTTCGAACGTCTCTCCGGTGGCCAGGTCCGTGCCGTCCATGGCCTTGGCCTGCGCGCTTACCACCACCCGCGCGAATCCCCGCCCGTGGCGCAGCCGGCTCCCTTCGCTGCTCGCAAAATACTTGGTTTCGTCCTGGTACGTTACCGTGACGCTGGAGGTCAGGATACCCGGGTAGTCGCTGAATTTTTCGGATAGCTTGCGCACGCGCGCGGCCCACTCGACCGCTGCAAAGCGTCCGAGCGGAACCGTCTCCAGGCGCACCACCGGCTCCTCGCTCGAGAAATCGCTGGAAGCGTCTTGCTCGGCAACTTTGACTTCGGAATTCGTGCGGATCTTGATCAACCGCTCGGCCGCCAGCCGGTAAGTGCGGTCGGTTTCCAACCAGATGCGGTGTTTAATGGAGGCCGGCTGATCCTCGAACGTGAGCGCCGCGCCGGAGGTGAATTGCGTCCGCTCGCCCCGTACCCGATGGTAATTGTCCAGCTTGGGCGATCCCACCCGCACGCACACATCCAGCCGGCGGCTCTTGCCCTGACCGTTGCTGGTGATGGCGCCCAGGGTCGCCGCCACACCGTGATAATCCTCCTCCGTGACCTCATAGGAAAGGAAATAGGGCGCCGGATCGGCCTTTGCTTTGAGCGTCGAGAAGTTGCGGTTCAACTCTTCGCTCATCGTATCGAGAAGCACGGAGGACTGCGCCGAGGCGGCCGCCGTAACGCAGACAAAAAGAACCCCTAAGGCTGGATTGGCCACGAGAATATCAGGATAGCATGCGCCAGCCTGCGCCTTCCGCGCCGCCCGCCATCCTCAACCGATGGACGCCGAAGTGGGGCGTCGCCTCGGCCGCTGTCCTAGTACTTCTCTGTCCTAGTACTTCTACTGCTACCAATTGCGGGGTTCGCTGGATGACTAGAATTTAACCGCCGTTAATGACTCATTTCCTTCTTGACCGTGGGATAATAATCGTGTTATATCTAGTCCCAAGGTATCTTGTCGAGACGAAGGAGAGTTCGTGCGCCAATTTCGACTGCAATGTGCGAGCGGCGTTTTGGTACGCCATTCCCGCCAACGTGCCAATAGCGGATTTCGCTCGGTGGCCATCGCTGCGTTCTTGATGCTAGGCTGCTTGCTGCCGGTGGCCCATGCCGGAGACCCTGTAGTCATTAGAATCGCGTCACAACCGGTAACTACCATTGCGGCTGGTTTCAGCGGCGTCAATGCGCCTCAACCGCGCAACGGCGTAGAGTATTTCGACCCTAAGTTTATGGCGGCGGTAACCCCGCTAAACACGGGCTGGGTGCGCTATCCCGGTGGCACGGTGTCCCTGGCGTTCGACTGGACCACCGGTCATATGAACCTTGGCTGGATGAACTCCTTGATCGACGGCAATCCGCCGCTCGTAACCGGCCAGTCGGCGAAGATCTTGACCATTTCCCAGCAGCTCACGCAGGCCAAGGGAGGCGTCTTGTTTTCCGATTTCGTCACGTTCGCCCGCACGCTGAACGCCTCGGCAATCCTCTGTTTCAATAGCTTCACTGATAACAACGCCGGCAGCGCCACCCTAATGGCGCTGACTGCCCGGCGCTGGGGCTTGAATGTGGTGGAATGGGAACTTGGCAACGAGGCTTATCTCTATCCACTAATCCCGGGATTCCAGACAGCCGCAATTTACGCTGGCTCGTCCAATGATTACTTCAACGATATAAGTACTGGCGCTCCCTACGCCGCGGTCGGCTTGTTCCCGGCGGGGTTGTACCCGGGAGTATCGGGCGATTTCACCAACTGGGATCTAGGATTGCAGAGCTACTCTCCACAATATTGGACTGCGGCGTCGAATCATATTTATCCGATCGTTGGCACTCAAACCGCGAAAGACACGATCTGGGCTTTGAACGGCATCCTGGCGCACGGCAGTTCGGATTACATCAATTCGTACTTAGTCCCCCTGATGGGCGCCAATACCCCGATTTTCATCACAGAACTGAACTGCTGCTCGTCGTATAGCAACAAGTTCTTGAGTTATCTATACAACGGGATCTTCCTGGCCGAATACACCGCGCGGCTGTCTGCAGTCCCGAATGTGAAGGCAGTTGGAGTGAACTCCCTGTATACCGAAAACTCCGACTATCATGGACTGATTCAATCCGTGGACGACTTCGAAAGCTATTTGCTCAGTCAGGTAGCCGCCGACCCGGGCTATTCCACGAACACGGCTATCAATCCGAACACCCAGTTTCAATTCTACACTTCCGCGCCGGGACTGGCCATGCAGGTGGCCAACTTGGCCATCAACAGCGGTAAGCGCATCTGGCCCACCATCGTCGTCGGCGGGCCCACAGTCGACATTACCGGATTTGACGGCAATCCCATACCGGCCGTCTATGCCCAGGCATACCTGGCGGATAACGGCCGCCACCACCTCCTGATCACCAACAAGTGCGCAGAGGCTCAACTGGTCGCGATTGAACTCGACGGCGCCAAAGTGCAGGGCACCCTTATCGTGACTTATGTCACGAATTCGAGTCCTTTGGCGGCCAACACCGCCCAATCGCCCACTAACGTCCGGATCCAAACCATGACCTCCAGCAACCCCATTCGCCTGGCGAAATATAGCGTGACCACCGTGACGTGGTAGTTACCGAGCCGGGCCCGTACGGCGCCCCCCGCGCACGCCGCCTTGTTACGATAGTAGTCTGCGCATCGGGATCCACACATCTATAGCGGTGTCGCTTGAAAAAGCCGCGCTGAAAGCATCCGGGCTGGGAGCCAACCGGAACAAATCCGATCGTTGCGGCGCGCCCGCGAGCGTCTACGTGAACTATCTGGTGAGCCTGGCGTCGCGAGATGCCGCCACGGGCGTCGCGCGGAACGGAGTGACAGTGTTGCTGGAGAACACCGCGGGCAGTGGAGCGCAGATCGGAGGCCCGTTCGAAGAGCTGCGCGCCCTGGCCGACGTGCCGGAGGCTAGTGCCCGGATACCTGCCATCTGCTGGCATGCGAACATCGGAGAAGGATACATCGGGAAGGCCGGATTCCGACGCATCCTGGCGACGGCCGCCGCAATCTGGAAAACTTAAAGAAGCTATGCCCGAAAAGCCGTACGACCACAACCAAATCGAGTTGAAATGGCACGCGCGGTGGCAGGACGCCACCTTCTATAAGGCCGAGGAGAATTCCTCGCGGCCGAAATACTACGTGCTGGAGATGCTGCCCTACCCCAGCGGCACCCTGCACATCGGCCATATCCGCAATTACTCGATCGGCGACGCGCTGGCGCGCTATAAGTGGATGCGCGGCTTCAACGTGCTGCACCCCATGGGCTGGGACGCCTTCGGCCTGCCCGCCGAAAACGCCGCCATCGCCAACCAGCGCCATCCGCGCGATTGGACCCTGCAGAACATCGCCGCCATGAAGAAAACCTACAGGCGCTTCGGCTTCAGTTTCGACTGGGACCGCGAAGTCTCCACCTGCGAGCCCGAATACTATCGCTGGAATCAATGGTTTTTCCTCAAAATGCTGGATCGCGGCACGGCATATCGCAAGAAAGCGTTGGTCAACTGGTGCCCGAAGTGTTGCACCGTCCTGGCCAATGAACAGGTAGTCAACGGCTGCTGCTGGCGCCATGAGGACACGCCCGTCGAGCAGCGCGCGCTGGAACAGTGGTTTCTGCGTATCACCGATTATGCGGACGAGCTGCTACGCGACATCGGCAACCTTGAAGGCGGCTGGCCCGAGCGCGTGCTCACCATGCAGCGCAACTGGATCGGCCGCTCGGAAGGCACGGAAGCCGATTTCCGCCTGGAGGGCACCGCCGCGCCCGGCGCACTCATACGGGTCTTCACCACGCGCGTGGACACCATCTTCGGCGCCACTTGCGTGATCCTGGCGCCCGAGCATCCGCTCGCCGCGCAATTGCTCGATCGCGAAGGACAGGCGCGCGCCAAGGCCATGGTCGATGCGCGCGCCAACGCCGGTCCCGGCGACATCCTCAAGGAAGGCTTCTTCACCGGACACTACGCCATCAATCCGTACAGCGGCGAAAAGGCGCCGGTTTGGATCGGCAACTTCGTCCTGATGACCTATGGCACCGGCGCCATCATGGCCGTGCCCGCGCACGACGAGCGCGATTTCGAATTCTGCACCAAGTATGGAATCCCCATTCGTCCCGTGATCCGCCCGGTGGATGGCGAACTCGCGCGGCTCAAAGACATGCAGACCGCCTTCACTGACGATGGCGTGGTGGAGAACTCCGGCGAGTGGTCCGGTCTGCCCAGCGCCGAAGCCCGCCGGCACATGAACGCCAAAGCGGAGGCGGAAGGCTTCGGCAAAGCCGCAGTCACGTTTCGTATCAAGGACTGGGGCATCTCGCGCCAGCGCTACTGGGGCACGCCGATTCCCGTGATCCATTGCGCCAGTTGCGGCGTCGTTCCCGTGCCGGAGAGCGAGTTGCCCGTGGTGCTGCCGCTGAACGTGCAGTTCACCGGCAAAGGCCGGTCGCCGCTCGAGGAAGTGCCCGAGTTCGTCAACGTGAACTGTCCGCGATGCGCCGGCCCGGCGCGCCGCGAGACCGATACCATGGACACATTCTTCGATTCGTCGTGGTATTTCTACCGCTACTGCGACGCGCACAACGATGGCATGCCCTTCGATCCAGCCAAGATCGCCTACTGGTTCGAGATCGATCAATACATCGGCGGCGTGGAGCACGCCATCCTGCACCTGATCTACTCGCGCTTCTTCACCAAGATGATGCGCGATATCGGACTGGTCGCCAACTCAGAGCCCGTCAAGCGGCTCTTCACCCAGGGCATGGTGATCGCCGAAGGCGCCAAGATGTCCAAATCGAAAGGCAATGTAGTGGGCGCCGATTCGCTCGCCGACCGCTACGGCGCCGACACCGCGCGCCTCTTCATTCTCTTCGCCGGCCCGCCGGAAAAAGAAGTGGACTGGCGCGACGAACGCGCCGAAGGCATCCACCGTTTTCTGGGCCGCCTCTACCGCTTCGCCACCCGCAACCTGGAACGCGCGCGGGCGGGCGGCCATGGCGGCGCGCCCGAAGCCGACCGCAAGATCCTTCGCAAACTGCACCAGACCATCCGTAAGATCACCGAAGATTTCGAGTCGCGCTGGCATTTCAATACGTCCATCTCCGGCATCATGGAGCTGCTGAACGACCTGGTTGACGAAGAACCGCGGCTCTCGGGCGCGACCGTGGCCGAGGTGCTGGAGAAACTTACCCTGCTGCTAGGTCCGTTCGCGCCTTACCTCGCCCAGGAAATTTGGGAGGAACTGGGCCGCGAAGGCCCCGTCTTCCGCGAGACCTGGCCCACCTACGATACCGAACTGGCCAAAGAGGATCTCGCCGAAATCGTGGTGCAGGTAAACGGCAAGCTCCGCAGTCACATCTACCTGCCGTTCGGAACGCCGGAAGACATACTTAAAGCGCGCGCCCTGGAAGACCCCAAGGTCCGCCCATTCATCGACGGCAAGCAAATCGTGAAAGTGATCGTGGTGCCGGACAGGCTGGTCAACATCGTAGTAACCGCAGCGCGGTCCTAAGCCACAATTCTTGTGGGGCAGACCTCCAGGTCTGCGCGGGTCCTCCAGGACCCGCTCTTCGCGCAGTGAATCAGCCATATCCGAGCCCGCACAGGCCGACGTGGACGTCGGCCGCAGGACTGGATTGCTCAAAATGGCACCCTGCAAACTGTGTGGCGTACAATATCTACGGGAGGACGACCGGTGACGATGATCCGCGCGATCGGGCCAATTCTGGCCGCCTCCTTCCTCTGCCGGCACGTGGCAGGCCAACAGCTCGCACCGGAGGTGCTGGCGCTGGCTCGCGCATCGCGGCTCGTGCGCGAAACGGTGGCCGCGCTGGCCAATTGCGTGTGTCTCGAATCGGTGAGCCGCAGCAGAACAGACAAGAGTGGCAAGTGAAGCAGAACGAACGTGACACCTTGCAGATAGAAGTAACCACCATCGGCGACCGCGAGTGGTTTTCATGGCCCGGACGGGAGGACGCTTTTTTTGTGGAGCATCCAGCCGCCCTGGTGGGCTTCGGCCTCATGAACACGGGACAGTTGACGTCGGATCTGAAGACTATCTTCCTGGACGGCTTTGCCACCAGGAGCTTCCATGGCGCCGGCGCAGCAAAGTAGTCTTCCCCGTCCGGCGCGGCCCGGTCACACCACCGCAGGGAAACTGCGGGCTGCCTCCAACACAGCCGGCTGGACATCTCGCGGCACAAATCGCAAATGAGTATTCTAAACTACAACTTTAGATTTCTCATACCCGCCCTCCGCTCACTTCCGCACGATCACTTCCCGCAGACTGTCGCGCGCCAGAAAAAACTTCACGGACTCGAACTTCTGAAACAGCTTCTCCAAACTCCGGATGTTGAACAATTGCTGCGAGGCGGCGCGCTCCCCCCGCCGGCTCACCTGCAGCGTGCGCGGATCCTGAATGCGAAAGCTGTAACACGGCACCATCTGCTTCCGCTCGGCCGAATGAAAAATCGCCAGCAGGTAGCCCTTGGGCTTCAGGATGCGCCACAACCGTTCGGCCGTCGCCAACAGCAGCGCGGGTTCCATGTATTCGAGAGCGTCCCAAGCCAACACGCCGTCGAAGTGTTCGTCCGGATATTCCAGGCTCCGCCGCAGGAAGTAATCGATCCGCCCGGGATTCGATTGGTCCGCGATATCCTCCCCGAAAGCCTCCCAAAAAATGCGCAAGAAATCTTCGGAGTAGAACTTGTGTCCGAGGCTGGTGATGAAGTTGATATTTTCCTGGTGGGCCCCGCCCAAGTCCAGGATCGACAGGCCGGTCTGATCGCGGAAAGAGCCGAAGAACTGATCGAGGCCCCGGCTTTGGCGCGTCTCCAACACTTCTCCCCGGCCCGGCCTGGAGACGAAGCGCGACACACTCCCGCCCTTGGCCGGCGGACCCGCCTCTGCGGACAGGCGAGGGCCGCGCAGAAAGCTCTTCAGCCGGTCGCTCAACAACCCCACATCCCCGCCGGTTGGCTACCGCTTCGCGTCCGCCGCGCTCGCCGCGGCCGCCACGGGCGCCGCCGCGAGCTGTGGCCGCGGTTGGCTGGGAGCCGCCTTCGGCTCCGGCTTGACGATATCGATGCTCCCCTTGAAATACGCCCCGTCTTCAATGATGATACGGGCGGTCTTGATATCGCCCACCAGCTTGGCGTCCTTGCGAATCTCGATCCGCTCGCTGGCTTCCACGTTGCCCTGAATGACCCCCAACGCCACCACCTCGCGAGCTTTCACGCCCGCGTGGACCTTGCCGTTGGGACCTATGGTGAGCTTGTGATCCATCAGCTCGATGGTGCCCTCCACATCGCCATCCACGTACAGATCTTCGCGGCTGTAAATCTGGCCGGCAATTTTGACGGCCTTTCCGATGGTGGCCGACCCGCCGCGCGACGGTTCCGGATCCATCCTCCCTGCGGGCGTGCTGGACATGCTCGACAAAGTTGTTGCCTCCTTCTTGGCTTCCACAGGCGGCGCGGGAGGCGCGGGCCTGAAAGTATTCGTATTCAAGGGACTGGAAGGTTCTTCCTCCCGGCGCTGCTTATTCCAAACGCTCACGACGGCGGCCCCCCTTTCTGGAGTATGAGTGCATGATGTTGCTTGCCTGCTTTAAGCTTGGTCTAAAATGGGCCCGGCACGGATACCGGCCAAAACCCTCACCCGATTATAAACTGGTTTACAACCCAATGACGAACCGTGATGAACAATGACGAACGAAGCGGGTGCCACGCCGGGTCTCATCGTACACTCACCAGGGCGGCCGGCGGCTGGACTTTGGCCATTTGGCAAGCCCGGTGGCACAGGCTTCAGCCTAATGCCACTCGTTTTTCCAATATCGGGAATAGCTGCGGCAGTTGTGGGGCAGACCTCCAGGTCTGCGCGGGTCCTCCAGGACCCGCTCTTCGCGCAACGGAACCAGCCATATCCGCGCGCGAAGAGGCCGGCGTGGACGTCGGCCGCAGGAGTGGAGTCCTGCCCCACGAATAACGCAGCTTGCTCAA
>OBLW0100001764.1_pt1 | contig 18033 bp, 16 predicted proteins | sample 1520161 | NCBI WGS metagenome assembly OBLW01 (sample SAMEA3539309, study PRJEB22396) | soil metagenome | biome: tundra; feature: field; material: soil | place: USA | collected 2010-05 | depth 0.15 m | reverse complement strand
TTCAGGGAATAGTGGATCCATCGCCCGTCACGGCGATCGGCCACAAGGCCAACCTCCTTGAGCGTCTTCATGTGGAACGATAGATGTGATTGCTTCAACTCAAGCGTTTCCATAAGGTTGCAGACACACTGCTCACCGAGAAGCAGCTGTTCGACGATCTTCAGCCGAGTCTCGTCTGAGAGCGCATGGAAGAGCAGGGCAAGGCGCGTCACGTCCACCCTGTCTTGAGCTCTCCTCGCCGGAACGGCCGGACCAGCCATAGCCTCAATATATCAATAAAAATTGATTTGTCAAGGCTGGCCCGCTATCTCTCTTAACTCCCGGATCTTTCCGAGATGGCTGTCGTCGTGGCCCGCGAGAACCTCGGCGAGCTGTTCGAGCGTCAGTTCTCCGCGCTTCGGGTGGAGCCCCGTGCGCCGCCAGGCCGCGTGGGGCAGCGCGCGCAGGAGCAGGAGCGTGTCCTCCCTCAGCCGCCGGAACTCCTTCACGACAGCCGCGGGATCGGACTCCGCGTACTTCAGCCGCACCGCGGCCCGGTCGTTATCCAGCATCCAGAACGCCGGACTGTCAGAAAACGCGATCTTCGAGAAGCGCTCCTGGTAGACGCGCTCTATGTCGCGCACGTGCGCGGCGTTCTCGATCATCGACCACTTTCCGGAGGCCGGGCGGCGCCGCAGGATGTCGCCCGGCACGCCTTTCAGGGCGGCAGCGAGTGCAGCGGGGGCGGCCGAGAGCCGTTCGAGAAGGGCGGCCCGGCGCTTGATCGCGTCGATCTGGGCGAGGTGCGCCGCGTCGTTACCGACCGCGTGCCGGACGACGAGGTCGTCGATCGTGAGCCGACCCGCGGTTTCGTGGATTCCCGCGCGCCGCCATTGCTCGGGCTTCGACTTCTTCAGGAGTCGGAGGCTCTCGCGGCGCAGGCGCGCCCAGTCGCGCAGGACGTCTCCCGCCTTCTGTCCCCGGTAGTCGCGCTCGATCGCGAAGGCGTCGCCGTTCAGGTCGGGAAGGCGCGGCTCGTTCTCGGCGAGGATGCGCGTGTACCTCTCGAGGTACCCCTCGCGCTCCATGTCGCGCAGATGGCACAGGACTTCGAGGATCGACCACTTGCCCGGCGCCGGCGTGAACAGGAGCAGCTTGCGCGGCACGCCGCGAAGCGCGGCCTTGAGAGCGGCGGGTGTGGCCGCGAGCGTTTCGAGGTGGCGGGCGCGTTCGTTCACGCCGAGGGACGTCGTTTCAGGCATTTGGGGCTCCGATCGTGGTAAGGCGCTCTCCCGGTTCCGGGAAGAGCAGCTCCTGTGGTCTGAGGCGCGGCAGGAGCGCGTCGAGGACGAGCGCTCCCCACTCGCCGCGTCGGGCCGGATCGAGCGGGACGTGTGGAACACCCCACACCGCGAGCGTCTGCTCGATCGCGCCGTCGATCTCTCGCTGGAACTTGAGGTCCGTGTCGCGCACGCCGTCGAAGCGCGGATTGCCGACGATCGGGACCTTGAAGAGCGCGTCGTACGTCTTCGTCCAGCTCCGAACGAGCTCTTCGAGGACCGCCTCGGCGGGGGCGCCCCTGAACGCGCGCCGCATGTAGCAGAAGTTGTCGAGGACGGCGCGGTCGCAGAACACGACGTCCGCCTTCGCCTCGGCCTGCAGCTCCCAGGCGATCTGCGTGTGCAGTATCCACGCTTGCGCCTTGAGCGTCGTCTCCTGGTTGATGGGCAGCGGGCACTCGCGCGCCACCTCGCGGACGAGCTCTACGGTCAGGTCCCTCTTCTTCAGGGCTGCCGCGAGGTCGTAGCAGAGGGTGGTTTTTCCGACGCCGTGCGTGCCGATGAACGCGATCTTCATCCGCCCGGAGAATATCAGCGGTTCACGCGCGCCCGGACCTCTTGCATCCTGGCAGGTGCCGGGACAACATGGCACCATCTTGCGGTAGAAAGAGATTTTGTGTGCCGGGTCCGGCGCTGGAAGAGACTGTGGAAGGATCACGGCTCCCGAGCCGTCCCGGACAAAGCGAGAGGAGGCGGAGTGAGCGCCAACAGGACGGACACGGAGGAAGGCAAGGGCCTCTCCCGGCGTCGCTGGATCGACATCCTGCTGGGAACCAGCTTCGCCGCGTGGATGGGGGCGGTCGTCTATCCGGTCCTGCGGTACCTCACGCCTCTCAAGGATGGAGGCGGCTCGAACAAGGCCACGCTCACCGACGCTCAGAAGCAGGAGCTCGCGAGCAAAGGGTTCCTGATCGCCCGCGTCGGCACCGATCGCGTCCTGCTCTTCAAATACAAGGAGCAGAAGCTGAAGGCTCTCTCGGCCAAGTGCACGCACGAGGGCTGCACGGTCCAGCTCGTCCCGGCCGACGGGATCATCTGGTGCGCCTGCCACAATGGGAAATTCTCCCTCGACGGCCGCGTCATCTCGGGGCCGCCGCCCCGGCCGCTGGCGGCCTTCTCGGTGGAAGGCGACCTCAAGGGAGTCGTGACCGTGATCAAGCCGGGGAGCACGGCATGACCAGCGAGCGCGACTCCGCGCCCGCTTCGGCCTCCGCCGGCACGCGGATCTGGCGGATGCTGGACGAGAGGTTCCATCTCTCGGGCCTCGTCTCGTTCCTCGGCCACAAGGAAGTGCCCGTCGGGTCGCACTCGATGGTCTGGTATTACCTCGGCGGCGTCTCGCTCTTCTTTTTCGTCGTCCAGATCGCCACCGGAATCCTCCTCCTGATGAACTACCAGGTGGGGGAGAACACGTCCTACGAGAGCATGAAGCACCTCGTGGGCCGTGTGCCGTTCGGCTGGCTCATCCGCTCGATCCATTGCTGGTCGGCGCACCTCATGAGTCTCGCGGTCCTCGCGCATCTCTTCAGCGTCCTGTTCCTGAAGGCCTATCGCAAGCCGCGCGAGCTGACCTGGTACACGGGCTTCGCGATGCTCGGGATCGTCCTCGGTTTCGGATTTTCCGGCTACCTGCTGCCGTGGAACGAGCTCAGCTATTTCGCGACCGCCGTCGGGACCGACTCCGTGAAGTCCGTTCCCATCATCGGGCCCTGGATGCTCCGTGTATTGCGCGGAGGCGAAGAGGTTTCCGTCCAGACCCTGTACCGGTTCTTCGCACTCCACGTTTGCATCCTTCCGCTCGTCATGGGCGCGTTCATCGGTGCCCACCTGCTCTTCATCCAGAGGCAGGGGATGGCCGAGCCGCTCGAGCACGACTCTTCGCGCGAGACGAAGCCGCGGCCTCGTGGCATGCCGTTCTTTCCGAACTTCGCGATGCGGGACCTGCTCCTGTGGGTGATCTGCCTGAACATCCTCGCGCTCCTCGCCGTCGCGCTTCCGTTCGGTCCCGGGATCCCGGGCATGGAATGGGAGCTCGGGGCGAAGGCGAACCCGCTCAAACCGGCCTATCCGGGCATCAAACCGGAGTGGTACTTCCTGTCCGTGTACCAGATGCTTCGGGAATTCCCGGCGCATCTTCTCGGGATGGAAGGCCCGCAGGCCTGCCTGCTTCTGGCGAGCATCCTCGGCGCGATCGCATTCGCGATTCCGCTCCTCGACCGGAACGCGGCGAAGGGAAAGCCGAGCCCGCTCTTCACGGATCTCGGCGTCGCCGGACTTCTTTTCCTCGGATTCCTGACCCTCAAGGCGTGGGACGTCGGAGTCCACGCGCCGCTCGGGAAGGACCCGGCGGGCGACCCCGCGATGGCCGCGACGATCGCGCGCACCGCGGCCCTGTGGATCATCGGGATCGGGCTCGCCGCGGCGGCGCTCCGGCGCCTCAAGTGGGGGCACTCGGCCTTCTCCTTCACCGCCGCCGTCCTCCTGCAAGCGGCGCTGAACGGATTCGCGCATCTGAGCTGGCTCGCGAGCGGCGGAGCCGCCCTCGCCCTCCTCGCAGTCCTGTTTCTCACCGGGCGGGTTCGCCGCGGCGTGTCCGCGGCGGCGCTCTTGCTCCTCGCGCTCGCCGCGCCCTCCACGGCGCGCGCGGACGAGAAGGGGGCCGCGACCGTCCCCGCAACCGCGTCAGCGCCGGGGCATGTCGTCGAGGAAGCCTGGCCCGTGGATTTTCAGAAGCTCTTCACGGAAGTGGACAAGAAAACGGGCCCCGTCCTGAGCGAGAAGGCGAAGGCACGATTCCGGAGCCTGCCCAGCCACGCGCAGGAGCTGTTCTTCGTGGCGGCGAAGGCCGGCACGCTGTCCTCGGCGGCCCATCTGGCAACGCTCCTCGCCCTGGACATCGACGACCGCAAGGTGGAGCTGATCCTGGGCGACAACTGCGTCCTCTGCCACTCGAACCCGGACTTGCCGGACGAGATTCTCTTCAAGCCGCGCGAGAAGGGCGACGCGAACGCCCACCTCGATCTCCGCGAGATCGTGAGCGACGTCCATTTCCGCGGCGGGCTCATGTGCGCGGGCTGCCACGGCGGAAAGCCCACCGACGCCGAGATGTCGGCGGAGATCGGCAAGCGCTGGCCCGCGTCCGACCTGCGGCACAAGGACCGCTCGTGGATCCCGGAGTTCTGCGCTCGCTGCCACTCCTCGAGCGAGTTCATGCGGGGCTACAACCCGTCACTTCCCGTCGACCAGCTCCTCAAGTACCGGACGAGCAAGCACGGGCAGCTTCTCCTCGGGAAGAAGGATTCGAAGGCCGCGCAGTGCGTGAGCTGCCACGGCGTGCATGGGATCCGGCCGCCCGACAGTACGAATTCCCTCGTCTATCGCGAGAACATCCCGGCAACCTGCGGAAAGTGCCACGCGGACGCGGCGTACATGAAGGGCTACACGCTCGAGGACGGCAGGACGCCGATCCCGACGAATCAGCTGGAGCAGTATCGCAAGAGCGTCCACGGCCTCGCGCTTCTCGGGAAGCACGACTCCGGCGCGCCGGCTTGCAACGGCTGCCATGGAAACCACGCGGCGCTGCCGCCGCACACGGAGTTCGTGTCGCAGGTCTGCCGCACGTGCCACGCCGCCAACGGCAGCCTCTTCGACGGCAGCCCGCACAAGAAGGCGTTCCTGGCGCACGGCTGGCCCGAGTGCGAAACGTGTCATGGGAAGCACGACATCGCCGTCCCCACCGACGAGATGCTCCGGCCGGGCCCAAAGGCCCTGTGTCACGACTGCCATTCGAAGTACGGCAAGCCGATTTGCGACGAGACGGCCACGTTCTTCTACGACTCGATCACCGCTCTTCGCAACTCGCACGCCGCGCTCGGAAAGGACATCGACCGGCTGGCCGAGCGCGGCTTCGACGTCGACGAGCTGCGATTCCAGTCGAGCGCCGTGAGCGACGCGCTTCGCAAGACGCGCCTCGGCATCCACACCTTCGACCGGAGCGACTTCATCCGCAATTCCGAGGCGGCGTCCGAGGCCGAGACGGCCCTCCGCAGCGCCGCGTCCGCCGGCTGGGCCGAGTACCGCTTCCGCCGGAACGGCCTCGTGCTCGCCAGCGGCCTGATCTCGGTCTTCGGAGTTCTGCTCTACCTCAAGATCCGCCAGACGGATCGGAAATCGGGCCCGAAGAGCTGAATCAGTGTCATTCCTCGGGCGCCACAACGGGGTGAGGTGAATCGAAGCGGTCAGGAAGGCGGAGCGAGTCCGACCTCGGCGAAGAGCCTCTCCGTGTCCTCGCCGAGACGCGGAGGGGCTGCCGGCGCGGGGTCGGCGAAGCCGTCGAGAAAAAAAGGCGGCCGGATCGTGGGCACGGTCCGCCCGCCCCGGGTCGTCTCCAGGACCGATCCCAGCGCCGTCGCCTGAGACGAGCGAATCGCTTCGAGCACGCCCGCGACTGGCCCGGCTGGAACCCCGGCGGACTTGCAGCGTTCGAGCCAGGTCGTGCGCGGTTCTTTCACGAAGAGAGACGCGAGGATCGGGACGAGCTCTTCCCGGTTGACGACGCGCGAGGCATTCGTCGAGAAGCGCGCGTCCCTCGCGATGTCGTCACGCCCGAGGACTTTCCCGCACAGGGCGTCGAACTGCCGGTCCGTCCCGACGGCGAGAAGGAATCCTCCGTCCGACGCTTCGAAGGCGCGATACGGCTCGATCGTTGCGTGCGAATTGCCGTGGCGGGTGGCCTCCCGGCCCGTCACGAGAGCCGAGCTTGCGACGTTGACGAGGGCGGCGAGGCCCGTCGAGACGAGATTCGTCTTCACGTGGGCACCGGTTCCGTCGCGTCCGCGCGCGTGGAGCGCGCCGAGGATCGCCGTCACCGCGGACCAGCCGGCGAGAACGTCGACGAGCGCGACGCCACTCTTGTGCGGGGCGCCGTCCGCGGGACCGGTGATCGCCATGAGCCCCGTGGCACCCTGCGCGAGGAGGTCGAATCCCGGTTCGCCGGCTTCCGGCCCCACGTCTCCCGCGCCCGAGATCGAGCAGACGACCAGGCGCGGATTCAGCGCGCGGAGCGACTCGACCCCGAGACCACGCCTCTCGAGCGCGCCCGGAAGGAAGTTCTCGACGAGAACGTCCGCCTTCGCGGCCCAGCGCCGCACGAACTCGGCGCCCGCCGGGGTCCCGAGGTCCACGGCGGCCGATTCTTTTCGCCGATTCACCGACAGGAAGTAGGCCGCCTCGCCGTCGAGCGCGGGCGGTTTCCATCCGCGCGAAAAGTCGCCGCCGCGCGGGTCCTCGACCTTGACGATGCGCGCCCCGAGGTCCGCGAGCACCATCGTCGCGAGCGGCCCCGCCAGGACGCGCGACAGGTCGAGAACGACGACCTCTTCGAGCGGCGGGCGGCGGTTCTCTTTCATGCCAGAAGCCCGCGGTGCGCGAGGAGACGTCAAGACCGCGAGCCGACGGGGGTCAGAGCCATCCCGGCCGTCATCTCGAGCATGCGGTCGATTGCGCGCTTCGCCTTGACTCTCACGTTTTCGGGAACTTCGATCGCCGGCGCGAGGTCGCGCAGGCAGAGATACAGCTTCTCGAGCGTGTTGCGCTTCATGTGCGGGCAGATGTTGCACGCGCAATCCGCGTCCGGCGGCGCGGGGATGAGCGTTTTCCCCGGCGCCGCCCGGCGCATCTGGTGGAGGATCCCTTCCTCGGTTGCCACGATGAACGCGGCTTTCGGCGACGTCGCGACGTGCTTCAGGAGGCCGGAGGTCGAGGCCACGACGGACGCGTGACGCAGGATCCGCTCTTCGCACTCCGGATGCGCGATGACCTCCGCGTCGGGATGACGCGTCATGAGGTCGACGAGCTTCTTCTCCGAGAACGTCTCGTGCACGATGCAGGTTCCCGGCCACACCACGAACCTGCGGTTCAGCTTCTTCTCGAGCCATGCGGCGAGGTTCCGGTCCGGCGCGAACACGACCGGATCGGGGATCTGCTTCAGAATGACTTCGGCCGAGGACGACGTAACGATGACGTCCGAAAGCGCCTTCACGCCCGCCGAGCAGTTGATGTAGCTGACGACCGTGTGACCCGGGAATTTCTTCAGCCACTCTCCGAAAAACGGCGCCGGACAGCCGTCCGCGAGCGAGCAGCCCGCCTCGAGGTCCGGCACGACGACCGTCTTTTCCGGCGTGAGGATCTTCGACGTCTCGGCCATGAAGTGCACGCCCGCGAACGCGATGACCTGCTCCGAGACCTGCGTCCCGCGCCTCGCGAGCTCGAGCGAGTCGCCCACGAAGTCGGCGAGATCCTGGATCTCGGACTCCTGGTAGTAGTGCGCCAGGACGACCGCGTTTTGCTGCTTCTTGAGGCGGCGAATGGCGGCTTCGAGATCGAGCGACGGGTCGACGGGCACAGGGCGTGTGATCGGGAGCGCGCTCACGCGCGGATCTTACCGCCCGCTCGGAGACGGTTCTCCCCTTTGCTACACTCGCGCCGCCGGGCCCGGAGCCCCTCGGCCCGCGACCTTTCATGAACGCCGAAGCGCAGGTCCTGGCCCGTTCCGAGCCCTCGCAGTGGATTGCGAATCCGCGCTGGGACCTCGTGACCCTGACGCTGTCGGCGGTCATCGTCGCCGTTCCGCCGCTCGTGCACTCGCTCGGAAAGACGACGGCGGGGGGCGTGGACCTCCTCATCACGCTTCTCATCGGCGGCCCGCACATGTACGCGACCTTCCTGAAGACGGTCTTCGAGCCGCGCTTCCGGCAGCTCCACCCGGCGCTCACGTGGGCGCCCGTCGTGGTCGTCCCGATCGGAGTCATCCTCGGCGCCGTTTACGCCTTCCCGTGGCTCCTCACGTTCTTCTTCACGTGGGCCTCCATCCACGTGTGCGACCAGGCTTCGTACATCGGCTATCTCTACCGTGAGAAGGGCGGCGCCGCCCGCCCGTGGCAGCGCCTGCTCGACTTCTCGGTCGTCATCATGTCGCTTTACAGCTACGCGATGTACCGGCATGTCGCGGGCACGTTCCGCATCGGCGACACGACGCTCTGGTTCCCCGCATTCCTGAAGCACGCCTGGTTCGCCGACTCCTTCGCCGTCTTCACGGCGGCGCTCATCGCCGCGTGGGTGGTCTTCACCGCGAACCAGATCCGCCGCCGCGAGCTCGCCGCGCCGTACGCCTTTTTCATGGCGCTCACGATCGTCGTGGCTCTCCTCGTCCCGCGCCTACCGGAGCTCTCGATCTCTTTCCAGGGCTTCAACGCGTGGCATTCGTTCCAGTACCTCGGGCTCACGTACCTCATCCTTCGGCAGGACAACGCCGCGGCCGGCGCCGCGTTCGTGAGGAAGATGGCACAGCCCGGGAAGTTCTTCCGCTACTACGGCTGGAATCTCCTGCTGACGACCGGGGCCACGCTCGTGATCCTGCTCCTCACCGTCGTCCTGCACCTGCCGGCGGAGCCCAGCTATTACGCCGTCGTGCTCTCGTTCCTGCTCACGCACTACGTACACGACCACGTCCTCTTCGCGCTCGGCAGCGGCTTCAAGCCGAAGTGACCGCTTTCGGACCCGCCCTCCGGCGCGCGATCGCCGCGGTCGCTGCGTTCGCGCTTCTGGCGAGCGGGGCCGCCGAAGCCGCGAAGAAAAAGAAGAAACCGTCCGAGCCCACGCCGGTGCCGCGCCCGGCAGACCCCACTCGCGTCACGATCCCCACGGCCGACGGCGTCGCGCTCGCAGCCTCCTGGCGTCCGGTCGAGGGCAACGCGAAGGCGCCGGGCGTCCTCCTCATCCACGATTTCTCGCGCGAGCGCCGCGAGCTCGAGCCGCTCGCGAAGGAGCTCGGCGCCGCGGGCTTCGCGACGCTCTCGATCGACCTGCGCGCCCACGGGGAGTCCACGAAGAAGAAGGGCGCCGCGCTCCCGATCTCGCCGCGCCTCCTCACCGACCCGAACGGCTTCCCCCGCGACGTCGAGGCGGCGTCCGCGTGGCTCGAGGCCCGCGCGCCACGCACAGCCGCGCTGGGCCTTTCGACGGGAGGCTACCTCGCGCTCCTCGCCGCCGCGCGGGGGCAGGTGGACACGGCCGTCGCGGTCTCCGTGAACGAGTCGCGGGTGGCGGGCCTCGCCGGCCCCGTCGCGCCCGTCCCGCGGTCGGTCCTTCTGCTCGCGTGCGAGGCTGATCCGGGCCGCGCCGATTCCGCGAGGACGCTCGAGGCGGCGGCGAAGAGGCCGAAGCGAATCCTCCTCTTCCCGGGCGCCGCGCACAACCTCGCCGTGTTCCGCGAGCATCCCGAGGCGATGAAGGCCGTCCTTGCATGGCTCGGAGAACGGCTCGGAATGCCACCGCCCGCGCCGGCCCCGCCTCCCGCGAAGTAAGCTCCGCTCCATGACCACGGTCGTCTTCGACATCGAGACCGTCTCGCTGCCCTGGCTCGAGATCGACCCGCTGCAGCGCGAGAAACTCACGCGCTACGCGGAGGACCACGAGGATTTTCTGAGAAGGAAGAAGGGCGGGGCGCTTTCGCCGTATGCCGGCAGGGTCGTCGTGATCGGCATGCAGAATCCCGAGAGCCAGAAGGGCTTCGTCTGGTTCGAGGCGTCCGGCGAGCGCACGAGCCACCCCTCGGCGGACGGCCTCTTCGAGTACGTCGGTTGCGACGAGAAGACGATGCTCGCCGAGTTCTGGGAGAAGGTCGCGAGGTTCGACCGCTGCGTCACGTTCAACGGTCGCACGTTCGACGGGCCGTTTCTCTCCGTGCGCAGCGCCGTCCACGGGATTTCACCTTCCAAGAATCTTCTCGGCTATCGGTACTCGATGGATGCCCACGTCGACCTTCTGGAGATCCTCACGTTCCAGGGCGCCGTGTCCCGCGATCAGGTTCCCTCCCTACACGCCGCCTGCGTCGCGTTCGGGATCCCCTCGCCAAAGAGCGAAGAGATGCACGGCTACGCCGTGGGCGACCTCTACGGGCAGGGGCGGCTCCGGGAGATCGCCGACTACTGCCGGAGGGACGTCGAGGCGACGGCCGCGCTCTACCATCGCCTCGAGTTAACGTTGCTGCCGCTGTTTCGGAAATAGCGCGCGGCGAGCCCTCAACGATTTCGTGCAGCTCGTGACTCAGATCACGCAGGCGGAGAAGAGGAAGAAGAGGATCTTCTCAGAAGGGAAGAGAGAAAGAGAGCGCCGGCAAGCGGCAGGACGTACACCAGAGGCGCGTTGAATTCCAGTGCCGCCTTCAGATCGCCATGCGCGAGCGCATGCAGCGCGCGCAGGCTGCCGCAGCCGGGGCAGCGGGCTCCGAAGATCGCCGTGAAGAGGCACGGCGGCGCGAAGGGCGACGTCAAGGGATCGACGAAGTACAGGTAAAGGAATCCCGCCGCGGCGGCCAAGAGCCTCACCGCCGTCCCCCTAAGCCTCCAGATCCTTCCGCGCGTTCTTCACGAGGAGCACGCACAGACCCGCGAACACGAGCGCGCACAGGACGTCGCCCGCGATCCCGTTCTTGAGCACCGGGTAGAACATCTCGCCGAGGTCGAGCTTCTCGAGGAGCGTCGGCTTCTCCATGTGGAGGATCGAGTCCCCGAAGAACGCGGCGAGCGCGATGAGGACACCTCCGAGGGAACCGCCCGCCACGAGGCCCGTGGCGTAGAGCATTCCCGAGGACAGCTCGCTCTCCTGCTTCTTTTGCGAGAGCTTCTCGGCGAGCCCCTTCATCATGCCGCCGATCCAGATCGGGAACGTGGTCGAGAGCGGCAGGTACGCGCCGACGGCCCACGACAGCGCGTGCGCGCCCGCCATCTGCGCCATGAACGCGAGGAACACCCCCACGATCACAGGCGCCCACGGCAGGTTCTGCGCGAGGAGACCCTTGATGATCGTGGCCATGAGCGTGGCCTGCGGCGCCGCGAGCTTCGGCCCGCCGATGCCGTGCGCTTCTCCGCCCGCGTACGTCTTGTCGAGGAGGAAGAGCGTGCCCCCGATGACGAGCGTCGAGACGAGGACGCCGATGATGAAGCCGATCTGCTGCTTCCGCGGCGTAGCGCCCACGAGGAACCCGGTCTTCAGGTCCTGCGACGTCGCTCCGGCGTTCGCGGCCGCGATACACACGAGCGCACCCACGCAGAGCGCGACCGGCTGGTAGGCCTCGCCCGTGCGGCCGATGAGGACGAACACGAGGCAGGTGCCCATGAGCGTCGCGATCGTCATGCCGGAGATCGGGTTCGAGGAAGTGCCGATGATGCCGACGATGCGGCTTGCGACGGTCACGAAGAAGAACCCGAAGACCACGACGAGGAGCGACATGACGAGAGAACCGGGAAACGGCCCGTGCGGGAAGCCCGGCAGGATTGCGATGAGGAGGGCCAGCACGACCGAACCCACGACGACGATGCCCATTCCGAGGTCGTCGTCCGTCCGGATCTTCTTCGCGGCTCCCGAGCCTTCCCGCAGGCTCTTCACCGACTCGCGGAACGCCCCGATGATGGTCGGCAGCGTCTTGACGAGCGTCATGACACCCGCGCACGCCACGGCGCCCGCACCGATGTAGCGCACGTATGCGCGGTAGATCCACTCGGCGTGCGAGTGGCCGTTCCGCCAGGCTTCCGAGAAGCCGAGCTTGCCGAGGTCCTCGACGAGGCGCGCCTCGGGCACAAAGATGGAGATGAGCGGGATCAGCGCGAGCCACGAGAGGACGCCGCCCGAGGCGAGCTCGCCGGCGATCTTCGGCCCGATGATGTAGCCGAGTCCGAGGTACTCCGGCGTCACGTCGCAGGAGAGCGTGGCGTCGGGAATCTTCCCGTCCTTGCCTGTTTGGAACCACGTCGCCGTCTCCCGCCAGAGGCCGAGGATGCCGTACAGGAACTTGTAGAGCATCGAAATGCCCACGCCCGCGAACACCATCTTCGCGAGGTTGCCGCCCTTCTCGCCCGCGATGAGGACGTCGGCGCAGGCCGTGCCCTCGGGGTACGGCAGGGTGCCGTGCTCCTTGACGATGAGCGGCCGCCGGAGCGGGATCATGAAGAGGACGCCGAGGGTGCCGCCGATCGCGGCGAGGAGGAAGATGACGAAGTACTTGAAGTAATCGGCCCCGTTCGAGAGGAACAGGAGCGCCGGCACCGTGAACACGACGCCCGCCGCGACGGATTCGCCCGCCGACCCGATCGTCTGGACGATGTTGTTCTCGAGGATCGTGGACTTGCCGAGCTTCTTGAAAACCGCGATCGAGAGCACCGCGATCGGCACCGAGGCCGACACCGTCAGCCCCGCGCGCAGCGCGAGATAGACCGTGGCCGCGCCGAAGATGATTCCGAACGCCGATCCGAGGAGGATCGCCTTGAGCGTGAACTCCGGAACCTCCGCGTCCGCCGCGATGTAGGGCTTGAAGTCCTCCCCGCTGCCGGGTGCGCTCATCCGTCTGTCCTCCTCCAGGTTCTTTCGAAAAACTGCCGGGGAGTCTGACATCCCCCGAGTCGGCTTGTCGAACCGCAAACCGGCCCTCGAGGGGCCTATACTGTCCCTGCTCGATCCATCGCAAGCCCATCCTGAGATCACAGGTTCGAGCTGTCGCCCGAGGAGGCATTCCATGAACCCCACCGTCCTCGTCCTGGCGGACGATCTGTTCTGGAAGACCAAGATCGATCACACGTTGAAATCCGCGCAGGCGACCGGCATCTTCATCGAAAAATCCGCTCAGCTCGCGGCCAAGGCCGAATCCGGGCGCGTGGGCCTCGTCATCGTCGACCTCGCGCTCCGCGACGACCCCTTCACCGCGATCGCGGCCCTGAAGAAGAACCCGAAGACGAAGGGCATCGCCGTCGTGGGCTATTACGAGCACGTCCGCAAGGATCTTTTCGAGAAGGGCGAGAAGGCGGGCTGCGACCGGGTGCTCCCCCGCTCGGCCTTCTCGCAGCACCTCGGCGACATCGTGATGAAATACGCGCTCCCTGGCGGCGTGCGGGCGGAAGAGGAAGAGACCGACCTGCCGGAGGAGTAGAGATGGGCAGTTCTCGCCGCCGCTTCCTCAAGGCCGCTGCCGCGGTTTCCGTCGCCGGCGTCCTCCCCTCTTCCCCCTTCGAAGAAAAGCTGCCTGGCCAGACCCCGGCTGCGGCGCCTCCGTCTGCGAAGGAAGCAGAATCTTCCTCGTCTTCCTACGTCCTCGTCACGTCCGCAAACGGCGTCGAGGCCGCGAAGGCCGCGCGGCAGGCGCTCATCCAGGGCTATGACCCGCTGGACGCCGCGATCGTCGGCGTAAACGTGAACGAGCTCGACCCGAACGACGTCAGCGTCGGGTATGGCGGCATCCCGAACGAGGAGGGCGTGGTGCAGCTCGACGCGTGCGTCATGGACGGCCGCACGATGAAAGCCGGTGCCGTGGGCGCGCTCGAGGGTTGCAAGACGCCGTCGAAGGTCGCGAAGCTCGTCATGGACCGCACCGATCGCGTCTTCCTCGTCGGCGAGGGCGCGCGGAAGTTTGCGACGGCGCACGGCTTTCCCGTCGAGGACCTGCTGACAGCGAAGACGCGGAAGATCTGGCTCTACTGGAAAGAGCGCATGTCCGACATCGACGACTGGGAGGTCTCCGCGAAGGAGGCCCAGGACCCGGACGTGAAGTGGTTCCTCGAGAAGTACGGCAACGAGATCTTCCGGCCGCAGGGCACGATCCACATGTCCGTGAGGAGCGCGAGGGGCGAGCTCGTGGGCGTGACGACGACTTCGGGACTCTTCTTCAAGATGCCCGGCCGGCTCGGCGACTCGCCGGTCGTCGGCGCGGGCATCTACTCGGAGGGTGGAGTCGGGAGCTGCGGGTCGACGGGGCGCGGCGAAGCAAACCTCGTCACGTGCGGCTCGCACACGGTCGTCGAGTTCCTGCGGCAAGGGAAGAGCCCGGAGGAGGCGTGCCTCCTCGCCCTCAAGCGCATCGACGAGAAGACCCACAAGGTCCCCCGCCACCGCGACGAGAAGGGCCGCCCGAAGTTCAACGTCAGCTTCTACGCCGTGGACGCGAAGGGCCGCACCGCCGGCGCCGCCATCTGGAGCGGCGCCAAGTACGTCGTCGGCGACAACGACGGCGTGAGGACGCTGGAGGCGGCTTACCTATATAAGAAGGGGACTTAGAGAAACGGTGATGGGCCGGAAGGTCGGCCTCTACGACGAACTAATCACGCTTGGCCTCGCCCGAGAACTGGCCGAGCTCGAGCAGAGCGGTTTTCGGATCTTCAAAGACGAGCTTGATGCGGCCGACGCCGATTCTCTCCTGGCCAGGCATGTCAAACGGCTCCTGACGAGAGCTTTGAGATCAGTCAAGAACGATGGCCGGCTGGAGAAACAGGTTCAGTTGGCGAACACACTCCGGGAAGCACTCTCTCGACTTTCGCCAGAGGAAGTGACGACCCAGGACGCCGTCCGGCAACCACCAGAGGTTCTAAGCGCGATCTCTCCCCGCCTGATCGGACTCGTGGCCCAACTTGCGCCGCAGCGCCCGCAATCCGCCTTTCGGCGAGCGATCTCCTCGTAAATGCGCGAGGTGAGCCCCGAATCGGTCACTCGCTTGCCGAGGAGATCCCCTCCTCTGATCGGGTTGATCTGCTCTGCGCTTTCATTCGTTGGAATGGGCTTCGGATCATCGAACCAGCTCTTCGCGCGTTTTAGAGATCGAGGTCCGCGTGCTGAAGGCGGCTTCGAAGGTCTCGAAGCGCTGACTACTTCTTCCGCAGCTCCATCAGGACCTGTTTCGCGATGGCCTTGAGCGTGTCGAAAACGCCCTGGCCGGTCGGGGCGGTCGCCTCGAATGTGGGCTCGCCCTTGAAATTGAGCTGGCGGTAGAGCTCCTCGGCGGTAACGGCCGTGGGGAGGTCGCGCTTGTTGAGCTGCAGGACGTAGGGGATCGCCTGCAGGTCGAAGCCGTGGTCGACCAGGTTCTTCTCGAGGTTCATGAGCGACTCGACGTTCGCGTCCATGCGCGCTTCCTGCGAGTCGGCCACGAAGACGACGCCGTCGACGCCCTTTAGGATGAGCTTACGGCTCGCGTCGTAGAAGACCTGCCCGGGCACGGTGTAGAGGTGGAAGCGCGTCTTGAACCCGCGCACGGTGCCGAGGTCGAGCGGCAGGAAATCGAAGAAGAGCGTGCGGTCGGTCTCGGTGGCGAGCGAGATGAGCTTGCCCTTGGCGGCCGGGTTCGTCCGGTCGTAGATGTACTGGAGGTTCGTCGTCTTTCCGCAGAGGCCGGGACCGTAGTACACGATCTTGCAGTTGATCTCCCGCGCGGCGTAGTTGATGAACGTCATGCGCGGCTACTCGCGAAAGAGGCTGTCGATGTCTTCGTCGGTGATCTCGGCGAACGGCGAGTCGTAGCCTTCCTGGCGGCGTGTTTTTTCGCTCTCGACCTTCTTCTGGATGGTGTCGAAGATGCGCTCGAGCTCGCCGTTCGCCTTGCGCACTCGCAGCCGCACGAGGCCAAGAGACGAGCGCTCGTCGAAGATGACGACGAGGATGACGCGCTGGCCGACGATCGAGATATAGACGTTGTCGCGCTCGCCCTCGTGGAAGAGGACGGGGAATTCCTTCTCACCAATGAGCCGCGCGAGGCCATCCGTGGCGGCCACGTTGCCGGCCGTGAGCGACGCGAGCGACGTCGTGTCGAGGGATTCCATGTCGCCCATGGCGGCGATCTGTTGACCGTTCTTGTCGACGATGAAGACGACTTTCGCCTGGGCGTCCGCCTTCAGGCGTCCGATGACGTCCTTGAGCTGATGAAACTCCTCGTCAAAAAGAATGAAATCCGACATGCGTCTTTGAACGCAAGTCTACCCGATCAGATCTCCCGGCGGCCCGCGAGGGATCTGGAAAGGGTCACCTCGTCCGCGAATTCCAGCGCGGCGCCCACCGGAAGACCGAGCGCGAGGCGGGTTACCTTCACGCCCAGCGGCTTGAGGCGGCGGGCGAGATACAGGGCCGTGGACTCACCCTCGACGTTCGGATTCGTCGCCAGAACGACCTCTTCGACGCCTTCACCCGGTGCCGGAGACTCGACGCGCGCGAGGAGATCGGTGACGTTGAGGTCGTCCGGCCCGATGCCGCGCAGCGGCGCGAGCGCTCCGCCCAGCACGTGGTAGCGGCCCCGGAACTCGTGCGTCCTCTCGAGGACGTCCGCGTCGGCCGCATCCTCCACGACCGCGAGGAGGCGCCCGTCGCGCGACGGGTCCGAGCAGATCGCGCACGGATCGGCCTCGGTGAGGGCGTGGCAGACCGAGCACGAGCGCGTGCGCGCCCGCGCCTCGGCCAGAGCGGTCGTCAGCGCCGCCGTGTCGTATTCGGGTGCGGCCAGGAGGTGGTACGCGAGCCGGCGCGCGCTTTTCGGCCCGATGCCCGGCAGCGTCTCGAGCGCCGCCACGAGCCGAGCGAACGCCGGGAGGCCGGCCACTTTCCTATCGGCCCTTCGCCCGGTCGGGCCCGCCGTCGCGCTTCACGTCGGCGATCTCGCCGCCGAAGAGATCCATCATCCGCTTCACGCGTTCGTCGGTCGCGACCTTCATCTTGAGGTGCTCTCTCTCGAGCGTCTTTGGGTCGGCGACGGCCGCCGCCGCCGTGAGATCGCCCGCGGGCGGGGCCACGCCCTCGACGGTCACTTTCGCGCCCTTCCCGAGGACGGCGATCGCGGCCTCCTCGAGCACCTTCGCCATCGCGGGCTCGGCCAGGCGCTTCTCGGTCACGATGCTCGGCGGGTCGAGCGAGATGAGAACGTCCTTGCCCTCGAGCCGGATCGACGCGTCCTCGAGGACGGCGCCGAGCTGTGAGTGCTTCTTCTCGACGGCCGCGCGAAACGCGCCCGCGAGATCCGGCGTCCGCAAGGGGTCGGGAATGATCTCCAGAGGCGTCAGGCCGACGAAGCGGGGGACGTCGGAAGAAGAGGAATTTTCTGCTTCGGACGGCAAACCGGCACGGTTGCTCATCGCCAGCCGCGCAGGAGCAAATGCAACGTCTGAAGATTTCTTAGAAGGGGAAGAGGGAGAGGAGGCCGGCGCGCCGCTCGACGCGCCAGGCGCTCCGGGCATCACGGGGATTCTCCCAGCAAGAATTTCCTCTATTGGAATGAGCCGCGGGAGCTCCGCGAGCTTCAGGAGCAGGACCTCGAAGGCGAGGGCCGGCACGTCCGAGCGGCGCAGCGTGCCGTCGGACTCGGACAGGAGGGAGAGGAGGCGGAGCAGCGTCGCGTAAGGCGTGAGGCGCGCGAACTCCCGCACGCGCTCGGCGCCCTCCTCCGAGAGCCCCGTCGGCGGTGGCGCCGCCGGATCGGCGGCGAGGCGCACGGCGCCGCGCACGAGCGCGGTGAGGTCGTGGAGCGTGGCCCGCGGCTCGGCGCCCGCGGCCTCGAGCTCGGCGCAGCCCTTGAAGACGCCGATACGGTCGGAGGCCAGCACCGCTCCGAGCAGCGCGATGAGCGCCGTGCGGTCGGGCGCGCCGAGGAGCGCCGAGACGTCTTCCGACCTGACGCCGCCGCCGGAGCGCGCGACCGCCTGGTCGAAGAGCGAGAGGCCGTCGCGGAGGCTGCCCGTGGCCGCTGCGGCGAGCGCGGCCAGCGCCGCGCGCTCGACGGCGGGCTTCTTCCCCTTTGCATCCTGCCCCGCGTCGACGACCTCGAAGCCCTCGCGCGCGGCGATGTCCGCGAGGCGGCCGACCACCTCGTCGTCCGTGAGGCGGCGGAAGTCGAAGCGCTGGCAACGCGACAGGA
>OBLW0100001760.1_pt1 | contig 18044 bp, 14 predicted proteins | sample 1520161 | NCBI WGS metagenome assembly OBLW01 (sample SAMEA3539309, study PRJEB22396) | soil metagenome | biome: tundra; feature: field; material: soil | place: USA | collected 2010-05 | depth 0.15 m | reverse complement strand
TGGGCCGACGCGTACACCGCGAAGAAACTGACCAGCGTCGGGGCGTGGGCGCGGGCGGTGAGGGGCCTCACGGTGACCGGCACCGATCGACGGGGCAAGCTGTTGCTCCTCGACACCGACGGCGTCCGCCTCGGCGTGCGTTTTGGTATGACGGGTGTGTTGTTGATCGACGGCGACGCCGGCATCGACGGGCTGTTCTACGGTCCTCACGATTTTCGGTCCGATTGGGTTCGCGGGGGACTGGAGTTCGACGACGGTCGAAAGTTGATCTTGCACGATCCGCGACGGCTCGGTCGCTTCGAGATCGGGCCGGACCTGAGTGAACTCGGCCCCGACGCGCTGACGCTCACGCGAAAGCAGTTCGATCTGGTGGTACTGACGCGCGGCGACGGACCGGCGATCAAGGCGAGGCTGTTGGACCAGTCGTCGGTCGCGGGCGTCGGGAATCTGCTCGCCGATGAGATGCTGTATCGCGCGGGCATCGATCCCCGCACGCCCACGGGGTTGCTGAGTAACGACCAACGAAGCGCGCTCTACAAGACCTTCACGCAGACCATGCGGACGCTGCAGCGTCGGGGTGGATCGCATTTGGGGGATCACATGGAAGGTCGGTTCCCGGGAGCGTACTGTCCGCGCGACGGTGCGGCGATGCTCTCAGCGACCATTGGCGGGCGAACCACCTACTGGTGTTCGAAGCACCAGTCATAAGCCTCGAGCAGTCCGTGCAGTCCGGCGAGCGAGGCGAGTCCGGCGCGCGGCGCCAATCGATGGCACACACGTCATTTCATGCCCCTACGCAGTCTGCATCACCGGGGGTCCGCATCTTCGGGTAAGGAGCGATAAGAATGTCGTGGTGCAATCCTTCATTACCCACTACGGCTACTTCGCGCTGTTCGTACTCTCGGTGCTCTCCTCCGCGTGCATTCCGATCCCTTCTGAAGTCGCCTACGGATTCGCCGGTGCACTGTGCACGACGGCCCTGACTGAACACGCGCGCTTCTCGCTCTGGGCGGTCATCGTCGTGGGGACCGTGGGTTCGCTCGTCGGTGCGGTCATCGCCTACGAAGTCGGTCGCAGCGCGGGGCGCACGATCGTCGATCGTTGGGGCAAATGGTTGTTGTTGTCACATAAGGATCTCGACCGCGCCGAGCACTGGTTCGAGCGCTACGGTTCGGCCTCGGTCCTCATAGGGCGCGTTATCCCGATCGTGCGTAGTTTCATCTCGCTGCCGGCGGGTGTCGCCGAGATGAACCGCGCACGCTTCGCGGTGCTCACGACCATTGGTTCGGCGGTCTGGGTCGCACTCCTCGCCGGACTCGGTTACGCCGCCGGTTCGAATTGGAAGCACGTGAGTGGCGATTTTCACGCCGCGGAGTACCCGATCATCGCGATCGTCGTCCTCGGCCTCGCCTACGGATTCTGGCACCGTTGGCGTACGGTGCGACGCGAAGCGGCTGGCTAGTCGCTCAACGTCGCGAGGACCTTGGCGGCGTGGCCGTCAGCGCGAACGCCGTACCAGGCATGTTCGATCGTGCCCTGGGGTCCGATGACGAACGTGGAGCGAATGACGCCCGTCACTCTTTTGCCGTACATCATCTTTTCGCCGTAGGCGCCGTAGCGCGTCATGACCGACTGGTCGTCGTCGCTCAAGAGGTCGAACGTGAGTCCGTACTTCTTGCGAAAGGCCACGTGCTTCTCCGCGCCATCGGGTGACACACCGAGGACCTTGACGCCGAGCTTTCGAAAGGCCGTCAGACCGTCGTTGAACTGACAGGCCTCTTTCGTGCACCCGGGGGTATTGTCGGCCGGATAGAAGTAGATGACGAATCTCTCACCTGAGAAATCCTTCAGTGAAACGGTCTTTCCAGCCTGGTTCGTAAGGGCAAACGCTGGCGCTTTTGCTCCAATTTCTAGTCGGGCCATGATTCTCCTTCGAATCTCGCGCTAAAAAATCAATATTATGTCGTAGACTGGTGACGAAGCTCTAGGAATTGAGCTTGGGCCCACACTTTCGAACGCCGGTTCCGGGTCCAACCGAGAAACGTCGTTGTCCCGTGAGTAGTGAAATCAAAGAGTCCGTGCCGTCGGCCAAGGACTCGTACGCCACCAATAAGACATTTGCCGAGTTGGGTGTGTTGCCCGAGCTCGTTACAGTGCTCTCTGAGCAAGGAATCACCACCGCCTTCCCGATCCAGGCCCTCACGATCAGTGACGCGCTCGCGGGCCGTGACGTGTGCGGCAAAGCCAAGACCGGATCAGGCAAGACGCTCGGATTCGGACTTCCGATGCTCCAGCGGATATCGGCCGGCGAGACCTACAAGGCCAAAGAGGGCGGACCGGCGCGACCGCGCGGTCTGGTGCTGCTGCCCACGCGCGAACTCTGCGTTCAGGTCCACGAAGTCTTGAAGCCCCTCGGTGCCGCGCTGGGGCTCCACGTGAACGCCGTCTACGGCGGGGCCGACATCGAACGTCAGGTGAAGTCGTTGCGAAGGGGTTGTGACGTCATCATCGCGACACCCGGTCGACTCATTGACTTGGGCGACCGCGGCGAAGTCAACGTCGAGGACCTCGACGTGCTGGTGTTGGACGAAGCCGACCGCATGGCCGACATGGGTTTCATGCCCCAAGTCGAGTGGGTACTGCGTCGTATCGCCGAACACCCGCATCAGACGCTGCTGTTCTCGGCGACCCTCGACGGCGCCATTGACCGATTGGTGAAGCGCTATCTCACCGATCCCGTCTTCCACGAGGTCGCGAGCGACACCCAGACGGTGTCATTAATGGTCCACCACTTCTTGAACGTCCACCAAATGGACCGGATCAAGGTCGCCGCCACGATCTGCTCCTCCTTCGGCAAGACCCTGATCTTTTGTCGCACCAAGCGAGGGGCCGACCGTTTGGTCGAACAGCTCGTCAAAGAGGGCGTCGACGCGGCCGCGATCCACGGCGACCTTCGCCAAAGCCAGCGCGAGAAGGCGCTGGCGGACTTCTCGGGGGACCGATTGGCCGTGCTCGTCGCGACCGACGTCGCCGCCCGGGGACTGCATATTGAAGCAGTCGACTGCGTAATCCACTTCGACCCCCCGGAGGACCAAAAGGCCTATCTGCACCGCTCGGGACGGACCGCTCGCGCTGGCTCGACGGGCGTTGTGGTCTCTTTGTTACTGTGGAATCAAATTATTGAGGCTGAAGTGATCATGCGTCGTTTGGGACTCAAGCGGCCGATCGTGGAGGTCTTTTCAAACGACCCACACTTGAAGGACCTGGCGAGCTGGGATCCGACCAGGGAGGACTCGGTACTGTGAGCAAAAAGAAGCAGGCGTTGCCCGTCTTCAAGTACAACAAGTCCATAAAACGCGCCCTCGTTGTAGTCGCTCACCCTGATGATGTCGATTTTGGTTCCGCCGGAACGATTGCAACTTTGACCGGTAAGGGCGTCGATGTTGCGTATTGCCTCGTCACTTCCGGCGACGCCGGTGGCGATGGTTCCACGCACACTCGTGAAGAACGCTCAGAAATTCGCGAGACCGAACAGCGTGCTGCCGGTCGTGAGTTGGGAGTGACGAATATCACATTCCTCCGCTGGCCCGACGGTCAGGTCGAGCCCACGTTGTTGCTCCGTCGTGAAATCGCGCGCGTCATTCGTACACATCGGCCGGACCTCGTGATCACGCAGAGTCCCGAACGTAACTGGGAACGCATGCGCGCGAGCCATCCCGATCACATGGCCTCAGGCGAGGCGACGATGCGCGCGGTCTATCCCGACGCGCGCAATCCCCACGCCTTTCCCGAACTGTTGCGCGAGGGCCTCACACCGCACTCCGTGCCGGTCGTCTGGCTGAGCGGAAGCCAGGCCACGATGGTGGTCGACATCACGAAGCGCTTCAAGTACAAGCACGCGGCGTTGAAGCGCCACGTCTCTCAAGTCGGCGACAACAAGGGTTTGAAGAAGATGTTGAAGGAGTGGGCCCGTTCCGTCGCGAAGAGCGCGGGAATGGACAAGGGTCGTCTCGCCGAAGGTTTCAAGGTCGTCATCACCTCGTAGTCCCACTCGCAGAGTCGTAATGTTGCGCTATGGATTCAGCGCGCGTCACCAATCGAACACCGATTGCGCAACGTCGTGACACACACGGAATAGGCCATATCTTCAGCGGCCTCACGCGCGCGAATTTCCCCGGTCAGTTCCTGGCGGGCATCACGCTCTTGGCCATCGCCATTCCCGAGCAACTCGCCACGTCCCAGCTCGCCGGCGTGCCCGCGTTCACCGCCATGGTCGCGTTCATCACCGCCTCGCTGGTCTTTTTCGTGATCGGGTCTAACCCGATCGTCTCGGTGGGCGCGGACTCGACGATCGCACCGCTCTTCGCCGTGGCGCTACTACGACTCGCGCCGGCCTCGTCGGCCGAGTACATGGAACTGGTGGCCGCGACGGCCCTCGTCGCCGGTCTCATCGTGATGGCGATCGGGCTGCTCAAGCTGGGCTGGCTCGCCGACTTCTTGTCCTTGCCCATCGTCGTCGGCTTCATGGCCGGCATCGGACTCATCATCATCGCCCACCAACTCCCTCGCGTGCTCGGCGTCCCTTCGGGGGGTGAATCCTTCATCTCGCGGCTCCAATGGATCTCTCACCAGTTCGGTCACGTCAGCACCTGGTCGATCATCCTCGCCGTGGGGACGTTGGTCGTCATGGTGGTCGGTGAAAAACTCAACGCGAAGTTGCCCTGGGCCCTGGCGGCGGTATTGGCCGCGACCATAGTGACGGCCGTCGGGTCGCTCGCGAGGCACGGCGTGGAACAGCTCGGCGCGGTGAACGCGGGGCTCCCGACGTGGCGCCTGCATTGGCTGAGTGGATCGGAGTGGGGGACGGTCTGCACGACCGCGCTGACGCTGGTCGTCGTGATCCTCAGCCAGAGTGCGGCCACCTGTCGCACCACTGCCGATGATCTCGGAATCGCCGACAACATAAGTCGCGACTTCGTCGGCATCGGTTTGGCGAACGTCGCGTGCGGACTCGTCGGCGCCTTCCCGGTCAACGCCAGTCCGGCGCGCACGACGGTGACCAAGCTCGCGGGCGGCCGCACGAAGCTGGTCCTGTTGGTCGCCGGGTTGGGTGCCCTCGTGCTCTCGCCGTTCGCCAAGTACGCGCACATGATTCCCCTGGCCGCGCTCGCGGGCGTGTTGCTCTTCGTGGGCGCTCGCCTCATCAAGGTCGGTGAGTTCCGCAAGATCTTGGCGACGAGTCGCTGGGAGTTCGCACTCGCGCTGGTGTCGGCCCTCGGCGTGATCTTCATCGGTGTCGAGCAGGGTCTGGCCATCGCGGTCGGACTCGCGATTCTCGATCAAACCTGGCGATCGGCGCGTCCGAGGATGGTCGAATTGGGTCGACGGGCCGGTACGACGAGTTGGGAGCCGCAAGAAGAAGAAGGTGTCGAACGCGTCGACCACCTTCTCGTCGTGCTCTTCGGCGAGGAACTGTTCTTCGCCAACGCCGGAATTTTCCGACGCGAGATCCACGAGAACCTGGCAAAGTTCCCGGACACCGAACACCTCATCATTGACGCCGTCGCGATCGCCGACATCGATTTCACGGGCTTGGCCACCCTCGCTCAAGTGGTGAGCGACCTCACGAACGACAAGATCTCGGTCTCCTTCGCGCGCGCCAACGACACCGTGAAGATGCGCCTCGCGAAGTCATCGAACTCGGTGATTCGCTCCATCGCACTCTTTGACAGCACCGACGCCGCGGCGACCGCGGCCGAGAGCGCGTCGAAGGCTTAACTCTGGGCGAGGTGGCGCAGGACGAAGTTGAGGACGCCGCCGTGACGGAAGTACTCGGCCTCGGTGGGCGTATCGATCCGTAGGCGCACGTCGAAGGTGACCGTTTCTCCGTTCGCGCGCGTCGCCGTCAAGTTCACCGTCGACACGGTCTCGCCTCGATTGAGCGCGTCGAGTCCGCTGATCGCGAAGGTCTCGGTACCGTCGAGGTCGTAGGTCGCGGCACTCTCGCCGGCCGTGAACTGCAGCGGCAACACGCCCATGCCCACGAGATTGGAACGGTGAATTCGCTCGTAGCTCTCGACGAGCACGGCCTTCACACCGAGCAACTTCGTCCCCTTGGCCGCCCAGTCGCGGCTCGATCCGGTGCCGTACTCCTTGCCGGCGATGATCATGAGCGGCGTGCCCTCGGCCTGGTAGGCCATGGCGGCGTCGAAGATCGACATCTCGGTGCCCTCGGGGAACTTGACGGTCACGCCCCCTTCAGTGCCCGGCGCCATCTGGTTGCGGATCCGGATGTTGGCGAAGGTGCCGCGCACCATGATCTCGTGGTTCCCTCGTCGCGTGCCGTAGCTGTTGAAATCGGCCGCCACGACGCCGCCGTCGATCAGATACCTCCCGGCGGGCGACGAAGCGCGGATGTTGCCGGCTGGCGAGATGTGGTCCGTCGTCACCGAGTCACCGAGCTTCGCGAGCACGCGCGCGCCGGAGAAGTCAGTGACCACGCCCGGCTCCATCGTGAGACCGTCGAAGTACGGCGGGAGCTTCACGTAGGTGGACGTCGGGTCCCAGGCGTAGGTGACGGCGTTGGTGGTCGGCACATTCTGCCAACGTTCGTCGCCGCTGAAGGCGCTGGCGTAGCGCTCTTCGAACATCGCCGGCGTGACCGACGCGCGCACGGCCTCGGCGACCTCGGCGTCACTGGGCCAGAGGTCCGCCAAGAACACCGGCTTCTCGTCGACGCCGACGCCGAGCGGTTCGTGGGCGAGGTCGATATCCATCGTTCCGGCCAGCGCGTAGGCGACGACGAGCGGCGGGCTCGCGAGGAAGTTCTGCTTGACGTCGGGGTGGATGCGACCCTCGAAGTTCCGGTTGCCGGACAGCACCGACACGACCGAGAGGTCGTGTTCGTTGACGGCTTCGGAGACGCCGGCGAGCAGCGGTCCGGTGTTGCCGATGCACGTGGTGCACCCGTAACCGGCGAGATAGAAGCCCAGGGCGTCGAGGGGCTTCACGAGGTCGGCGCGCTCGAGGTAATCCATCACGACGCGACTGCCCGGGGCGAGCGACGTCTTCACCCACGGCTTCGCGCTCAGCCCGAGCTCGACGGCTCGCTTGGCGACGAGTCCGGCCGCGACCAGCACGGAGGGGTTGGAGGTATTCGTGCACGACGTGATCGCCGCCACGACGACGGCACCCTCGCGAAGGGTCTCGGCCATGTCCACGCCGTGGACTTCCAATGGCTCTCGACCCAGGGCGTCGCGGAACGCGCCTCGCGCGCCCGACAGTGACACGCGGTCCTGTGGTCGCTTCGGTCCCGCCAGACTGGGCTCGACCGAGGAGAGGTCGAGTTCGACGAACTCCGAGTAGATCGGCTCGGGCGCCGCGTGGTCGTGCCAGAGTCCTTGCACCTTCGCGTACGCCTCGACCAGGTCGAGTTGCTCCTTCGGTCGACCGGTGAAGGCCAAGTAGTCGACCGTCAGTTGGTCGATGGGGAAGATGGCGCACGTCGCGCCGTACTCGGGTGACATGTTGCCGATCGTGGCGCGCGTCTCGAGCGAGAGCGAGGCCACGCCGGGGCCGTAGGCCTCGACGAACTTGCCGACGACGCCGTGCTTGCGAAGTAGCTCGGTGATCGTGAGCACGACGTCGGTCGCGGTGACGCCTTCGCGCGGGGCGCTTGTGAGGCGCAGTCCCACGACGGGCGGGATCAACATCGAGGTGGGCTGACCGAGCATGCCCGCTTCGGCTTCGATGCCGCCGACACCCCAACCAAGCACGCCGAGTCCGTTCACCATCGTCGTGTGCGAGTCGGTGCCGACCAGCGTGTCGAGGTAGGCGACACCGTCGTGTTCGAACACGACGCGCGCGAGGTGCTCGAGGTTGACCTGGTGACAGATGCCCATGCCCGGAGGCACGACGCGGAACTCCTCGAAGGAACTCTGAGCCCACTTCAAGAACGTGTAGCGCTCGATGTTGCGTTCGTACTCGATCACGACGTTCTGATCGAAGCTCTCCGCGGTGCCGGAGCGCTCGAGGATCACGGAGTGGTCGATGACCAGCTCCACCGGCACGAGGGGATTGATCTTGTTGGGGTCACCGCCCAGCGCGATGATGGCGTCACGCATCGACGCCAGGTCGACGACCGCCGGCACTCCGGTGAGGTCCTGCATCAGGACGCGCTCGGGCGTGAAGGCGATCTCCTTGGCGTGCTCGCCCGCGGACTCACCGTGTCGCGTGGGATTCTCACCCCAGCGCGCGAGTGCCTCGATGTCGACGGCGCTCACCTTCACGCCGTCCTCGTGTCGAAGGAGGTTCTCCAAGAGGACCTTGATCGAATACGGGAGCCGGTCCACACCGAGCGCCAAGAGTGCGTCGGAGCGCAGCGAGTAGTACGTGAGGTCACGGCCCTGCACGTTGAGCGTCATCTTGGAGCCGAAGGAGTTGAGTGAGGTCATAGCTCCATTCTGCCGTGTTCGTGGCGAGAGCGTTTCGCCTGGTAGTCGATGTCGGCGTGATCGAGGTGCGAGACTTAGTGCCATGACGTCGACGTACGACACGCTCCTGTCACGCCTGCAAAGCGCATTCGACACGCTCGAAGCGGGCGCTGACCCGGTTCTGCGCACGTCGGACCGGAGCGACTACCAGGCGAACGGCGTCATGGCGCTCGCCAAGCGCCTGGGACGTTCACCGCGCGACGTCGCCGAGGACATCGTCGGCCGGTGCGATCTGGAAGGCGTCGCGACCTTGGAGGTCGCGGGGCCGGGATTCTTGAATCTCACGTTGACGCCCGAATTCCTCGCCCACCAATTGACGCAACTCCGCAGCGACCCGAGACTCGGGATCGAAGCCGTGGCAATGGTCAAGACGGTGGTGGTCGACTACTCCGCGCCGAACGCGGCGAAAGAGATGCACGTCGGCAACCTCCGTTCGACGGTGATCGGCGACGCACTCGCGCGAATGTACCGATTCGCGGGACACCACGTGATCGCCCGCAACCATGTCGGTGACTGGGGCACGCCATTCGCGATGCTCATCGAGCACCTCGTGGACCGCGGCGAGGGCGACACGGCGTTCACCATTGGCGACCTGGACGGTTTCTACAAGGAGGCCCGTACCAAGTTCGACGCCGAGGAGTCGTTCAAGGAACGGGCCCGGGCTCGCGTCGTTGCCCTGCAAGCGGGCGACCCGGAGACCCTGCGACTTTGGCGCATCGTCGTCGACCAGTCGATCGCCTACCTGGACCTCGTGTATCAGGACCTCGGCATCACCCTCACGATCGATGACGTGGTCGGCGAGTCTTTCTACGACGACATGCTGAGTGACGTCGTGACCGACCTACAGGTGGCGGGACTGATCGTCGAAAGCGGCGGCGCGCTGTGCGTCTTTCCTCCGGGATTCACCAACCGCGACGGTGACGCGTTGCCCCTCATCGTTCGAAAGAGCGATGAAGGTTTCGGCTACGCCGCGACCGATCTCGCCGCGGTGCGCGACCGCGTCGACAACCTCCACGCCGACGAGATGCTCTATGTCGTCGGCGTGCCGCAGGCCCAGCACTTCGAGATGGTCTTCGCCGTCGCGCGCATGGCGGGGTGGCTGCCCGAGCGAGTGCGCTGTGAACACGTCACGTTCGGCAACGTGCTCGGGCCCGACCGCAAGATGTTCAAGTCGCGTAGCGGTGACACGATCAAGCTCGCCACACTGCTTGACGAGGCGGTTGAACGCGCTGACGCGGCGTTGATCGAGCGCAACACCGATCTCGACGAGATGGCCCGTACGCAATTAGCCGTGCAGATAGCGCGTGCCGCGATCAAGTACGCCGACCTCTCCACTGATCGCCATCACGATTACATCTTCGACTTGGATCGCATGATCGCCTTCGAGGGCGACACCGGTCCGTACCTGCAGTACGCGCACGCTCGACTACGTTCGATCTTTCGTCGTCTCGGTGCGCCGTGGGATGCACCATCGATCGCGTTCTCACTGGACACCGCACAGGAACGCCAGCTGGCTCTCGGATTTCTGGCGTTCCCCGAAGCCTTCGAAGCGTCCCTGGCGTCGCTCCAGCCGCACCGCCTCTGCGTCTATCTCTTCGACCTGGCCCAGCGCCTCACCGCGTTTTACGACGCGTGTCCGGTGTTGACCTCGGAGGGAGCCTTGCGCGATCAGCGACTGGCGCTCTGTGACCTCGCCGCTCGAACGCTCTGGATCGGACTCTCGGTGTTGGGCATCGACGCGCCCGAGCAGATGTAATTCGTTCGACTCGCCACGCGTACATCCCCCTCGGTAGAGTGAACTCGCGGGTCGTCAGACCCACCGAACGGGGGAAGTTATGGACGTCAGGGCCTCAATCCTTAGTGAACTCCACGGTCCGTGGCACACCGAGACGATTCAGATCGACGATCCACATCCGTACGAGGTGCGGGTCAAGGTCGCCTTCTCGGGACTGTGTCATTCGGACCTACACCTGCAGACCGGTTCGCTCTCCCAGTCTCCCGACGCCCTCGCGATGATCTCCGGTCGCCCGACGATGTTCCCGATCATTGGCGGTCATGAAGGTTCGGGCGTCGTTGACGCCGTGGGCGACGGCGTGACGTCCGTCAAGCCCGGTGACCACGTGGCCACCTCCTTCATCCCTTCGTGCGGGAAGTGCGAGTACTGCATCTCCGGCCGGCCCTATATCTGTGACATGGCGGCCGGCACGCTCGCGGGACCGATGATCTCTGACGGCACGTGGCGCCACCACCTCGGCGATACCAACGTGAATCGCATGTGCAACCTGGGCACGTTCGCCGACTACATCGTGGTCCACGAAGCGTCGGTGATTCGCGTCGAGACGTGGTACGACCTGCGGGCCGCCGCCCTCCTTTCGTGTGGGATCTCCACCGGCTTTGGTGCCGCCGTCAATCGTGGCGGCGTCAAGCCCGGCGACGTCGTCGCGGTCATCGGTTGTGGTGGTCTCGGTTCGGCGGCGATCCAAGGGGCGCTGCACGCCGGCGCGCGCGCCGTCGTCGCCATCGACACCAATCAGTCGAAGGTCGATCGAGCCATGAAGCTGGGCGCCACGCACGGCTCGACGTCGACGCTCGAGACCGCGTTCACGATCTTGCCCGACTTGACGTGGGGCAAGAACTGTGACGTCGTGATCATCACGGTCGGCGAAGCCAGGAGTGCCGTCATCGAAGAGGCTCGTTCCATCACTGCCAAAGGTGGCGTCGTGGTCGCCGCGGGACTCGCACCGTGGGACCAGACATCAGTGGACCTCAATCTCTTCATGTTCTCGATGATGAACCAGGAGTTGCGGGGGACCGTCTTCGGCTCTGAAGCGCCACGCCTTCAGATCCCTCGACTCCTTCGACTCCACCATGAAGGCAAATTCATGATTGATGAGCTCGTCACTCAGGAGTACACGCTCGACCAAGTGCAAAAGGGCTACGACGATTTAGAAGCCGGCGAGAACATCCGTGGGGTCATTCGCTTCTAAGTCGTGACGTTCTCCTTAGGGGTAATCCCCTGAGGATACGGGGTCGATTATGTGCCATCTGGTGGTTAGCCCCGATTGCCCATGTGCCGCCTACTGCGTACTCTCCTCAGTAGGGTCGAAAAAGACGTGCAGGGACCCGAGATCGTAACAATCAGTGGAAAAGATCGAGACTTGACGACCATGAGTATATTGAGTAGCATACTGAGTATGTATAACTCCTGGAGGTCGTTATGAGCATCCGCCATTCCCTGCTTGCTCTCTTGAGCGAGGGACCGAAGTACGGGTTCCAGTTACGCCAAGAGTTCGAAGAGAGCACCGGCGAGGTGTGGCCCCTCAACGTCGGCCAGGTCTACACGACCCTGCAGCGCCTAGAACGTGACGGTTTGGCGGAGTCCGACGACGTCGAGGCCGACGAGCGTCAACGCAACTATCGAATCACCGAGATGGGCGAGGTGGAACTTGCCCAATGGTTGCGAACGCCGCCCGACCTGTCACAACCGCCTAGGGACGAACTCGTGATCAAAGTCCTCGTGGCATCGCGCCTGCCCGACGTGGACGTCTTCGACGTCATCCAAGTGCACCGTCGCTACATCGTGCAGTTGATGCAGCAGTGGACTCGCCTGAAGGAAGACGAGGCGCACTTCGACCTCGCTTTCGCGTTGGCGGTGGACGCCGAACTTTACCGACTCGACTCGGTCATTCGATGGCTCGATTCGGCTGACGGTCGCCTGCGACGGGCCTCGGCTGACCAAGCGGAGACACCGACCGAAAGCAATGTTGTACTTCCGAATATTCGGAGACGGACAGGAGCACACCGATGAGCATGTTGGAACTACGACACGTGTCCAAGAAGTACGGACAGGGCGCCAACGAGGTTGACGCCATCACGGACATCGATCTCGCGGTCGAACGCGGCTCGCTGGTCGCGATCATGGGTCCCAGCGGTTCCGGAAAGTCGACGCTTCTCACGATTGCGGGGAGCCTGGAGGAACCGACCGCCGGTGACGTGATGATCGACGGCGCGAGCTTGTCGGGGATGTCGCGTAACGAGAAGGCCCGTCTACGGCGACGCTCGATCGGCTATGTGTTCCAGGACTTCAATCTCCTCAAGGGCCTCACGGCCGTCGAGAATGTCTCGTTGCCGCTCGAACTCGATGGGATATCGATGAAGAAGGCGAGAGCCCAAGGGATGGCGGCGCTCGAGGGCCTCGGCCTCACGGATCGCGCAGACCGCTTTCCCGACGAGCTATCTGGCGGCGAGCGCCAACGTGTCGCGATCGCTCGGGCCGTCGTTGGCGAACGCAGTCTGCTCCTCGCCGACGAACCATCGGGCGCACTGGATTCGGTCAACGGCGAATCAGTCATGCGAATGATCCTGGCGGCGTGCCACGGCGGCGTTGCGGCGGTAGTTGTGACGCACGACGCGAAACTCGCGTCGTGGGCCGACCGCGTGGTCTTCCTTCGTGACGGCAAAGCGGTCGACGAGACACTTCCACCTCCCAGCCCCGAAGCGCTGCTCGAGTCCGACGTCGCGAACCCCTCATGACGATGGACGACGTCTCACTCCGAGCCGGACGACGGACGCCGGGCGGGGGCATCCCCGCGCGACGAGCCGTGACGCGTTGGGCGTGGCGCCTCTTTCGAAGCGAGTGGCGTCAACAGTTTCTGATTCTCGCGCTCATCACTGTGGCGGTCGCGGCGACGATCCTGGGCTCGACGGTCGCGGTGAACAATCCGCCGCCGAAGAACGCCGGCTTCGGCACGGCGCAGGATTCGGTGTCCTTCGCGAGCTACAACCAGCAGACGCAATCGGTCATCGCGAAGATCAAGAACCTTGGCACGGTCCAGGTCATAGAGAACGAGACCTATTCAATCCCCGGCTCGATCAATACCTATCAACTTCGTTCCCAGGCCGCCCACGGTCCCTACGGCAGCCCGATGCTCTCTTTGGTCTCCGGCCACTTCCCGGCGAACGCCAACGAAGTTGCCGTCACTCACGGTGTCGCAGGCGCGTTCGGTCTTTCCGTCGGTCAGACGTGGCGCGTCGGCGGCGTCGAGCGCCAGGTCGTCGGGATCGTGGAGAATCCGCAGAGCCTTCTGGAGGAGTTCGCGCTTGTCGTCCCGGGGCAGGTGCCGAACCCTGCCCAGGTCACGGCGCTATTCGACGCCCCGAGCGGATCCCTGCACTCTCTCGGCAAGGGCGTGCAGGTCAACACACCAGCGTCGGTGGCCCAATCGAATCCGCTGAACCCGGAGACAATCTCGCTCGCCGCACTGGTGCTCGGAATGCTCATGATCGCGCTCGTCTCGATCGGCGGTTTCACGGTACTCGCGCAGCGCCGGATGCGTTCCATTGGGATGCTCGAGTCCATCGGCGCGACGGATCGTCACGTGCGACTCGTCGTGAGTGCCAATGGCACCGTCGTGGGAGTCGTCGGTGCGATCCTCGGGTTCGTCATCGGATTCGCCGGGTGGTTGGCGTATCGTCCGAGTTTCGAGCAGAGCGCGCATCACGTCGTCGGGATGTTCGCGCTTCCCTGGATCGTGGTGTTCGCCGCGATGGTCCTCGCCGTCGTGGCGGCGTATTTTGCGTCGTCTCGACCGGCCCGCGCGGTCACGAGGATACCGATCGTCGCCGCGTTGTCCGGTCGTCCTGCGCCCCCTCGCCAGATTCACCGTTCTGCTGTGCCGGGCATCGTGATCATCGCCGCCGCATTCCTGTTGCTCGGTTACGCCGGAGGGACGGGCGGCGGTGACGGAAACGGCGGCACCCCAGAACTGCTCTTGGGTCTCGTCCTCTTGATGCCCGGACTCATTCTGCTCGCGCCCTTCCTCCTCTCCTTGACCGAGCGCGTCGGTCGCCGTGCGCCGATCGCGACGCGCCTCGCGTTGCGCGACCTCGCCCGCTTTCGCGCTCGCTCTGGCTCAGCCCTGGCAGCCATAAGTATCGGCGTGCTCGTCGCCGTCATCGTTGTGCTCGCGTCGGCGTCGCGCTTCTCGAACGTCCTCGACTACGCGGGGCCCAACCTCGCGTCGAACCAGCTCGCTCTCCATACCGCCTACGCGCCACGGGGCAGCGTGATCGTGCACCGTAACGCCAAGGGTCAGCTCGTGCAACAGAACGTGAAGGTGGAGTCCGCGACGCCGGCCGAACTCGCGGCCGGGGCGGCGCAAATCGCGAGGGGACTGGGCACGCAACTCATCGCCCTCAAGTCACCCAACGCCAATCTGAGTGGCACGCAGGGCGGTCGCAGCTGGAGTGGGCAGATCTACGTGGCGACGCCCCAGTTGCTGCGGGCGTTTGGAATCAAGGCGTCCCAGATCGACCCGAACGCGGACGTCTTGACGTCCCGACCTGGCCTCTCCGGAGTCTCGGGTCTCCACATGGACTTTGGCGGCAACGGTCAGAAGCAGGGGCCCGGGCAGAACAGTTCCGGAGGAAGTGACCAACACCCGGTGATCCAAGAGATCTCGGCCCTGCCGGCCGGCACGTCGGCGCCGAACACGGTGATCACCGAATACGCGATGAAGAAGTATCACATCTCGGCGGGCACGTCCGACTGGCTGATCGTAGGAAGCCAAACTTTCGCGGCATCACAGATCAGCAACGCCCAACTCACCGCGTCGACGGCGCAACTGAGCGTCGAGTCGAGGAACGACATTCCGTCGGGCTCGACGATCATCAACTACGCGACGCTCTTCGGGATCATCATCGCCCTCGGCGTCCTGGCGATGTCCGTCGGTCTCGTTCGCAGCGAAACGTCAAGTGACCTGCGAACGTTGGCGGCGACCGGAGCGTCAAGTTATACGCGGCGCGCGCTGACGGCGGTGACGGCCGGAGCACTCGGGTTCCTTGGCGCACTCTTGGGGGTCGGTGGTGGCTACATCGCCATGATCGGGTGGCTGAGGAGTAACTCGCTCAACGGTGGGATCTCCGCGCTCGCCAACATCCCGATCGGCGACCTCATGCTCATCCTCTTCGGCATGCCAGCGATAGCGGCAATCGTGGGCTGGCTCTTCGCTAGCCGCGAGCCAGCCGTGATGGGTCGTCAGCCGATCGAGTGACATCGCAGCGCGACGTCGTCAAGTGGGCGTTCAGAGGCCGCCCGCTCCCGGCTTCAGCCCCAGGACGTTGCGCAGTCCGAGCGTCGATTTCGTGATGTTCGGTTTCAATGCTCCCAGCGAACGGAAACGAACGGCACCGCTGAAAACGCCCGCGCCGTACGCGACGTCGTCGGCGACACCGAGGGGGATATCGGCCAGGCGAACCCGCGCCGACCTCCAGCGATAGGCCGTTCCAACAATAAACAACGTCAGCGCGCGACGGCGCAGCTTCGGATGCAGCGCGCTCATCACGATCACGATGCCGAATGTGCGAACCGCCGCCCGGGCCATAAGGGGGCCGGCGCGCACCATGCCTCGTCCCACGAGTTCACCAGCCACCTTGTCGGCGTTGTCAGTTGTGGTGCGCATTCGTTCTCGCAATTGATCGCGGGCGGCGTCGATGATTCGCAGCCCGATCATCGGTTTGCCGGCGAGAGCGCTCGTCCAGGCGAGGAGCGTCCAGGTGTCAGCGCGAAACGGTGCGAGGCGCGTGCCGTGTCGCTTGGCCAGTTCACTAGACGACTGACCGTAGACAATTCGTTGGTTCCACCAACCACGCCAGGTGCGTCGGGCGAGGTGCGTCACGGTGACGTCGGCGACGTAGCGAACGAGCCATCCGTGGTCGTGGAGCCGCCACATCAGATCGACGTCCTCGCCGACACGCAGTGATTCGTCGAAGCCGTCGCCAAGACAACTTCGCCGCACGAGCACGCACGCACTCGGTACGTAGGGGACCGCTGAATTGGGAAGCACGAGTGCGCTGCGATCGCCCATGTCCAGCGGACTGAATCGCTCTTCGAAATTATCGCGCCGCGACGTACCTCGGGCGCCACGGATGCGTGGGGCCACGGCACCTTCAAGGGGATCGTCGAAGTGGGCCTGAAGACGAGCGAGCACGTCGACGGCATTGTCGAGCACGACGTCGACGTCGACGAACCACATCAGCGGTCGCGACGTCGCCCGTGCACCGGCGTTTCGCGCGCTCGCCGGTCCCCGGTTTACATCGAAGCGCACCAGGTCGGCGCCGAAGCGATCGGCGCACTCCGCGACGTCCTCGGCATTGGCCGACGCGTCATCGACGACGGTCACGTGAAGGCCGGACAACGAAGCCAACAGAGTCTCCAGTGATTCGACGTCATCGCGCACCGGCACGATCACGTCCACGTCGTCGACGCGACTCGTGGCTCGATACTGCGGGTGGAGGAGTCCCTGTTGCACGAGCGTGCGCGCGAATCGTTCCTCGCCCGCTTGGACGACGTCGCCGTGAACCCAACGTTCGGCGACCGCGCGCGATCCGCCAGGTAGGCGTAGTAGCCGCCACGGCGAACCGCCGCTCAGTAAGTCGCGGTCGAGGAACTTCGCACCTTCGTCGAGGACCACCTTGGTCCCCGCAGGGATCGGCACCTCGACCGGCAGCGGGGCCAGGGGGAGAAGTTGGCTCACGGCTGGAGTCTGACACGATTTGATCGGGTCCCGGTCGCCGCGCGGGTCAGAATGGTGGTGTCCGAGGAGGAATCATGTCGACCGAGACACTGATCGAAGAACAGGTTGTGGAGACCGAAGAGAACGAGGAGCTCCTCGTCGAAGAGGTCTCCATCGACGGACTCTGCGGCGTCTACTAAACGTGACGCCGGTAACCGCGGTCGCGTTCGACCCGACCGCGTCGTGGCGGCTCAACGAGCAGGTCTCACTGCGTGACGAGTCCTTCGGAGCGCTGGCGTACCACCACGGCACGCGCCGCCTGGTGTTTCTCAAATCGCGCGAGCTCGTCGAACTCGTTCGTCGCGTGTCGGCGTTCGAAAGCCTCGACGCCGCGCTGGACGAGCTCGTGTCCGCTGATGAGCGCGATCGTTACCTAACCGCACTCACGTCACTCGCGCGCTCGGAGATCATCTGTGGGCGCTGAGCGTTCTCTCCGCGACCGTTTCGAACGGGGCCTCGCCGCGCCGATCTGTCTCACCTGGGAGCTCACCTACGCCTGCAACCTCGCGTGCACGCACTGTCTCTCTTCCTCGGGCCGGCGTGACCCGAATGAGTTGAGCACAATTGAAGCCAAGGCGCTGATCGATGAGATCGCGGCGATGCAGATCTTCTACATCAACATCGGCGGCGGTGAACCGATGATCCGCCGCGACTTCTTCGAACTCATCGAGCACGCCGTCGATCAGCACGTCGGCGTCAAATTCTCCACGAACGGGACCCGGATCGACGAAGCCGCGGCGCGCCGGCTCGCGAGCATCGACTATCTCGATATCCAGGTCTCGATTGACGGCGTCGACGCCAAGACTAACGACCAGATTCGCGGCGCGGGAAGTTACGACAGCGCCCGTCGGGCGATGGACAACCTGCAGGCCGCCGACTTCGGGCAGTTCAAGATCTCGGTCGTCATGACCCGTGACTCGATTAAACAGCTCGACGAATTCGAGACGCTCGCCGCGCACTACGGCGCGGAACTTCGCCT
>OBLW0100001758.1_pt1 | contig 18057 bp, 14 predicted proteins | sample 1520161 | NCBI WGS metagenome assembly OBLW01 (sample SAMEA3539309, study PRJEB22396) | soil metagenome | biome: tundra; feature: field; material: soil | place: USA | collected 2010-05 | depth 0.15 m | reverse complement strand
ACCACCGAGATCTACACTCTTTCCCTACACGACGCTCTTCCGATCTAGTTGTGAATCTCCCCGTTGTAAACCATGCAAACGGATCGATCCGGTACCCAGATCGGCTGCGCGGCGGCCTCGGAAAGGTCAATTACCTTGAGCCGGCGGTGACCGAGGCCGACATCGCCCCCAATATGCACTCCAACACCATCCGGGCCCCGATGGACCAGCGTGTCGACCATTGATGCAAGCGCCTGGTGCGCCACTGCTCGACCGTCGCGGTACCAAATTCCTGCGATTCCACACATCCTGCATCCTCCGCTTCAGCTCCATAAAATGACGAGCTGCCAAGATAAATATAGCCATCTTCACGCAATCGCTTTACGGACGCCCGCGCAAGCGCCGGGTGCGCTCATGAGCCACCGCGTCGATTCGATCCCTACACGTCCCACCACATCTCTGCCTCATCGGCGCGCTGTGATTGCTCCTGAACTCCCGCAGTGTAGCCATGGCTAATCACATTCGGATGCAGTTGCGCCTGTTGATCGCGGTGCACGTGTAGGAAGGCGGCGCCCTTGGGCGCGCAAAGCCATTTGTGGGCATTGCCGGTGTAGTAAGCGGCCCCGAGGTCCGACAGTCCGAGCGGTACCATGCCCGGGGCGTGTGCACCGTCCACCAACGTAGCGACGCCGCGCGCCCGCAGTTCGCTGACCCAGCGCGCCACGGGCAGGATCAGGGCAGTGGGGGCACCGCGTTGACGCCGGCCGTCACGATGCTTGAGTTCTTCGCCCAATGCCAGAGGGCGACTGGGCATCCCCCGAGCAGTTCGTGATCAGAATCGCTCTGAAGTCATTCACGTTCGTGAAAGTAGGACCGGTCACTACCGAGTCGCCCAGAGCCTCGAAGAAGCCGTGAGCGTCGTTGCGCTCGAGACTCGCGCGCGGACTGATTCCCCGCGATCGGGCGCGCGCCAGACTATCGGGCGCCAGATACGCGCCTGCAATTTCTTCCGATCCGTCGACCCCATCGGTATCTCCGGCAATGCCGTGGATGTGGGGATGGCCGTTCAGCGCAACCCCGAGAGACAGCAGGAATTCGACATTGCGGCCGCCACGACCATCTCCGCGAACGGTTACGGTCGTCTCGCCACCGGACAGCAGCACGCAGGGCGCGGGGACCGGCTGAGCATGGGCGGCGATCTGCAACGCGATTGCGGCGAGCACCTTGCCCACGTCGCGCGCTTCTCCCTCCAGCCTGTCGCTCAGGATCAGCGCGTGCACGCCGTTGGCGCGGGCCACCGCGGCGGCAGCTTCCAGCGCCATCTGCGGCGTCGCGATCAGGTGTGTTTCGATCCCACGCAACCGCGGGTCAGACGGCTTCACCGATTCGCCACGACCGCTAGTGAGGGCCTCGCGCACGTTCGGCGAAAGCTCTATCCGGTAGCGGTCAAGGATGCTCAACGCATCTGCGCACGTGGTCGGATCACCGACCGTGGGGCCCGAAGCGATGTCGGTGGGGTCGTCGCCTGGCACATCGGAAATCAGCAGCGTCACGACTTTCGCCGGGAAGCAGGCTGCCGCGAGTCGTCCTCCTTTGATGGCCGATAAGTGACGGCGAAGGCAATTCATCTCGCCAATCGAAGCGCCAGAGCTCAACAGCGCCCGGTTCAGCGCCTGCTTGTCCTCCAGCGTCAATCCGTCCAATGGCAACGTGAGCAGAGCTGAGCCGCCGCCGGACATGAGGCACAGCACCAGGTCATCGGCTTGCAGCCCCTGAACGCAGTCGCGAATTCGCTCCGCCGCCCGCAAGCTCGAGGCATCCGGGACCGGATGCGATCCTTCGATAATCTCGATGCGCTGACAATCGACCGCGTATCCGGAGCGGGTCACGACCAGCCCCGACAACGGCCCCTCCCAGCGATCCTCGACCGCCCGGGCCATTGCGGCCGAGGCCTTTCCCGCCCCGATCACGATCAGCCGGCCGCGGGGCGGCGGCGGCAAAAAAGCTTGAATATGGTGAGCCGGCTGCGCGGAGTCGATCGCCGCGTTGAAGAGGCGCCGCAGAAGATCGCGCGGATCGATGATCGAGTTCACGCTGGGGTCGCAACGCGACCCTCAGGCCCCAGCGTATTCGTCAGGGAGCCAATGCCGTCAATCGTTACCGCAACGCTCGAGCCATCCGCGATCGAGCCCACGCCGAGCGATGTTCCGCAGGCGATCACGTCGCCGGGGAGCAGCGACATGTCGCGAGAGATCAGGCTCACCAGTTCCTCGGGCGAAAATATCATGTCCGAAAGCGGGTACCGCTGACGTTCAACTCCATCCAGGCGCGTCACCACGCTCTGGCCTCGCCAGTCCAGTTCCGTGACGATCGCCGGACCGAGACATCCAAACGTGTCGTAGCCTTTTGAGCGGCACCACTGCGTAAAGTCCGGATTCTCGTTCATCACCCCTATGGCCGTGACATCGTTGACGCATGTGTAGCCGAAGATATAGGCGCTGCTCTCGCTGGCCGATACGTTTTGGCAGCGGCGCCCAATGACAATCCCGAGCTCACCCTCGAAGCCGATCTTGCCCGCATAGTGGACCGGGCGCTCGATCGGCCGCTGCGTGCCGATGACCGACGTGCCCGGCTTGAGCAAATACAGCGGATGGCCGGGCGCGGGTTTACCGAGTTTTGCCGCCAGCGCATGGAAGTTGTTCCACAGCGCGATGATCTTGGACGGTGCGCACGGCGCGAGCAGAGTGAAAGTGCCCGCGTTCAGGGTGGCGCCGGTCGGCTGCGGCGAGCCGAACATATCGCCCGAGTATTCGACGACGCTGTCGCCTTGACGCGTACCGAAGCCGGGGCTGCCCGCAGCGGAGAGGAATCGTACCCAGCTCGTCATCGTGGAGCCTGTGCCTTGGTTATTGGGTGGTCACGAGGTTCTGAGGTTTTCCGTCGACCCAGGCATCGATGTTGTCCATGAGCTGATCGGCCAGGATCTGCATGGCTCCTGCCGACGCCCAGGCCACGTGGGGAGTCAGAATGAAGTTTGGCCGACGTACCTCGAGCAGCGGATGACCACCGGTCGGGGGCTCTACGGTCAGCACGTCAAATCCGGCGCCGGCGATCCAGTTCTCCTCCAGCGCGCGGATAAGCGCTTGCTCGTCGACCAGACCGCCCCGGGCGGTGTTGATCAGGAGTGCGCTCGGCTTCATCGAGCGCAGCTGTGCCGCGCCAATCAGATTGCGAGTGGCCGGCATGAGCGGGCAGTGCAGGGACACGACGTCGGATTTGGCGAGCAGCTCCGGCAGTGCCATGAACTCTCCCGGGATATCGAGCTGATATTCGTGCGCCGCATAGACCGGCCGCATGCCGAAGGCCTGGCCGAGCGCGGCCATCGACTGACCGATGGCCCCTTCGCCGATGATTGCGAGCGTCGCGCCGTGCAGATCTAGAATGTCATGGCCGAAGAAACAGAACTGCTTCGATTGCTGCCACAGGCCGTTCAGTACGTCGTCGCGGTAGGCGATCAGGTTGCGCCGCAATGCCAGGATCATCGCGAACGCATGTTCGGGTACCGAGTGGATGGCGTAGTTACGGATGTTGGCCACCGCTACGCCGTGTGCATTGCAGTAGGCAACATCGATGACGTCGTAACCGGTCGCGGCCACGGCGATCAGCCGCAGCTCCGGCAGTTGCCGCAGAGTATCCGCGCGCAGCGGCACCTTGTTGGTGATCGCGACGGTTGCACCCTGGACACGCCCGACAATCTCTTCCGGGGCGGTAGTCGCATGCTCAATGTACGTTGCCTCGCAGTGCGGCTGCCGAACGTTTGCAGCAAGGGATGCTCGATCCAAAAAAACAATCCGACGGCTCATTTACCGCTCGAGGTGCGAGGTGTGGTGTTGCGTTGCCAGTAGTCGGCGGCCGCGGCGACGCCGCTGCCGGGTGCGATCTTCATGCCGCAGTCGACCATGGCCATCTCGGAGCCGGCCAGTGCCGCCATGAGCATCAGCTCATTGCAGTCACCCAGATGGCCGATTCGGAACAGGCGGCCCGCCACTCGCGCGAGACCCGCCCCCAGCGCCAGGTTATAGCGCGTGAATGCTCGCGCGATGATCTCGGCGGCGTTGACGCCCTGCGGAACCACGATTGCCGAGACCGTATCCGAATACCACTTGGGCTCGACTGCACACAGCTTCAGTTTCCAGCCATTCAAAATCGCAGCGCGCACGCCGCCCGCAAGATAGGCGTGCCGATCGAGAACGTTCTGCAGTCCTTCCTCTGACAGCATCTGCAGCGATTCGCGCAGGCCGTACAACATCGGTAGCGACGGCGTGTACGGAAAGAAGCCGCTGGCATTTGCCGCGACCATGTCGCCGTAGTCAAAGTAGCAGCGGCGTCCTTTGGCGGTCTTTGCCGCTGCCAGGGCCTTTTGGCTCACACAGGTGATGCCGAGTCCGGCGGGCAGCATCAGGCCTTTCTGCGAGCCGCTCACGCAAACGTCCACGCCCCAGTCGTCCATGCGGAAATCGATACTGGCCAGCGCGCTGACCGCATCGACAAACAGCAGCGCCGGGTGGTGCGCGGCATCGAGTGCCTGGCGGATCGCTGCCACATCGCTTGTGACGCCGGTGGCGGTCTCGTTCTGGCAGACCAACACGGCCTTGATCGAATGCGACTTGTCGGCCTCGAGCGCCGCCAGATAGCGCTCCACCGGGGCGCCCGCGCCCCATTCGACCTCGAGCACATCGACGTTGAGGCCAAGACGGCGACCCATGTCGATCCAGAGATAACTGAACTGGCCGAAGCTCGCCGCGAGTACGCGGTCACCTGGATCGAGGCAGTTCGTGAACGCGGCTTCCCAACAGCCGGTTCCCGACGACGGAAAGATGAACGGCACGGCCTGTTGCGTCTTGAACACGCTTTTGAGGCCGGACAGGCACTCGCGCGCGAGCGCGGGAAACGCACTGGAGCGATGGTCCTCCATCTGGACCGCCATGGCGCGCAAGATACGGTCCGGTACGTTGGTCGGCCCGGGTACGAACAGGAAGTTGCGTCCTGCCATGTGAGTGTCCTGTTTGAATTAGTTTTGAATTAGTTGGGAGCCGCAACGTCGCGGCTCATTAGGGCTTAGGGCGCGGCAGTCGTACCACGCGGTTAGCGATTTGCGCTTGCTTCACGCGCCCGTTATTCCAGGAAGTCGCAGTAACGATCGACGTGGGCCGCAAGGTCGAGCGTATGCTGGCGCGAGAGCCGCTCGGCCAGCTCCGTATCGCGACGCTCGAGCGCTTCGACAATCTTGAGGTGATCGATAATCGAGCGCGCGGCCCGATCGTTCTGCGTTATCGTCGCCCGGCGAATGGCGCGCACATGCAGGAACAGATTGCGCGTCTTGTCCTCGATCAGCTGCGAGCCGCCCAAGCGGATCACGGCCTGATGAAAGGCGATGTTCACGTCCGAGTACTCGCCGATGTTTTCCGACGGCGGGGAGCTCTGGAATTCATCAAACAAATGCCGCAGCTTCGCGATCTCCGAGTCGGGCGCGTGCAGGGTCGCCAGACGCGCGGCCATGCTTTCGAGCGCGGCCCAGACCTGCACCATTTCGACAATCTGCCGCTTCGTCTTGCGCACGATGAAAATACCGCGGCGTGGCACGGTGCGAAGAAACCCTTCCTGCTCGAGGATCGAGAGCGCTTCACGCACCGGCGTGCGGCTCACCCCGAGGGCCTTCATCAGCTGGCGCTCATCCAGACGCAACTCGTGAGCGGGATCGTAGATGTCCGTATCGGTGATGGCGTTTTTCAGCAGGGTATAGGCCTGATGGCGCAGGCTCGTCGCGTTCAACGGCGCGAGGGCCAGACGCATAGGGCGCTCGTGGGGCTGCACGATCGCGGCCACCGGATCGATGGCCTGCCGCCCCACGCCCTCAACGAGGACATTCATCAGATTCGTTTCTGTCACGGCTCCCCCGATCAGCGGGCGTAGCCCGTCAATGCCCCCAAGGTCGGCAATGGTGTACCAGCAGCTGGGATGTCTCGTTTTTGATTCTGACCCGAACCCAACCCGACAAATCGCCCATGGTCACGTGTGCTGCAGTATCGAGATCGGAACGCGGCCGATGAGCAGCGCCGACATCGCGCCAAGAACGGTCGCCAGCGTGACGATTAACGGAGCTAAAGCAAATACTTGCATTCTTCCGGCACCGCCACCTTGGCGAGAAGTGTATCGGCAGTGCTGAAAAAAAAGCAAGATATATCAGATACAGAACATGAACATTCAAGCAGTGAGGCGTGCCCGGCGCAGTCAGTTTCCCCTTACCAAGCCGGCGCCGAGGATTCAGTTCGCGCTGACAGTGTTTTGGAAGCTGGAGAATGCAACATAACGCTGCTGGCAACGCCGCTCGGGGCGGGCTGGAGCGCTCGTTGACTTCTGGTGATATATCACATATGGTCGGAACATCGAGCGCGATGGCCGGTCGAACGGCGGTGCAATCAAGTCAAAATAATGTTCGGGGTCGGTAGTTCGACGATGAGGGGGTTACGTCATGAATTCAAATGAACGAGCGACCACGTCGCTCTTTGCCAACCCGTGGGTGCAACTCACGATTGGCGTGATCTGCATGGCCTGCGTTGCGAATCTACAGTACGGGTGGACGTTGTTCGTCAACCCAATCGACGCAAAGTTTCACTGGGGACGCGCTGCGATTCAGGTTGCATTCACCACTTTCGTGCTGATCGAGACCTGGCTGGTTCCAGTCGAGGGTTACCTCGTCGACCGCTTCGGACCGCGCTGGGTGGTCATCGCCGGCGGTATTTTGGTGGCCATAGCGTGGGTCATCAATTCCTCCGCGAGTTCGCTGGCGGTGCTGTACGTCGCCGCCGCCATCGGTGGCGTCGGCACGGGCTGCGTGTACGGCACCTGCGTCGGCAACGCGCTCAAATGGTTTCCCGGACGCCGCGGCCTGGCCGCCGGAATCACCGCCGCCGGCTTTGGCGCCGGGGCTGCAATCACCATCGGCCCCATCTCCAAGATGATCAATGCCGACGGTTACCAGCATGCCTTTCTGGTATTCGGTCTGTTGCAGGGCGCGATCGTGTTCGTCATGGCGTGGGGCCTGTTGGTCGCCCCGACCCAGCTCACTGCAATCCGAGTGCGCGCGAACCAGACCGCCCACGGCTACGCGCCGACCGAAGTGCTGCGCAGCCCTGTGTTCTGGGTCATGTACGTCATGTTCGTATTGGTCGCCTCGGGCGGCCTGATGATGGCCGCCTCGATGGCGCCGATCGCCAAAGACCTGAAGATCGACAAGATCCCGGTGGCATTGTTCGGCTTCGTGATGCCGGCGCTGGTGTTCGCGCTGTCCTTCAACCGGATCCTCGATGGCGTCGGGCGGCCATTTTTCGGTTGGGTGTCGGACCACATCGGCCGTGAAAACACCATGGCCATTGCCTTCCTGATCGGCGCGGCTGCGCTGTTTATGCTCAGTCGCGTCGGTTCGAACCCGGTGCTCTTTGTCCTAGTCACCGGGCTGTACTTTGGCGTGTTTGGCGAGATCTACAGTCTCTTTCCCGCCACACAGGGTGATACCTTCGGCGCGAAGTATGCGGCCGCCAACGCCGGCTTGCTGTACACGGCGAAGGGCGCCGGTGCGTTGCTCGTGCCGTTGGCGGCAGTCCTGGCCGCCACTCAAGGCTGGAGTATCGTGTTTGTGATCGCGATGAGCTTCAATGTGCTCGCGGCGTTAATTGGTCTGTTTATCCTCAAGCCGATGCGCGTGCGGCACTTCGCGGCGAGTCGCGTCAAGTACGCTGGGGAGGAGAACCCGATCGGGGCCGCAGGGCTGCACCCCGCATCCGGAGGCCTCGGCAGCGGGCGGATTGTGTGACGACACCGGACCGCGAACACCCCGTGCCACCGCGCCCGGGGCGGCGCGTAGTGTCCTTGGTTCCATAGCTAACGTTCCCCGAAGCTGGAGGCAGCATGAAAGCCGTCAATACCGCGTCCGCCCCTGCGCCGATCGCAACGACCGCGACGACCGCCGACGATACGCTCCGCCCGAAAAGCAAGGACGCCGCCCTCGTCTCCGGCGGCCACCTGGTCGCCAAAGCGCTCAAGAACGAGGGCGTCGATACGATCTTCACGCTCTGCGGCGGCCATATCATCGACATCTACGATGGCTGCGTCGACGAAGGCATCCGCATCATCGACGTTCGCCACGAACAGGTGGCCGCGCACGCGGCGGATGGCTATGCACGGCAGACGGGCAAGCTCGGCTGCGTGGTCACCACGGCCGGCCCGGGCTGCACCAACGCGATGACCGGGATCGCGACGGCGTTCCGTTCGGAGAGCCCGATTCTGCATATCGGCGGACAGGGCGCGCTGACGCAACACAAGATGGGCTCGCTGCAGGACCTGCCGCACGTCGACTTGATGACTCCGATCACCAAGTTTGCCGCGACGGTGCCGAGCACCGAGCGGGTTGCCGACATGATCTCAATGGCGGCGCGCGAGGCGTTCAATGGCGCTCCGGGGCCTGCCTATCTGGAGATCCCACGTGACATCCTCGATCGCGAGATCGACATCGCCAAGGCGATCATTCCGCAGCCGGGGAAGTATCGCGCCTCAACCAAGTCGATCGGCGATCCGCGCGACATCGAACGGCTGGCGGACCTCCTGGTCGCCTCGGAGCGGCCGGCGATCCTATATGGCCAGCAGGTCTGGACCGCACGCGGCCACCTCGAGGCCGTCGCGCTGCTGCGTGGCCTCGACATTCCCGGCTATTTCAACGGCGGGAGCCGCGGGCTGCTGCCCCCGGGCGACCCGCATCACTTCGACCGCACGCGCGGTGAAGCCTTCGCCAACGCCGACGTGATCGTCATCGTCGGCACACCGTTTGATTTCCGAATGGGATATGGCAAGCGCATCAGCAAGAGCCTGACGCTGGTGCAAATTGACATGGACTACCGCACGGTCGGCAAGAATCGCGACATCTCGCTGGGGCTGGTGGGCGACCCGGGCGCGATCCTCGGCGCAGTGCTGCAGGCGGCTACTGGGCGGCTCAAGAGCGCACAGCGCCAGGCGCGGCAGCAATGGATGAAGCAGCTGTCGGATTCCGAATCCGCGGCAACCGAAAAACTGATGCCGTTGTTCAAGTCCAACAACACGCCCATCCATCCGTACCGGGTGGCGTACGAGCTCAACGAATTCCTGGCGGACAACACCATTTACATCGGCGATGGCGGCGATGTGGTCACGATCTCAGCGCAAGCGGTGCGACCGCGCCGCCCCGGCCAGTGGATGGATCCCGGCGCGCTCGGCGCGCTCGGGGTTGGCACCGGATTCGCGATCGCTGCCGGATTGGCCAACCCGGACAAGGAGGTACTGTGCTACTACGGCGACGGCTCGTTTGGCATGACCGCCTTCGACATGCAAACAGCCAACCGCTTCGGCGTGCCGTATATCGCCGTGATCGGCAACAACTCGGCGATGAATCAGATCCGTTACGGGCAGCTCGCCAAGTACGGTGAGCAGCGCGGCAACGTCGGCAATCTCTTGGGCGACGTGCCGTTTGGCCGGTTCGCTGAAATGCTGGGCGGCTACGGCGAGGAAGTTCGCGACCCGGCGCAGATTGCCCCCGCGCTGCAGCGTGCGCGCGAGTCGGTGCAGCGGCTGCGTCGATCGGCAGTCATCAACATCTGGGTTGATCCGCGCGAGTACGCGCCCGGCACCAAGAACCAGACGATGTACAAGTAAAGAGCACGGTGGAGCAGAATGGGTAAGGCATTGGAAGGAGTTCGAATCCTCGATTTCACGCACGTGCAGTCGGGTCCGACCTGCACCCAGCTGCTGGCCTGGTTCGGCGCTGATGTGATCAAGGTCGAGCGGGCCGGTGCGGGCGACGTGACCCGCGAACAGCTGCGCGACATTGCCGATGTCGATAGCCTCTATTTCACGATGCTCAATCACAACAAACGCTCGATCACGCTCGATACCAAGAGCGAGCCCGGCAAGCGCATCCTGGAGAAGCTGGTCAAGAGTTGCGATGTGCTGGTGGAGAATTTCGCGCCGGGCGCACTGGACCGAATGGGCTTTACCTGGGAAAAAATCCAGCAGCTCAACCCGCGCATGATCGTGGCTTCGATCAAGGGCTTCGGTCCGGGTCCGTATGAGGCCTGCAAAGTCTACGAAAACGTCGCGCAGTGCGCCGGCGGCGCCGCCTCGACCACGGGATTCGACGATGGGCCGCCGCTCGTGACCGGCGCGCAAATCGGCGACAGCGGCACGGGACTGCACTTGGCGTTGGGTATCGTCGCGGCGCTTTATCAGCGCAATTCCTCCGGCCGCGGGCAAAAAGTACTGGCAGCGATGCAGGATGGCGTACTGAATCTGTGCCGCGTGAAGCTGCGCGACCAACAGCGACTGGCGCGAACCGGTGTCATGAAGGAATACCCGCAGTACCCCCACGGGAAATTTGGCAGCGCCGTTCCCCGTGCTGCCAACGCCTCCGGCGGCGGCCAGCCGGGTACGATCGTCAAGTGCAAGGGATGGGAGAACGATCCCAACGCCTATCTGTATTTCATTGCCCAGGCGCCGGTTTGGAAAGAGATCTGCGCAGCGATCGGTAAGGTGGATTGGATTACGGATCCCGACTTCGCAACCCCGAACGCGCGCCTGCCGCGATTGAACGAGGTATTCGCGGCGGTCGAGGCCTGGACCGTCACCAAGACAAAGTTCGAGGCGATGGAACTGCTGAATGCGCGCGACATCCCGTGCGGCCCAATCCTGTCGATGGAAGAGATCGCCGCTGACCCCTCGCTGCGTGCGACTGGAACCATTGTAGAAGTCGATCATCCGACGCGCGGCAAATACCTCACGGTTGGAAACCCGATCAAGATGAGCGACAGCCCGACCGAGGTGAAGCGTTCACCACTGCTCGGTGAGCATACCGACGAGGTCCTCGCCGAGCTCGGCTACGGGGCGGCGGAAATCGTCACGTTCCGGGCGCAGAAGACGATCTAGCTTGAGCACTCCGGGGCAAAACTCGATGACCTATGACCAGAGCGCGGCGCGAAAAATCCTCGATCAGGCCAAGGCGGCCAAGCGCAAGGCTTTGACGGCGCCCGAAGCCCGAAGCATCTGCGAAGCTTACGGAATCGCCATTCCAAAGGAAGGGGTAGCGAGCAGCGCCGAGGGCGCGGCCACGCTCGCGAGCAGCATCGGCTACCCGGTGGTCATGAAGATCGTCTCTCCGGACATTCTGCACAAGACCGAGGCCGGCGGGGTTCTGGTCGGCGTCAAGTCGGCGGATCAGGTCACGCAGGGTTTCGCCACGATCATCAATAACGCGCGCAAGCACGACCCCAAGGCCGAGATTCTCGGCGTGCAGATCCAACAGATGATGCTGGGCGGTCAGGAGGTCATCATCGGCGCCGTGACGGACCCGGCGTTTGGCAAACTGGTGGCGTTCGGGCTCGGCGGCATTCTGGTCGAAGTGTTGAAGGACATCACGTTCCGCCTGGCGCCCGCCTCATACGAGGACGCGCTGTCCATGCTCGACGGCATCGCCGCGGCCGAGATCCTGCGCGGCGTGCGCGGTGCCAGCCCAGTCGACCGCAACGCACTCGCATCGATGATCGAGCGTGTCGGGGCATTGGTATCGGACTTTCCCGAAATCTCGGAGATGGATCTCAATCCGGTATTCGCGGCCGAACGCGGTGCGACGGCGGCCGACGTTCGCATCGTGCTCGACTTCAATCCTGCTCCGGCGCGCTATCGCCCGAGCCACGACCTGATCGTTCAGCAAATGAACCGCATCATGAAGCCCGACGCCGTAGCGGTCATCGGAGCGTCGCCCGAAAACGGCAAGATCGGCAATTCGGTCATGAAGAATCTGATCAACGGCGGCTACCAGGGTGCGATCTATCCGATCCATCCGAGCGCCGAAGAGATCCTGGGCAGGAAGGCCTACAAGAGCGTCAAGGACGTGCCCGGAGACATAGACGTCGCCGTATTCGCCATACCGGCCAAGATCGTCGCCAAGGCGCTGATCGAGGTGGGCGAGAAGAAAATAGCCGGCGCGGTGCTGATCCCTTCCGGGTTTGCCGAAACGGGAAACGTCGCCGGACAGAACGAGTTGGTCGAGATCGGCCGAAAATACGGCGTCCGACTCATGGGCCCGAACATTTACGGCTTCTACTACACGCCAAAAAATCTCTGCGCCACGTTCTGCACGGCATACGACGTCAAGGGCAAGGCGGCACTGTCCTCGCAGTCCGGTGGCATCGGCATGGCAATCATCGGTTTTTCGCGCTCCGCCAAGATGGGCGTGTCGGCGATCGTCGGTCTCGGCAATAAGTCGGACATCGACGAGGACGATCTGCTCACGTTCTTCGAACAGGACGACAACACCCAGATCATCGCGCAGCACTGCGAGGATCTGAAGGACGGCCGCGCATTCGCCGAGGTGGCCAAACGGGTGTCCAAGAAAAAGCCCATCGTCGTTCTCAAGGCCGGGCGCACCAGCATGGGTGCGCGCGCCGCGAGCTCGCACACGGGCGCACTGGCGGGTAACGACAAGATTTACGAGGATGTGTTCAAACAGTCGGGCGTGATTCGCGCGCGCTCGCTGCGCGACCTGCTCGAGTTTGCACGCGGCATCCCGGTGCTGCCGACACCAAAGGGCAACAACGTCGTCATCATCACCGGTGCCGGTGGTTCCGGGGTGCTGCTGTCGGATGCGTGCGTGGACAATGGCTTGTCGTTGATGGCGATGCCGCCAGACCTGGACGCTGCCTTTCGAAAATTCATCCCGCCGTTTGGTGCGGCCGGCAACCCGGTCGACATTACCGGTGGCGAACCGCCCACGACCTATCAGAACACCGTGCGCCTCGGCCTCGAGGATCAGCGCATCCACGCGCTCATACTCGGCTACTGGCACACGATCATCACGCCACCGATGGTATTTGCGAGACTGATGGTCGAGGTGGTGCAGGACATGCGCGCCAAAGGCATTGAAAAGCCCGTGGTGGCCTCGTTGGCCGGGGACATTGAAGTGGAGGAGGCGGCGGAATACCTGTATCAGCACGGAATTCCGGCCTATGCTTATTCGACGGAAATTCCAGTCGCGGTCCTGGGCGCCAAGTATCGATGGGCCCGCGGCGCGGGGTTGATTCCTCCTGCCTGATTAAGCCTAGGGTTGGATGCGTTGAGTGAGCGAGCGAGGAAGATCACGAATTCGGGTGCTGAGCACCAATAACTGCGGAAGGGGGAGATGAACATGTCAATTCGCGACCCAGTCAAGTCTGTGCTCGTCGCACTGGCGGCGGGTATGGCCGTCATGAGCTATTCCGGCGGCGCCTACGCCGACGACACCCAGGACAACGCGGCCCTTAAGGAGCAGATGCGCATCATGATGCAGCGCATTGATGAGCTCACTAAACAAGTTCAAGACTTGTCCAAAAAGCAGGCGCAGCCGCCGCCCACGGTTGTAGTGCCGCCCAGCACGCCAGCAGGGACCGCGACTGCGCCCGCGCTCGCAGCCGCGCCCTCACCCCCGGAGCCCAAGTTCGATGCATTCATGAAGGACTTCAAGGCAACGGCGGGGGAGCCTAAGTTAGCGGCATTCCTGAAAGGCTTCTACGGCACGCTCGATGTGTCCTACGACTACACCACGAAGGGTATCAATGGCCTGACTGCCTACAGCTATAGCCTTATCGATCCGGCGAACCCGAACTCCGGCTACGTCAATAATGGGCCCAAGGGCACGCAGCAGGTCGGACGACTGGGCTACATGCCGGCGCTGTCGACCAACAAGTCGCAGATCGGCTACCGCTTCTCGCATCGGATTGACGACAGCAACGTGGACTTCATTGTCCAGGTCGAGACCGCGCTGGCGCTCACGGCCTCGCCAGGTCTTAAGACGTCGCAGTACCAACAGTCGAACATCGTCAATGGCGCCATCGGCCTCGGCGACACTTTCGTTGGCCTGCAGAACGCCGCCTGGGGCAAGTTGAAGTTCGGTACGACGTACTCGCCGTACAAGAAGTCCACCGACCGCATGAACCCCTTCTCCGGAATGCTCGGCGATTATTCCGTGGTCATGGGTAATAGCGGCGGCGACAATCGCGTCGAGTTTGGCACTCGCCTGGATCACTCGATTTGGTACGAGTCGCCCAAGTTTGCCAACCTGTTCAGCTTTGACGCGCTCTGGTCGCCCGGCGCGAACCGCACGTTCGATAACGTCGTGCAGTCGGCCGGTTCACCCGACTGCAACGGCGGTAACGAGCCCGGCAGCGGCAACCTGCTGCTCAATTGCGACGACGGTGGCTTCGGTGACGCCTATAGCATCGACCTGAAATTGGAGACCGGCGGCTTCTATGCCACAGTTGCCTATGAGCGGCACCGTGGCGTGAATCGAAACAGCGATGGTATCGGGGCCAACAATCCAACCTACGGCTATCTGGTCTCCACCGGAACCAGCCCGCTCATCGACTACAACACCTTTGCCGCCCTCTCGGCCGAGTTCCCGGGCTATTCCAGCGTGGCTTCCCCGCCCTACCTGACCGACATCGCCGATGAGTCGGCCTTCAAGGTGGGCGCGCAATACGCGTTCCCCTTCGGCTTGACCGCCAGTGCCATCTGGGAAGACCTGCACCGCTACCTTCCTCAAGACCTCGAGTTCCAGAACGAGCGGCAACGCAACGGTATCTGGCTGGCTCTTACGCAAGACCTCGGCTCCAAGGACAACGTGAGCGCCGGCTGGGCGCACGCCGGAAGGACTCCGGGAGATCCGGGCGGCCAGCATAACTATGACCCCCTCTCAACTGACGATAGCGCCGATATGTTCACGCTGGCTTGGAAGCACAAGTTCGACAAGCAGCTCTACTGGTACGTCGATAGCGCCCTGACCCTCAACCACGGCAACGCGCACTACGATATCGGTGCCGGCGGGCGGGCTCTCACGACCGACTGCCACGATGGCACCAACACCATCATTACCGATGGCAGCAGCGCGGGTAACACGACCTGGGGTGGCTGTCGCATCATGGGCTTCTCGACCGGCTTGGACTACAGGTTCTGAATGGGATTCGATAACAACGCAAGCTCGTGAATTCAGCCTGATCTCACGGCGGCGACGCCAGTCGCCGCTCGTGGGACGAGCGAGCCCTGAGAATGCGTCACCATGGAGCTGAGATGTTGACATGTCCGCACAGGAGGTCGGTTTCTGAACTGCGCACGAGGCGCGAACGTTCGTGAAAGTTGCAATCGTAGGAGCGGGCGCCATCGGTGCTTTACTCGGTCTGCGGCTCGCACTGGCTGGGGAGCAGGTCACCTTCATTGCCAGGGGGCCGAACCTCGAGGCGCTGCGCGCCCGCGGCGTGCGGCTGGTGGCGGCCGACGGCAGTGAGGAGGTGGCTCCGAACGTGCGGGCCACCGCCGACTACGCCGAGGCCGGCCCGCAGGACCTGGTGATCCTCGCGATCAAGGCGCATCAGGTCGAGGCGGTCGCGCCCGAGGTGCCGAAGCTGTTCGGGCCCGACACGATCGTGATTCCAATCCAGAACGGCATCCCATACTGGTATTTCTTCCGGCACGCCGGTGAGCTGGCCGGAACCCGAGTCAAAAGCGTGGACCCGAGCGGTTTGATCAGCCGCAATATTCCTGAGGAGCGCGTGATTGGCTGCGTCGTGTATCCGGCCGCGGAACTGCTATCACCGGGCGTCGTCAGTCACATTGAGGGCAACCGATTCCCGGTGGGTGAACCCGATGGCAGCATGAGCGATCGCGTCGCGCGCGTGTCCCAGTGTTTCGCGTCTGCGGGATTGCAGGCGCCGATACTGCCCGATATCCGCTCGGAAATCTGGTTGAAGCTGTGGGGTAACCTGACGTTCAACCCGATCAGCGCGCTCTCGCGCGCGACGCTGGCCAGCATCTGCCAGTATCCGCTGAGCCGCGCCCTGGTGGTGGCGATGATGACGGAGGCGCAGAGCGTCGCCAACAAACTCGGTGTGACCTTCCGCGTGCCACTGGAGAAGCGTATTGCCGGTGCGGAGCGCGTCGGCCACCACAAGACCTCGATGCTCCAGGATGTCGAGGCGGGGCGCACGCTGGAGATCGATGCCCTGCTGGGTTCAGTGGTCGAGTTGGCCCGTTTGACGAATACGCCGAGCCCCTGCATCGACTCGGTCTATGCGCTGACCAAACTGCTAGCCAAGACCCTGGAGGAGTCGCGCGTTTGACCGCCGATGACGGCGCGGGTCCATGGAATCCCGGTGTCCAATCGCCGATTCCTGCGGAGCTTCGCCATCTGTGCACAATTTTCCGACCCGAGTACGTGTTCACCAGCCTCGAGACCGCCGATGAGCTGCACGACCTTACGGGCATAGCGTCAAGCGAGCTGGTCGCGTTCCGACCGCAACGCCTGGCGCTGCACGAACTGCTGATCCGCGTCACGGCCGATTTTGCGGTCGCGGACGGCTCGCGGATCGAAGACCTCGGCATCAACTTCCGGCAGATTACGCGCCAACTTCTCGCGCAGCACATTGATCCGGAAATGCACGCCATCGTGTCCGGGTTCAACGAGATCCGACAGCGGGTGGCAGGGGTGATTCAAGGCGCCCTTTCTGCCCTCGCCGAGGGCGCGGTGGCGCCCACTGCCGTCCGGCCCCCGCGCTCCGGCCTGTTCACGCGTTTGGCGAGGCGCCGCGGCGAAGCGCGAATTCCCGCCACCGATCACGCCTGGGACGTTGGGCAGATCGCTGCTTGCGAGCGCATGGCGAACTCGGCCGGGGACGAGCTCGAGCGGGCGGTCTACCGCGCGCTCGCACGCGTCATGACTGCACTGTTCAACCGCCATGGCGAGGCCTGGAGTGCGCGCAGCTTGATCGCCTCGCTCGTCACGGACCTTGCGTGCAACGAGTTTGGCAGTGAGAGCATCGGCCGGGCGCTCGAGCCGCTGCTGCAGCGCGCGGCATCGAGCGAGGGCTACTACCGCCTGCCGCGCCAGGACCGGCCCATCGTCATGAACACTAAAGGCCCATCGGCCGCGGGGAAAAGCAGCTTGCGGCCGCTGCAGAAGAAGCTGGCAGGCGACATCGGTGTGCGCTGGAGCGATTTTGCGCTGATCAGCCCGGATATCTGGCGCAAACAGCTGCTCGACTATCAGACGCTCGGCGCGGCCTACAAGTACGCCGGCGCGATGAGCGCCGAGGAGCTGCAGATCGTCGATCAGAAGCTCGATCGCTACATGGCTCGAAAGTACCAGCGCGGTGAGATGTCGCACCTGCTGATCGACAGGTTCCGATTCGATAGCTTTGCCCCCAGTTCAGACGAGGCCGGCAGCAACCTGCTGACACGATTTGGCCAGACGGTGTACTTGTTTTTCGTGATCGCGCCGCCTGAATCGCTGGTCGAGCGCGCCTGGATGCGCGGGCTGGAGTTCGGTCGCTACAAGTCGGTCGGCGATACGCTGGCGCACAGCGTCGAGGCGTACTCGGGGATGCCCGACCTGTTCTTTACCTGGGTTCGTCGCACCGACAAGTCTGTTCATTTTGAGTTTTTGGACAACAGCGTTCGCCTCGGGGAACGTCCGCGAACGGTCGCGTTCGGCGACAACGACACGCTGAATGTGCTGGACGTCAACCGAATGTTGGATATCGAACGCTACCGGCGCGTCAACGTCGGGGCGACGGCCAGCGAGTTTCTCTACCCGGACCGCTCGCGGCTTGCTCCAGAGCACAATACCGGCTTTCTGCAGCGCTGCGTCGAGCGATTTCGCGAGGTGAATTTCGCCGAACAGGCGACCGGCCGGATCTACCTGCGCATCGTGTCCGGCAAGCCGGTGATCGCTGATCGCGAACTACTGCGCGCCGCTGGCAACGGTTCCGACACCTGGGCGGGGGTGCGCGCTGTGGCGCCGACGGCGCTCGATGGCGCGCTACCCCAGCCGGAACGAGCAGAGTATTTGAAGCAGGCGACAGATGCCGCGCGAGGCCTTACGCTTGGCCAGTGGGGATCTCAGGATCCATCAGGAGAGAGCGTGTGCGCATAGCCATTATCGGACAACAGGAATTCGGCAAGGCGGTGCTCGAG
>OBLW0100001756.1_pt1 | contig 18063 bp, 26 predicted proteins | sample 1520161 | NCBI WGS metagenome assembly OBLW01 (sample SAMEA3539309, study PRJEB22396) | soil metagenome | biome: tundra; feature: field; material: soil | place: USA | collected 2010-05 | depth 0.15 m | reverse complement strand
TTAACCTAACCTACGCAACGCGCGATTCCGGCCCATCGAGATACTTGATGAGCACGACATCATTTCCTTTCTCACCGTAAATCACTTCGTCTACGAGCTTTTTGGCCATCAGCATTCCGAAGCCGCCGGGTCGCAAGCCCTCTTCCTCGCGCACCGCGACGTGGCGAAACAGGTCCTCAGGTGAGCTGTCTTTGGCGGCGTGACGCAGTTCGCTAAGAGAAAAACCCTGGCCCGGGTCTTTAACACGACAGGTGATAGCGCGTCGCGAGTGAACGAATGAGATTTCCACGTGCTGGCTGCGATCAAAATGCGCCCCGTGTTCGATGGCATTGAGCAGAATTTCTCGGAAAGCGGAAATGACGTCGTCCAGATCCTGCTCGGGAATACTTGGGTCTTTGATTCCGCGCAGGAATTGGACCAGGCGGTCCGCAGTCGCAACGTCGCATCTGGTCGTCAATCTGACCCAGTTGGGCGTCGCGGAAAGGATTTCGATCCCATCGTCCCAACAAGGTTCGGCCATAGCCGCACGCACCATTTCCACCAGAGCCGAAGGCTGAAACGGCGCGGAGAAATAACTGAAGGCCCCCAGTCGCATGGCCTCAATGACATCCCCAGGCGTCCATTGATCCGTTAGGATAATTAAGCGCACATGCGGGCGGACACATCGAATCCTGCGGAGAAGCTCAACATCTTCAGGACCCCGAGTTTTTCGACCGGTGATGATCAGGTCCACTGGGTTTTCCCTGGCATGCGCGAGGACGTCTTGATTGTCCGCAATGTGCTGGATGCGCCAGCCTTCCTTAGTCAAGACCCTGGTGAGCAGCTCATCGATCTCCGAACCTGAATCAACGACCAGCGCGGTCTTTTCCGCGGTGGCGGGAGTTGCAACGGTCACGGGGCGCCTCCAGAAGAAAAATGCCGCACGCGCTTCACTTTGGCGAGCGCACCGGCGGCGCTATGGCACTCACAGGCCGTCGAGAAGGTGGCCCATCTTCGCTTTCTTGGTTTGCAAATACGCGCGCGACGTTTTCGAAACGCGCGGTTGGCAGGGAACTCGGTCCACGACGCGAATCCCGGCTTTCTCGAGCTGGCGAACTTTCTCAGGATTATTCGACAGCAAACGAATCCTCTTCGCGCCGAGCTGCTTCAGTATCTGCGCCGAGAAATCGTAATCACGGGCGTCGGCCGCGAAGCCCAACTCCTGATTGGCCTCCACGGTGTCCATTCCCCCGTCTTGCAATTGGTAAGCGCGTAGCTTGTTCATCAAACCGATGCCACGCCCTTCCTGCGGCAGATAAAGCAAAATACCGGACGAAGCTTGGCCGATCTTTTTCAGCGACAATTCCAATTGCGCTCGGCAATCGCAGCGCCGCGACGCCAGGACATCTCCGGTAAGGCATTGCGAGTGCACCCGCACCAGTGGCGCAGTCTTGCCGTTAAGATTCCCGCGCACCAGCGCCACCGCTTCTTCTTGCGGACCGTTCCCCTCAAATCCATAAATCGTGAAGCGCCCGTAACGAGTCGGCAATTCCGCGTGCGCCACGTTCCGCACCGCAGTACGGCCGTTCTTAGACGTCGCTCTGCGTCCAGTGATTGCGCTCATCGGCGACAGTGAGTTTAGCAGGAGTGCCATGATCTTGAACTATAGCCCGGTCTTACGTCCATTCGATGCATCTGGGGCCTGTCCGATGCACATTTTACGAAGCCGTTACAACCTCGCGACGCTTTACATCTTCTGGCGGATTGGCTAGCGTTAGCGCATGGCGCCGAAAGTAGCGGTAGTCGCAAGCGCTCGCCGCGGTGCCGGTGTTGCTGCCGTATGATGGACACCTCCATTTCCGCCAAGGACTTGCTGTTCACGCTGCTGCTCAAAGTCGGCGTGGCCGCTTCCTTCGCCGCTTTGTTAGCGCGGTGGAATACGTTCCGACGCGTGCTTTTCACCGAAGAACGCGATCCTGATCAGAAATTGAAGTTGATGTTGTTCATGACGCCGCCGCTGGTTGTCGGCGTGGCCCTGCGGTTGGTCGGGTTTCCCTACCGCTTCGCCGACCTCTCGCTCGAAGGCGCGTTCTTGATGGGCTTGTTAGGTGGCCGCGTCGTAGGCCCCATCGGCGGCGCTATCATCACCATTCCCGCGCTCATGGGCCATGAGTGGCTAGGCATGCCGGCTGCTTCGACGGCGGGTCTGCTCGGCGGGCTAATGCGCCAGGCCATTCCTAACAAAGAAGATCTGTGGAATTTCGGTCCGTTCACATTTTTGAACATTCCACGAGACCTCTTACGCCTAGTGCGCCACGCCAAGATGTCCTGGGAGCTTCTTCCGCTCTTGGCTTGCATCGGCCTGGAACTCGGTCGCGTGGCATTGGTCTTGGCCACCAAACCGAAATGGCTGTTCGCCATCGATCCGCACTGGAACTGGTGGCTGATCCTCACCGTCCTGGCCACAGTGATGTCGGTGGCCGCCCCGCTAAAAATCTGGAACAACACCCGCGTCGAAATGAATCTCGAGCGCCACCAACAGCTCCTGCTCAAAGCGCGCATGGACGCGCTCTCCAGTCAAATCAATCCCCACTTCCTTTTTAATACCCTCAATACTGTCTCATCCTTGATCCGCTTCGACCCAGACATGGCCCGCGGCGTAGTGCTAAAGCTAAGCAACATCCTGCGCCGACTGTTGCGCAAGCATGAGACCTTCGTGCCCCTAAAGGAAGAATTAGACTTCATCGACGACTACCTGGACATCGAAGTAGCCCGCTTCGGTCGCGACAATCTGGAGTTCACCCGCGAAATTGCCGACGAAGCTCTGGAAGCCTTCGTCCCTAGCATGCTGCTCCAACCCATCGTCGAAAATTGTCTAAAACACGGCCTGGCCTCCAAGCTCGAAGGCGGCCGCATCCAACTCCGCACCACCAATCGCGACGGCCGCCTCAACATCGAAATCGAAGACAACGGCGCCGGCATCTCCGAAGAGAAGATGCCTCACGTCTACGTAGAAGGCATTGGTCTAAGCAATGTCCGCGAGCGCTTGCGCGTTCTCTACGGCGCCGATTTCCGCCTGGAAATCGAAAGCCGCCCCGGCGAAGGCACCCTGATTCGAATCGAGATCCCCGAACTAGTTTCCACCATGCAGACCATCAGTTGAAGGGAACGACCGATAAATCCTCTATTTGCACTCCACTGCAACTTAACAACAGATGTAGCTTGTTTTCATTCATACCGTTGTTCCGGCTAACTGGTAAGTCCTTTGTCTGCCACCCGGGCGTAGAAATCCAACCACCCTAGGCAATTAGATCCCCATTGGCCATACCTGGGACCTATGCGAACCAAACCGCGGTTAACCATGCACCCGAGCGAGGATAAACCCATCATACCCCTTACTCCCAACCGTCTGGACCGCCGTAGCGCTAACCCGCGATTCGCCAGCCAACAAATCGTTCAACTGCCGAATTCCCAGAATCATCGGATCATGATTCGCCGGATCAACCACCGCCCCGTCGCGCACAACGTTATCGACAATAATCACGCTGCCAGGACGAGAGAGCTTCAGCGCCCACTTAAAGTAGGGCACGTTATTCTCTTTATCCGCGTCAATGAAGATCAGATCAAAAGGCCCGCCGCCTTCAGCAGCCAACTGCGGCAAAGTCTCCAGCGCCGCCCCGACTCGCACTTCGACCATGGCGCTAAGGCCAGCCCGCGCAATGTTCGCGCTAGCCACCTTGGCGTGCTTAGGTTCGAATTCCAGCGTAACCAAACGGCCCCCTCGCGGCAGCGCCCGCGCCAGCCAAATCGTGCTAAAACCGCCCAGCGTCCCTATTTCCAGAATGCTGCGCGCCCCCTGCATTTGTGCCAATAGGTACAGCAACTTCCCCTGGCTGGCAGTTACCGCCAAAGCCGGCAACCCGGCAGCCACGCTCGCCTCCACGGCCGCGTCCAGCATCGGGTCCGGTCGCAAAAGCTTCTGGTCGATGTAGCTGTCCACTGCCGTCCATTTTTCCTGGCTCATGATTGGTCTTCTTTCTTTACCGTCAGCAAGCATGCTTGGCGTGAACAGCAGTGTACAACGGTGTGTTGACAACGACCTGTAATGGCGGTATATTCTGTAACAACAGAAATGACTGATCTTGCGAGCGAGAAACTAGCACCCCGGCAGTCCCGCCTGTGCGGCTGTAGCCAGCCGCGCCGCCCTCCGCTGGAGGCGGCTCTGCTCGAGGCGTTCGCCGCAATTTCGGTTAGGAACTGAGGATAAGAATTGAGTGAACCGACCAAGCCCGGTCTGACGCCAGTAGCCCAGAAATTCATTTTGCATTGGGGCGAGATGGGCACCCGCTGGGGCATCAACCGCACCGTAGCCCAAGTGCACGCGCTCTTGTTTCTGGCGCCCAATCCAGTCCCTGCCGACGAAATCGCCACCACGCTAGCGGTAGCCCGCTCGAACGTCAGCACCAGCCTGCGCGAACTCCAAGGCTGGGGCATAGTCCGCGTCGTTCACGTTTTAGGCGACCGCCGCGACCATTTCGAGTCCATCAAAGATGTCTGGGAAATTTTCCGCATCGTGTCCGAAGAACGCAAACGCCGCGAAATCGATCCGACTCTGAAAGCGATCAGCGAATGCGTGGCAGAATTGAAAGCCAATTCACAAGGCGACGCCTACACGCGCGAACGTCTCGAAACCATGCTGGAATTCTTGACGGCAATGACCGGCCTGTTCGAGGAGGTCTTACGGATGCCGACAGGGGCACTAAAGAGCGTAGTGAAGCTTCGCGGGAAAGTGGTGACGCTATTGGGAAAGAAAGCGGGATGAGAGCAAGCGAGCAAGAATCGGCCGTCTGAAGCGATGGGCCGACCGAGGGGGCATCAGCACAAGTTGCCATGGGTGAGAAGGACAAAGCATTGGTGGCGGGATCGACGGTCGCGGCAGGGCTGGGGGCGGTCTTGTTCACGTCGAACGCGGTGCCATGGCTGATCCCATCCGGCCTTTCCGGGAATTTCGCTGATTTTTTTGGCGATTTGGTTCACGGATTTGCATTGGGGATTGTCCGAATCTCGCAAGGACACTCATGGTAGTGGGGAATGCGGCGTTCTATAGCCTGGTTTGTTAGGTTGTGTTGCGGTTGAGGCTGAGGTAGGAAAAATGATTTCGCTAGCGTCAGAGTTTACCGACGGGAAGGGCCGACACGCGCGCGGCTGGTTATTTTTCGACGCGGAGTGCGCATTTTGCACCCGAATCGCGCAATGGCTAGCCCCAATTTTGCAACGCCGCGGACTAGGGGTTGCCCCTCTACAGGATGCCCGGGTCGGAGCACTGCTGGGTTTGTCGCAGACCCAATTGATGCGCGAGATGCGCGTCCTGCTGCCCGACGGTCGGCAGTATGGCGGAGCCGACGCAGCGCTGGCGCTCGCTGAGGATATCTGGTGGGGGCGCCCCGTGGTTTGGTTAGCGAAGGTCCCGGGCATGAAAAAGTTTCTGAGAAGGGCGTATCGCTGGATCGCGGGGCGGCGTAGGTGTTCTGCGGAGAGATGCGAGATGAAAGGCAACGACGTAAATACGTAATGAGCTAAAGGAAGGAAAGAGATCTGGCTTTAGGCGAGCGAACTTGGCTCGGCCTCGTGTTTGGATGACTTGCGTATTGCTGAAGAGACCGGAGTGGATGCCCTGGATTTCGCGGAATTGTGGCGATGGGACGGGCGGGTCGGTGGGGATTCTGGCTCTTGGGCTTTCAGCGGTGGTGGTGGAAGGCGCGGTTTGTTTATTGATGGCGGCACCCTTGGCTCTGGCGCTCGCGGCTTTGGGAGGCTGGGCGGGCTACAGCGTGTAAGGGAATGCACAAAAATACGTTGCACAGTAGCCCCCAATATATTTCTAAGCGGCTGAAGGACATCAATATCTTAGGTTGTTGCGCTACAGAATTGGTCTAATGAGCGCGTTGGCACGACCAGTCAGGCGGATGCGGCTCGGGATTCCGACAGGACGCGGCGGTAATAGTCTTCGTAGCGGGGGATTACGTCGTTGGCGCAGAATTTGGATTTGGCGTTGAGGCGGGCTTGGCGGCCCATTTCGCGGCCGCGGTCGGGGCGCGACAGGATTTCGAGGGCGTATCGGCCGGCTTCCTTTACGTCACCGGGTTCCACCAGATAGCCGTCCACTCCGTGTTGCACCACTTCCGGGATGCCGCCTACGCTGGTAGCTACCACCGGGACTTCGCAGGCCATCGCTTCCAAGGCTGCTAGGCCAAAGGATTCTAGTTGCGAGGGTAGAAGGAAGAGGTCAGCCGAGCTTAGTTTTTCGTAGACCGCGTTTTGCTTGCCTAGGAAGAACACATCTTTTTGCAGACGCTTTTTGCGAACCAGATATTCCGCCGCGCCGCGATCGGGGCCGTCACCGATGAGCACTAGCTTCGCGGGCATTTTGGCGCGGACGATGGCGAAGATTTCGACGACATTGGTGAGGCACTTTACCGGGCGGAAATTGGAGAGATGCATGAGGATGGGCTCACCGTCAGGAGCCCATTGCGCTCGCTCGGTTTCATTGGGCGTGCGGGTGTAGAGGTCGCAGTTTACGAAGTTCGGAATCACTTCGATGGGCCGCTTGATGTCGAATTCCTTCAACGTTTGCTTTAGAAGATAGTCGGAGATGGCGGTTACCCCGTCGCTTTGTTCGATGGAAAAGCGAGTGATCGGAAGGTAGCTGCGGTTGCTGCCAACCAGCGTGATATCGGTGCCGTGCAGGGTGGTTACAAAAGGGAGGTGGCGGGGGGCGGCCATCGATCGCGCCAAGAGCGCGCTGACCGAATGCGGGATCGCGTAGTGGACGTGGAGAATGTCCAGGGATTCTGCCTCGAAGATTTCGAGCATTTTGGTGGCTAGGGCTAGCGTATAGGGCGGGTGGTCGAAGAGCGGGTAGGAGGCCACTTCTACTTCGTGAAAGTGGATATGAGGGTCGTTGGGATTCATGCGGATCGGTGGGGCGTAGCTGATGAAGTGGATGTCGTGTCCGCGGGCGGCTAGTTCTTGGCCGAGTTCGGTGGCGACGACTCCGGAGCCGCCGTAGGTCGGATAGCAGGTTATGCCGATGCGCATGGGTGGGTGCCGGTTCCTTTGCTAGGGCTCGTGCGCGGGGTAGTATCGTTTCGCATTCTATCGATAGAGCTCGCTAACCGGGGCAGCTGAGATCCTGCCTATCCTTACCGGATAGGCTCAGGAGGATAGGGTTTCGACATTTGGCCCGATGCTTGGTCACTGGTCGAATGACTTGGTCAGTTCGTTGGCATTGGCCAAGGTGCTCGGTTAGACGCGGGAGAGAGGGAAAACGTGACACCGGCGCGGTCGAGTGTGTGCCTGACTACAGGGGGACTGAGCGGCTTTGGGCTGGGGCGCAACGGTGCTGCGCCCCTACAAGTCTCGTGGCGTGATTTTGATTGGTCTCAAGCAGAATCGGCGGTCATTCGTCGCCGCCGTTGGCGGATTCTTCGCCGTCCTTGTGGACGTACTTGATTATGCGCTTGAAGATCAGCAGGTTGGGAGCGCCTTGGCGGGTTAGCTTGATGCAATCGCGGTCATACCACTCGACCGTTCCGCGCAAAGTCTCGCCATTGTCGAGCACGATCGCCATCTGCGTGCGGGCCTGCATTTGTTTGACCCAGTAAAAATTCTCGGCGTGGGTCATCTCCGGCGGAGCGGGCTTCTTGCTCGGCGCGGGTCCATTGTTGTTCCCGTGCGGCATTCTAGGAGGCATCTGTTCCTTCACGTCCGCAAAGCCAGGACGAAACATCCTGCGGTTCACCATGGCTACTCCTTACTGGTTGGGATGGCGTCATTCGTATGATGCACCCAAAACGTGCCGGGTTACAGTTGGCCCCAGAAATGTGGGAAGAAAATGATTGGTACGATGGAGTCATGGGCGTGAAAAATTTGCGCGCGCTGAATTTGACGCCAAGGAAGCCGCCAGCGCGTCGAGGCCGAGCTGCCGGTTGAGGTTGCGGCGCAAACCGGAGTGTAACTCGTCAAAGCCGGCAATAGCACGCATTACCCAGGAAGAATCCACGATCTCGCTTAGGGCTTGCAGTTCTTTGGTAAGGTGCGGATTGCGCAAAGCCGGTTGTTTCGCACCGGACGTCAGCTCCAGAAGGTCTCCCAGCAGGCAGTAGAAGACCTGGAGTTGGTCTTCGAAAGGAGAGTCGCGATCTTTGGCTAGCGCATTGGTATCGACGAAAAGCTGTGCGAAACCTTCTGCGCGAGCCGATCGCTCCAGGATGCGCAGGGCGTTGCGATGGCGTTGAACGGTTTCCTCGACATTCATTTCGATGGCTAGGCCCGGGCTGCCTTCGGAGAGTTGCGCGGCGAGCTTACGGTCCGCAGGTTTGCGATCGGTCTTGCCCCGGAGGATTTTTTCCACCTCGGCTTGTGGCAGCGGCGCGAAATGGAATTGCAGGCAGCGCGACACAATGGTCGGCAATAAAACGTGCGGCGACGGGGCTGTGAGAATCAGAGTGGCCGAGCCGGGCGGCTCTTCCAAAATTTTCAGGAAGACGTTGGCGACGTTCCAATTCATGGTTTCGGCACCGTCTAGGATAAAGACGCGGCGGCGTCTCATGGGCTGAAAATAGGCAGCGCGCTGGACCGCGCGCAATTGGCCGATGCGCATCATGGGGCGAGCGACTGGAGTTTTCAGGCGGACCGGATCGGGAACCAGAACCCAGACGTCAGGGTGCGTTTGCAGAATCAACGGTGTGCGTTCGACGGTGGCGGCGTCCGCGCTTTCGCCGCGTTCGGCGAGGCCCTGCTCGATCAGGTGTTTCGGATCGGCGAGCAGGTTGATGCGTCTGCAGGTTTCGCACTCGCCGCAGAAGTCGTCCGGGAGCCGCTCGCAATTCGCCGCTTGAGCAAACATGCGCGCCAATGTGTATTTGCCGACTCCGCGGGGTCCCGTAAAGAGCAAGGCGTGCGGGACGCGCTGGCTGTGTAGCGCGCCGCGAAGAGCGGTTACCAGCCGATCGTTGCCGAGAAATTCGGAAAAGCCCACGGTTAGCCACCTCCCTTTCCGGCGAGACCTGAAACCTTGGCGGCGATCAGCGGTTCCACCAGGACCAGCAGGTCTGCGGCGATCGCGTCCGGTTTGCGCATTTCGCCGCCCATCGAATCGAAACATTCGAGGGTCGACCAGTGCGGGCGACGCGAAAGAATGTCATACATCCCGGCCGCATGCTCGAGATGGTGAAGGTTCCTCTCCTGAATATCCTGTTTTGCGGACGTGTAACTCCGCGCCGATTTCTTGGAGACGAGCGCTTGGGCCTGCATCGGTGGTACGCGTAAATAGATGACCAGTGCTTCGCGCGGCAAACCATAGATGTCATATTCAAGATGCTCAATCCAGTGGATGAACGCGTCGCGCTTGTCCTCGGTAACGCGGGCGGTTTGGTGAGCCAGGTTGGAGGCGATGTAGCGGTCAGCGAGAATGAGTTTACCTTGTTCCAGCGCCGTGGATAGTTCTTGCTTGGCTTCGAAGCGGTCGCCAGCATAGAGCAGCGCGGCAAAGTGAGGGTCTACGGTATCGAGCGCTCCGAAGCCGCCATTCAGGAATTGCCCGACCATTTTGCCGAACCAGGAGTCGTAGTGTGGGAACCCGGTCGAATGGATTAGCACGCCGCGCGCCACGAGCGCTTTTTCAAGTAGGTCGAGTTGAGTGCGCTTGCCGCTACCATCGATGCCTTCGATGGCGATGAGTTTGCCAGCAGGGGTGAACACGTTGCAGACAGTTTAACGAGAGATGCGCAAGGCTGCAACGTGTGCGATGCAGGCCGCGTGATATTGTGGGAAGCGGCGGGTTGAAGCAACGAAGTGAAGATATAACGAAGTAACGAGATTTGGAGAAAGCAGCGGTGAGCGGTGAGGGTAGCGTGAGCGGGGAAGTTGTACGCGAAAATTTGTTGAGGATTCGAGAGCGGATCGCGGCGGCTGCACTGCGGGCTGGGCGTCATAACGAAGAGATCACCTTGGTCGGTGTGTCGAAGACGCATTCGGCGGAATCGATTCGCGCGGCGTACGTTGCCGGGTTGCGGGATTTTGGCGAGAACCGAGTTCAAGAGTGGGAAGGGAAGCGCGGCGGACTTGGCGATCTCGACGCCGCCAGTTGGCATCTGATCGGGCATTTACAAAGCAACAAGGCGGTACGCGCGGCAGGATTGTTCCATAGCGTGGACTCGGTGGACGATTTTGCGTTGGCGCAGCGGCTGGATCGTGCCCGGAACGAGGCTGCCGGAGGGTCAAAGTTGCGTGTGTTGCTGGAGGTTCGCGTAGCGGATGAAGAAACGAAAAATGGCGTGACGATCGAGGAGGCACCAGCCCTCGCGGAAAAAGTGACCACACTGCACGGGTTACATCTAAAGGGCCTGATGTGCATTCCTCCTTTTCTCAACGATGCGGCACAAGCGCGCCCCTATTTCCGACGGTTGCGAGAATTGCGTGATCGGTTGGCGGCGCTGTTGGGTTTGGCGCTTCCGGTGCTGTCGATGGGGATGTCGCACGATTTTGAAGCGGCGATCGAGGAAGGCGCGACGGAAGTACGCGTGGGGACGGCGCTATTCGGACAGCGGCCCGCGCCGAAAGTATAAGAATTTATTTTTTGCGGGAGAAATCAAGGATGAAGCTGTTCACTCCGTTCCGGGCACGAGACATCGAGCTTAAAAATCGCATCGCGGTTTCGCCAATGTGTGAGTACTCGGCCAAGGACGGGCATCCGCAACCGTGGCACATGGTGCATTTGGGAAGTCGGGCTGTGGGCGGCGCGGGGTTAGTCATGACCGAAGCCAGCGCCGTCGAGGAACGGGGACGAATCTCCGCGCAGGATGCGGGAATTTACGACGATGCGCATATAGCCTCTTGGCGGCCAGTTACTGAATTTGTCAAGAGCCAAGGCGCGGTCGTGGGGATGCAATTGGCGCATGCGGGTCGCAAAGCGAGCACGGCAGCGCCCTGGACCGGAGGCAAACCGGTGTCGGTCGCCAGCGGTGGATGGGTGCCGGTTGCGCCGAGCGCTTTGCCGTTCGATACCGGCTACAACATGCCTCACTCACTGGAAGTAGGCGAAATTCGTGAGGTTGTCGCGGCGTTTCGAAAAGCCGCCGAACGTACGCTGGCTGCTGGATTTGAGGTGATCGAGATTCACGCGGCGCATGGCTACTTGATCCACGAATTTCTGTCACCGCTTTGCAATACGCGAACCGACGAATATGGCGGCACGTTTGAGAACAGGATTCGCTTGGCGTCCGAGGTAGCCAAGGCTATTCGCGAAGTATGGCCTGCACGGTCGCCACTTTTCTGTCGCGTTTCGGCTTCCGATTGGGTGGATGGCGGTTGGGACTTGCAGCAGACCATCGAATTGAGCAAGCGGTTGAAGCCGCTGGGGGTCGATCTCATCGACACGTCCAGCGGCGGCGCGGTGCCGTACGCAAAGATTCCGGTTGGGCCCGGCTATCAAGTCGCCTTCGCGGAGGCCATTCGAAAGGAGGCTGGCATCGCGACCGGTGCCGTCGGGATGATTACGGATCCTGCACAAGCGGACACCATCCTCGCCACCGGACAGGCCGACCTTGTTTTTCTGGCTCGCGAACTCTTGCGCGACCCGTACTGGCCGAGGCGCGCGGCCAAGGCCTTGGATGTAAAGATTTCGGGGCCAATGCAATATGGGCGAGCGTGGTAACTCCGATCGTGACGGAGCCACGGAAAACCGCTGACGCGGGCGGACAGAAGCTGAAGATATCGTCCCGCGATGGCGCCGTCATTTTTCAGGTGTGGGTGCAGCCGCGCGCCAGCCGTAACGAAATCGCGGGTCTCATCTTGGGCGCTCTGAAAGTACGGTTGCAAGCGCCCGCAGTGGAAGATCGAGCGAATGTGGCGTTGTGCGAATATCTAGCGGCGCTTTTGAAAACGCCCAAGTCGGCTGTTAGAATCCTCGGCGGCGACCGCAGCCGGATCAAACGCATCGAGGTTCGCGGTGTACAAGAGCACCAAGTGCATGGGCTTCTGACGCAGGAAGGATAGCGACGCATCGCTGTAGCCGCCCTCTTCTGAGGGCGGGGTTTAGATCAAACTAAAGCACAGTCAAAGCGACAAGCAAACATCGTCGGTAGAGCCGATCCCAATGACCATCGATCTCCAGGAACTGCAGCGCGATATACGAGCCGCGAAGCTAGACGGCTGGCTCTTCTATGATTTCCGCGGACGCGATCCGATTGCCCAACGCATTTTGAAACTGCCTCCTGCGATGCGCACGCGACGCTGGTTTTACTTTGTTCCCGCGAAGGGCACGCCGCGAAAGCTGGTCCACAAGATCGAGTCGGAGTCGCTTGGAGCGCTGCCTGGCGAGACGATTTACTACGCAGGGCAAGAAGAGCTACGTAAGAATCTGGGGAAAACTGTGGGGCGGGCTAAAGCCGTGGCCATGCAGTATTCGCGCAAGGCTGCCATTCCATACGTGGCCATGGTCGACGCGGGCACCGTTGAATTGGTGCGCGGCACTGGCGTGAAAGTGGTGAGCTCGGCTGATCTGGTGCAGAAATACGAAGCGTGTTGGACTCCGCTGCAATTGGAATCGCACCTGGCTGCGGGCGAAGCGATCGACCGGATCGTGCAAGAGGCGTTCCAGCAAGCCGCGAGGCACGTGCGGGAGAAGAACGCCTTCACGGAGTACGATCTGCAGCAATGGATTGTAGGCGAATTTGCATCCGCGGGAATTGCCAGAGAAGAGGGGCCGGACGTCGCGGTGAACGCCAATGCCAGCGATCCGCACTATGGTCCGGTGGAAGGCCAAGCGTCTCCGATTCGCGAGGGTGATCTACTGCTACTCGATGTCTGGGGAAAGAGGAACGTGCCCGAGGCCGTCTACTACGACATTACCTGGATCGGTTTTCTCGGAGCGAAGGTTCCTGACAAGTACGCGAAGGTTTTTGGCGTTGCGCGAGACGCGCGGGATAAAGCGATCGATCTGATTCTTTCGCGGATCGCCGCGGGAAAACCTTTGCAGGGCTGGCAAGTGGACAATGCCGCGCGAGGGGTAATCGAGAAGGCCGGCTACGGCAAATATTTCTTTCATCGCACCGGGCACAGCATCGGAGAATCAGTGCACGGTAACGGCGCCAACATGGATGGACTGGAGACTCACGACGTTCGGCATTTGATTCCGCGGACGTGTACGTCCATTGAGCCAGGAATTTATTTGCCCGAATTCGGCATTCGCACCGAAGTGAATGTGTATATTGGAGAGCGGGAAGCGCGCGTGACCGGAGCAATTCAAAAAGAAATCTTGCCGCTGCTGGCGTAGATTGAGGGAGTGCAATCATTTCTACGGAACCCAGAATGATGGAAGACCCGCAAGTCGCCGTGCCTCCGGTGCGTCACGAAAAACCGGAGCCGGTGGCGGTGGCCATCGGAATTGGCGCGTGGATTTTACCGGGGCTGGGTCATGCCGTGCTAAAGATGTGGGGACGCGCGATCGCGTGCTTCCTGACGGTAGGACTGCTGGTCGTTATTGGTGCGGGCATGCGGGGAAATTTATTCACCGCGGAGGGTGGCGACGCCTTTGCCGCGCTGGGGTACGCGGCCGACTTGGGTGCAGGAAGTTTTTACTTTTTGGCGAGATCGCTCGAGATTGATGGCCCGGACGTATCGCGCGCCGACGGCGACTACGGGACGCGATTTCTGGCCGCGGCCGGAGTCTTGAATTTGCTGGCGGCCTTGCACGCCTACGAAGCGGCGCGCGGGCGCAAGGCCTGAGGGCGGCGTGATCCTACAACTCAGCCATTTTCAGGCGATGATATTGTTTGCCCTGGCGGTTTCTATTGCCTTCGGATTCTTGAGTCGCCGACCCGCGTTGGAACGACTAAAGTACATCGGATGGTCATTTTTACTGTTCCTGCTGATTGGCGTCGGTATCGGTTGGGTCATGTACCCATTTTCTCACTAGGACTGGTGGCGTCGCATAGCGATTCGGAAGGGTGCGTCCCGGCCGAGATTATCGACAGTGCGGAGCGATGCTACTTGGCTTCTTTGCCCTTGGCCATCTTGGCGGTCACGAACAATAGCAGTTTCCGGTCCTTCTCATCCATGCGCGAAAGGAAGCGTATCAGTTGGCGCAGAAAACGCGCCTCTTTGCCGGACGTCCCCCAGGAGTTGGCGCCCGTCCCCTTGGCATCCAAAATGGGATGCCGCTGAGGAGGTTCATTGCCTTCATAGAGAAGTTCATAGAGAGGCACCTCCAGCGCCCGGGCAAACTTCTCAAGCGTTTCCACGGCCGGGACGGTATGGCCATTTTCCACCCGCGAGACGTAGCATCGAAGCAGCCCGGTGCGCTCCTGGATATCTCCTTGCGAAAGTTTCTTCTGTTCCCTGAGGGCACGCAGTCGATCCGCGACAATCATGAGCGTCTCCTGTCAAGCAGCTGTGCCAAAGAGTATACCGTAACAACTACGGCTAGTACCATCTGTTATTTTTACCTTAAGAGTAGCAGGGCGCCTTCACGCTGAGCATTTTTCCGCCGTCTATCCAAAAAACTATAATAATAATATATTATAATATACAGTATATATGCATTACTAAGGCGGGCCTACGGTCTCTTCAAAAACCCATTTCTCATTTATCAGTTTGTAGTCTTTCATCAACACGGCTTGCGAAATTGATTTAACTGTGCGGATTTTTATCGCGCTGACCAGCTTGCGCAAAATCGCATCCTTTTTGGGTTGCGGCCACACTTTGCTTTTCTCAAAATCCGTCATATGGAACGTTTCCATAGCGTCACGGTCGAGGGTTCCTTGCCACTCCCTCTCGAAAAGCAACCAATCGTGCTCACTAGCGATAAAACCGGCCACAATAACAGCCTCTTGGTCATCAGGATGACCACTATCGTCAAAATACGCGGCATATTCCATCATAATGGCAGTCAAGTCGTCGTTGGTCATACACGTCCACGACGGCCCAATAATTGGCTGCGCCGAAGAGGTCGCTGCTTATTTTTCGTACTCAGAGCTTCACGAACTTATCATCCACAACGCATTCATCACCAATTTTGGTACGATCTCATCTGGGACTTCGCGTTCGCGGTCTTCTGGCGGGAGCCTCTCGATACTTGTCGCAAGCTGGCGTAGGCGTGCCGCAATGAGGGTGAGTTTCATTTGCGCCTCCGTGTCGTGCCAGGGAGAGGTTCACATCATTTAGGTACCACTGGCAAGACGCAACCTAATGCAGCCCATCCAACCGAAGCCGATTGACCTCGCAACTCGCGTAGACCAGATCGAAGAGCAGATTTCCATCCTCGGCGGTCAAAAAACGAGCTATCGAGGAACGGGTCAAGCAGCTACAGCGACAGCGAAAGATATTGAGCGAACACGTGGATTTTATCTTGAGCGGAGAGCTGCCCGCAGTGTTGAAAAGGACTAATGGGAGCTACTACAGGTGACTGATAACCTGACCGAGGGCGCAGTCGCAAAGCTGGGGGTGTTTTATCCTTCTCGTGCTGAGAGCGTGATGCACGTTCTCGCTCTTAGAAATAATCCGGCCAAGCTCATTCCGGAGTGGCGCGAAACGCAGCTTTTGAGCTTTGCCGAACTCTTGAATACCTTCGCATTGGATTTGAAAAGGTCGTATGAAGAGAAGCGGATTGTGACGCTGACATGGCTAGTACGCAGTCTGTATGAACTGAGTATATGGGTTCGGTACTGCAATCGCGCGGAGGCAAACGCAAGGCGTTTCAGCGATGATTCGATGCGTGATTTTTATGGGTATTGTAAGGGGCTTCAAACGATCCTCATAAAAAGAGGAATCGACGAGAAACATATTACGAAGCTTATGGAGAACTTCTCTGGGTTTGCGAAGCTAAAGGGGGTGGCTCCATTGGCGGACGACTATCTGCGTGTGTCTGAAGCCGCCACAGCGCTTGGCGAGGGGAGGGAGTATGCGGCGCAAAATAAAATATATTCCAAACTGGCCCACCCGACATCATTCGCCTTGAGCGTCGCTTTTGCGCATCCTGGAGAAAATAGCTATCTGGACATCTTCTTGCTCGACGGAGTGCAATATGCGATCGATGCCCTTGTTGGCATCAGAGATTTCGTAGTCATCCTCTATCCTGAGCCTTCGTCGCTCAGCCTGTGGTAAACGAATATGCTTTATCGTCAGAATCCTTTGGCGTTTGAAAGCTGAGGCGGCCTTCCTCGGTTGCGAGCCAAAACATCAGGTGGTTATATTTCGTGGCTAATTTTTTCAGTAGATTCTAGCGCTGAACGTCATTCTTGCACGCGGTTCGCTATGAACAGGGGGGATGCATTGGTCTGCACCCGCTCGGACACGCCTCATGGTGGGCTTGGTATGTGTACCCGCTGCTATTCCCGCGAGTTTCAGGTTCGGACTCGAATCCTTCGAAAGCTGATCGAAGCGTCCGATAGTGGATCTCACTCTTGACGGCAACGGCGAAGCAACCTAGAAACCTCTTTATCCCCACCTTGCCCAAAACCGGAAATGACGGCTCGCACTCTAGGGAAAATCCTATGAAGGGTCTGGCCGCCGTAATTGGAACTATCCAAACGGATAGTGGAACCGTCGGATCGGATAGACATTTAAACTGCGCGGCACGCGAATGGTTCTGATCTCCCGCACTCATTCCCCCTCATCTCCTTGTTAGCTAAACCCTTCCACTAGAAACGCACTTCGCGTTTGAACCTCTGCTCTTCGCGGCCAGCCAAATGCTCTTTATTGGGCGTGCGTTCGAGAAACGAAGCACCGAAGAGTTCAACGAAATTTAAGTCTAGAAAGAGAGCCTCACCATGAGAACCAAATTCACCCGCATCGTTGCAATCGCCACATTCGGATTGATCGCCATCTGCGCATCCGCGAGCTCTGCCTCCGCCCAGAATGTCTTCCAAGGCAAATTCACTTTGCCCAATGACGTTCGCTGGGCGAATGCCACGTTGCCCGCTGGTGACTACACTTTCTCTCTGAGTTCCACGACGAGGTCCGGCCGGGTATTCCTCCAGGGACCGAATGGCGGTGCCTTCATCCTCACGTCCGTGACCGACGAGCGCAATGAAGGCGACTCCAGTAAGTTGACCATCGAACACCGAGGCGGCATCAGCTTTGTCCGATCGATGTACCTGGCCGATCTTGGTGTGGAACTGAGGTATCAAGCGCCTAAGACTCCTAAGAAGGATGTCGAACTAGCTCAGGGACCTGCCTCCGTCGAACAGGTTCTGATCGCCAAGAGGTAATGCTTAAAAAAAACCATCGTTTTGAGGGCAAGCCTGCCAGGTCGGGCTTGCCCTCTTTTTTTTGTATACCCGTTCTTCACTTTTTGGGCTCATTAAACGAGTCGTGCCGAGCGCGACTATATGTTAGGCTCCGGCGCAAAGGAGGGCCCAATGAACCGACTAATCTCTTTGTTGTTGCTATCGTTGTTCACGTTGGTGCTTTGTACGACTCGAACTTCGTCTAAGCCAACCGCCGACGAGGAAACCATCAAGAAGTTGGAACTTGAGGGGGCCAAACATTCTGGGACAAGCGACGCCGATATCGCGTTCGCAAAGAGCATCTTTGCGGAAACCTTTGTTTCTGTAGACCCGCTCGGACATGTAACCGAACTGTCGCCAGCAAGCATGGAGAAAATGACTTTAGGGATGAGAAAGGCTGACCCGGACGTTAAGGTGACCAACGAAATTCAGGACATCAAGGTAAGAATTTCCGGCGACACCGCGGTCGTGACGCTCTCAGGTACATATAACGCGACCGGCCATAAAGATCCGCGTTATGACGTTCCGAGCGCGAAATATGTGGCCGCCAATACCTGGCAAAAGCGATCTGGACAGTGGAAGCTATTGGCTTCCGCCGCGGTTGCCACTGGACCAATTCCTGGCGAGGTATATCAGCTCCCGCCACCGCCTGGCGTGCAATAGGCTGCTGGGTATCGGCTTTGAAGATCGACAGGTAGACTTTGTGCTGGCTCGACCGGCGAGGGAACAGCCCGAAGGAAGTGATGGATCGCAAGAAGATTCGCGGAATCCTCGGTCTATCGGGTTCGAGTTCGGT
>OBLW0100001754.1_pt1 | contig 18069 bp, 19 predicted proteins | sample 1520161 | NCBI WGS metagenome assembly OBLW01 (sample SAMEA3539309, study PRJEB22396) | soil metagenome | biome: tundra; feature: field; material: soil | place: USA | collected 2010-05 | depth 0.15 m | reverse complement strand
GCCGTCACAAGCCGGTGGATATTCCGATCCATGGCAGCGATGAAGTCGCCGACGTGACCGGCGCCGGCGACACTGTCATAGCGACTTTTACCGCTGCTCTGGCTGCGGGCGCAACCGCCGAAGAGGCCGCGCACCTGGCGAACTACGCGGGCGGCATCGTGGTCATGAAGCGCGGCACCGCCACGGTCAGCCAGCAGGAATTGCTGGAGGCGCTGGATAAGACGCCGCCGGTGGCTCGCGAGCATTAGAGTGTGGGGACGGGGCTTTGCCCCGTCCAAGCGGGGCATAGCTCCGCTTCCACACGGTCAGATCGAGATCATTGAACAGATCACTCCATCGGAAGATTGTTTCGCGCGATGAACTGCGGCGACGTGTGGCGAAATGGCGGCGCGCCGGCGAGCGCGTGACGCTGGCCAACGGATGTTTCGATGTGCTGCACGTCGGCCATGTACGCTACCTGCATGCGGCGCGGGAGCTTGGCGGCAAACTGATTGTCGCGGTGAACGCCGATGAGTCCGTGCGCGCGTTAAAAGGTGAAGGGCGGCCCGTGATGCCAGCGGAAGAACGCGCGGAAATTCTGGCGGCGCTGGCCGATGTGGACGCCGTCGTAGTCTTTCCAGAAACGGACGTGCGCGCCATCGTTCGCGAAATTCGCCCCGATTTTCATGCCAAGGGCACCGACTACACGGTGGAGAGCGTCCCCGAGCGCGACGAGGTCGAAGCCTGTGGAGGCCGCGTCGTCATTGTGGGTGATCCTAAGAATCACTCGGCCAGCGAGATCATTCATTCGCGCTCGCACTCGCGGCGGGGGCCGCGAAAATCGTGAGGCGGCGCGAATGGCGGCGAGGGCTGCGACCAGAATGACCGGCTCTTTAATGACCGGCTCTTTTTCTCTCCCAGCCAGCGCGCCGCGATTCGAACGCCTGCTGGTCGTGCGCCTCAGCGCCATGGGAGACATCATTCACACTCTGCCTGCGGCGGCCGCGCTGCGCCAGGCGTTTCCTCATGCCACCTTGGGATGGCTCATCGAAGAGCGCTGGGCGGAACTGCTGTGCACGCTGCGCCATCCGCGATCGGGACGGCGCTCTCCGCAACGCCCGCTGGTCGACTGCGTCCATTCCGTCAACACGGCGGAATGGCGGCGCGCTCCGCTCTCGTTCAACACTTGGCAGCAGATGGCCGCGGGCCTGAGTCAGTTACGCGGAATTCAATACGACGCCGCGATTGATTTTCAGGGCGCGGTTCGTTCGGCCTTGCTGGCACGCTGGTCGGGCGCGCCCATCGTGTATGGGAACGCGCAACCGCGCGAGAATGCTGCCAGCATGTTTTACACACGAAACGTACTTTCAAAGACGCAGGGCACGCACGTTGTCGAACAGGCGCTGGCGATGGCTGGAGCGGTCGTTTCAAGTGAGTTCGTTCCAAGTGCGATCGCTCCAACTGTGATCATCCCACTTGCGGCGCAAGCTCAGGCAGAGTTTCCCGTAGACCCGGATGCGGAGAACAAAATCGCTGGCTTCACGGCGGATGTGAACGACTTCGCGATTCTCAATCCCGGCGCGGGCTGGGGGGCGAAGCGGTGGCCGGTCGAGCGTTACGGACAGGTTGCGAAAGAACTCGCGAAAGATGGATTATGTTCGCTCATAAACTACGGACCGGGAGAAGAAGAGCTGGCCGTGGCCGTGGAAGCCGCAGGCGAAGGGGCGGCGCGAAAAATCTCCTGCTCGATTTCTGAGTTGATCGCGCTTACGCGCCGGGCTCGACTCTTCATCGGCGGCGATACCGGGCCGATGCACCTGGCGGCGGCTTTGAAAATTCCGGTGGTGGCAATTTTTGGTCCGACAAACCCGGCGCGCAACGGCCCATTCGGGACGCGATCGACTGTGCTGCGAAGCGCGAGCAGTATGACCGACCACACCCGCCGCCGTGAGCCGGATCAAGGTTTGCTCGAAATCACTGTCGGCGAAGTCGTCGCCGCAACTCGCAAGCTGTTGCAGGGCTGATCTGCAGAGCCTTAACTTGCAGAACGTTGTCTTGCAAAACGTTGTCATGCAGAATCAGGTGAGTGAAGTTTCACAATCCGGAGCGCCACCTTCCGCCACCACCGCCGACACCTGGTCGCGCGTGGCCCGTCGCATCCGCGTACCCCTGGGATTTATTTTTGCGGTGGTATACGTCTGGCTGGCGCGGCCCACCAGAACTTCGCTCATGGTGGGCGCACTGGTGCTGCTTCCTGGGCTAGTCTTGCGCGGACTGGCTTCCGGCCACGTGCAAAAAGACAAGCAGCTCACCACTGGCGGCCCCTATGCCTACACTCGCAACCCTCTGTACCTGGGCTCGCTGGTGCTGGCCGCCGGCTTCGCCATCGCGGCGCGCAGTTGGTGGATCGTCGCGATCATGCTCCTGATGTTCGCCGCGATTTATATCCCGGTCATCGCCGGCGAAGAGCGTTACCTGCGCCAGACGTTCCCAGACTACGACGACTATGCCCGCCACGTTCCGCGCATGTGGCCGCGGCTTTCGCCCTACGGCAGCCGGCACAGTGCGTACTCTTTCGCACGCTACTGGAAGCATCGCGAATACGAGGCCAGCATTGGCTGTGTAGTGGTGCTGGCCGTGCTCGTCGTCAAGTTGGTGTGGTAGTCTGCCGTGGAGCATGAGCCGTTTACCTCAGGGGCCAAAGCCCGTCTGTCGTCGTTCGAGTAGCCCTGCATCGGGTTGCGGCGCGGTTGAAGCCGCGTCCTTTCAAAGCATCCGCAGCGTTGCGGCGCTGGTGGGGCTGCTCTGCTGCCTGATCCTCCTGATCGCGGCCTGGTTGACGGCGCAGCAAGGCCCGCCGACCGCAACCATCGGCCCCGCTCCGGTGCAGATTGCGCCTCCACGTCCCAACTATCCTTTCCCCGATGGACGGAGCTACGTCTATTCGGCGGAGTGGCATTTGATCACCGCCGGGACCGGTGTCGTGAGAATGGATACCGCCGGGAACGAACGCAGAGTTACTGCCTCCGCCGAATCTTCAGGAGCGGTCAACGTCATCTTTCCTGTGCACGACCGCTTCGAATCGCACTTCGATCCGCGGACGTTCTGCTCGCTCTCCATCTTCAAGCACAGCGAGGAAGGCTCGCACAAACGCGAGACTTCGATCCACTTCGATTACGCGCGCAGGGAAAGCACGCTCGATGAAAAGAACCTGAAGACGGGCGAGACCAAGCACGTCGAAAACGACCTTGCCGGCTGCGCCACCGACGTCATCACCGGCTTTTACTACCTGCAGTCGCTGCCGCTGCAGCTCGGCGCCAGCTACGAATTCCCAATCAGCGACGGGAAGACGACGATCGTCCGCGCCAGCGTGGACAAGCGCGAGCAGATCAAAGTGCCGGCCGGAACATTCTCGGCCGTGCTGGTTACGGCCGAAGCCACCTCTGGCCCGCTGCAGTCCAAGGGCAAGGTGTGGGTATGGTACTCGGAGGACCCTGGTCACACACCGGTGCAAATGCGCGCCAAGCTGGGATGGGGCACGCTGCTGTTTCGCCTGCAGCGGATCGAGAAGTAAGCGACCAGTAAGTCCGCCTCCAGGCCACGACCGCCTGCTTCGCCTTTGCCAGTGCCGGACGCCCGGAACTCGACCCTTCACAAGTCTTGACCAGCACGGCGCCTTGCTCCACGCATTGACACATACATCAGTTAGTGATATATCGTTTTTAGATATAGTTGCGGATGGGCTTGCGATGCCAGCAAAAATTAGCAGCGTTCCTGATGACTTGCAGCAATTGTTTCCACTTACGCCAGCCGTGTTCTTCATCCTTTTTGCGCTGGCTCAGGGTGAAAAGCATGGTTACGCGATCATGCAACAGGTTTCCGTCCTTTCGGACGGTAAGTTTCGCATGGGGCCGGGTACGCTGTATACGACCATCCAACGTCTGCTTGAACTTTCCCTGATTGAAGAAATCGATGCGGACTCGGGCAGCCGGCGGCGTTATTACCGTCTGACCCGAACGGGAAGGCTTGTTTTTAAAGCTGAGGTTGGCAGGATGGACGCAGTGGTCCGGCTTGCACTCGAACACAGACTTCTGCTGCTTGAGGGAGCGTGAATCGTATGCCGCCATCGATCCGCATGAACTGCCGGATCTATTCCACCCTTCTTTTTCTCTACCCGTCCGCGCTTCGTCGTCAGTTCGGAGAGGAGATGCTCGAAGTGTTCTCGGAGCAAATGCGCGACGCCTGCCAGCGGGGCGGATGGACGGGTGGGATGGGCGTTTGGCGCTGCGTGGGTGGAGAGGTTCTGAGTACAGTCGTGTCCAGCCACCTCCAGATCGTGGGCATTTCTTTCGTGTCTGGCCTGACCGCGCTGGGGCTCATGTGTAGTTTCTTTTGGGCCATCTTCGAGCATCGCTGATCTGGCCGCATCCGCCGAGAGGAGTTTCGAGATGCTCGAGGCCGTGGGCCTGACAAAACGCTATAGCGGCATTCCTGCCGTGCAGGGTGTCAGCTTTCAGATTCGCCGCGGTCAAATACTCGGCTATCTCGGGCCGAATGGCTCCGGCAAGAGCACCACGGTGAAGATACTCACGGGCCTGATCGAGGCCTCCGCCGGACAGCTTTTGTTCGATGGGGTCAGAGTCCACGGCGGAAATCCTTTTTTTGCACGCAACCTCGGGTACGTCCCTGAGGAACCGCACATTTATTCGCACTTGACGGGCGCGGAATACCTGCGACTCGTCGGACGACTGCGCTCCATTCCGCGCCGGCCGTTGGAGCGGAAGGTCGACGCCTTCATTGATTTGTTCTCCCTGCGCGACGCGCGCTACGAGTTGCTGCTGAACTACTCAAAGGGAATGAGGCAGAAGATCTTGTTGTCTGCGGCGCTATTGCACAACCCGGAAGTGCTTATTCTGGATGAACCATTTTCCGGCCTGGACGTTGGGGCAGCTCTGGTTTTGCGCAATCTGCTTAGAGCTCTTGCGCGAGAAGGCAAAGTAATTCTGTACAGTTCCCACGTATTGGAGGTGGTGGAGAAGGTCTGTTCTGAAGTGGTGATCTTGCACAAAGGGAAAGTCGTCGCCTATGACACCGTCGAGCGGCTGCGAGAGCTGCGGGCGAGCCCTTCGCTGGAGTCGGTTTTCGCGCAACTGGCGGTCCCGGAAGATACGGCGGCCATCGCCGAACAGGTCATTGCAGCAATGAAGGCTGGGTAAATGGTGGCCCGCAAAAGGATTCCTTCCTGGCTCGCCGAGACTCACGGACCACAGTTCGAGTTGCTGCGCTATTTCCTGTCCGAGCAACTCGCGAATGATCTGATGGCTTCGGATCAAGCCCGCCGGTTTGGCATCACGGCGCTCGCTGCCCTGGGTTGTGTTGGTCCGCTGATCGTTCGCCTCTATATCGCGAAGTACAACTACCTCCAAAGCCTGGATACAGGCGATCTGTATCTTGCGGCGGTTCGTGCCGACCGGTTGTTCTTCATTACGCTTTCCATGCTGGTGGCTGGGCTGGTAACCGTGATCCAATGGCAGGGCCTGTTTCCAAGTCTGCGGGACTACCTCGCCCTGAAGCCATTGCCGGTCCGTCTCTATCAAGTGTTCATCGCACGATTCCTGTCCTCGTTCGTCATTCTGGTGGTGGTTATCGCCGACCTGAACCTCGCGACCAGCGTTTTGTTCCCCTTGCTGACCTCTGGCAGATGGCAAGCACCATCCTTCGGCATTCGTTATATCGCGGCCCACGCAGTGGCAAGCTTCTGTGCGGGATTGTTCGCGTTCTTCGCCATCAGTGCGGTGCAGGGGGCGCTCCTGAATATTCTTCCGCCACGCATGTTCGAGCGTGTCTCCGTATCGATCCAGGCTCTACTCGCCACAGCGTTTCTAACTGCCGCACCATATGTGCTCGAGATACCGGACTGGCACAAAACCATCGCGGCGAAGCCACACTGGATTGGGTTATTTCCTCCAGCCTGGTTTTTGGGGCTTTATGAGTCTTTGCTGGGGCTGCGGGATGGCTACTTTCTACAGTTGTGCGAAAGGGCAGTCCTGGGAATTGCGACAGCCCTGTTTCTTGCCCTGGCGACATATTTTCTGTGTTACCGCCGCCACGCCAGCCGAGTGCTTGAACAATCGTTACCGAAGTCGAGCGGGCCGTCGTTCACCGAAAGATTGGCGTCTGCGCTCCTGGAGGTTTTCGTAAAACGCTCGCCAGAGCAGGGGACGTTTGTGTTCGCAATCCAAACATTGCGGAGGAGTAGGCATCACAAGTTTGTGATCGGCTTCTCGATCGCCACCGCGCTTGTGCTGGGGCTGCAAACCGCAGGTCCCTCTACGGTGGCTCATTTTCGCTCCGGCGGAAGTTGGGGCCTGTGGGAGTTGGAATCCATTCTGGCCGTTCCTTTGGTGATCGGCGCAGCCCTGATTTCCGGATTTTGCTACGTTTTTCAGCTGCCGTCCGACATAGAGGCTGGTTGGGTATTCCGTATCGCAGAGTGTGCCGCTCGAAGGGAACTGCTCGATAGCGTGGAATCTCTCCTGATCGTATGCGGTCTCGCGCCCGTGCTGCTGCTCACGGCTCCCATCGAAGCGTTCAGCCTGGGGTGGGTCTTGACGCTCGCCCACATCGCGCTCGTAGCCGTGTTGCTACTTTTGTTAATTGAGGTGCGGCTGTATGAGTGGCACAAGATTCCCTTCACCTGCTCCTACCTGCCAGGGCGTCGCAACTTATGGCAATCCCTGGGAATTTATCTGCTCCTCTTCGCAGCGTTAATGCCGACGATCACCTATTTCGAAGCTCGGCTGCTGCACCCATTTGACCTGCTTGGGAGCGCCGCTGCTCTCAGTGTCGTCTATTTCTTTCTTCGCTCCGCGCGGCGGGCCCGGTGGAGAGTTGTCCCGCTGCTATTCGATGAGTCTGACGAGCCGCTGATTGGAGCGATGCGATTGAACCGCGAGTAGGGTCCGTCCGGAGCGTCGCCAAAAGCGGCACCGGAGTTGGCCGGAATCCAACGGCATCCGGAGTCGGGCACATTTCTTGTAACGCTTGGTCTTCAAAGCTACTGCAGCCGAAAGCGTTCATTCATCAGCCGCTGCAGGCGCGGGCGGTAGATGAGATCGTAGGCGAGTTCTTTATCGGGAAACATGCTCAGAGCGGCGCGGCGGGCATTCGCGGCCATCTCTGCCGCCTCTTCGAGCGTCAGATCGGGATCCTGGCTGATCACCGACATCACCATGCTCATCATTACCTGCAGGCGGCGCAGCCTTCGGGCCTCTTCTTTGTCAGTGTCCTTGCGCTCATTGTGTTCTCCGTCTGGCTGTTCGGCCCTTTGAACTTCCATACTGCCCCCGTTTGGCTTTAGATGTCGGATATTGGATGTTGACCGGGTCCTCCGCGGTGCGCCCCAGTCGCCATTGTGCCAGCTTCCGCCCGCGAAGCAAGCTTCCCTTGGGCGTACACCTTTGTGATCCGCAAGACAGAGGCATGGTGACTGCCGTAATCTGTTGACAGACAGTTTGCGGAGGACGACATGCCAGAGCCGACTAACGCCTCGCCTCAACCCGAGCCCAACGAGAAACTGGTCAAGATTTTCGACGCCGAGCAGGAAAACGAAGCCATCGTCGTGCAGGGCTTGCTTCAATCTGCCGGCATCGAATCGGACTTGAAATCCATTGATGCGGTGCAGAACGCGTTTCCCGGCGTCGGGGGAACGGTCATTCTTGTGCGCGAAGAAGACGCGCCCGAAGCGGAAAAGATTATCGCGGCGTATCGCAAATTGCCGCCCCTCGATGACGAGACCGCCGATATCACCACGTAAGAGTATCGAGGGGGAGAGAACCGTCAGCAGGCTCGCAGCTCGCCGCTACCCCTGGCGAACGGCAGATCCCTCTCCCACCCCAGCCAGCAAAGGCGGCCGGCTTGGCCCCGGCCGCTTGGGATGACTATTTCTTTAAATTTCCAATATGTTTATCAGGTTCCTGGCGGATTCACGACCGGGCAGCGGGCGCAGTGTCCGGGGCCGACTTCTACCAGCGGAGGGAGCTGGACAACGCAGTTGGCGACGCGGTATGGGCAGCGCGGTTCGAAGGGGCATCCGGGAGGGAGTTGGGCGATGGGCGGGACGGTGCCTTCGATGGTCGCGAGGGGCAGGGCGCGGTCGGACGAGAGAGTGGGGATGGCGCGCAACAGGCCTTGGGTGTAGGGATGGGCGGGCGCGTGGAAAATGTCAGCCTTGGCGCCGAGTTCGACCAGGTTGCCGGCGTACATGACGGCGACGCGATCGGCGACGTGCGAAACGACGGCGAGATCGTGCGAGATGAAGAGCATCGCCAATCCGAATTTGTGGCGAAGGTCGTTGAGCAGGTCGAGGATTTGCTGCTGGATGGTGACGTCGAGAGCGGTGGTGGGCTCGTCGGCGATGAGCAGTTGCGGGCGGTTGACGATGGCCATGGCGATCATGACGCGCTGGCGCATGCCTCCGGAGAGCTGGTGCGGATAGCTGCGGGCGCGCTGCTCAGGATCGGGGATAGCAACGTCGCGCATGCCTTCGACCGCTCGGCCCCAAGCTTCCGATTTGGAGACGCGCTGATGAGCGAGGACAGCCTCGGCGATCTGGTCGCCCACGCGCATAACCGGGTTGAGGGCGGTCATCGGCTCCTGGAAAATCATGGCGATGCGCGAGCCGCGAAGCTGGCGCAGCTGATCGGGAGGCAGCGCGGTGAGATGCGTGGGGCCGCCATCGTTTTTCTCAAAACCGTTCTGAAAAGTGATTTCGCCCTTGACGATGGCGGCGGGCGGAAGCAGGCCCATGATGGCGAGCGCGGTGATGGATTTTCCGGAGCCGGATTCGCCGACCAGGGCGAGGACTTCGCCGGGGGCGATAGAGAATGAGAGGCTGCTGACGGCGGCCACGGGGGCTGCGGTCTTTGGGGCAGGCTGTGCCTGCTGGGCGGGCGGAAGTGCCTGCCCAGCACGGGATCGCGGGAACTCGATGGTCAGGTCGCGGATGTCGAGCAGCGGGCGCACGAAGAGTATGGTATCAGCGCCGATGCTACTTCTTTGGTCGCGACTCGGGCGGTACTAATCCGGCCACGCGGTAATACACGGCCAACTGGCCATAGTGTTCTCCCGAGTGCTCGAGCAGGCCCCACGCCATATCGGAGACGCGCATCTGCTGATTCGCGAACGGATCGACGAGCAAATCACTCATCCCCTTGTCGCCTTTCTGCTGGATCGCCGCCGCGCCGTCCGCAAAAGATTTTTTCACAAACTCGACCACCGCGGCTTTCGTTTTGTACTGCTCGCGCTTGGGATCTTCTCCGGCTGGGAGTTTCAGCCCCATCGCCGGGTTGGTGAAAAAATAATTCGCATAGGCCGCGTGCAGCAATTGCTCGGCAAAGCTACGTTGTGCCGGGGTTGGCTTGAAGTCGTACTTGTCCTCGGGAAAATCCTCCGCCATCGCAATCAACTTGCGCCCGATATCGTTCCAGTTCTCCAGCAAAACCTGCGACGGCCCAGCCGCCGGCTTCGGCGGCGCATCTTTCTTCATTGCGTCTTGCGCGACTGCGAGCGCTCCGAAAATCCCTACCGCGAGAACTGCGGTGACGATTTGCGTTTTCATTTTGTCCATCCCTCCAATATTTTTGTCTTTACTCCAGTCCAGCTTTTCCCAGCATTTCAAGAAACTGTTTCTGCGTGCGCATATCGATCGACTGGGCTACCAGCTTCCCTTCCCGGTCGTAGACAAAACTCTTCGGAATCCCTTCCACCACAAACATTTCGTTTACCTTCCGCCCGGGATCGAGCAACACGGGAAACGAAACCTTGCGCTCGCGAATAAAGGGCTCGACCTTCGCCGCCTCTTCATCCGAGATGCCCAGCACCACCAGCCCCTTCGAACGGAAGCGCTCGAAAAGCGTCTCCAGATCCGGCATCTCCTTGCGGCATGGCGGACACCAGGTCGCCCAGAAATTCACCAGCACAACTTTGCCCCGCAATTCCGCAAACGTCCAGGTCTTGCCGGAAAGATCTTGCAGCGCAAACCGCGGATGCTCCCGCTTTCGATCATCCTCCTCCAGCCGCGCCATTGCCGCCCGAAACTGCTCATCGTCATTATGATTATCATTGAGCGACACATCATGGAGCGACACCTCGACATGCTCGTAACGCACCAGCGAGGCGAGCTCAATATATGGATACGCCGGCTCGCGGGCGGCGGCTTTGCTGCCTGCTTCGGAGTCTTTCGGCTCCGCCCAGGGCACGGGCCGCTCGCGTAACGTCTCGGCCAGCGTCGTCGCGACTTCCTGCAGCGTGTCGTGTCCGAAATCGCCTTCGGTGGAAAGACCCGCCAAACCGACCGCCAGGCGCAGCTTATTCTCAGTCGCCGGCAGCTTCCGGATCTTCAGCGCCAGATCTTTTGTAGTCCCTGCCCGGACGTCATCCGCGAGGCTGCGCAGCCCATGGATTTGGTCGGCGAGGGGCTGCTCGTTCGCGCTCCAGACAACCTGTTTCTGCTGCGCCGAGACGAGTTGCAGCGGAAAGGTTAGCAGCACAGCCAGCACGAAGAAAAGTCTTATTCGAAGAAGGGTCTTGGGGTACATAGCCCACCTAGATTGCCACCTAGCTTAACAACAGACCACCTCCCGCACCAACTGCGGGACTAATCGGCCCAGCACGGAATCAACAGGGTAGATGTGCACTGCGTCGAGTTTTTCAAAACCCACGCGCTGAGCCGCAAAGACTTACACCACAGCAAGAGACGAACTTGGGCTAGCAGGGGCATCGTCTGGAGAGTCGCCCGGAGCAAAAGGTGACCACAGTAACCGGAAGACCTGGCCATTGCGTTGACCATGGAGTCCCATAGACTTAGAGTTGCGAGGGGGGAGAGTTTCGATCCGCCCAATTGGGGAGTGGCGATCTGCCCCGACCGAAGCGCGCGCGAAGGCGCTGCGCATGACATTTACCATCATCCGCCCCGGCAAAACCGGGACGGCGCGAAACCAACGATCTGGATCGTGATTCGAACCATGAACCTGAAGTCTCTACTACTGAGTTCCGATGAAAGAACGGTGCGCATCCTGCGCCGGGTCCTCAGCGACCTTGAAATTGACCTCGAACATTGCTCCGACGCGGACGATGCCATCCGCCGAATCACCCGCCAGCGTTTCGAGGCCATCATCGTGGATGGGGCGAATGCTGAGGATGCTGGCGCCGTGTTGCGGGGAGCTAAAGCCGCTCCGGTCAACAAGCGGGCCCTCGGGATCGTGCTGGTGGAAGCTCCAGTCGGACTCAAGGGCGGGTTCGAAATGGGAGCCCATTTCGTTCTCCACAAACCTCTCGCGGTGGAGCGCGCCAAAGCCAGCTTTCGTGCGGTTCGAGCCCTGATGAAGCGGGAACGGCGGCTGCAATTGCGGGTCGCGGTGCAAATTCCGGTCGAGTGTGTCGGGTCGAGCCGGTACAATGCCCAGACCATCGACCTCTGCGAAGGCGGCATGGCGATTCAGTTTGCCGGCCACGTCGCGAAAGAGAGCCCGCTCCGCTTCTCGCTCGATTTGCCGGGCATGGACGGGAAGCTCGAACTGCAAGGAGATCTGGCATGGGAAGGCAACGACGATCAAGCCGGTGTCCGTTTCAAAGACGCCACCGACGAGGACCGCGGCATTCTTCGCCAGTGGCTGAACAGCCAGCTTTCCGATCCCGAACCGGACGACCCACCGGTGAATTGCCGTCTCAGCGACCTCAGCCTCGGCGGCTGCTATCTTACGACCAACTCACCCTTCCCGAGGGGCACGCGGGTCATCCTCTCGATGAAGACGGCCGATCTTGTAGTCCGTGCCGGGGGCGTCGTACTGGTCGCGCATCCAGAATTCGGAATGGGAATGGAGTTCCTCCAGAGCACGACCGAGCAACGCGAACAGGCGCAACGCATGATAAAGATTCTGCGCGCCAGCGCAGATAAATCTCCCGAGCTTCAGGTTGAACCCGACGGGCTGGAAACGTCATCTCCCGACGACAGCGTGGATGCGTTCCAGACCTCCGCAACTAAGGTTCCTGGAACCGAAGACGCACTCGTCGATCTGTTCCGGCGCAAGTTTGAGGTGCCGGTCGAAACCTTCCTGCAGCAGCTGCGCGCACAGCGCGTGTCCATGGAATCGCACTCACGCTGAGCGGCGAGCAAATCAGCTCTCCGCTCCCAGTCAAATCCCTTGGGGTTGAGCTACGGGCTAATGGCTAATGTCTAACGGCTGACCTCATTTACACTTCGGGAATAAGTTCGCTCACCGTCCCACGCTGCAGCAAGTACGCTCCCGGTCCCTGCTGTCCGCGAACCGAGCGGCAGTACTCGGCTACAAAGAATCCCGCCTTCGCGGCCTCGCGGAACGCCCAGCGCGTCGCGTCGCGCCACTCTCTCGCCAATCCCATGTCAGTGCGCTCGACTTCCAGAATGTCGCCCGGGATTTCAATGCTCACGCGCTGCCGGGCCAGTGATTCCGCCAGATCGGCCCGTGCCGGTCTCCCGCTGGGATCGAAGCGTACCAGCGGAGCCAGCAGCCGCAGGGCATCGATGGTTTCCACGCGCGCACTCGCACTCTTACCGGCCAGCCGGTCCCGCACCCGCCGTGAATTCAGCATCCACCGCACCCACAGCCGGTCCGTTCCATTCCGATGCAGCATGCTGGAAGTTTCCGGGCCGTAGAAATCCACCTTATAAGCATCGGAAACCACGCCCAGCTTGGAAAAGTTGAAGTGCGCGTTTCGGCTCTGCAGCGGATCGTAGGTCCACGTCATCTCACGGACGCCCATGGCCATCGCCCGCTCCCGTTGCGCCTGCTTCAGCCGGAAGCCAAGATCCAGATGCCGATACGCATCAAGCACCGCCAGCAGGTGCGAGTGAATCGTCGTCTGTCCGTTCGCGCGGCCGAGAAATCCGAAGGCGAACCCGACCAACTTGTCCTTGCCGTTATCCTTATCAAAGGCCCCGACGAAGATATTGCCCGCTGCCTTGCAGGCAATGGCCAGCGTCAGGGGCAATGTGTCCTCGTCCGCCATCCCCCAGACTTCCTTCTCCACCGCTTTCAACTGGCTGAGGTCGTCGATGCTCTTGAGGTCGCGAATTCCAATCTGTTGCGCGCCACCGCGGGACGTCATGGCTGGTCCTGCGCGCGCTTCGAGTTCTGTTTTCCGGCCACGGCAATCTCCGCGCAGAATTCCGGCGCTGAAGAGAACCATCGTGTACAGCACCGGTTGCATCCTTGTCAACATGAATCAAAGGGGCGAGGGTCCAAAATTCATCAACGACTAAGGACACGAACAAACACGAGGTCTAGTGGCTTAAGGTTTCCTTCGTGTCCTTAATGGTTATCGCTTTTCCGCGCTGGCCGTCTCAGCCGGCGCCACCCGTTCCGCGCATCTCACTCTCCGTGCTACCCTCGAAACCGGAGACGAACACTGCCGTGAAACCGATTACCAAGCTTCTGCTCCTGACCGTCCTGATCGTGCTGGGAAACTCCCTGCTGCTGGCCGCCGATCGCGGCACGCTCGTCCGCGAGGCCGTCATCTACCTGTCTCCCGACGCAACTTCGAGCAAGCTCGGCCGGGCCGAACGCGGACGGGAAGTGATTCTCCTCGACAAAAGCCACAACTGGCTGCACGTCGAAGCTCTGCTGGGCTTAGCGCAAACTCCCGATACCGCCTTCGTTTTGGACGACGAGGACGAGGGCAAGACCATCAGCGGCTGGATGCTCGATTCCGGCGTCGTCTGGCCGTCCACTCCCAACGGCGACCGCATCCTGTTCGGCGCTGCCGTCGGCTCCGAAGACGAGGCCAGCCGCCGCCACGGACGCCGGGGCGCGGCGCAGGACGCCTTGCGCCTCTATCGCCGCGTCTACGATATGTTCCCCAGCGCGCCCCTTGCCGCCCAAGCCCTCTACCGTGCCGCCGACATTCGATGGCAGATCGACAAATCGGACATGCAGTCCCGCCCCTCGGCGCGTGAGAAGGAAGCCTACCTTCGCGAAGGCATCGACGATCGGTCCATGAAGCAGGTGATGAAAAAGTTTCCTGACACGAAGTGGGCCCAACTTGCCGCGTTCCACCTGCTCGACAACAAGCTCTGCGGAGACTGGCAGGGCTCTTCCAAGTGCCCCGACAAGGAAGCCGACATCTACGAAAAGTATGTCAAGGAACACCCCGAATCTCCCGCCGCTTCCGAGGCGCTGTACTACGCCGCTTCTCGCCGCGCCGCCCTGATCGAGATTTATAGAACTGAAGAGCAGCCGAAGAAGTCCGACCAATCCAAGGACCTGGCCATCTCGCTGGCCCAGCAATTAGTCTCCAAGTATCCGCAAAGCGACTGGTCGTCCCGCGCCCAAACGCTGCTGTTCCTGGTGCAGCAAGGAGTGCCGACGTACGGCAACGCGATACAGTAGGGGTATCGATACGCGGTCGCTTTCGCCCTCTTATTGGAACGGAAATGGCATGATCGCAAGGCGAGACGTTTTGAAGCGCCGCAAGAGATCGTTCTGGCCAAGATTCCCCCTGCGCGGGGGAGGGCCGTTCTACGTTGCAAACTAAATAGCACAATTCATGAACTGACGCTGCTTCGCTTTCAAGCAGCGTCCGGTTCAGTTACTACTTAATAGGAATTACTTCTTAGAGTATCTGCTTACAAGACTCCAAGTGGCTTAGCCGCAGGCGTTAGGCTCTCAGGTTAAGCCACTTGGGATTGCCCTGCTATTTACTTTCCGCTGGCACCTTAATCTGGGCACGATCGGCTGCCATAATGTATGCCACGCCAGCTTGTACCGTGATCTTGCCGGTCACGCATACGCTCTTGCCCTTGTAGGCGGCAATTGCCTCTTCCGGCCCTGTAGTCCCGAAGGTCACGAAGTAGAACACCGGGTTCGGTTCAGGCTGATCGAGATCGAAGGTTACCGGTTTTCCGCGGCCTGCGAGTCCATACCTGGAAACTTTCGTGTCTACAACCTTTCCGCATACGGTTGCCGTGTCGCCAGCGCGGCTCTTTGCCTCGGTAGGGGTTATGCGCGGTGGCGGTGGCGCGCTCTGAGCAAAGGCGAGAGCCGACACGACCGTCATACACATCATCACGATAAGGGTTCTGATAATTGTCATATTTTAGTTCCGCGATTCGGCTTGAGAAAGCCAGCCGGATTCAGGCAATCGGCACTTGCATAGCGCCAATCGTCCCGACCAACTCTAATCTTAGATCCGGCAACGCGTCAATCCTCCTTTTAGTTAGCATGACCTTGCTTTTAGTTAGCATGACCGTGGGGGAGGTGGGAGGGCCACCAACGTTTCACTTCTTCTCTTCATCCTTAGACGCCGGCAATGCAGCGCCCTGTTTTTTTGCGGCAATCACTCCCGATAGTTCTTGCAACACCGTTCCCCGCAGTTTTTCGTATCCAATTGAACCACTCATGAAATGACCATTGATGAAGAAGCTGGGTGTGCCCTCCAATCCGAGGCGCCTGGCTTCCTGGGCATCCTTCTTCACGACGGCAATTTGTTCTCCGCCTTCGAGACATTGATCGAAACGGGCGGTATCGAGTTTCAGTGTGCGAGCCTGCAGTTTCAGTTCGGAGACTTGAATTCTCTTGGTTTGGAACAAGGCATCATGATACTCCCAGAACTTGCCTTGTACGCCAGCGCAGCGCGCCGCCTCGGCGGCTCTGGCCGCAAGCGGGTGACTGGGAAGGGGAAAGTCCTTGAAAACCAGTGACACCTGATCGCCAAATTGTTCCCGCAGCCGTCTCAGATCGTCGTTCACTTTTTGGCAGTAAGGGCACTCATAATCCGCGAATTCGATGATCTGGACCGGAGCGTTCTCGGAACCAAGCCTTTCAGCATTCGCAACCTCGACGTGAGCACTGGGCTGGCTCAGCTCAACGACCACGCCATACTGCGCCCGCAGTTCGGCGAGGTACGCGTCCCGCGCTTTTTTCGTACGCAGCTGGTGTACCGTGTCGATGATGTGGATTCGCGCCGACTCGTAAGTTTCGTCGGTTTGTACGCCCTCGTAGTAGAAGCGGAGCTGATCCTCCGTCGGTTCTGGGACGTTGATGGCAACATGACGCTTGTATAATTCGTCAAGCGTCACGCCTTCCTTCTTCGCCTGCATCTCCAAGAGCTGATCTTCAATGTACAGCTCGAGGGCATCGCGCTCGGCAATATAGTATTTGTATTTGGCCTGGAGCAGTTTGCCCGCTTCTTTTTCCGCCAGCTCGTCTGCGGTCACCTTGCGACCGCCAATCTCGGCTACTACGCTGGAGTCATTCTGGCCCAATGCTGGAATGGAAAAAGCGCTCATAGCGATTCCCAGTCCAAGCGCAATCAGAGTGTGCTTGGTTAACATCGTGAATTTCCTCTCTTCTTTTTTGGGGGGAGTCAGAATGAAATAAGTTTAAAGGACCGGACGCCAAGTTGTAAACCTGGCGTCCGGGATGTTTGGATTTGGCCCGGCCGAAGTCCCCAAAAAGCAACTTTAGTCAGGCTTTACAGCCCTTCAAGGCGGAAGACTAGAAGTCGTAGTCTTCTACCGTGCAGGGGCAGAGTCCGTAGCCGCTGCCAATCGTGAGCCCATAGGAACACAGGGTCCCCAGGTTGCCGAGTTCAGTCGACGAGAGGTTCGAATCGGCCAACGCGGTTTCGGTAACGAACCACGGCCCCTTCTCCACGGCGTTCACAGTGTGCCCCGGACCGGGAGCTGGAAACGTGGTCGTCGTTGCCTGGATGTGCGTCATCCATCCCCGCAGTCCGGTAGACGGCACGGGGTAGGTCGGGTCCGAACTCCATGACGAAACAACCTTGATAACGCCACGGGACATTTCTCCTCTGCCGGTGAATTCGTTGGCCGTGAGCTCTTTGTTCACGGATTCCGAAAGCAGACCGTCTGACGTGATTACGCAGGCGCAGCACGACCTCAACTCCTGGCTGTCATCGAACACGTAGATCGCCGCATACAGGGTTCCGTTTTCGACTCCCTCTGGAGCTGTGGTGGCCTCGGCGCCATCGTTGACGATACGCAAGGTTCCATCCGGAGCCCCACTGGTATTTGCATTGGAAAAATAGGTGACGGAATAGACGCTATTGTCACCAACGTTTTGAGCGAAGGCATTGCCCCCCAGCATCAGGGTGATTGCCAGTATCGGAAGTAGCAACAATCCTAGCTTTTTCATTGTTTTGGATCCTCCTGTTGTTTGTAGCGCACGGTGCTAGGGGAGGGGCAGCTATCGGCGCTTACCGAACTTTCAACCTTTTCTTAGTTCTTTACAAGTACCCACGTGGCTTAGTCAAAAACACTAACGTCCGGAAGCTACTACTTATGGATTAGTTACATAATCTAACCCGGCACAATGCAGCAGAGTAACTTTGCGGGACGATCCACTAATAAGTTACCCGAAGGCTCCGGGATATATAAGTGGCGCTTTGTGGCCGCGGCCATCGCGCGGATAATGTCGTCATTGTGGGGGTTGCCCACGTAACTGTCGACTAAAGTCCTTCATCATTTGCTCGCGAACCTCTGGAGGTATCGGCTCCGCCGGAGGCCCCATAACTAGCGGCGGCGGGGCCACAACCGATGCGGACGAGGCATCTGCTGGAGGTGTAAAAAGCACAGATGTGCTTGGAGGTTTAAAAAGCACAGGCGAGCTGGGTGTCGTCGGCTTCGCAGACGCATTGACTGTCTGATCGATTGCAGGCGTGTCCTTTCGATGGAGGAACAGCAAGACCTGCGTCGGATCGTGCGGCGGTTGCGGAGAACTCACGATGACGAAATCGAAAGGAGACCCGTTGAGCAGCGACGCCAGCACATCTTCTGCTCGTCCCGGCCCCGCGTGCTCAATAATGCGGTCAAGGCCACTTCCGGAAGGAACATCGATCTCGGCCCCAGTTTTCTCCGCAATCAATTTCAGCACCTCGGCCAGAGTTAAGGTTTCCGCATCAATCGTGAGTTGGCCATTCTGATAGGTGACCACGGGCGATCGTGCAGTGCCAACGACCGTATCAACGCGAGCCGCAGCACCCTCATCCGACAGCTGCGGTAATACGGCGCTGCGGGCGACGTTCTGTCTTCCC
>OBLW0100001753.1_pt1 | contig 18088 bp, 12 predicted proteins | sample 1520161 | NCBI WGS metagenome assembly OBLW01 (sample SAMEA3539309, study PRJEB22396) | soil metagenome | biome: tundra; feature: field; material: soil | place: USA | collected 2010-05 | depth 0.15 m | reverse complement strand
GCGGCCGTGGGTGCTCTGATCGCACCAGTAGCAATCTTTGCGCTCCTCGGTGCCTTCGGATGGAGGTCAGTCTTTTTCTGCCTGGGTGTGCTGGGTTTTTTCTGGGCTCCGATTTGGCTGTTCGTTACCCGCCGTCCAGAACTCTCTACCGTGTGGACGGGGACGCGAGCGGAAAGCGCCGGAATCAAAGGATTGCTCACTGTTTATCGTGACTTTGTTCGCAGTCGGCGATTCTGGTGGGTACTGGTGGTCGCTGTAACGGTGAACCCCTGCTTTTATTTCACCGTGAACTGGTTGCCGACCTATTTCGTGCAGGCCCGCAAACTCGTTCCCGGTACCCATCTGGGCGGCATGCTGACGGTCATCTTCCTTGCCCTCGACATCGGCAACATCGGCGGCGGTGCCGTCACACTGTGGTTGACGCGGCACAATTATTCCATTGAGACCGCCCGCCGCATCGTATTTCTGTTCGCAACCGGTCTTGTGGGTGGATGCGCCATCGTTCCGTTCGTCGGGACCACTTGGGGCGCGGTAGCAGCGCTTGTGGCAGTGAACCTGGGGCTGGGTATATGGAACTCCATGTACTTGACCATGGCGCAGGAAGTATCGAGTGCGAACGTTTCGACCGCGGCAGGCACGCTTAGCGGATTCGGCTCCCTGGTAGGCGCCTTCACGATGTGGGCCGTAGGCCGTGTCACGAATTCTGCTGGAGACTTCACGATCCCAATGGTCAGCGTCAGTGTTGCCATGGTACTGGCCGCAATCGGAGGTTGGGCGGCGAGCCGACGACCATTGGGCCAGGCGCAGACACCAGTTGGCGTGCAGGAAGCGTAAGACATGAGCGAGGGTTTGCTCAGTCGGCAGCCTGCTTGTGGTGGGGACAACTCAGTCCTCAGACTGGATCAAAATCCTCTCCTTCTGGTTCATGACGTAAGAACTGTAGATGATTTTCTTTCCTTATTAGATTGAGATTTGCGGCCCAGGGCTCCTGGATAATTGAGTTCCTGATCGTGAGGAAAATCGCGGTGACGAGTCTCAGCTTCCGGATCAAGTCCACGCTCGTCACTACATTGCTCCTTGCAACAATCCTGAATTACCTGGACCGCCAGACGATCAGTATTCTCGCGCCGACTTTGCAGCACCAGATGGGGCTTAGCAACGCACATCTGGGATGGCTCTTTGCAATTTTCTACTATTCGTACACGTTGTTTCAGTTCGCCGTTGGGCCGGTGTTGGACCGGTTCAATTTGCGCTGGTGTTTCGCCCTTGCCGTGATGGCATGGTCTCTCGTTTTGGGGTTGACGGGACTGGCCGCTGGCTTCGCCAGTTTATTGGTCTTTCGATTCCTGTTGGGAGTGACTGAAGCAGCCAATTGGCCAGCAGGCCTGCGGGTACTGGCGCGTACCCTTCCGCCAGGGGAGCGAACGTTAGGCTGCGGCGTATTCGACAGCGGTGCGGCCGTGGGTGCTCTGATCGCACCAGTAGCAATCTTTGCGCTCCTCGGTGCCTTCGGATGGAGGTCAGTCTTTTTCTGCCTGGGTGTGCTGGGTTTTTTCTGGGCTCCGATTTGGCTGTTCGTTACCCGCCGTCCAGAACTCTCTACCGTGTGGACGGGGACGCGAGCGGAAAGCGCCGGAATCAAAGGATTGCTCACTGTTTATCGTGACTTTGTTCGCAGTCGGCGATTCTGGTGGGTACTGGTGGTCGCTGTAACGGTGAACCCCTGCTTTTATTTCACCGTGAACTGGTTGCCGACCTATTTCGTGCAGGCCCGCAAACTCGTTCCCGGTACCCATCTGGGCGGCATGCTGACGGTCATCTTCCTTGCCCTCGACATCGGCAACATCGGCGGCGGTGCCGTCACACTGTGGTTGACGCGGCACAATTATTCCATTGAGACCGCCCGCCGCATCGTATTTCTGTTCGCAACCGGTCTTGTGGGTGGATGCGCCATCGTTCCGTTCGTCGGGACCACTTGGGGCGCGGTAGCAGCGCTTGTGGCAGTGAACCTGGGGCTGGGTATATGGAGTTCTATGTACTTGACCCTGGCCCAGGAAGTTTCGAGTGCGAACGTCTCGACGGCGGCAGGTACGCTTAGCGGATTCGGCTCACTGGTAGGCGCCTTCTCGATGTGGGCCGTAGGCCGTGTCACGAATTCCGCTGGAGACTTCACGATCCCAATGGTAAGCGTTACTGTTGCGATAGTGCTGGCCGCAATCGGTGGCTGGGCGGCAAGCCAAAGGCCAGCCGGCCAGCCGCAGACAGCAGTGGGCGCACAGGAAACGTAAGACGAGAGCAAGGGCACGTTCCAGCCGCGGCCTCTTTCGGGTGCGGAACAACTCACTGAGCTGACAACGGCGAAAGTTCCAGCTATCTTTTCCGATTGGGCGCGACAGATAAGTACAGTATCGCGTCAGCCTTATATGCCGGGGTGAATGTGTGGTCCCCTTTGAAAACTGAAACTGCTCCGGAAGAAGTAATCCGGTTCGAGGTCGGATCGAGCCATTCATAGTGGTATGTTCCCGCCGCAAGGTTCACGCTAAAGGGTCCGGGATAGGGTTGATACACCAGATATTCCGTGCCGGGGTTGGCTAGGCAGAAATGGGTGCTGCACAATGACGGTTGCGGCGTCATGGCCACAAGATTCATGCGATTGGCATAAGTGAGCGTCATTCCCATCGCATCACGAATAGGAGCATAGAACGGATCCGGCTCCAGTCCGACGCGTGGATCAGCCGTCTTCCCCGCCGGTGCGTTTCTTCCGGGCCACACCACCAGATAAGGATCCATTAAGGCCACGTTGCTACCCGAGGTGAAGTTCTCCCAAACCCAGGCGCGCTGACCCTTCGCGCCATCGTGTTTCAGTTCCGGGGGACCATAAGCATGATCTGTATCGTTGATGATCACCTTAGTGCCATCGGAAGGTGGCACGTGACTTCCTGCTGAGATCCAGTCGGCGGCGCTGCGGTAGAGGGTTAGATCCGATCCTCCCTTCCATTGGAAGGTCATTCCCACAGGATGCTGCCTGGGCTTGGTGGATTCGTATTGCTTGACGAAGCTGATGACCTTGGCCTGCCATGCGTCCGAAAACGGACTACCCGATTCATTCGAAACCTCGTACAGCACATTATCGAGATCGTTTACGGTGTCGATGACCTTCTGCATATAGATCTTCTCGATATTCCAGACCTCATCGGACATTTGTGAGCTGTCGGTGGGGCAGTTCCCGGGACAATCAATATTATTGATGTTGTTGGAAGCCCGGTACGGATCCCCATCGATGGCATTGGTTTCAAACTGCAACTCGTACCCGTTGAAGAGCATGACAGAAACATAAATACCGTGTTGGCCGGCGGTAATCGTGCGGGCCCGCATGTGGTCAAAGTAGCTCTGGTCAAGTTTGGTGAGGTCGAACTTTAGGCCGCCGTCGTTGGCCAGGCCGGGACCGGCTCTCAGCCACTTCCAGGGAAGCCCTACCGTGTTTTCATCCACGTCATCGGTATCTGCGGAATCTGGCAGTTCCGCCGTCCACAGCCGCATGAAGTTGAAATTGTGCGCCCCCATCCACTTCATATAGCCGGGATAGTCAAACGGTACCTGAGGCGGGTGCAGTGTGCCCCGGTCCATCAGGTTCGCCCAGGTGTGCGAGCCTGTCAGATAAATCGCTTTGCCGGACCCATCTGTGAAGTAACGAGGGTTGGCCGGATTCACGCGCAGGGGACCGGTGGCAGTTTGGGCGCGAAGATGAGTCGGTGCTTTCCCGCTTTCCTGGGCGTCGTGCATTGGCTTACTTGCCTTTGAATGAGGATCATTTCCGCCGGAGGAGTGCTCCTTCTGCTGAGGAGTTGGTGGCTGAGCGACGCCGGGAAGTGCGTCCCCAAACATCACGGAAACAAGAAAGACGACTACAGAGACAAGAAAGGGACTTTGTTTTCTCATGACTCTCCTACCGGTCGATCGGCTTTCGCTCACCTGATCATGCTGCTCTTTCCGATTCCGACACCTAACCCGTAGCAGACAAACCGGCGTCTTCAAAAGCTTTCATAATGCGTTCGTTCATCTCATCCACGTAACGTACGGTGTAGAGGTCGGGTGCGATACTCGCGTCGCGGCAGCGCGCACTCGTAAGCAGCCCACGAGCCTGCAAGAGGCGCTTTTCGCAGTAAAGTATCAATTCAAAGTTTTGTGCGCCAAAGGCAATACGGGGCAAGAGTTTTTCGTAGAGTTCGGAAGCATCCTCATATTTGTGCGCAGCCCGAAGTTTGAAAACAACATTCAGAGCATCTGCGAACCCGAGACCTGACATGACACCGCTGACTCCAGCCGGAATCAGTTCCAGCAGATAAAGTCCGCCGGTGCCATCCAGCACTTTGATCCTGTCTTGCGTCGCTTCCCGGATGGCGATCAGTTTTGTCATTACCTCGGGCTCTTCCAATTTCAGATAGCGAAAACGGGGACATTCGTCGGATAGGCGGCTTGCGAAACTGGGCCCGATGGTACTGCCTCCTGGATGGTAGTCCTGGACTAGGGACGGAACGTTTACCCCATTCAGAATCAGTTTCAGGTATCGCAACAGGTCATCATCCCTCAGGGCAAACATCCGCGGCACAAGGACAGAAATCAAATCCGCTCCATTCTCGACGTGCGTCCGAGCCATTTCCAATGCCACACGCGAGGAACCGTGGTTGCTCTGCGCGATGACCAGCAAACGCCCGGCTGCCTGGCTGACGGCGACCTTCACCACATGAATCCGTTCCTGTTCAGAGAGCTTATAAAATTCGCTCAGGTACGCCGGAAGACAGATCCCCGAAAACCCCTTGCTCACGGCGAATTCCACCAACCGCCTGAGCGCCTCCTCATCGACGTTTTCGTGAGCGTCGAAAGGTATGGGAATAATTGGAACCGCACCACTGAGCTCTCTCGCCTTGGCTTCTTGCATTTGGACTCCTTGCGGATACGACGCGAATTCTAAAACTAGACTATGTTCTGCCCACGATCGGTGGGACGAAGCGCACGGCTTCCTTCGATTTGGGACGGAGAAAATCAAAGTCGCAACCTTGATCCGCCTGAAGGACGTGATCAATGTAGAGCCGGGGGTAACCGCGCAAATGTTCGCTCACTTGCGGAGTCCACTGAGACAGGCGTTCTACCATCTCTGGCTCCGAGATCAGCAGGTCCAAACGCCGCTCCGTGACGCTCAGCCTGATCCGGTCACCATCTCGCACGACTGCCAGAGGTCCTCCAATTGCGGACTCCGGCGCAGCGTGAAGGATCACCGTCCCATAGCTTGTACCGCTCATCCGCGAATCACTAATTCGGACTATGTCTCGCACACCCTGTTTCAGCAGTTTGACGGGAATAGGAATTTCTGCCCACTCCGGCATTCCCGGAACGCCTCGAGGACCCGTGTTCCGCATCACGAGGACACTTTCCGGAGAAACATCCAGATCTTCGGAATCAACTCTGGCCAACATCTCCTGATAGCTGTTGAAGACAATGGCGGGTCCCGTATGGTTCAGCAATCGCTCAGTGGCGGCGGACGCCTTTAAAATTGCGCCCGAAGGGACGAGATTCCCCTTGAGGACGACTAATGCCCCTGAAGGATAGATTGGCTTTTTCAAAGACCCGATAACGTTGCGATCGAAACATTGAGCCGTCTTAATGTGCTCCCGTTGAGTCTTTCCTGAAACCGTAAGGCATTCCTCGTTGAGAAGGTCCGCAATCTCCCGCATCACAGCCGGCAAGCCGCCAGCCCGATGAAGATGCTCCATAAGGAAACGGCCGGAGGGTTTAAGGTTGACGATCATGGGAGTAGCTTGCGAAATCCGATCGAAAAGGCTCAGGGGGAGCGAAATGCCCAGTCGTCCCGCGATGGCCACCAGGTGAATGACTGCGTTGGTGGAGCCTCCAATCGCGTTGAGGACATAAATGGCGTTGTGGAAAGCGTCCTCAGTCATGATTTGGCTGGGCCGTAAGTCCTCACTGACCATTTGCACAATGCGTCGTCCGACTGCTTCAGCAGCAACTTTTCGCCGCGAATCATTGGCCGGGATGCCACTGGTCCCGGAGGGCATCATGCCCAACGCTTCCGAGAGCGTGGCCATGGTGGAGGCCGTCCCCATTTCGTTACAAGTGCCGTACGAGCAGGAAATGCATTGCTCCAGTTCGTGCAGGTCGGATTCCTGGATTTTGGCGGCCCGGAAATCATCCCAGGCCTTCCACAGATCGGTTGCAGCGCTCACTTCCTGTCCGCGCCAGTAACCAATCGCTTTGGGACCCGCGGATAACTGAATGGCTGGAATGTCACAACTCGCTGCGGCCATCAATTGCGCCGGGGTTGTCTTGTCGCAACCCGACAACAAAACCAACCCATCGATCGGGTTTCCCCGGACAGTTTCCTCAATGTCCATCGAGACCAGATTTCGATAAGGCAGGTCGGAAGGCTTTAGGAACTCGGCCCCCAAGGCCATGGTCGGAAATTCCAGGGCAAGACCTCCGGCCTGGGCTACTCCCCGCTTCACCGGTTCCACCAGTTCCTTCAGTCCCATCTCACAGTTATTCAACTCGCTCGATGGATTACAGACGCCGATGATGGGCTTACCCGCAGCGAATTTCGGGTCGAAGCCGAGCGTAGACAATGCGCTTCGATGACGTACTCCCACTTCATCCTGTCGCTCGAACCACTCGTCACTACGGAGCTTAATCCGACCCATGACCTCTCCTGAGTGTGATCGTCATCCTTCAACGAAAGACTGATTTCGACGGCCTGAACTCTGCGACATCCTCTGGCTATGCGTGTTCCGCACAAGAATCCCATGCACACGAGAAAAAAGCTGTACGATCCTCAGCCCCGTCCGAGGTAAGCCTGCCTCACCGGAAGAACGATCGCTTCGAACATGTTCATGTGCGGTGGGAGTGAAGCCATCAGTGTCGCAACCTCGGCAATCTCCTCTACTTTCATCATCGGCTCGGACGAATAGCCAGGGATCCCGCAGATGGCCCCAACCTCTTCCGCGGAGCTCTCTACGCGCACATTTCCGGGATGTAAACAGCAGGCGGAGATCCCGAACTCGCGTCCTTCTAACGCGGTGACAGTTGTAAGTCCCACGAGGCCAAATTTGCTCGTGGCATAGGGGGCGGAGTTAAGCCGGGGGCGCTGGGCGGAAATACTGCCAATATTGAGGATTCGTCCGCTGCCCTGATTCTTCATGATCCGCATGGCTGACCGCGTGCAGAGAAAGGGACCCTTCAAATTCGTTGCAACTACTTTGTCCCACATCTCCACCGACATTTCGGTCAGAGGACCACCGTCCGTTGCGCCGGCGTTGTTAACCAGAATGTCAACTCGATGGAAAAGGTCCATCGTGTGTTCGAACAAGGAGTTCACCTGAACTTCGTCGGTCACGTCGGTGGCGATAGGAACCGCCGTCGAGCCCGAAGCCCCGATCTCCTGGGCCGTCGCAACCAGCCGTTCCAGGGTCCTACCGGCAAGTACGATCTTGGCCCCCTCGGCAGCTAGAGAGCGAGCGATTGCTTTCCCGATGCCGCTCCCGCTACCCGTGACAATCGCCACTTTTTCATCTAATCTCCCCATCCTTCATTCTCCATTCTCCGGTTACAACGCAAGGCGAAGAGGCATTCAATCAACGGTGGACTATAATCTCTAGAAAATCGCAATGGGATTGAAGAGGGACCCCGTTCCCCGCGGAAGGCGTAGGGGGGAGGCGACCAACATAAAGGTCCACCGGTTTCCCTCCTCGCACACCTTCACCAATTCCTCGAACTGAAGACTATCCGCGCACGCCATGCCCATCGAAGCAATCTGCAGGGCATGGACTGGATAGGGAACGCCCTCGACGTTGCTGGGCACGGTCTCTCCATCGCCATCGGGCAGAAAGGCTGCCACTTTCCGTTCGTGAAGCAGAACCATGGCGTTAACATGCAGACCAGCCTGTCCCTCTCCGTCACAACCATTGTTCCAGGAACCCAACTCGAGCCGCCGCCGGTGATGTCCCGTGCGAAAGAGAAATATATCCCCCTCGCCTAAGCGGACACCCTGGAATCGTTCCACGGCTTCGATTTCTTCGGCAGTGACCGCCTCTCCCAGTTCTAGCCACTTCACCTTTCTGAACCGGGGAATATCGAGCAGAACTCCTCGCCCCACTATACCGTGAGCATAAGCAGTGATGTCCATCAAAGTTGCGCCACGCGAAGTAACCGTCTCCGGTGATTTTCCGTTGTAAAGCTTCCCTTTGTAAGAGACGTGACACAACGCATCCACGTGAGTCCGGCAATCCCCATGAAGTTCGCTCCCAAGATAGTCTCCCGCAAAACGTGGTTCGCCGTGGTCCGGGCGGACGTCGTGGGTTTTCACCATGTAATGTACTGAAGGACGCGGGTTATCCGGCCCCGCAACCGTGTTGATTGGCAATGAAAGGGATACAGTGCGGCCCGATCGGACGAGGGCTGCGCTGGACCGAACGTGTTCGGGTGTGAGGTAGTTTAGCGTGCCTTTCTCGTCGTCAGTCCCCCAGCGCCCCCAGTTTGAGACACGCTGGAACAGCTGGTCGAATTCTTCCGCTGAAGTGAACGTCGGACTCGTTTTGTGCTGACTCATGAACTCCCTGTCAAGCAACTATCCTAATGCTCGATCTTCAAGACCTCCTCTACTTCGCCTCTTCTTATTCCGTAAAGGTGATCGTGAAGTCCCAATGTCTGATCAAGAAAGTGAACCGACATTTCAATCTTATCCCCGACCTCAATGGCAGCTGTCGGGTCTGTGATCTCTATCACCGTGTGCTCGATGTGCAGTGCCTTCACTCGCAGTCCAGAAACCCCCTTGACCGATGGAAGTCCATTTTCACCACTCATCGCTCTGAGTCCCGCGTCCACCACGATTCTTTCGCCCAGAGTCTTGCTGATGACGGTAGCGAGAATGGACAAGGTAGGCTCAAACTCGGGAGCGAACGGGCGGTAAGTGTAGTCCATAAGCAAGTAGGAACCTGCCTGAATTTCCGTGATGCCCGGGAACCTGGCTGCGATTAAAAAGTCACTCGTACCACCGCAACTGACTATCTCAACGCGAATGCCCTCGCGCTCGATCATCGTCTTCGTATCCGTAAGTCGCTTGAGCGCCTTATTTACGACTTGCTCTTTATCGGGTCCTGGTGAGAGTGCAACCTGGCCTTCATATCCCATCAACCCGCGGAATCTCAACCCTTTCTCTAGAACGAGCTTGGCGAGAGAAAGAGCTGCTTCCCCGGGCTTTACTCCGCAACGCCCCAACCGCACATCCACGTCTACGAGGACATTCAGCTCTTGTTTCCATTCACCTGCCAGTCTCGCCATGTCGGATACAACTTTTGGGTTGTCAACGGCGACGATCACCGGCGCGCGTCGTGCCAGATCCACGAAATGCTGGATCTTCACTGCGTCGGTGATTTCGTTGGCAATGAGAATATTGTCAATTCCCTGCCGGACAAGTGTTTCAGCCTGATCCAGGCGTGCACAGGTGAGTCCGATCGCACCCACTTCGATCTGTCTTTTGGCCAGCGACAGCACTTGATGCGCTTTGAAGTGGGGACGCAACTTCGGGCCGCTCTCCCGGAAAAAGGTGGCCATGCGGAGGAGATTCCTCTCCATACCATCTGAATCCATCAGCAAAGCGGGTGTGGGGAGGTCTGACACCTCCATCCCAGGCCTAATCGCCATCCGATCTTTCTGGTCCACCTCGGTTGGTCCGATTCCTTTGGTTGGCATGACTAAGCCTTTTCAACAGAACAATATTTCAAGCCACGCATCCGGGATTAAAGTCCGTAAACAACTATCCGCAACTGTCCATCGTAATCGCACTTCGATCATGTCCTGAAACGTCTGATTAGTTTTGCGAGGTCAGTGGACATGGAAGGGGACTCACATCTTGATCGCGTTACTCCGCGAGCACAGGAAGCCCCCGAAGGCATACCGAGAGATGAAGCACACTTAAGACATTGTTGGAAAGACCTAAAACGCAAGCCTAAGTCCAATTTGCATGACGCGAGGGCCAAAGTCGCTAGTCACTTCTCCATTGCCAATGTTGTTTGAATCGTTGCAGGGCCCTCCCGCAGGCGTCAGAGAGCTGCAAGACAGATTGATGCCGCTCCATTGAGGGTGGTTGAAGGTATTGAAGGTCTCCCACCGGAATTGCAGGGTGGAATGTTCGCCGCCGAACCAGGGGAGCTCAAAATTCTTAGTGAGTCCTATATCCCAGTTATTGCGCCCAGGACCGGTGATTGGGTTTTTTCTCATGTAGCCAAACATACCCGGTTCGTTATCGGCACGCAGTTGCGGTACGGTGATCTGTCCAATGGTTGATGGGTCAAACCAGGTCGGTGTCGGACCGTACTGGGGATCGTTGGTCACACCCTTGTCCACGCGAAAATTACCGATAGGGTTGCACAGCACATTTCCTCCGACTCCGCTCGACATGCCTGCGAGACCACAGGTAAAGTTCAGCGGAGGGCCTAGGCTGAAGGTTGTTACTCCGCTAAGCTGCCACCCTCCCAGGGCGGCGCGGGTGAAACCGTTGCCAGAGTGAGTAAAGAACGGAATCGCGTAGACGTAATTCATGCTGAACGCCTGCGCCTGATTCAGCGATGAGGTGCCATACCATCTCTTTGTATCGTAGTCGTTGATTCCGGTTGGCGAGGAGCTCGTTCCGCCGCCGCCAAACACGTCATCCAGCGTGTGGGACCACGTATAAAACACCTGAAGCGTCAGGTTGTGGCCCACATTGTGACGGTAATCCACCTGTAACGCGTTGTAGTTTGAACTTGCCTCCGCCTCCGCGTTGTTGATGTTGGTAAACCCGCGATAGGGGGCAAAGAATATTGCCGGCTCGAGCGTGTGTATCAGAATGTTTTGTACGTCGCAGTTGCCAGAGGCGTCGCAGTCCGGGGTTCCTGCGAGGGAGGGGACGTTCTGGATTCCAGCTCCTACCGGAACCTGGTTGATATTACGGAACCGCTGCAGGTGATGACCAATCGTCCCCACGTAACTCACGCTTAAGATGCTGTTGTCAAAAAGCTGCCGTTGAACACCCAGACTAAAATGCTGGATCTGCGGCAGGGACTGATGCTGTAAGAGATCAGTGGCAAACACTGGCGCAATGGCCCCTGGTACTACATTTGCGAAGCCGTCGATGTTATATGCGGAGAGCGTACCGACCACGGGCGGTCCGCCATAGCGGTTGGCCGCAGTCATATGCGCATTGCTCGTATCATACGTGTACGCATAACCACCACGGACTACCATCTTCCCCTTTGCGGTCGGGTCCCATGAAAAGCCAAAACGCGGCGAGAAATTGAGGTGAGGCAAAATCGTACAGCCCTTTGGGATAGATCCTGTGCCACATTCGACCAACCCATTGCCGTACGTGAGCCAGTTGGCTCCCGTTCCGGGGATGATGTTCCCCGCCGCGTTAAGCTGTGCCTGATTTGCGGGGTTATACATGCTGGGTACAAAAATCGACGCCACGGTTGGCGTGGTATGGTCCACCCACGGAGTCACGAAATAGTATCGCAGCCCAAGATTGAGAGTCAGCTTGGGGGAAATTCTCCAATCGTCCTGAACATAGGGCTCGAAGTCCGTTTGCCGGTAATGTCCACGGGCAAACCCGCCCACAAGTTGGCCATTCGTAACCACCCCAGTTTGTGTGTACGATCCCATCCGGCCCATGTACATGTCTGCCAAAGCATTCCCTGTGGTGACCGACGAAGAATTGCTGAACGATAAGACTCCCTGACTGTCAAATCCGCCGTTGGGAATGACGTGAGTCAACTGGTCTTTTAGGAGGAAGAATCCGAACTTGAGGATGTGCTTTCCTCGCGTCCACACCAAATTATCCTTAAAGGTCAAGGCCGGATTCTCATAGGAATATGGATAACCAGTGTCTTCGGAGAACGAAGGGCCTCCCCCTTGCACGGATATGGCAGGCAACAATGGGCCAGACGCGGCCGCGGGGAAAATGCTGGCAATCCCGAAACCCGAGGGTTTGACAATCGATCCGGAGACAGAATTAGCTCCAACAAGCGAATTTGCAGTCCAGTTGTCAGTAGAGAAGCCGAAAATAAACTCATTCAGCAGGTCGGAGCGGAAGGAATTCGTAAGGTGCAGGACCGCATTTTTCGCAGGAATATCCAGCGGTGTCTTCACCGTACCGAACTGGGCCGACGTCCAAAGTGTAGGCACGAACTCCTGCTGGTAGGCGTCCTGCGTGTATCGCATGAACAGGCGAACCTTGTCGGTGAAGTTGTGGTCCACACGGAAGCCGTCCTCGCGGAAGTTCGTAGGTAACGAAGGAGCCTTCGTGTAAGTGATGGGACCGTTGTTGGGTAACGGGACCAAAGCGTTGAGCAAGGTAAGCGCGGAAGGATCGACGGAAACAGAGTCTCCCGGAAAGGGAGTGCTGGTGCCCGGCATGATTGGGACTTGGCAACCCGACGCCACAATGACGTTGTAATTGGCAGAAGCCGGATCGCATTCGCTGAAGTTTCCCTGGCGTTCGAGCACGGATGGCACTTTCGCGTTCAGGATTGTGCCGTCGCGATAACGCCGCCATTGTTCCGATACGAAGAAGAACGTCTTCTGTTTGTTGGTGTTGTAAACCCCAGGAATAAAGACGGGACCACCGAAGGTGAAGCCGAAATCGTTGTGTTTGGTCGGGGCCTTTGGCTGTCCGGCACGGTTCAGGAACCAGTCATCGGCGTTGAGGATGTCATTGCGCACGAATTCGAATGCGCTGCCATGAAATTGATTAGTGCCGGATTTTGTCACAACTTCAATCACGGCTGAGCCGGATTTGGCGTACTCGGCGCTGTAAGTCGAAGTCGATACTTTGAATTCAGCGATGGAGTCCAGACTTGGGTATATCTGCAGCGAATCACTCCCCGAACCCTGGTCCACGTTATTAATCCCATCAACCTCCCAGTTGTTCATATTCCCGGGCAGACCGTTGACTGGGAGCGTGTCCGTTGCGAGATCGCTCACAGAATTCTGATCAAATCCGCCGCCGAGGGGCGCAGCTCCCGGGATGAGTAGAGCAAGATTGACAAAGTTTCTCGATGGTATGCTCAGCTCGCTGATCTGTTTTCCGACGACCACTCCGGATATTGTTGCGGTATCGGTCTCAACGTTCGTAACGTTCCCTTGCACAGTGACCTGCTCATTCTCCTGACCGACTTTGAGCTGAAGGTCGACACGCAATGTTTGCCCCGCATCCAGGGTAATGCCGGTACGCTTCAGCACCTGAAACCCGGACACTTCGGCAGTAACCTCGTAGCTTCCCAGGGGAATGCGCGCGGCGGTATATTCACCGGCCGAGTTGGATTGATAGGAGCGCATAAATCCGACGGCTGGATTGGATACGGTGATCTTGGCGTTCGCAATGGAAGCACCACTCGGATCTGTTACCGTGCCCACAATTGTGGCTAGATCTTCTGCCGATACATAAAGCGACGCGGCAAAAAGAAAACTGGCTAGACACAAACACCGAAGCCTCATAGCAAGCTCCTTTAGGATTGATTCGGAAACTCGACGCAGGATCAGTGACGGAAGAGTATGATTTGCACTTCGCTTGCGTCTATAATTCCGGCACAATTTTTTGTAACAGGACTATTCGTTGAATGCTCCGTAAAGCGCTGCTGTGCTCAAGAACCGCGATTCTCCTGATTGTTTGCCGGACTTCGCTTTGTCAAAATCAACCTTCTCAGATTCCGGCAAAACCGGCGCAGGCCGCCCAGCAAGTCTCTCGCAGTGATCCCAAACGCATCGCCGCAGAAGGACAACACGCCCTCACCCAGGGCCAGTACGCAGTTGCAGAACATGATTTCAAGCGGCTGCAGAAACTCGGCGTGCACTCTGCCGCGCTATATAGCAACCTCGGCGTCGTCTATCTCCGTACCGGCAGGTTCGATCAGGCCATCCAGGCTTTTCTCAAAGCCAAAGCTCTTGCACCCGGCGTCTCTGGTGTTCGCCTCAATCTCGGCCTCGCATACTTCCGTAAACACCAATTCAAAGTGGCCGCGGCGAACTTTGGAGAGGTCCTCGCATCCGACGCCGACAATCGCCAGGCGCGCTACCTGAAAGGCATTTGCCATTTCATGTTGGATGATTTCGCCGCCGCTATCGCTGCCTTCGAGCCGCTCCAGGCCAGCGAACAGGACGACCTCGAATATCTGTTCATGCTGGGCACGAGTTATGGCATGTTGAAACGCGACGACGATTCGCTCCGAATTTTCCAGAGGATGATCGAAGCAGGCGGTGATACGCCCCACCTGCATTTACTGCTGGGTAAAGCGTACCTGGCACTGGGTCAGCTCGATAACGCGGCACTCGAACTGAAGCACGCCACCGAGAAGGGAGATCTCCCTTTCGCGCACTACTATCTTGGCGTACTGCATCGACAACTGGGACACCTCGATTTGGCTGCCGTCGATTTTGAAAGTGAAATCGAGATCGCGCCCGGCAATACCTCGGCATACAAGGAGTTGGCAGAGATTCGGCTGGAGCGACCCGACGTGCAAGGTGCTGTCACAATTCTGGAGCAGGGCGTCGCCCGTAACCCTGACTCGCCTGAATTGCTCGCCACTCTTGGAAGAGCCTACCTGCAGGTTCCCGGAGAATCTCGCGCGATCACTGTTCTCAGACGGGCGGTCGCCCTCGATCCCAGGAGCAGCAGCTATCATTACCAACTGGGCCGCGCGTATCTCAAGGCCGGGCACCGGGCTGAGGCCGGCGCGGAGATGGCACGCGCCCGTACTCTCAATAATGAGCCCCTCCAAGAGGGGAAAATGGGAGCACTGTCAAAAGACCAGGAAACTGACGCCGTCACGGCCGGCCCACATTAGATCAGCCCGCTCTTGCAGCCTCGGACAATCTGTGGTTCCATGTGGCACACGGGTGGGGAGCACACAATCATGCGGAGCCCTGGACGGTTAGCCTGCGTTACGGCGCTCATCTGGCTCGCCGCGAGCTCAATTGTTGATCGGTACGTTGCCCTAGGCCAGACTCCGCCGCATCGTGCAGGCTCAGCGCCTATTTCGCTGAGCACACTCGACAGATTGGATGATATGGATTGGTGGCCCACTAAGGGGGGCGCATCGCGTAGCGAGTATGCGGGAACGGCCGAGTGCGCAAAGTGCCATTTCGCGACGGCCGCTTCTCAACTCTTGACGGAGATGGCAAGAGCCTCGACTCGCTCGATGGACCCGGAATCGCTAGACGGCCACAAAACGCTAACCTTTCAGCAGCCCCCTTACAGCTATGAAATTCTACGAAGCGGAGACCACGTTCTGGCCTCCGTCAGTGATCAGCATTCCTTGATCTCCCGGCCTCTTCTTCTTGCTTTTGGAAAAGGAACTATTGGTCACACATACATCTACAAGGTCGACGGGAATTTGTTTGAAGGTCGTGTCAGCTACTACTCCGAAATTGACGGTCTCGACCTTACGACCGGGCACATGCATTCGGCGCCCCAGGACCTTGAACACGCCCTCGGACGTTTGCTGAATCCGCAAGAAGCTCAACGGTGTTTTGGTTGCCACACAACCGCCTCGACGACGGCTAATCATTTTGATCCGGACCAGAGTATTGCAGGAGTCAGTTGCGAAGCCTGTCACGGCCCCGGTTCGAAACACGTTCAGGCCATGAAGAACGGAGACATCGTTCTGGGCACGAAATCAATTCTAAATCCCGAAAGTCTTGACCCAGCATCCTCAGTGGATTTCTGCGGAGCGTGCCATCGCACCTTTGGCGACGTAGTTCAAATGAATGTCCAGGGCGTAGCCACGGTTCGATTTCAACCGTTCCGGCTCGCGGAGAGCCGTTGCTGGAACCGTGCGAACGGAAAGTTAACCTGCGTAACCTGTCACGACCCGCATGAACCCTTGGTTCATGACGTCACCTCTTACGATTCCGTCTGTGTGCGTTGCCACTCGCAAAGTGCAGGCAGGAACGGGGAGAAAAACCATCCCACACTCGTTTGCAAGGTAAGCAAAGTGGATTGCGTCGGTTGTCATATGCCAAAGATCGAAATACCGGGCATGCACCATGCCTTTACCGACCACTGGATCCGCATCCCCAAGAATGGTGTGCCCTATCCGAATTGAGATTATGAAAAGCGAGAATTTTCCCTGGAAAGGGACCTACAAATTTGTCGAACCTGGGATCGATGCTACGGGGGTGAGAGTCTACCCCTTCGACCAGTCGTTCCCGATTGATGTCAGCTTCCAAAAAGCTGTAGGACCCAGACTTGTGCGATTGAATCGGCACGAATTCTTCGAGATTATCTACGTTTACAGCGGAAGAATTCAGATCCAGGCTCGGGATCGCATCCTTCCTGCAAAAGCGGGAGATCTAGTGGTTATCGGGTCTAACCTCTACCACCGTGTTCTGCACAAACCAAATATCGAGGCGAAGATAGTGTCCATGAACTTCCAGCCCGAAATCATCCGGTCTGGCAAGGGTGCTGGAGAGGAAGAGCATTATTTGAGCCCATTCTTGTGCCAGGATTCAACTTTTCCGCACGTCATATCCACGTTCCGGGAATTGTCGCGAGAGGTGTTTGATCTGATGCTCAAGATCTACCGGGAACTCCCCGCGAGCGCTCTGCTCAAACGTATGGCAATAAGAACCTATTTGAATACGGTGCTATTTCTGCTGCTCAAGCACTATACGAGCCACTTAGGATCACGCGAGATCGTTGACCAGGAGCGACGGAGGGAACGATTGCAGGCCGTCTTCGATCTTCTTGAGAAGAACTTTGCTCAGCCGATTGAAGTGCAAGATGCTGCGCGGGCGTGCGCGATGAGCTCTTCGCATTTTATGAAATTTTTCAAAATGACTGTGGGTCAGACCTTTTGTACCTATCTGACAAGTTTCAGAATTGCAAGGGCACAGCACATGCTGCTGAACAACGAAGTCCCCATTGCGGAAATCAGCCAGCTAGTTGGCTTTTGCAGCCAAAGCTATTTCGGCGAGGTGTTCCGATCCATAGTTGGAATGACGCCGCGCGCCTACCGGCAACGATCTCATCAGTCGTTTTGACCTGCCCCCATCTTTAGTCCAGGGATAATGAGACTTTCTCCGGTTTTTGTTCGCCCCACATGCCTTTCTGCGCAGCGGGGATGGGGGTCTGGGGAAGGGGACGGCGCTTCAGACCGTTACGAAACTAGCTAACGACGGCAAGGAACGGGCGATGTTCCGAGTTCTGGAACGTCGCTTTTTTGGTTTTGACGACGAAATTGCTTTTGGGTAAAGCACGGCGTCGGAAGGCAGTTCAGGCTGTGGCCAGCGCTGCGGCCAACTGGGATCGACCGAGAACGTTCATCATCCGTTTCAAGTTGTAGACGATGACCGCCATGCATGTGCGTAGAAGATGCCTGTCGGCAGGCGCAGTCGTGTGTGAACGTCGCCCTGCTTCAGTAGTTCCCGCCGAATCGTCTCTCCGGCGCCGCCCTCAAACAGCACGTTGTCTGGCACTACGATGGCCGCTCGGCCGTGAATCTTCAGGCACGATTTCACGTGCTGCAGGAAGTTGAGCTGCTTGTTGCTCGTCGTTGCCCAGAAGTCGTCACGGACGTAGGTCAGCGCCTCTTTGCTCTCATCGCCTTCTTCGTTGATTACCGTAATGCTTGACTTCCGACTCTTCGTGAAATCATCGGCTTAGCGTCGTCCGCGATGTAACACGCTGGTGGCTGCGTAACTGTCCATTATCGTTGACTGCCCCCTCTACAGCTACTAGCATTCCTGCGGATGCTCGGAGAAGCCATTTCGCACTACCGCGTCGTCGAGAAGTTGGGCGGCGGCGGCATGGGCGTTGTATACAAGGCTGAGGACACGCGGCTGCATCGCTTCGTCGCACTCAAATTCCTGCCCAATGAGGTTGCCCGCGACCCGCAGGCACTCGCCCGCTTTCGACGTGAAGCCCAATCCGCGTCCGCACTGAACCACCCAAACATCTGCACGATTTACGACATCGGCGAGCAGGACGGGCAGGCATTCATCGCCATGGAGTTTCTGGACGGGCTGACGCTGAAGCACCGCATCGCCG